>Ga0181524_10006064_pt1 | contig 10590 bp, 11 predicted proteins | sample PEATcosm2014_Bin_34_FD_119761 | JGI IMG/M metagenome (GOLD analysis project Ga0181524, IMG submission 119761) | Peatland microbial communities from MTU Mesocosm Facility, Houghton, MI, USA - PEATcosm2014_Bin05_60_metaG | ecosystem: Environmental > Terrestrial > Soil > Wetlands > Peat | place...
AATTCCTCCCCAACAATAGGAGCATACCGATGACAAATCTGAATACGAATGTGCAACGGATAGCAGGATGGCTCGGGAACCTGTTCTTTGGCTCCGGAGCGCCTCAGGACATCGTGGACGTCAGGCTCTTCCACATGGGGCTGGATGACGTGCCTCGTACGCTAGACCACTGGCAGGTCGGACCCTCACCAGAGAAGGAGCAATGCCAAGAGTTGGCGGAGTTAATCGATCGTTCGGCCGCGCAAGATGCCGAGCAACTTGGCCGTGCGATGCAGCGCTACCAGGCGCGAGCCTACCTCAAGGGAAATCGCGAGCTCGGAAGTGTGGCCCTGAAGTACGCCCCGAGTCTGCTCGGAACAGATCTGATGTCGCCTGCCGATTCCGAACCGCCCAATGAACGGGGACTCGTACGCATGCTGATGAGGCAATGCGACACAGCGTATGGTCTGCTAGCCGCTGGATACGCTCAAATGAACGACACGTTTGCTCGACGACTGAGTCAGCAGGACGCTCTGCTTCAGTGCATGGTGGGCGGTCAGGTCAAGCAGTTCGAGATGATGCAGGACGTGGCCGAGAAGAAGCTCGAACGGGACGTGATGCTGGACCAGCAGAGGAGGGCTTCAGAACTCGAAGTGCTCAGGGAAACGAAGAAGCTTGAGCAGGCTGACACCCTCTGGAAGTACGGCATCGACCAGGTTGGGCCGCTCATTCCCAATATCCTGAACCGCATTCTGAGGAAGGACGTATTCCCGGAGAAGACCAACCCACGGGACGTTATGATCGCGGACTTCCTGAAGAGCATGACCCGGGAGCAGTTCGCAGCAGTGGCCAGCGTGTTGTCTCCGGCGCAAGTGGCGAACCTGGCGTCGCTCTTCGAGGGGCTGGCTTTCAAGCCAACGGGTCCGAACTCGCCAGCTCAGCCGAATGGGGTTGAGGCGGCTTCCGAGGAGGCACTCAGGTGCGGCTTGAGGGAGATTGTCACGACATTGCTGCCCTGGGCGCGGGAGCGGCTGAAGGTCGGCGAATCTGTGGATCCGACCACGGCGATGCCCAAGGAAACCGGCACGTTTAAGATGGTGCTAAAGATGCTGGCGCCCGAGGATTACGACGTCCTCGTCAATTCAAACCAGGTGCTCGAGCCTGAGGAACGTCAGCTGTTCATCAAAATCGCCGAAACCCTCAACCTAGTACCGAACACGTACCGGAGCGCCGAGAAACCGTCCAAGTAGTTGGTCGAGCTTGGATCCTGGGCGCCCGCACCTCGCCCGGGATCCAGCACTCCCGAAGGGACCATGGCACATACCGCCGGTACGTACGGGTGCTCCGCCTCCACGCAGTTGCGACAGCTTGGCCATCGGCCACCGAATAGCCCTGTCCCCTGCTGAGGGCAGGTCGCTGCGCTATTGCGATCTTCCAATGTTGTCACACCCCGCCTCGCGCGGGTGCGATCACATCACCATTAGCAGCGTCATGGAAAGCCACTACACCTCGGACGCGGTGGCGCTGAGCGTCTCCACGCGGGGTGGTAGCCGGCCGGGAAGTCTGCGGCTCCGGGCATGGTGTGCGACGCCATGACGTGCTGCCGCTGTGGCGGCTCCATTTCTGGGCACGATGCCCTCCACGGTGGCAGCGGTAGCAGTGATGGGCGGGGTGATGCCAACCGGCAGTGCGGGAACGGAATCTGCGCCAGGCCTTGAACCGTGCCATTGATCGTCGCCCTACGCCGGGCCACCGGAGCCGCAGACGCCGATGGTGAGGGCATCCGACTGGACGCCGAAACCGTGGTGCTAGTTGCTTGGCCCGCGGTCCACTTCTTGGGCGGCTGTTTGGAAAAGCGCCGCCACGTTTGCCCCTTGGCGATCCCGTGGATCGCCCCCTGGGAAAGCCCATTCTTTAGCCACAGGATAGTCGAGGGATGAGTTTCCAAAGCCTGAAAGATCAATGGGTTAACCGAACCGCGTCTACCTCGGGAGAAAATCTCCACAGGATCCATGGGAACCACGCGGCCGCGGCCTCGGATGAAGGCCGATAGATGCGTGTGACGCCAGGCGTCCGCGAGGAGCCTGCGCGGCGGTACATATCTCCTGCACCTTGGTTCCCCGGGGAGAGTCCCCGTGGGGCCTTCGGCCCCACCCCTACTGACGAAACAAGGGGCGAGCGTGTGCGCCATAGTGGGGAAGCCGATGGAACCGACCCCGTTGTATTCTACATTCTTCGCGACCACACCCCCTACCGCGAACCCGACACTGTTCCCCCACCACCTCATCGCATCAAGGCGCGAGTCTCCGCCCTCACCGCCCAAATCGAGGCTCTTGGTTTCCATATCACCCTCACTCAGGCTACTGCTTCCAAGCCCGCGGCACCTTTTTCATAGCAGTGGCAGTCGGAGTCGCCGCCTGGTCCGCCGTCGACGTCGGGGTTGTGAGCCAGGGCAGCGTGGTGGGTGTGGCGGGTATGGTGAGGACGTCCCAGCCGGACACCGAGAACATGGTGCGCTGATTGCTGAGCCGGCGGTCCTGTTCCTGGGTGACCGTTTGGCGAGCGCCGAGCGCCGGCCGTACGCGGAGGCGACGCTGACCCAGAAAAGCCGGGACTTCATCGCCAGCCACGTGCGAGCCATGGAGTACTGGGGAGGCGCCCCGATGCTCCTGGTGCCCGACCAGCTGCGCTCTGGGGTGAGCAAACCACACCGCTACGAGCCCGAGATCCAAAGGACCTACGAGGAAATGGGCGAGCACTACGGTGTGGCCGTACTGCCGGCGAGGCCGCGCTCGCCGCGAGACAAGCCCAAGGTCGAGGTGGCCGTGCAAATCGCCCAGCGTTGGATTGTCGCACGCATGCGCAACGAAACCTTCTTCTCCCTGGCGGAGCTGAACGAACGGATCGCGGAACTGCTCGAAGATCTGAACAATCGGGTGATGCGCCGATTCGGCAAGACCAGGCGCCAGCTCTTCGAGGAGTTGGACCGGCCGGCGTTGCGGCCGCTGCCCGCGCAACGTTTTGTGTGGGGCGACTGGAAGAACGCCGACGTGAACATCGACTACCACATCGACATCGAGCACCACTACTACTCGGTGCCGTTCACCCTGGTAGCAAGCCCGCCGGCGCGGCCACTCGGCTCTCTACCGCCGCGCCCCGCGTCTCTTCGACGAATTGGCCCTGGCCCGCGCTGACAACACCTACGCGCGGGTCCTGGCCAGGATCGCCCGCATTGACGTCCTGGTCATCGACGACTGGGGCTTGGCCCAGCCACGCGAAACTGAAAAGCACGACCTACTCGAAATCCTGGAGGACCGGTGTGGCAACCGCGCCACTATTATGAACGGTCAGGTTGACCCCAAGCACTGGCACGAGTTGCTCGGCGAGCCTACCCTTGCGGATGCCATAGTTGACCGAATCATCAACCGGGCGCACAAGGTAGCCCTCAAGGGACCCACCAAGCGGAAGGACGAAACCATCACCACCTAATAGAAAACCACCAGCGTCGCTTCGCTCCGACCAGATCCGTTCACGATGGACCGAACGGAGCGTTCACGATGACCGGAATACGCAACGTACGTTTCGTCAGTCTTGGCCACGTTCCTCCCAAGCTCCGCCAGTGTGCTCTCGTACTGCGCGACATAGTCCAAGCGCCTGGGTCGGGTCGCCAACCACCAGCGCCACAGCACGGACGTAACTCCGTAGAGCCGACAAGCGTGCTTGCCACCCGCCCTCGCCGCCATCGCCCGCGCTTTGCTGGGAAAGCCAAGGCGCCTCTTTGGCACATCGATGGTCGGAGTCGGCAGTATGTCGTGGCCCGAGTCGCGCCAATGCGCGTACACGCCCCCGTCACCCAGAATAGGATCCCAGTCCTCGGGTAGCGTCGGCGGAAGACACTCTTGCCGTTCAAGCCAGTCCCGAAGTCCGTCGATCGAGAAACCAAAAGCGTTCCTTCACTGCGGCAGCCAGCGAAGCACGTGTTGTGGGTGAACCCGCGAGCGCGATAGCCGCCGTGGTGCTGGCGAGCGCTGGAGTCTTCTCGGAGGGATCACTTGATCCGGGGACATTGGGGCCCACTATAGGCACTGCCGCCCGCGGTGTTGTGCGTGGCATCTTCGATCTGTGAGTTCTACTCTTCCGCAGTCGGCGAACGCTGGTGCCGGACTTTGGCATGGGCACATTCTCCCACCACTGGAGGTGGCAGGCCAACACTGGGATTGGCAGGTCGCGCATGGGGAGACGTGGCGGAACATTTTCCCCCTCATGATCCATATGAGCGCCAATGCCAAACTACGATCGCAATGACACCCCCAAGGCCCAGAAGGAAGACAACAGCCAAGGCCCACGTCTGCCTGCCGATGCCTGTCCGTACTAGGGAATTGATCGTGCCACCAAAGCGTCCAATGAAGCCGAAGGCGCGGAGGGCAGGATGAGCCAGGCCCAGGTAGTCGCCGATCTATTCGTGGCCGACGACCAGGCCAGCCTCTTTCACAACGGAGACGGCGAAACTTTCGCCAGTTTTGGGGTCCGGGACCACAGGGAAACATGGCCCACGGCATCCCGACGGTTCCGGCGGCATCTGCAGCGGCTGTACTACCGAGCGACACGGGAAACCGCGAAATCGACTGCGATTGCAGAGGCGCAGGCGACTCTGGAGGCTCAGGCGTTGTACGAGGGCGCGCAGCAGGAGGTCCACACTCGCATCGCTGGCGATGGAATCGACGTTGTTTACGCGGACCTTTGCGACGAAGAGTGGAAAGTGGTGGAGATCACCGCCAGTACCGGCACCTTCCGCGTTCTGGATGACTCGCCTGTGCGTTTCGTTCGCGCCCAGGGAATGCTGGCGCTGCCTGTGCCCGAGCATGGGGGCAACCTGCTCGCCCTGAGGCAGCTCCTGAACCTCGCTGACGATGGTGATTGGGCGCTGGTGCTGGCCTGGTTGGTGGCGGCGCTGCGGCCGACTGGCCCCTATCCGATTCTGCTGGTGCATGGCGAGCAGGGCACGGCCAAGTCCATGCTGGTCCGGATCATCCGCAGGTTCGTGGATCCCAACAGAGCAGATCTCCGGGCCGAGCCGCACAACACGCGCGACCTGGCGATAGCGGCCAGCAACGCGTGGGTCATGGGGTTCGATAACCTTTCCTCCATTGAGCCTTGGCTCTCCGATGCGCTCTGCCGGCTATCGACTGGAGGCGGATTCTCGACGCGGCAACTCTTCACAGATAGGGAAGAAACAATCTTCGATGCGCAGCGCCCGGTGGTCCTCACGGGCATCGAGGAGATCGCCACCCGGGGAGATCTGGTCGACCGGTGTATCAGTCTCGAATTGGCACCCATACCCGAAGCGAGACGCAAAACAGAATCGGAAATTTGGGCGGCGGTAGATGCATCGAGCGGTCAGATTTTCGGCGCGCTCCTGGACGCCGTCGCTTGTGCGCTGCGTGCCCATCGCGATGTGCGACTACCCGTACTCCCAAGGATGGCGGATTTCGCAATTTGGGCCACTGCCGCCGAGGCCGGGCTTGGCCTGCCCGCGGGTGCGGCCATGGCGGCATACCAGGGCAACCGCGCCGCCGCGAACCAGACCGCGCTGGAGTCGTCGCAGCTAGCCACGTTGGTCATCGAGTTGGTGAGCAAGCAGGTCGCTTGGTCCGGCACTGCGACGGACCTGCTGCACGTCGTGGAGAAACGGGCTGACGACCTGGCGAGACGAGCCAAATGGTGGCCGCGTACTGCGCACGGCATGGCAGGAGCGCTTCGCCGGGTTGCACCGAACCTGAGGAAGGCAGGTATTTGGGTGGAGCACTCGCGCGCCGGTGGGCACGACAGACAGCGGCTGATCACCATATCAATGGCACCGCCGCCCGCGCCAGAGCCATCGGCTGGGCCACCGAGGACCGTCGGGGGATGCCCCCGGGCTGCCTCGGACGATGGTCATGCCACCACGGGAGATAGTTTGACCGGATCGTCCGACGGAAACGCCAGGGAATCCGAGGCGTCGGACGAACCGGACGATCCGGACGATGTTGCCGGGGCTTTCCTAGATGAGGTGGAGATATGAGGAGACCCTGGCTCCGAGATTGGAGCTGCGGCGCTACAAGACAGCGTTGCAAGATGGCCAGCCCCAAGAACATCGGGGAATTTGCCGGAACGACCGTCCGGAGCGTCCACATCGTCCGACAGGCCCATATCCTTAGAGGTTTCGTCGGACGATGGTCATAGCGCATCGACACAACGTCCGACGTCATCGTCCGACGTCGGGAGGTGTCTCGCCATGACGGCCAGCCATCGCGGCTACGCGCGCCCGGGGCATCGCTGACCGCCCCCGGCGACCCGATCACCCAGCGTGTAGTTGCAGATGATGGTGCGCAATGCCTTGGCCAGAATGGGCCTGCTCCACATCATTATTGATGCTTCCAGAGGGAGACAGCACCGCAGGGACCAGCCAGCCGGACCCTCCTACCGGGGCGATCCACCAGGCTGAGGTGGAGCTGAAGTGGAGCTTGACCGAACACTCCGTGCTCTCCAAACTTCCGCGCCGTGACCGCGAAGCAGCCCATAGCCATCACCCACACTGGTGAGCCTCACCAGCCGGTGCGGTTGTATTGGGGGGTCAAGAACCGCGCTGGCGTCCTGTCAGTGTTTCGCGGGCTCAGATGCGTGTGGGAGGATGCCGACTGGGCCGGCCGCTGGATCTGGCTCTACGATGACGAGGCGTCCTCCGTCCCGCTGCCCAAGCGCCCCGACGAGGTGCCCGAGATCTACCGCCCCATCGTGCTTGCCCAGATTTCGTTTCCGGCGGCGGACAAGATGATCATGCGGTTCCGCGCGGTGGAACGGGCCATTGCGGCGACGCTGTTCTTTGCGCCGCGCTTCGGGCAGAACGCGGTGCCCGATCGGTTCAGGATCCTCAACCGCCTGGTGACGGCCGAGGAGGTCCAGCGGGAGGCGCACCACTGCGACATGTTGCTCGACCAGAACGTCACCATCATCGATCCTGAGGTCGAGCTCCGGCGGAGGGATGCGCTTCTCGCCGCCGCCCCGACCGTCAGGGAGAGGCGACGCATCTACGAGCAGGACGCGAGAGCCCGGCGAGGGCTCGATGTGCCAGAGGTTGAGGATTTTCCGTTGGCCATGGAAGAGGAGACCGAGACCTTCACGCATCTCAAGGCCACGCTCCGTTTCCGGTCGGTCAGAGCGTTTGAACGCTGGTCTGGCAAATCGGTCACCCTTCGGGACATCATCTATCGCACCCTGGGCGTGGATCCCGATGCGCCCCTGTTCCCGCCGGAGATGACGTAGAGCCTGCGGACCCTCGCCATCCTGCGATACCACCCGAATCGCGCGGGAGACGATGGTGCGGGAGCAGATCGCAGGGCGCGGGGTGAAGAACGCGGCCGTGCTCTCGGCCATGCGCAAGGTTTCGCGACTCGAATTCATGCCCGAGAATGTGCGCCCCCTCGCCTACGACGATCGGCCGGTGCCCATCGGCATGGGCCAGACCATCAGCCGCTCTCTACGTCACTGGCGCCCATCTTGGAAGCGTGGAAGCTGAAGACCGGCGGCGCGGGACCGCTCTTCACGCCGATGCACCCAACCCGCGGCGGGCGGCCCGACATTGGACACCCTGCCCAGTTTCATCCGCCCCTGCACGGTTCACAAAGCGCTGGCTACGGCGTTGAAAGCCTGCGAGCTGCCCAAGATGACGCTGTACCAATGCACGCGCCACACGTTCGCATCGCAGTGGGTGATGAATGGCGGCTCCATGGAGGAGCTAGCCAAGATCCTGGGCCACTCGTCCACGTCCACGACCCCGCACTACGCGCACCTTGCCCCGGACTTTTTCGGTCCCAAGGCGTTCGACATGGTCGCGGTGGATCTTAGCCCTCCGACCGAGAACGTGGTACATCTTGCGCACTCTGGCGGTAAACTTGGGTAGAGAATAGGTAAAACGCAGCCGGACAGCGCGGTAGGATAATTGGACTAAGTCTTTTAAATTAAAGCGTTTGCGCCCGTATCTCAATTAGATAGAGCATCGGCCTTCGAATCCAACTGATGCGATGCGTCCTGATTCAACCGAGCGCTCACCTGAAACAAAACGCTGGCTTACGGCGGTGAGCGACGCCGCATGATACCCTGGAATTATCGCCTGTTCGGTCCACTTGGGCAGAGATTGGGCAGAGCCGAGGCCCCAGGCCCGTGGCTGGGCAGACGAAAGTCTCGCACTTTTTCGCCACCCTCTTGATGAGGCAACCCCTTCACGCGGGTCGGTTGAGCCTCTCGGTGGTGGCGTCGTCAGCCGCGGCAGCACTTCTTGAACTTACGGCCACTGCCGCAGGGGCAGGGCTGGTTGGGGCCCACGGCCGGAGTCCTGGGACTGGGGGACGCGACGAACGCACCGAGCGGCAGGCCGGCCTTCCAGTGCGCGGCCAGGCGCTGCATCACCGGGCGGGCGTGCCGGAAGAAACTCTGGTACGCGGGGCACAGATAGGACAGGCCTGACTCGCCATCAGCCGTGGTGGCAAAGCGGTCCTTGGGGCAACCGCCGTGGCACCAGGCAAGCACGTCGCATTCCCGGCAGACGCGCGGCAAGGCGTCGCGCTTGCGTTCGCCAAAAGCGCGCAGGGCGGAGGATTCCATCAATTCGGCCAGCGGCCGCTCGGCGAGGTTGCCAAGTCGATGCTCGGTATCCACGAAATGATCACAGGCATACAGCGTGCCGTCATGTTCCAGCACGGCCACGTCGCCGCAGGTCTCGCGAAAGATGCACAGGGCATGCGGCAGCCCGGCCGCCGGACGCATCGTCTCGTCGAAGAACTGGACGACCATGCGGCCCAGGTCGTGGCCGATCCACTCGTCGAACACCTGGCAGAGGAAGTCGCCCAGGGCCTCGGGCCGCACGGTGCGCGGGGAAACGCCGGCGGGTGCCTCGGCCCGCCGTTCGACCAGGGGAAGGAACTGCAGCGACTTGACCCCGAGCTCGCGGAAGAAGCCGTACAGGCGCAAGGGCACGCGCACATTCTCGGCATGCAGCACGCACAGCACGTCGCAGCGGACACGGCGCCGTGCCAGACGCTGGAAGGCGCGCACAACGTCGCGATGGGTGGGCCGGCCCGCGGCGTCGGTGCGAAAGCCGTCGTGCAGGTCGGCCGGGCCGTCCAGGCTCAGCCCGACGTTGAACGATTCGGCGGCCAGGAAATCGAGCCACGCGTCGTCGAGCAGGACGCCGTTGGTCTGCAGGCCGTTCGTGATCGATCGCCCGGGCACAACGTGCTTGCGCTGCAACTCGACGATGCGGCGGAAGTAGTCCAGCCCCAGGATGGTCGGCTCGCCGCCGTGCCACTCGAAGTGTGTGTTCGGCCCGGGCGCGGTTTGCAGCCGTTGCGCGATATAGCGTTCCGGTAGGTCATCGGCCATGCGCCGACTGTCCGCGGGAAAGAGCTGTTCCTTGGCCAGGTAGTAGCAGTAGCTGCAGCGCAGGTTGCAGCGCGGGCCCGCAGGCTTGGCCATGATCAGCCCGTCGCGCACTACAGCTCACCCTCGGACAGGCCGACTCCGTCCGTCCCAGCCGGTCGGGCCGCCTGCGCCCGGGCGTGCCGTTCGGCCCGGGCCAGCCATAGGCCAGCAGGCAGGGCACATCCCGTCACCAGCGCACTGACCCAGAAGGGCGCCCCGGTCGAGCGAGCGAACAGGGCACCGCCCACCACCGGCCCAAGCGAGCCGCCGATGTCGCCGAACAGCTGTACGGCGCCGACCGCGCTGCCCCGCACCTCGGGCTTGACGAACAGCCCCAGCAAGGCGACCAGGCAAGGATTCATGGCCCCCATTCCGCAACCAACCAGCCCTACCGACACCAGCAGCATCGTCGGCGAGGAAACCACCGTGGTCAGCCCCAAACCCGCGGCCAAAATGAGCAGCCCCACCACGCCCCAGCGGGCGCTGGCATTGTAGCGGTCAGCCAGGCGGCCGACAGTGATGCTGGCCGCCGCCGAGATCAGGAGCAGGACGCCCATAACTAGCGAGGCCGAGGACTGGGTGCCCAGACCCGCCAGTGTCAGGCTGCGCGCCTGGATGAGCAGGACCAGGGTGGTCAGCACCGTGCCCTGGGCCGAAAAGAAGGTGGCCAGGTTGAGGGCGCCGAGCGCCAGAACATGGGGCTCGGACATCACACGCAGCAGGCCCCGCAGATCGGTGCGTACCCGTTGCGCCGCGCGCAGGTCCGGGACCAGCGCGGCTGCAAGGACGGACGCGACCAGCACCGCTCCAATGGCCGCACCGAAGGTGACGCGATTACCGAAGCGCGCGCTGAGCAGGCCGCCCACCACCAGCCCCACTGGCATGCCCGTGGTCATCGCAGCGCGTACCAGGCCGGCGGTCTTGCCGCCATGGCGCACGCCGCCCGCGTGCAGGGCCAGCACCTGCGCCGCCACGAACACGCAGGCCGAGCCAGGTCCGTGCAGCAGCCGCGCGGCCAGGAAGAATGTCCCGGGGTGGCCGACGACCACGCCCATCAGATACAGGGACATGACCGCAATCTGCGAGGCCAGGCCGATGAGCAGCAGGCGCCGCCCGCCCAGCCGATCGGCCAGCGTGCCCACCGCGGGGCTGGCG
>Ga0181524_10006072_pt1 | contig 10584 bp, 5 predicted proteins | sample PEATcosm2014_Bin_34_FD_119761 | JGI IMG/M metagenome (GOLD analysis project Ga0181524, IMG submission 119761) | Peatland microbial communities from MTU Mesocosm Facility, Houghton, MI, USA - PEATcosm2014_Bin05_60_metaG | ecosystem: Environmental > Terrestrial > Soil > Wetlands > Peat | place...
CCAGGCGCCGATGGCACCATTCCGTGTCGGCAGTGCCAGGCGTGAAACGGCCGCGCAGAATCTGGCCCTCGGCTTCGAGCTGCGCCAACGCCTGGTCCACCGTATCGCGGGTGAGCGCCAACAGGTCGGCCAACTCTTCGGCGCGGCGCGGACCGGAACATTCGAACCAGCCGCGCAGGACCTCGGCGGCACAGGCCTCGGGCGATTCGGGCACTACTCGCATTCCATCCGGCGCTTGCAATTCGGGCTGGATCGATGCACCGGGATAAGCGCGGCGAATCAGGTCGACGCGCTCGGCGGCAATCCAGAACTGGCGGTCGCCGATGTCGGCGTCATTTTGGGGCAACCGCTCACTTACGGTCGCGGCTCCGACTCGCAGCGTGGCGGCACGGCCGGCGGCTGCCAAAACGGCAAATTGCATGGCATGATCTGCGCCTTCTACCAGGGGAACCGGCAGCACCGCGAGCCCGTACAGGGCTTCGTGCAGCTCATCGGCGTCGCGCATGGGCGGCCAGGCTTCCTCGGCCACGCGCGCGATGGCTTCGCGGTCGAGCGCGCCGGCGCCTTCGGCATAATCGGCGCGCAACGAGCCGCGCATTTGTACCGCGCGCGTACGGCGCTCCTCGAGCGGTGCGTCGTCGAGGAAAGCATACGGATTCGCGTTGATGATCTCGTGCGAAAACGGGGATGGCTCGGCCGTATCTACCGCCAGCGTGGCGATCGCGCCATCCTGAATCTCGCGCAACAGGCTGCGCAGACCGTCCAGATCCATGGCTTCGTGAAGGCAGTTCTGAATAGTCTCGCGCACCAGCGGATGATCGGGAATGCGCACTTCGCCGGTCAGGTTTTCGGGGCAGGCGGCCTGGTCCGGAAATACGGCGGCCATCAAATCGTCGGCGCGCATGCGCTGGATGGGCGGCGGCATTTTGCGGCCGCCCGAATAGCGCGGAACGGCCAGCGCGCGCGACGCGTTCCAGCGCCACCGCGCGGCGAACATGGGCGACGGCAACAGCGCCTGGGTGAGCACTTCTTCCACCGTTTCCGGCCGCAGGAATTCGAATACGATATCGAGCGGAAACGAGTGTTGCTCGCCCAGGGAAATGACGATGCCGTTATCGGTGGCGGCGGCCTGCAATTCGAAATTGAAGGAGCGGCAGAAACGCTTGCGCAGCGCCAGGCCCCAGGCCCGGTTGATGCGCCCGCCGAAGGGTGCGTGAAGGATGAGCTGCATGCCGCCGGCTTCATCGAAAAAGCGCTCGGCCACTACCCGGCGCATCCCAGGCACGGCCCCCAGCGCCGCCCGCCCGGCGTCGACATATGCGGCGAGCTGCTCGGCGCCATGCCGCTCCAGCCCGCACATTTCGGCCAGGCGAGCCCGTTCGGATTCGCCCGCTGCGGCGACTTCCTCCCGCAGCCGCGCCACCTCGCGGGACAGCTCAAAGGTGCGGCCGGGCGCTTCGCCGCGCCAGAAAGGAATGTTGGGGGCGGCGCCGCGCGCGTCTTCCACGCGAACCTTCCCGCTTTCCACGCGGCGGATGCGCCAGGACGTCGTACCCAGCAAAAAGATGTCGCCCACGACGCTTTCCACGGCGAAATCCTCATCGACCATCCCGACCGTGATTCCTTCGGGCTCGGCCACCACCTGGTATTGCGAGGTGTCCGGAATTGCGCCGCCCGAAGTAATCGCGGCGAGGCGGGCGCCGCGCCGCGCGCGCAGGCGATGGTTTACGGCGTCGCGATGCAGCCACGCCCCGGCGCGGCCACGCGCAGTGGAGATGCCCTCGGCCAGCGTCTGGACTACGGAGTCGAAATCCTCGCGGGCGAGAGTCCGATAGGGCAGGGTGCGACGCATCATGGCGTAGAGGTCGTCTTCAGCGATGGGCGCGGGGCTCTCCGCTCCGGCCGGAGGTTCCTCGGCGGCGCAGGTGGCCACGATCTGCTGCGCCAGAATGTCCAGCGCGTTGCGGGGGATCTCGAGGCGGTCGAGCTCGCCCTCCCGGATGGCGCGCACCAGCGCGGCGCATTCCACCAGGTCGTCGCGGGTGGTGGCGAACAGGCGCCCCTTGGGCAGAGCGCCCACCCAATGGCCGGCGCGTCCTACGCGCTGCAGCGTCACCGCGATCGAGCGCGGTGAGCCGATCTGCACCACCATGTCGACCGTACCGATGTCGATGCCGAGCTCGAGCGAAGCGGTTGCCACCACGGCCCGCAGCTCGCCGTTCTTGAGCCGGCGCTCGGCTTCGAGCCGCAACCTTCGCGACAGGCTCCCATGATGGGGCAGCACGGCGCCTTCGCCCAACCGTTCGCCCAGGTGGTGCGCCACGCGCTCCGATAGCCGACGCGTGTTCACGAATACCAGCGTGGTGCGGTTTTCCAGAATCAGCGCGGCCACGCGGTCATAGATCTCGCCCCACATTTCGGTGCTGGCGACCGGCCCCAGCTCGTCGCGCGGAACCTCAACCGCGAGTTCCATGGCGCGGCGATGGCCGATATTCACAACCGAAACCGGGCGCGCGCCTCCGTTCAAATATGCGGCTACATCCTGGATGGGCCGGACGGTGGCCGAAAGGCCGATGCGCTGCGGCGCGGCGTGGCCGTGCTCTTCGATCAGCCGGTCGAGGCGCGCCAGCGAGAGTGCCAGGTGAGTGCCGCGCTTATCGTCGGCCACGGCGTGAATCTCGTCCACGATCACGGTGCGCGCCTCGGTCAGCATGTTTCGCGGGCGCCGCGCGGTGAGCAGAATGTAGAGCGATTCCGGGGTGGTGACCAGGATGTGCGGAGCTTCGCGCGTCATGCGCTCACGCTCCCATTGCGGCGTGTCGCCGGTGCGAACGGCAGTGCGGATAGGCGCCAGCGGAACGCCGCGCTCACGGGCCAGAGCCGCAATTTCGCCGAGCGGCACTTCCAGGTTCTTATGGACGTCGTTGCTGAGCGCCTTGAGCGGCGAAACGTAGACCACTTCGGTCCGGTCGGGAAGCGGCCCCAGGCGCGCGCGCCGCACCAGGCCATCGATGGCGATGAGAAACGCGGCCAGCGTTTTGCCCGAGCCGGTGGGCGCCGCGATCAGAACGTCGCGCCCCTCGCGAATGCGCGGCCAGCCTTCCCGCTGCGGCTCGGTGGGCTGGCCGAAACGCGTAGCGAACCATTCGGCAACAAGGGGATCGAAGGTGGAGAGCACCGCTGTCTTTTTAGTATATCGTTCCGGAGATCCGGGTACGCGGGTGCACGATTCCTGAGCCGGCGGGGCGCCGAAGCGGGTTTTACGGAACGAAGCCATTTTGGCGCTAGTCATCACATTTCAAACTGGTTGCGGCTGGCGAAAAAAGGGGCCACCCGGCTGGTTCGCCGGCTTGTCCTCTCTTCCTGGCGCGGGCAGGCGCCGATTGACAATTGGCGCGCAGGTAGCCAACCTGCCCCACAAAAGACGAAGTTACGAAACGAAGCCATTTGCTCATAAATGCCTTGTTCAGCAAACGCTTGGCATGCCGGGCGGGGCGGCCTGACACGACACTCGGGAAAGCCCGTGCTCCGGGACGGGGGCCTGTGTCCCAAACACGAATTTCGCGCTTTTACGCTTGTCCCCCGGCCGCGGACGTATCGGCGGCGTAAGGCAGCCTGGGGCCTGGATGGAGGCGGGATGTCATCAGGCGTTCTTCGCGCGTCATCGTGCTGCTCCCGCACCCAAAGCCGAAGCCTTTGTGGCGATCCGGCCCCAAAGAACGGTCGCAGCGCTCTATATCCGGAGTAGGGACGGAGCTGAGTGCCCCACAAAGCAGAATTTGGCCGGTGTCGCTTCAGTCTGTCCCGCGCGGTTGTCACAGTTCGCCATATAATGGCGTGCATGATCGTACGCACTTTTCTTATTGGGCTCGCGGTCCGCGCCACACAATTGGCTTTGCGGATGGGACAGCCTGAACTTGCACCTTTTCGACCCGCTGAAAAAGTCCCAATCGGCCCCGTCCCTTTTCGTGCTTTCTCGGAATCCTTCGCGGATCGCGCCTTACTGGCGCGTGCGCCTGCATGGCAGCTTCATTTCTTCAACATGCTTCCCTGGACACAGCCGCGCTGCCGTGTCGTTCGCCACCCGACCTGTCACCACCGCCCGGCTTTCTCCATCCCGCTCTTGCCGGATAAGTCCAATTCCATAAAGCGATCACCCGTCCTACGGCTGCCCTCTGCCGTGTCGGGCACTTTCGGATAATGTGCCAGTCTGCTCTGTCCCCCTCTCCCACTGTCGAAAAGGTATTAGTTCAGGCTGTCCCACTTCCGGGGGGGGGAACCCACTTCGGAGGGGTTCTTTTGATTTCACAGTTCACCTGGACTTCGGGGATGGAATAGATGTGAAGTACACCGGGAAAGTGGCGGCGGATAAGATCGACTTCAAGGTGCAGCGCAGCGGCGACGATACAGCACAGCCGTTCGTCGCAAAGAAAACCCCGTAGCATACGTACCGCGATTCGCGGTATCCGTGCGCCCGGGGACGCGTCGACTGCGAACCAAGCGCCCCGATGAGTCGGGGCGCGGCAGACTGAGAGTCCGCGCCACACAATTAGGAGGCGCGGTCCGCGGCCATGGCTTTGCGGATGGTGCGCTCCAGGGCTTTTAACGCCTGGGGGCGCGGGAAGCTGGCGCGGCTGGCTAATCGAATGGTGCGCGACGCGCTGCCGGCCAACGGGCGGAGTACGACCGGTTGCCGGCCCAGTTCGTCGGCGGCCAGGCGGGGGATGAGCGTGGTTCCGTAGCCGGCTGCCACCAGGTTCACCAGCGTATGCAGGCTGGCGGCCTGGAGAGAGCTACGCTGCGCGTCGTCGCGGCCGCAAGCCGCCAGGGTTTGCGCGGAAAGACAATGTCCGTCCGCCAGCACCAGCAGGTCGCCGGCCAGGTCCTCCTCTTTCACGACGCGGGCGCGAGCCAGCCGGTGCTTGGGCGGCAGGGCGGCAAGGAACGGCTCCACGAATAAAGGGATGGCGCTCAAATCCGCATACGGAACGTCGGTGGCGATCAGGGCCGCGTCCAGGCGCTGGTTGCGCAGCAGCTCCAGCAGCGATACGGTCACGTCTTCCCACAGCTCGATGACCATGCCCGGATGCGCCTCTCGCAGCGGCTCGAGGATTCTGGGCATCAGGTACGGGGCGAGGGTCGGAATCACACCCAGCTTCAGCGGGCCCACCAGCGGATCGCGCGAAGCCCTGGCCACGCCTTCGACCAAGCTCGCCTCCTCCAGCGCTCTGCGTGCGTGTTCCAGGACTTTTTCGCCCACCGCGGTCAGCGCCACGCGTTTGTTGGTCCGCTCCAAGAGGGTTACGCCCAGGTGTTTCTCCAGTTTTTGGAGCTGCCCGCTCAAAGTGGGCTGGCTGACGCTGCATGCCCGGGCGGCGCGGCCAAAATGGCGAAGATCGGCCACGGCGACAAAATAACGGAGTTCCTGCAGATTCACGGCGTAGACCCTCCAGCACAACGCGGCATGCTCACCTGATGCTTGGGGAGAAGAGCGGGACGAGGGCGTCCCGCCGGACCAGGGGGTCCGCCCTACTAGCATCGCCCTCCAGTCCCCCCAAGAATCCATCATAGGCAGTGTATATCGTAATAGTCAAAACAATCGATTTGGCAAATCACCCTGCTCGCGATTAACCTGAGAGGGTACAGACCCAACAATTCAAAGAAGGAGTATGCCTAAATGAGTGAACGCCTGACTACGACCGCAGGGGCGCCCGTCGCCGACAACCAGAACACGCTAACGGCCGGGCCGCGTGGCCCGGTACTGCTCGAGGACTATCAGCTCCTCGATAAGCTGGCTCATCAGAACCGCGAACGGATCCCGGAGCGCACGGTTCACGCCAAAGGCTGGGGGGCTTTCGGCGCCCTCACCATCACCCACGACATCACCAAATACACCTGCGCCAAGGTGTTCAGCGCCATCGGCAAGAAGACCGACATGGTGATTCGGTTTTCCACGGTGGCGGGCGAACTGGGAGCGGCCGACGCCGAGCGCGACGTGCGCGGCTTCGCCATGAAGTATTACACCGAGGATGGCAACTGGGACCTGGTGGGCAACAACACCCCGGTGTTCTTCATCCGCGACCCGCTCAAGTTCCCCGATTTCATCCACACTCAGAAGCGCCATCCGCAGACCAACCTTCGCAGCCCAACCGCGATGTGGGATTTCTGGTCTCTGAGTCCGGAAAGCCTTCACCAGGTGACCATTCTGATGTCCGACCGCGGCCTGCCGGCGACGCTCCGGCACATGAACGGCTACGGCAGCCATACCTATAGCTTGCTCAACGCCGCCGGGGAGCGCTTCTGGGTGAAATTCCATTTCAAGACCCAGCAGGGGCATCGCCATTTGACCAATGCCGAGGGCGCGGAGCTAGTCGGAAGGACTCGCGAGAGCCACGGTGAGGATCTGCGCAACGCCATCCAGCGGGGCGAGTTCCCACGCTGGAAAATGCAGGTCCAAATTGTGACGGAAGCCGAAGCGGAAAAAATGCCCTTCAACCCGTTCGACCTGACCAAGGTTTGGCCGCACGGGGATTACCCGGTTCAAGACGTTGGAATTCTGGAGCTGAACCGCAATCCCGAGAATTACTTCATGGATATCGAACAGGCGGCCTTCAGCCCGTCCAACATCGTTCACGGCATCGGCTTCAGCCCCGACAAAGTGTTGCAGGCGCGGATTTTCTCTTACGCCGATGCGCACCGCTACCGCTTGGGCACGAACTATGAGGCGCTGCCGGTGAACGTACCCAAATGCCCGGTGCACAATTACCACAAGGATGGTTCCATGCGCTTCTTCGGCAACGGCTCGAACCCCGATGCCTATTACGAGCCCAATAGCTTCGACGGCCCGAAGCAGGATGCGAGCGTGGCCGAGCCGCCGCTGCATATTTCCGGCGACGCCGCCCACTACGATCACAGGGAAGGAAATGACGATTTCACTCAGCCCGGGAACCTGTTCCGGCTCTTCGATGCCGGTCAGAAGGCGCGGCTATTCAGCAACATTGCCGATGCGATGCAAGGCGTGCCGGAGGCAATCGTGGGGCGCCAGTTAGAGCTGTTCCGCCGCGCCGATCCGGCGTGGGCCGCGGGCGTGCGCGCCGCGCTGGAAGCCAAGGCCGGCGCCGCTCTGGCAGCGTCCCGCTAACCCAGCCGCGGCCAAACTCAAATTCGAGCCACCGATGAACGCCGATGAACACCGATAATTTCTTTGATTTCTTCATCTGTGTTTATCGGTGTTCATCGGTGGCTATATTTGTTTTTGCCGGAAGCTGGAGCCGTTGATGGACTGCAGCTCTCTCGGAATTTTCCGAAACGCTAATGTATAATCTAAATAGGTCCTACATGAAGTTTCCTGCACTTTTTCGTTCCTTTTGCCGGCTTTTCCTCCACACGCAAATGCTGCCGCTGCTCGAAAGCGGGGAGGAGACGCTGGTCGGGGGCCAAGCCGTCATGGAAGGGGTCATGATGCGGGCGCCCCACAGCTATTGCGTGGCGGTGCGGAAATCGAGCGGCGAATTGGCTACCGATACGCAGGCACTGGCGCGCCTTTCCGAGCGCTATCCCATTTTCAAGCTGCCTATTTTGCGCGGCGTGGGAACGCTCTGCCAGGCGATGGTGCTGGGTTTTCGCGCGCTGCGTTTTTCCACCGATGTGGCGATACAGGAAATCAGTCCGGCTCCGGCCGGCAAAGAACGGAAAGAGATGCCCGGGTGGGCGGTTGCCGGCAACCTGATCTTCTCGGTGGCATTTCTGATCTTCCTCTATAAGTTCGTTCCGCTGTTTCTGGTGACGAAGCTCGAAAAGGTTTATCCGGCGCTAAGCGGGCGCATCGCTTTCAATTCCGTCGATGGTTTGATTCGCATTGCGATTCTGCTCGGCTTCATGTTCGCCATCTCGCGCACCAAGGACATCCGGCGGGTATTCCAGTATCACGGCGCGGAGCACAAAGTGGTGTTCAATTTCGAGGCCGGCGAAGAGGTTACGGTAGCCAATGCGCAGCGCTACAGCACCTTCCATCCGCGCTGCGGAACCAGCTTTCTGCTGGTTCTGATGTTTTTGGCGATCCCGGTCTACACCCTGATTCCGTTCGATGGTTTCGTGGCCAAGCTGGTCTGCCGCGTCGTGCTCCTGCCCTTCGTAATCGGCTTGAGCTACGAGCTGATCCGATTCGCCGCCAAGCACCCGGGCTCGCTGCTGGCCCTTATCACCGCCCCCGGGCTGTGGCTGCAGCGCATCACCACCAAGCCCCCTTCGGACGATCAAGCCGCCGTGGCCATTCATGCGCTCCAGGGCGCCATGGAGCTGGAAAAATCGCAAGGCGGCGAGCTGGTCATCGCGTAGGATAGTCATCAGTTATCAGTCTTCAGTTGTCAGTAAAACCTTTGCTGTTAAACTGGTCCTATCATCCTCCATGCAATTTGCCGCCAAACTCGAACAGCTCGAAAAGCGCTACGAAGAGCTCACCGAACAGATGGCCGACCCTGCCGTGATCGGCGATGCCGATCAGTATCGCAAAGTGGCCAAGACGCAGAGCGAGATTGCCGAGATCGTCTCCAAGTATCGCGAGTGGAAGAAGGTGGACGACGGTCTGTCGCAAGCGCGCGGCATGCTGGAGGACAACGATCCGGAGCTGCAGGCCATGGCGGAGGAAGAGCTGAGCCGCCTGGAGCCCGAGCGCGAGCGCATCGAAGGCGAACTGAAGGTCTTGCTGCTGCCCAAGGACCCCAACGACGAGAAGAACGTGGTGCTCGAAATCCGCGCCGGCACGGGCGGCGACGAGGCAACGCTGTTCGCCGCCGAGATCTTCCGCATGTACTCCCGCTACGCCGAGACCCAGAACTGGAAGATGGAGATCACTTCGGCCAGCGAGTCGGCGGTGGGCGGGCTGAAGGAAGTCATCGCGCTGGTGAGCGGCCACAATGTGTTCAGCAAGCTGAAGTACGAAAGCGGCGTCCACCGCGTGCAGCGGGTCCCGGTGACCGAACAGCAGGGGCGAGTGCACACGTCGGCGATCACGGTGGCGGTTCTGCCGGAAGCCGACGAGGTGGAAATCAAGATCGACCCCAAGGACATTCGCATCGACACGTTCTGCTCCTCGGGGCCGGGCGGCCAATCGGTCAACACGACTTATTCGGCGGTGCGCATCACCCATCTGCCCACCGGGCTGGTGGTCTCGTGCCAGGACGAAAAATCGCAGATCAAGAACCGCTCCAAGGCGGAGCGGGTGCTGCGTTCGCGGTTGTATGAAATCGAGCTCGAAAAGCAGCAGGCGGCGCTGGGCGCCGAACGCCGCAGCATGGTGGGCTCGGGCGACCGGAGCGAGAAAATCCGCACCTACAACTTTCCGCAGAACCGCGTCACCGATCACCGCATCGGCCTGACGCTGCATCAGCTCGACTTCGTTATGGAAGGAAAGCTCGACCAGATCATCGATGCGCTGACCACTTTTTATCAGACCGAAAAGCTGAAGCATCAGGGCGACCAGGCGGCGTAGCCCTTTCAATGACCATCCAAACGGCCCTCCTGCAGGGCACGGAACTGTTGGAGGGCGCCGGTGTCGCCGTAGCGCGGCTGACCGCCGAAGTATTGCTGGGGCATGCACTCCATCGCGAACGGGTCTATCTCTACGCCCATCCCGAACAGGAGCTGGCTGAAGTGGAATGGCTGCACTATGGCCGTTATCTGCACGAGCGCATGGGAGGCAAGCCGACCCAGTACATCACCAAGCGGCAGGAATTCTACGGCCGGGAATTCCGGGTTACACCGGACGTGCTGATTCCCAGGCCGGAGACCGAACACGTCATCGAAGCCGCGCTGGCGCTCGGGCGCGGAGCGAAAACCATTCTCGACGTCGGCACCGGCTCCGGCGCGATTGCCGCCACGTCGGCTTTGGAAACGGGCGCAGCTACCATAGCGGCCGACGTTTCGCCCGCCGCCGCCGCGGTGGCACGCGACAACGCGCTTCGTCTTGGGGCTCGCGTCCAGGTGGTAGTCTGCGACGCGATGGAGGCCATCGCTTCGGCATCCATCGGCTTGATTGTTTCCAACCCGCCTTACGTCCCGCTCGGCCAGCGCGAGGGATTGCAGCGCGAAATCCGCGATTGGGAGCCGGCGGTGGCGCTCTACGGCGGTGAGACCGGCTTCGACATTTACCGGCGCATTGTGGCCGACGCTCCGCGCGTGCTCGAGCCCGGTGGATGGCTCGTCATGGAACTGGGCTTCGGATGTCGCGAGCAGGTGGCCGAAATGCTGGCCGGCTGGCGCGATGTGCGCATCGAGCCGGACCTGGCGGGGATACCGCGGGTGATTGCGGCGCGCACGGTGTAATCCGTGGGCCGGGCGGCCTGTCCCACTCGGCTAAGATAAGTAGATATCGCAACGGAGGATCATGGGAGTCGGGATTCGCCTGGAAAATCTGCGCAAGGTCTACGACACGCCGCCGCCATCGCAGGCGCGGGGCGCGGCCTTCTCGTTCGCGGCGCGCCGCAGTGGGCCCAAGGAGAAGAAGAAGTTCGAGGTGGTTGCACTGGACGGCATTTCGCTCGAGATCGGCGCGGGAGGGATGTTCGGCCTGCTCGGTCCCAACGG
>Ga0181524_10006078_pt1 | contig 10578 bp, 11 predicted proteins | sample PEATcosm2014_Bin_34_FD_119761 | JGI IMG/M metagenome (GOLD analysis project Ga0181524, IMG submission 119761) | Peatland microbial communities from MTU Mesocosm Facility, Houghton, MI, USA - PEATcosm2014_Bin05_60_metaG | ecosystem: Environmental > Terrestrial > Soil > Wetlands > Peat | place...
CGGAAGGCATTCGCCGTGGCGGACAACAAGACGGCGGAGATAGCCGACTGGGATTTTCCGAAACTGCGCGAGGTTTTGGAGGAGTTGCAGGGAGAAGATGTTGACCTGGCTGACCTTGGTTACAGCGACGCCGAACTGCGACAGCTTTTGGAACTGGAATCCAAAGACGAAGATGAACTTCCGGTTTGTGCTGGCTCGCCATGGGTCAAGACAGGGGAGGTCTGGCTTCTTGGCCAACATCGTCTGCTTTGTGCTGACTCGCGTGAGCGCGGGACACTGAATAGTCTCTTGGTGAAAGATCTCGTTGAGCATGTCTTCGCCGGGGCTCCGTGTTTCAATCAGAAGAACTATGCCCACTGGACAGACTACGATGTCTATATGAGGGACATGAGTCTGGTGATCGAAAACTCGATTTCTGTTCTGAAACCAGGCGGAGTATTCGTCTGGCATGTGGGTAATGATTCTACAAATCACCATGACGTGACAGCAGACCACTCGCGTCTGCTCGGGACGGCCGGCCTTGTGTACCGCGACACTATCATCTGGCGAAAATCTGCGGCGAACTACACGGTCCCGCCAAATGGTCACATTCAGCGTTCAGGCTGTTGCTATCCAGCTTTTCAATGGGAGGCGCTTTTGGTTTTCCAGAAGGCCGGCGGCCCAATGCCAAGGATGACACGTGAAGCCATTAACTACATGGCATGCCATCATACGAACGTATGGGACATTCCTCCCGTGTCGAATTCGACTGAGCAGCAAGGCCACCCTGGACCCTGTCCCGTGGAGATTCCTTATCGTTGCCTGCTGGCCTATACTCCGGCTGGCGCGCGGCTATTTGACCCGTTCGCAGGGTCGGGTACAAGCCTCGTCGCGTGCGAGAAGAGTGGCCGCGTGGCGCTGGCTGTAGAGCGCATCCCCGCCTACTGTGATATGATTGTGCGGCGTTGGGAAGCGCTGACGGGCGGAAAGGCTGAACTTGCATGAGCGGAGGCGAGGCTGCGGATTCAAAAGGTGAGCCGACATGATCATCTCCGCTAGCTACAGGACGGATATCCCGGCTTTCTACGGCGACTGGTTCATGAACCGGTTGCGGGCGGGATACTGCAAAGTCATCAACCCGTATGGGGGTCAGGTTTCGCGCGTCTCCCTCATGCGCGATGATGTAGATGGCTTCGTATTCTGGACGAAGAACCTGTCGCCTTTTGCCGATCACTTGCCGGAGATTAGAGAGCGAGGATTTCCTTTCGTCGTCCAGTTCGGGATAAACGGCTATCCGCGCGAATTCGAGACATCGGTAATTGACCCGAAAGCGTCGGTCACTCTCCTGCGCAGGACCTGCGGAACATTCGGAACTCGTGTATGTGTCTGGCGGTATGACACCATTGTCGTCTCAAGCCTGACGCCAGTCGAGTGGCACCTGCGCAATTTCGAGGCACTGTCGAGGGAGCTTCAGGGGGCAACGGACGAGGTGGTAATTTCCTTCCTGCATCCATATCAGAAAACAATCCGTGCGCTGCGCCAGGCTGCAACGGATCACGGCCTAATCTGGCGTGATCCCGCAGTGGAGGAGAAGAAAGATATGGCTTCGCGTATGGTCGCTGTCGCCGGCCAGTACGGCATGCGGCTTTCGATCTGCGCGCAGCGGCAGTACATCGTTCCCGGCGCGTCGGACGCGCGCTGCGTGGATGCTGAGAGGTTGAGCGACGTGGCGGGCAGAGCGATCTACAGCGCCAGGCAGGGCCATCGCAAAGAGTGCGGCTGCTGGGAATCGCGCGATATAGGCGAGTACGACACTTGCCCACACGGCTGCGTGTACTGTTATGCGGTGAGCGACCCTGCATTGGCCAAACGGCGGTTGCGGACGCATGATCCGCAATCGGAATTCCTTATTCAGGGTTCAGAAACATGATCCGGGGTCAAGAGGGCCAACTTTTCGGAAAGCCGTTCAAGGAACCTGTCCTGATCAGCGCGTGCTTCCTGGGCATTCCCTGTCGCTGGCATGGACGCCGCGCCAAAAGGCGCGACGACCTGATTGAGCGCCTGAAGAAGAAATTCGTTCTGGTTCCGGTATGCCCAGAGCAGCTTGGAGGTTTTTCCACACCGCGCAGCGGAGCCTATCTCAAGGGAACGGGCGCACAGGTGCTCGACGGCGGACTGCGGTTCATTGATGAGCGAACCGGCGAAGACCTCACGGAGGGGTGCGTCAACGGCTCGAAGTATGTCCTTGAGATAGCGCAAATCACCGGAGCAAACTGGGCTTACTTGAAGCGAGGCAGTCCTTGCTGTGACCATGAGGGGATCACGGGCGAGCTGCTGAGTCGTGGGGGGATTCAAGTCGTGTCCGTGCCATAAAGATGGGGCGCTGATGCGAAAAGTGGAACTCTGTGAAAACGAGCAAGACAACGTCAGTGGCGCTTTCTTGGCACCATGATATTGTCTGTAGTTCTATGAAGGAGGCGCCGTTATGTCCGGTTACATGACCTACGCGCAGAAACTGGCCGCTTTCAAGAGCCACGAGAGCCCTGAAGCTGTTCTGCTCCTCGTGGATGCGCCGGAGCTTATTCGCACCACCGTAGCCTGGACCAACACAACCGCGACAATACGAACGAAGCTCACAAAATATCCCCGGGCCGGCGGGTCCAATGCGTGGTGGGACTGGCTATGGGAAAACACTGAGTACTCGCGCCAGCAGCTTGTGCAGAAAACGGGTCTCTCCGAGTATCTCCTTGACCGGAGGCTTCGGATGCTCATCGAAAACCGCATCATTTATCCTGACGGAACGATCCATTCTCTAGTCCAACGCTATTTGCGAGAGAGAGTGCTTAAACTCTTCCACTTGAAGCCACAGCGCGCCGGCGCGAAGAAGGCGTAATCACAACGGTGTGCTCAGGACGCAAGCCGCACTTCTTCCCAGAGGTCGAAAACCGAAGGATCAGTATCTGATCCCGCGCGTGATATGACAGGATCAGTATCTAATCGGGTCCCCCGCCACGCAGCGCGCGGGCACGAAAAAGCAGTGATTGGATAGGTAAAATCAGGACGCCAGCCGCACTTCTTCCCACACATCGAAACTCGAACAATCAGTATCTGATCCCACCCCCGCTACGATGATCGGACTCCTGTTTCTTATATCTTCCAGCCAATCGGAGGCCAAGGCCCGATTCTAGGCTTTCCTTTGCCTGTGCCATTCGGCGGAGGACCGGCGTAACTACCAGATGTCTTTGGAGATATGGACAAGTTATCAATTCATCCGCTCTGTGGCACGAATCTTGCGATGTCTTATTTCAAGGTTGGCGCGATAAAGGGCGCCTGGGCCTTGGGATAGGAAGGCAATGGAAGACCAGGCGATCGTCGCAACCGATCTGACAAAATCATTTGGCGAAGGCGATGCCAAGAAGGTTGTCGTGAATGGCGCCGGTTTAGGAAATACACACAAGGAGTGATCAATGGCGGCTTCTCTGAAGTTTAAACATCTGAAACGATACAAGGACATTGCGCTGCTTCTGATCAAGTATGGACGGTCGGACGTTGTGAAACATGCCGGGCTGCAAGACGCTCTGGAGCCGGATGCCTCCGTGGAGACAACCGCGGGTGCGTCAAAGGCAGAGGAACTGGCGCAAGACCTGGAGAAGATGGGGCCGACCTTTATCAAGCTGGGTCAACTTCTGTCCACTCGCGCGGATTTTCTTCCCCCTGCTTATCTCCATGCGCTGACACGATTGCAGGACAAAATCGATCCCTTTCCGTTCGAGCAGGTGGAAGCCATCGTCGCTGCCGAGTTGGGAGTACGCATCTCAAAAGCGTTTTCAGAATTTGAAGTAAAACCTCTGGCGGCGGCGTCGTTGGGCCAAGTCCATCGCGCGGCCATGCGCGACGGCCGCGAAGTGGTCGTGAAGGTGCAGCGGCCTGGAATTCGAGAAATCATCGCCGAGGACATGGAGGTGCTGGAAGAGATCGCGGGGGTTCTGGATAACCACACGCAGTGGGGCAAACGCTACGAGTTCGGCAAGATGCTCGATGAATTGCGCAGGAGCCTGTGGCGTGAGCTGGACTACCGCCTGGAAGCGCGTAATCTCACCACTTTAGGCGCAAACCTGCGGGAATTCCCGATGATCGTCGTGCCGATTCCGGTCGAGGATTTTACGACCTCCCGCGTGTTGACCATGGAATACATCCACGGGACAAAAGTCACGGCACTTCGCCCTTTGGCTCGTCTCGATTTCAAGGGAGCCGATCTGGCCGAAGAACTCTTCCACGCCTACCTGAAGCAAATTCTTGTGGACGGATTTTTCCACGCGGATCCTCATCCGGGCAACGTCTTCCTCACGGACGATCATCGCATTGCCCTGCTGGACCTGGGCATGGTGGGTCACATCACGCCGCAGTTGCAGGAGAACCTGCTTCAGTTGCTCATGGCGGTGAGCGATGGCCGCGGCGATGATGTCGCAGCCATGGCGATCAAAATCAGCGAGCTGAAAAAAGGTTTTACAGAGAATACCTTCCGCCAGCGCGTGGCGAGCCTGGTCAGCGAAACTCAAACATCGGCAATGGACCAGATTCCCGTGGGGCGAGTCTTTCTGGAAATCACGCAAATTTCGTCCGACAACGGACTGCGGCCGCCCGCGGAGTTGACCATGTTGGGCAAAACGCTGCTGAACCTGGACCTGGTCGGTCAAACGCTCGACCCTAAATTCAACCCCAGCGCCTCGATTCGACGCAACGCAGAAAAACTCCTGCGGCAGCGGACGTGGAAAGCGTTCTCGCCGAGCAATCTGTTCGGCGACCTGTTGGAGATGAAAGACCTTCTGGTGCGGCTGCCCAGCCGAGTCAATCGGATTCTCGATGCGATCGCGCATAACGAGTTGAAGATCAAGGTGGAGGCGATTGACGAGAACGTACTTATTGATGGACTTCAGAAGGTCGCGAATCGCATCACTCTGGGGCTGATTATGGCGGCGTTGATTGTCGGCGCAGCTTTATTGATGCGGGTGGAGACTTCGTTTCGTATCTTTGGGTATCCCGGCCTGGCGATCTTATGTTTTCTAGGCGCGGGCGGCGGCGGTTTTCTTCTGATCATTCGCATCCTGCTGTATGATCACTCTTCGGAGAAGTAAGAGCGTATACGGGGCAGTTCCGGAGAGGCAAAGCTGCCTTCCTTGGGGCAAACCGCGCAGGCACCAGAGAGGATGTTCACTATGGAAATGACCCCGGATAAACCCGATACCGAGCCTGCGCCGCCGAAGCCGGCCAGCGCCAAGGCTCCCGAATTACTGCGCTGATCGGCTATGGACTGGGCATCGGCCTGGTGACGCTGATGATCTGGATCGCCCGGTCCCGGCTGCCCAACTACGCAGCGATGATCACCTTCTGAAACTTGGGTTGGCCTTCGGCATGGTCGCGCTGATAGCCGGAATATCAGGCTATATCGAGGTACGCAAGGTCCTCAAGATCGAGCCCTTCGACATCTTCAGGGGCTGGACTTTTGAACGCAAGGAAGCGCAAGTGAGAACTCTGACGAAAGTATGTTGGGGCCTGGCTATCGGCTGGGTTGGCGTTGGGATTGCGGCATTTCTCTACGCCTGGTTGTCGAAGCGAAGGTTTGGGCTGTTTGACAAGCGTAAACAGCAGGGGAAATCTTGATCATCCACGTTCTTCAGAAAGGACAGCGCATGGGTAAGAAGCCGGGTGGCACTGAGATCGTCAAGGTTGAGATGCACGGGGCTCATCTGCTGTTTCATTACTCTGACCTCCCGGCCGAGAGGAGGCTCCGCAAGCACTACAGCAGCGACCTTCTGGAGGCGGCGCAGCAGCGGGCAAAAGAAACCGGCACGGTTGTCGCAAAGCATAAGGTCGTCCAAGGATTGCCCACTGGGGTAAAGGAACGGGCTGCCCACGAGAAGAAGGTCATGCGAGAAAGAGCGCGCAGGACAAGTCGCAAGCGCAACGGAGAGGGTTCGACCTGAGGGGCTGATCAAAGGACCGGGCTGGAGAGCTTTGCCGCGTTCCGGACCAGGCGCCGATGGGAAGCTGTGGGCATGGACAGGACCATGGCACGAAACACACCGGGCGGAAAGGAAGATGTATGTCCCTTTCCGCCCGGTTACATAATGCTGGCGCGATTTGCGAAACGGAGCGCTGCGAGATTGCTACGCCAACGACCGCCGGGAGCGCCGTGCTCTCGACGCAACCAGTCCCGCCAGTCCGGAGCCGAGAAGCAGCATTGTGCAAGGCTCAGGGACGGTGGACGCAGACTCGCCGCTGGTAACAACCTCGAGTTCGCCCTGCGTATCAACTTCCAAGCCGCCGCTGAATCCGGGGCCACCGTTGCCCGGGGGACCGGGGGGGCAGACGTTATAAATGGTATTGTCCTGCAGGGACACCTCGCCAGTTTCCGCCAGGAGTCTGCCGTTTAGATCAGTTGCTCCGGTATTCGCCGTGATGCTCGCGTACGCGAGAATATTGCCCTCAAAGGCAGTTCCGGTACCGAGAGTCGCCGAACCGGTTTCGCACACCCAGTATACGCCGTCATCGGAGCCCTTATTCGAGCCGAGATCGGTGAACACCACCGACGAAGAGGAGGCGGTCGTGAGCGAGCTCCCTATCAGGAAAACCCAGCCTACACCATCCTGGCCATTGGCGTTGAGAGTAAGTGCTCCGTTCAACGTAGCTGTTGTCGACGGCCAGGAATAGACGCCCGGAAGGAGGTTATTAATAGGCGACGTACCCGAGGTGCCCAGATCGTGGCCCGCCTCGTTGATCGCGCTGCCGGCCAAGCCGCTAAGAGCGGTGATCGCCGAGGTGAGACCACCCTGAGCATTCTCCGCAGTGCCTACTCCCGGCCCGTCAGCAAAGTGTATCGCTGATGGGGCGTTTACGATCCCCGGGCCAGCAGGGGTGTTAGTGCCTGTCCCAACGAACGTGTTGGTTGCGGAAAAACCAGTGGTCGCGTTACCTGCCCAAACTCCCAAATTTCCGGTAATGACGGTGTTGCCAGTATTGGTCACCGTCGTGCCGGCCAAAACTGCGTACGACTGAGCGTCACCCAGTATCGGCAGGCTTGGCACCGCCCAGGCGGATTTGCCAAGGAGCGCCACCGAAATTACGACTGCCCCCAGAACAGCGCACCAGGACTTCATTGTGCTTCTCCTTCGCGGCTATTTGCTAACCGCTTGCCAGGCCTTGTTCCGTTCCGACTGAAGCAGGGCCGCCTTCCCCCAAAGTTCCTCCTTCTCCGTGAAGGAAGATGCGACCTTCATCAAGCAAACCGCATTCCGTTCCAGAACAAAGTGGGCGCGAAGTCCATGGGCAGCACATCCCTCTGTGGCCCAATGGGTTGTGATCGCCAAGGGGCGGATGCATGGTCAGCCCTCTGCTGGCCGGGAACACCACGACTGTTGCGATAGTTCTACACACTGTCGTGATAGTTGTACAGACTGTTGCGGCAGTTCTACACGTCGCCCTGGTCGGCCAAAAGGCGCCGCATGTCAGCCGCGGTGGAAAGACGCTGCGTCAGAATCGGAAGCCTCGTTCCTTGAAGACTCTCAGGCAGGCGTCCACCACATTCGCGTCATAGAGAATGCCCTTGTTCTCGGATATTTCTTTTAGGCCTGCCTCCAGGCCGATCGCCGGTCGGTAGGAACGATGAGAGGCCATCGTCTCGACCACGTCGGCTACGGCGAGGATTCGCGCTTCCAGAAGGATGGCGTCTCCCTTGAGGCCTTGCGGATAGCCCGAGCCGTCCAGCCGCTCGTGGTGCTGCAGCGTGGCGAGGGCGACCGGCCACACGAACTTGATTTCCTTCAGGATATCATAGCCGAATTGTGGATGAGTCTTGACGATGCTGAATTCGTGGTCGCTGAGCTTTCCGGGCTTGAACAGGATTTCGGCGGGTATCGCGATCTTGCCGAGGTCGTGCATGTAGCCGGTGATGCGGACTCCTTCGACCTGGCCGGCCGGCAATCCCATTTCGGCGGCGATGGCGCACGAAAGCTCCGCGACGCGCTTCTCGTGTCCGTGGGTGTAGGGGTCGCGGAATTCCAGCGCGGACGAGATCGCCTTGACCGTTCCTTCCATCATCTGCCGGAGCTGGCTGGCGCTTTCCTCCACCTGCTGCTCCGCGCGCTTGCGCTCCGTGATGTCCGTCACGGCGCCGATCCACTTGCAGGGTTTGCCTGCGGCGTCGTACACCACGCTGCCGCGGTCGAGCCAATAGAGATAGGTCCCGTCCCTGCGCTTGACGCGGCATTCCAGGCAATAAGGCTCCTCGGACTTCAAGTGCTTCTGGACAGCCGCCAGCACTCGCTCGCGGTCTTCCGGATGGAGCCGGCTCATCCACGCATGCAGTGTCCGTGGGAACTTCTTCGGCTCGTACCCGAGAAGTTCGTCCACTTTCCCGTACCAATTCACGCGCTTGCCCAGGTCCCACTCGTAGATCAGATTCGTCGCGGACTGCGCGGCCAGCCGATAGCGCTCGTTGGCCGCGCGCTCCTGCGCGAGTTCGGCCTTGAGCCGAACGTTCTCATCGGCTGGAGATTCCGCCTTCGACCCCCTTGTGGCGCGCAGGACTTGCGTTAGCATTCGCCGGTCCCCCATCATTCTTTTCCCTGGCTTCCCCAACATGACTTGCGCTGCCTCATGTTACCAGAAGATGTCGGTGGACGGAAGGGCGCAAGTGCGAGCGCAGAAGGGCATGATTTGCCTACGTAAAAACTCGAATGTTCGCAAATCGGCATGCAAAGACTGTTCCAGCAGTTGACATCGGATATCAAGGCCCGATTCCCTGCCTTGCCTCGGTGCGAATATTCAGCGGCAGTTTGGTGTAAACGTCTGATGCCTATCGGGATGTGTACGGCGTGCGGATTGATGGTCTTTGCGGCACGTTTTTTGCGGTGTCTTTCCTGTGTAAGGCGTGCAGCGGAAGCGCGCCAAGGGAGCAAAGGCCGCGGCAATGGTGCCCCGGCGGTTTTAACGCCGAATTGTGGGGGAGAAGATTATGAGCACGACAGGCTGGGTCATCCTAATCGTAATACTGCTAATTCTGTTCGGGGGCGGCGGCGGTTACTATTACCGCAGAAGAGGAGACTAGCAAGTCGCGGCTTCCTCTGCGCCGGGCAGGTTGAACCCCGCCGAGCGGGAGTTTGTCGGGGATAGAGTCTGCCCGATTTTGTGATTGTGCCTATCCGGTTGACCGCGAGGATTGTCCACTGATTGTATTGGAGGGCGAGCGATGACTTCTGAAGCTCAGGGCGCGAAGTTGGAGCTCCAGGAGCGGAAGAAAGCACTGGTTATTGACGATAATGAAGACGCCCTGATGCTGGAAAAAATCCTTTTTGAGGAGGTCGGCTTCGAAGTGCTTGAAGCCAAAAACGCTTCCAGCGGAATTGCCATTGCGAGGACAGATAAACCGGATGTCGTAGTAATGGACATGCGCCTTCCAGACATGGGCGGGATCGAAGCAGCCAAGATATTGCGTCAAGACAAAGAGACCGGCTGTATTCCCATCGTTTTTGTGACCGGTTCTGTAATGCCGGGCGAGATACGCGACTTGGAGCTGGCAGCCATAAGTAACAGCGCACTGATAAGCAAGCCGATCAACACGCTCACCTTTGCCAAAGACGTCACTGACTTTATAAACGTGAAGCGCATGCTGGACTTGACCGCCAAGCGCGCAATCATCGAGAGATTGAGGGTTCGGAGCTGACCGCATGGGCACATTTTTGATTTTGTTCCGCGAAAGGAGGTCCGTATGAACAAGGCGAAGGGTTTGGTTGGCCGAGTCACGCTGGCGCTGGGCATCGCGGTGCTGGCGGCGACGGCCTTGACGGGATGTCTGGGTTTCGTGGGCGGTGGCGGGGATTACGGCGGCGAGGTGGTGGTGCCGGAGCCTGATCTGGTTATTTTCGGCGGCGGCTATGACCGGGGGCGCGACGTGCATGATTATAGCCATCGCGGACATGAAAGCCGCGAGGTGGCGCACCCTGCCGCGCGCGGCGGCGGCGAGCATCGGGAAAAGCGGTAAACTGCACTCCTCATTTCATTGGACAGAAAGAGACCTGAGGAACCTATGAAACTTTCAAACCAATTGACGCGTTTTGCCGGTCTTTTGACTTTCGCACTCTTGTTGGCCGGCTGCGGTACGGGCCAGGCGGACCGGAAAGAAGCGCAACAGAAACCCGCGGTCGCGCCACGGTTGTTCGCATCGCCGGATGAGGCCGTAAAAGCCTTGCAGACGGCCGTCGAAGCCCAGGATAAGGCGGCCTTGCGCGAAATTTACGGCTCGGAGATTGATCAACTTTTAACCGGCGACGAAGTGCAGGACGCGAACAATTCGAAGAGGTTCGCCGCCCTCATGGCGCAGGGCTGCAAGCAGGCGCCGGAGGGTGAGGACAAAATCACTCTGGAGGTGGGGCCGGACTCCTGGCCGATGCCGATTCCCCTGGTGAAAGCGGACGGGCAATGGCATTTCGACACGACGACGGGCAAGGAGGAGATCATCAACCGGCACATCGGGAAGGACGAACTCCATGCCATCGGCGTTTGCCGGGCTTACGTGGCCGCGCAACGGCAGTACGCCGGCGC
>Ga0181524_10006079_pt1 | contig 10578 bp, 5 predicted proteins | sample PEATcosm2014_Bin_34_FD_119761 | JGI IMG/M metagenome (GOLD analysis project Ga0181524, IMG submission 119761) | Peatland microbial communities from MTU Mesocosm Facility, Houghton, MI, USA - PEATcosm2014_Bin05_60_metaG | ecosystem: Environmental > Terrestrial > Soil > Wetlands > Peat | place...
TCGGGGTTCCGCGGCTGGGAGACGATCGCCAGATCGGCCGGACGGTCGTCCGACGTCACCTCAAAGCCGGCGGCCCGGGCTCCGTCGTAGAGGGGTGGGTACTCGGGAAAGCGCACCCGACAGGTTCCGACCCGCGGGCCCAGCGACCGACCGACGTAGAGGGTCGCCCACGCGTTCGCCTCGGTCGCGCCGTGCGTCAGGAACAGCCGGTCGCTCGCGACCCCGATCACACCGGCCAGCTCCGAGCGGAGCTCCTCCGGGTCGGTCGAGCGCCGTTCCTGGGGGGAAAGGATCGGCCGGTGGATCGCCCCGACCATCCCGCTCTGGGCGAGGTTGTGCCGGACCGCCGGATGGGAATCGATCCAGTCGGCGAGGGGGAACTTCATGTCTCTGTGGAAGCGCCCGTGCGTAAGGCATGTGCGGCGGTCACCCCCCGTCCGGGATCGGAAGTCCAGGTCGGGCGAACGGTACCGGGTGACGCCCCCAGCAAGAGCTCGCGCGTCCGACCGAAGCCTCAAGTCCCGGCCCACGGACGCGGTGACGTGTCCGCTCCCCGAGCGTCGGTCGAGGTCGGCGCGAACGGGCGGATCATTGCCCTTTCCGCCGCCTGGTTCTCCGACGGGGCTCGGCGGCGCACGGAGGCGCGTCGGTCGGCCCGGTGCGTGGAGTGCGGGAGCCCGCTGGATTCCCGTCGGTCGCCGTACTGCTCCCGTCGATGCCAATGGAGGTTCCACGGCCACTACTTCTGGGACGCTGCGCGCCACTACGTCCTCCTCCGGGACCGGTACACGTGCCAGCTGTGCCACCGGCGCCACCGCGCCCGGGAGCTGGATGTCGACCACATCGTGGAGATCGCCCGGGGGGGCGCCGCGCTCGAGTACTCGAACCTCCAGACCGTGTGCCGGCGATGCCACCGAGAGAAGACCCGGACCTTCCTGCGATCGAAGGCCGGGATCGAGGGAGATGCCGGTCCGATTACGGACCGGCAGAACCCCTGAGCCCCTCTCGTGCCGTTCCGCCCCGCCCGCCCTCCGAATGGGTATATAGTGGACCCTGGTCGTTGGGAAACCGATGTACGGCTCCCGCTCTCCGGGACGCTATGCCATGGTCATGGCCGTGGTGCTGGTTCTCCTGGCGTCCCCACTCTTGGTGGGAACCGCGACGCCGGGCGGAACGGGGCTCCCGGCGGCACACGTCGGGGTCGCACCGGCGCACGGCACGTCACCGGCCGTCAACCCAGGGGGAGCTCGGGCGATCGCCCGGGCCCCGGAGAACGTGGGGGCACCCTCGGGTCTCTCGGCCTCCCCCCTCGTCCGGAAGGTCGGGCAGCAGATCGCCGCCGGAGCGTTTGATGGACGGATTGCGTTCCTTCCCACGGCGTACACCCGATTCATTACCCCCGCGTCCGGGGCGGTAACTCCCCTTCCGCTGAGCTCTCCCGCTCCGATGGGGCTCGCGGACCTCGGCCTCGGCCCTTCGGGCGTCCCGTACGTTTACAACACATCGAGCTTCCAGGCCACGGTCAACCTGGCCTCGTTCTCCGCGTACAGTCCCGGGTACGCCGAGTTCGACGAGGCACCCGACTGGGCGACGATCCAGCTGAATGCCGTCGGGGTGAACATCTCTTATCCCGGGTCGTCCGGCGGGACGTTCTGGTTCCAGAACGTCGTCCATTTCAACGGCGCGGAGCTCCAGTTCGAGGACAATGTCTGGAACTTCTCTTCGCCGGCGGCGTCCCTCCCGCCGAGCACCTTCTTTGGCCACGGCACGGGCGGGACGATCGAGCTGGACGAGTTCTACTACGACTACGGCCCGACAATCCCGGTCACCTACCCGTTCACGCTGTCGCTGTCGATCGACCTGGAGAACCTGGCGGGCCGTCCCGCGGCGCTCTTCAATTACACGGTCACGACCGCGACGAACACTACCAGCGGTACCTACGACGGGGTCATCTTCAACGGGGCGGTGGTCGGCACCCCGCAATTCCAGGTGAACGGCGGAGCGTACGACCCGTTCGGCACCGAGTACGATGCCGAGCTGATCTTCGGCGGAGACGGCGGGGGGACCAACGCGAACGTGATCGCCCTGAACGGGACTGCTACACTCTCCCGCTGGGACTCCTCCGGGACGCGCTTTGTGAGCGTTCCGTCGGCGTACGATCACGGCGTCGATAGCGGAGAGACGTCGGCCGGCATGGCCGCGTACTACCTCAAGACGACCGAGTCCCTGAACCAAGGCCCGTCATTCCTCTACGGGCTCTGGAACACTTCGACGGGGCCCGCCGGCCCCTCCGCCACCCCCGGTTGGATCCACGTCAAGATCTCGGTCACGCCCAGCTATGGGTTCCTCTTCGCGACCAACCAGAGCTCGTCGCTGCTGCCGCTCGCCGACGCCAACTTCACCTACGTCCCGACCGGGCCGTCCGGTGTCGCCACCACGGAACTTCCCCCCCCGGCCCCCTCGAATCCCTACGTCTTCGAGGCGTGGGCCGATGGCTTCCAAAACGCCCCCTGGGTGGTGAGCAACAACAGCACCGGAACCTCACCGCTTACCCTGGCCCCCTCGCCGGACACGCTCGACGCCCCGGTCTACCTCGATGGGGACGCCCAGGCGGCGACGTTCGGAGCCGCGGGAATCCCGAACGTAGGGTACTCGACCGGCCACCCGACCCTGTGGATCAATCAGACTCAGGCCGCGCTGGCCGCCCCGTTCCTGCGGGTCAACGGCTACGACTACCCCACGTTCATGCTGTTCGCGGGAGAGCAGCTCAACCTCTCGGTCGACGTGAACGGATTCGGCCAGGCCCCGTCGAGCTCCGTGTACACGTCGTCGTACACCACTGTCCCCTTCGACCAGGCCGGCTGGACGCAGGGGTACTTCTTCTTCTACGGCGATGGCCACTTCTCCGTTTCCAACACGACGCTCACCGGAAACACCTCGCTCTACTACACACACTCGGTTGCCTCGCCCGCCTCGATCGAGTTCTACGGCACGGACGGAAGCAACGCCTCGGAGATCCTCAGTTCGCACGATTCGTTCGGGGTCGCGGTGATCGACTCGACCGCGGCGACGCTCACGGACATCTCCGGGATCCAAGGCGCGAATGCGATCTCGCTCCTCAACTCGTCCTCCGTGAAGGCGATCGTGACCTCGGCGAACGGAACCGATGCCGAGGGCTTTGCCTCCGTCGGCGCCTATCTCCTCGACTCGGTCGACGTGAACCTCTCGGGGCTCACCGCCTCGGAGGGAAGCTTCGGCGCCCTCGCGCAGACCGTCACGGGGCTCGCGGCCAGCGACGTGGTCGCCACGACCAACGCGGTCGCGTTGGAGCTTAACGACACCTTCGACCTCGTCGTTCACAACATCAAAGTCAACGGTTCGACGGGGGTGCTCGTGAACGCCTCGTCGAACGCGGACGTGTACGACCTCAACGTCACGAATCTGGGGTACGTCGGCAACTGGTCGAACGGTACGAACCTTCTGTTCGACGGGCTCGTGTCCGACGGGTCCTCCGGCATCGACCTCTTCAACGACACCCAGGTCACGGTCGACCGCGCCACGGCATTGGCGAACTCGACGGTGGTCGACTCGTTCTACGGCTCGGACGGCGGAAACTTCGCGAACGTCACCGCGATCGACGGATCCTTCGGCCTCCTGGCGTCGGACGACGAAAGGCTCACGCTGTCCGATTTCAACGCGACGAACGGGAGCATCGGTGCGAGCCTGCAGAACGTCAGCTTCGTCAACGCCTCCGGGCTCTTCGCGACGAACCTCTCCAGTGCCTTCCTCTGGAACGTCGGATCGACCGGCTCCGTGGGGGACGGCTCGATCGGGAACGTCTCTCTCGGCGTCGAGGTCTCCAATGCCACCAACTTCACTGTCAAGAACATGAGCGCCTCGGAGACGAGCGCGGACTCGAACATCACCTACTTCCTCAACGCGTACACGTTCCTCGAGCAGCCGAGCGCTCCGGTCGCGTTGTACAACGTGTCGGCGGCGACCGTGACGAACGTTTCGGCCCGCTCCTACCCGTTCGCCGTCTGGGGGAATGACACGAACGACTCGGTGATCGAGGACGTCACCGCCTGGACGGGGGGCTCGGCCGTGTCCCTCAACACAACCAACGAGGTCGAGATCGCGACGGTGTTCGCCTACGGCAACCGGCTCGGGGAGTACCTGTTGAACACCACGAACACGACGGTCACCGGGAGCACGTTCGAGGGCAGCACATCGTATGGCGTCGAGCTGAACAACAGCACGATGGTCCACGTGTACGGGAACAACTTCGTAGCGAACGACAACGCGAGCACGAGCGGCACGTTCGTCGCCGCCCACGTCCAGGCGAAATCGATCAACGGCTCGAAGGTCTTCTTCAATCTCACGGGCATCGGCAACTACTGGTCGGACCACACGGGCTCGGGGCCGTACGTGATCCGGACCTCTCCCACGACGGTGCAGGACAGCGACCCCGAGGGCGCATTCATCGCCCACTGGCTCAAGTTCGTCACGACCGGGCTCCCGGCCCTCGCCCCGTGGGGTTTCCACCTCTTCTCGAAGGTCTACAACGCGACCTATAGCGCCACCGCGCCTGTGGTGTTCATCCCGAGCTGGAGCCTGGCGAGCGGCTCGCTCTCCTACCTTGTCCTCCCACCCCCTAGCTACATGCCGAGCCCGCCGTCCGGCGCGGTGGACTTCGTCGGCGCCAACACTACCGTGACGATCCACTTCACGGAGGTATTCTCCGTCACGTTCTCCGAGACCGGCCTCCCGGCGACCAAGGCATGGTCCGTAACGCTCAACGGTACGCTCGAGTCGGGGGTCGCGACGTCGATCGGGTTCACCCTGCCGGACGGCAGCTACTCGTACTCGCTGGGCGTCGTGGGAGGATGGACCGAGAGCTCGCTCCCGTTCACCGGCACTGTCAAGGTCGCGGGCGCGGACGTGAGCGAGAAGCTGATCACCTGGGTGGTGAAGACGTATGCCGTCACGTTCACCGCGAAGGGCGTTTCGGCCGGTTCGAAGTGGTCGGTGATACTCAACGGGACCGTCAACAACGGGAAGGCTCCGACCATCGTGTTCGACATGGCGAACGGGACGTACCCCTATACCGTGGCGAACGTCAGCGGCTACTCCGGGGGCCCCTTCACCGGCTCCATTGTGGTGAACGGGGCCGCCGTGGACGTCAACGTCACGTATACCACACCGGCCTCCGGAGCCTCGACGCCCTGGCTCGACGTGGGCGTCGGCGCTGGGGTCGCGCTGATCGTGATCGTCCTCGCCGCGGTCCTCCTCGTCCGTCGCCGGCGACGGCCTCGCAAGCCGAAGACGGCGAAGACCGACCAGGACCTCGACCTCTAGGCCGCCCGCACGCGGGCCGAACCGGTCAGGTCGACGGGAGGGGCCGCAGGAAACCGCGCCCGACGAGGTGGGCGACGATCTTGCCGGTCGACTCCGCGACCGTGTCGTTCGCGGTGTCGACGATCAGATCCGGATTCAGGGGCTCCTCGAACGGGTCGTCGACCCCGGTCACCTTGATCGCGCCTCCGGGGACGGAGGTTCGGTAGAGGCCCTTCACGTCCCGCTTGCGGCAGACCTCGATCGGGCAGCGGAGCCACACCTCGTCGAACCGGGAGCCGACCGTGGCCCGGGCCGCCTGGCGGGATGTCTCGTAGGGGGTGATCATCGCGACCAGGACCGCGACCTCGTTGCGGGCGAGCATCCGCGCGACGTAGCTCACCCGGCGGGCGTGGAACTCGCGGTCCTTCCGGGAGAACCCGAGCTCCGGCGAGAACATGTGGCGGACCTCGTCCCCGTCGAGGATCTCGACCTTGCGGTCCGCCGCACGGAGGCGCTCGGCGAGCGCGCGCGACAGGGTCGTCTTCCCGGCACACGGCAGACCTTCGATCCACGCGACAAACCCCTGGTCGTTCTGCAAGGCCCGCTCCGCCATTGGACCGCGAAGCCCTTCGCGGGTAGAAAGTCGTTGCCCACCGGGCGGGGCTCGGGGGAGATCGGGCTCCGTGGACCCGAGCCTGCGGGGAATGCGCGGATTCCGCGCAGGCTGGAGCAATCTTCGCAGTTCGTCGCGTCTATATGCGACGCCTCGAATCGGGTGGATGCCATGACCACGTCTCCTCGCTCCCGAATCTCCGTGCCCGATCGCCGAACCGAACCCACTCCCGACCTGGGACGATCCCCGCGTCCTGGGTTCCCTCTCGTTCGACTTCCCACGACTGCGGCCGCCGGAGCCGTCCCCCTCCCACCGGGGGTGGCGGTATGAGCTCACCTAACTCCCCGGCGGCCCCCTCCCCAGCCTCTCCCTCGACGCCCGCGCCCGCGCCGGCGACGGAGACACTGCCCCCACGGGTCGTGCGCCGTTCGGGCCACGCGGGACTCTACGGCGTCGTAGGCGCGGTCGTGATCGTCGTGATCCTGGTCGGTGTCGGCTACGGAACCCACTGGTACGGCCTTGCGCCGGCGAAATCGACCGCTCCGGGGGCCTGCCCAATCGGGATAACGCTTCAGGGTGACGGGGCGCAGATCGCGGCCCCGCTCATGAGCGCCTGGACGGGCGCGTACTTCAGCCACTCCGGCAATGAGGTCAACTACCCGGCGAGCGGGTCCGGGACGGGCCTCAGTCACTTCACGGCAGCGAGCATTGACTTCGGGGTGACTGACGATCCCCTCACTCAGGCCGAGCGGACCGACATGCCCACCCAGCCGTTGACCCTCCCCTTCATCGGCGGAGCCCTCACCATCATCTACAATCTTCCTGGCCTCACGGGCCACCTCAATCTGACGGGCGCCTTGCTGGCCGACATCTACAACGGGACCATCACCAACTGGAACGACACCGCGATCCGAGCCATCAACCCGGGGGTCAACCTGCCGAGCGTGACGATCTTCACGGTGCACCGCTCGGACGCCGCGGGAACCACGTACGTGCTCAGCGACTTCCTATCCCAATCGAGCGCCTACTGGGCCGCGAACGTGGGCAAGGGCATACTGATCAGTTTCCCCAAGGCACCCGCGCAGACCGCGGTGAAAGGGAACTCCCTGGTGATCAGCACGGTCAGCTCGACCCCGGACTCGATCGGATACTCGGACCTAACGGACGTGCTGGCCTCCGCCTCCCCACCCCAGTATGCCGCGATCGAGAACCCGGCCGCACACTACATCGTGCCGACGCTCGCGAACACGTTGTCCGCGATCGTGGACAAGGTCCAGAGCATGGCAAAGATCCCGAGCTCCACGGGCGACTGGTTCAATGTAAGCATGGTGAACGCGAACGGTTCCTCGGACTATCCCATCGCGACGTTCCTTTACATGTACGTCTACCAGGCGACCGACAAGGGATTCTCCCCGACGCTGGAGAAGTCGCAGGTCCTGGTTCAGTGGCTCGACTGGACTCTATCGACGACGGCCCAGGGGTTGGCGAACGAATCCCAACCTACCCAGCTCTACTACGCCGCGCTGCCCGCCGCGATCCTTGCGGTCGACCAAGCCGGCATTCAAACGATGACCTTTAATGGAGCAGCCATCCCCGCCTGTACGTAGGGGGGAACACGCCGTCCCAGCGGGGGAAGAGAAAGTAGCAAAGAACGCGCGACGCCTCGCGCGACGAGTCCGCCTCCTCAGCTGGCTCGGGCGCAGCTTCCACGCGGGCACGGCGGCCGTTGCGGCCGGCGTCCTGCTCCTGATCGCGGTGTTCGTGGAGGTCCTGAGCCGCGGAGCGTGGCCCTCGATCGCGCGATTCGGTCCCTCGTTCCTGATCGGAACGACGTGGGACCCGGTGCACGACGTCTACGGCGCCGGCCCGGCGATCGCCGGGACCCTGTTGACCAGCGCCCTCGCCCTCCTGATCGGCGTGCCGATTGCCCTAGGCGTGGCGATATTCCTTTCCGAGGTCGCCCCGGTCTGGCTGCGGCGACCGCTGATCTACGCCATCGACCTCTCCGCGGCCGTTCCGTCCGTCGTTTATGGGTTCTGGGCCTACATCGTCCTCGTGCCGTTGATGCGTTCGACGATCGAGCCCGGCCTCGGGTCGTTGACGGGGGGCCGCTTCCCCTTCTCCTCCAACGCTCCAGGGGTCGGCATCCTGACGGCGACGCTGGTCCTCGCTGTGATGATCATACCGACCATTGCCGCGGTCTCCCGGGAGTCGCTCCAAGCGGTTCCCCGCATTCACCGGGAGTCGGCGCTGAGCCTCGGGGCGACCCGATGGGAAGCCACCCGGCTGGCCGTTCTCCGGCCGGCCCGGAGCGGGATCGCGGCGGGCGTCATCCTCGGGCTGGGACGGGCGTTGGGGGAAACGATCGCGGTCACGATGGTGATCGGGAACCTCTTCATCCTTCCGGGGACGCTCTTCTCCCAGGGCTCGACCCTGGCCACGGTCATCGTGAACGATTTCAACGCAGAGGCCCCGACCTCGCTCATCCAGAGCGCGGTCATCGAGCTCGCGCTCATCCTCCTCGCGATCACGGTGGTGGTGAACGCGCTGGCCCGCGGGCTCCTCTGGCGGTTCGGTACGCACGACGGCGACGAGCGGCCCACGCGCCGACGCCGCCTCCCTATCCACGTCCCTCACAGGGCCGCAGGGGAACCCTCGGACCGCAGGACCGGTTCGGGGGGGGGACCCTCCGTCGCTCCTCCCGGTCTCCTTGGGGAAGGGGCAGCATGGCGTCATCGGATCGCCGAGGGAGCCCCCCGTCGCATCTTCCGGCGGAGGGCGATTCAATGGTGCCTGATCGCGCTCACCGCGGGGTGCGTATTCGTGGCCCTCGTTCCCTTCGCGAGCGTGATCTACACGGCCGCCCACTATGGGGGATCCGCGGTCGTCCGCCCCTCCTTCTACACATCCCTCCCCCCGCAGGGCTGCAACCCGAAACCGGGTTCTAGCTGTTCCTTGGGTGGAATCGGACCCGAGATCCAGGGGACGTTGATCATGCTCGGCCTCGGGGCGATGATCGCGGTTCCCGTCGGGCTCCTCGCGGGAATCTACCTCGCGGAGTACGGGCGGAACCGGTTTGCGCGGGTCGTGAGCTTCCTTTCCGATGTCATGACGGGGGTTCCCACGATCATCCTCGGGGTGTTCGTCTACACCCTCTTCCTCTACGTCGACCACGATGCTGCGCTCAGCGCCCTTTCCGGCGGCGTGGCGCTCGGGGTTCTCATGATCCCCATCTCCATCCGGTCCACGGAGGAGGCCCTCCGCGCTGTGCCGTCCTCGGTTCGGGAGTCGGCTCTCGCCCTTGGATTCCCGAAGCACCGGGTCGCGCTGCGGGTCGTGCTGGGATGTGCGCGCGGCGGGCTCGTCACCGGAATGCTGCTGGCCGCCTCGAGAGCCGCCGGCGACACGGCGACGCTACTTCTCACCGCCGGTGGCAGCAGCTTCTGGTTCCAGAACCTCAACACTCAGACCGCCGCGATGACCCCGTTCATCTACAACAACTTCGGCTCGTCGTACCTCAACCTTCAAACCGATGCATGGGGGGCCGCTCTCGTCATGTTGGGGATCATGCTCGCCATCAGCCTGGGCGCCCGACTGGCGGTCCCCGGGGCCGAGGGCGCGGCGGAGGGCAGCTAGACCGATGGCAGAACCCAAGATCCTGACGAGCGGACTCAACGCCTGGTACGGGCGGAAACAGGCCCTCTACGACATCTCGCTGAGCGTTCCCGACCGTGCGGTGACGGCGATCATCGGCCCCTCCGGCTGCGGAAAATCGACGTTCCTGCGGTGCCTCAACCGGCTCCACGAGGAGACGCCCCGGGCCCGCGTTCAAGGGACGATCCGGCTCGACGGCCAGGACCTCGGGAAGCTCAATCCGGTGGAGGTCCGGTGCCGCGTAGGAATGGTCTTCCAGAAGCCGAGCCCGTTCCCGAACATGTCGATCTTCGAGAACGTTGCGGCCGGCCTCCGTCTCCTCGGCGTTCGTCGTCGGGACGAGCTCGACGAGGCGGTCGTCGATGCCCTGCTGCACGCCGGACTTTGGGAGGAGGTGGAGTCGATCCTCGACGCGCCGGGCACCAGTCTCTCGGGCGGCCAGCAGCAGCGTTTGTGCATCGCCCGCGCTCTGGCCGTCCGGCCGGAGGTTCTGCTCCTGGACGAGCCGTGCTCGGCGCTCGACCCGATCGCGACGGCCAAGATCGAGGGTCTCCTCGGGAAGCTCCGATCCGAGTACGCCGTGGTCATCGTGACGCACAACCTCGCCCAGGCTCTCCGGGTCTCGGATTACACCGCGTTCCTCTACCTCGGCAAGCTCGTGGAGACCGGGTCGACCGAGCAGGTGTTCCATCACTCCGCCGAGAAACTGACGGAGAACTACGTGAACGGCCGTTTCGGCTGAGCCACCCAGCGCCGCCGTCCCCCCCGCGTTCCCGTTCCCCGGGTCGTGGGCGCCCCCGCTCGGCGGTGGGACCGACGGCCCACTCTGCCGATTGGATCGAGCGTTGTATTATACCGACGATCTTCCAGAGCCCCCGAGAGTTCGACATGCCGGCCACGAAGCGCGTGGGGATTCTGGGGAGCGGGGACGTCGCCAAGCAGCTGGGACACGGGTTCGCGAAGCACGGCTACGA
>Ga0181524_10006080_pt1 | contig 10578 bp, 10 predicted proteins | sample PEATcosm2014_Bin_34_FD_119761 | JGI IMG/M metagenome (GOLD analysis project Ga0181524, IMG submission 119761) | Peatland microbial communities from MTU Mesocosm Facility, Houghton, MI, USA - PEATcosm2014_Bin05_60_metaG | ecosystem: Environmental > Terrestrial > Soil > Wetlands > Peat | place...
CGCCGTGCGGATCTTCTCCCACATCGGCAGGAAGACGCAATGGCTGTGGAGCGAGCAGGCGGTTTCGGTGGAATCGGGCGTGCACGTCACCGGGCGGCTCGGGCCTTCGACGAACCGGATGATCTCGCCGACCGTCAGCCGTTCCGGGGTGCGCGCCAGGAGATAGCCGCCTTCGTTGCCGCGCCGCGATTCCACGAACCCCGCCTGCCTGAGCTGGTTGAGGATCACTTCGAGAAAGCGCGGCGGAATCGCCTGCGCCTTGGCGACGGTGCTGATTCGCACGGGACCCTGCCCGTGGCGCTTGGCCAGTTCAAAAAGCGCCCGGAGCGCGTATTGGCATTTCTGCGAGACCATTTTTTACTCCCTCTGAACCGACCCGCAGCGCGGCGGTCCGCATAGGGCCTTCTCCTTTTGGCTGATGACGAAGATCGCCATGTCGGCCCGGCGGTGGGCGTCGCGGCGGACCTGCGCGCCGGCCTCGATGTCCAGCGCGATCCGCCGGTGAACGGCAATCCCGCGTTCCCGGCAGAATTCCTCGAAGTCGCGGATCGTGAAGAACCGGATGTTCGGGCTGTCGTACCACTTGTATCGGAGCAGCCCGGGCGATTCCGGCGCGCGGCTCTCGCGCAGGAGCATCCGCGTCAGCTTGTAATAGCCGAAGTTCGGGAAGCTGACGATGCACCGGCCGCCGACGCGCAGCATCTGCGAGATCACCTGCTCCACGTTGCGGACCGCCTGGAGCGTGTGCGAGAGGACCACGAAATCGAACTGCGCGTCCTTGAACGCGGCCAGGCCGTGGTTGAGGTCGGCCTGCGTCACGTCCAGCCCGCGCTGGATGCAGGCCAGCACGGATTGCTCGTCCAGCTCGATCCCCGCCAGCCGCGCCTTCCCGCGCTGCCGCAGCCGCGCCAGCAATCCGCCGCGGCCGCAGCCGAGGTCCAGCACGCTCGCCGACGGCGGGATCAGCTCCGCAATCAGCTCGTAGTCCAGCCGCTGCGGATGGAAGATGCTGGCCGGACTCTGCGCGTAGAAATCGTCGTCGCCCCCGTTGCGCCGCTCGCGCGCCGGGTCGCGAGGTTCGAGGAACGCGCGCACCATCTCGCCGTAGACCGGCAAGTCGTCCGGGAGCAGGAACGCGTCGTGCCCGCACGAGCTGGCGACGTTGCAGTACGAGACCGGCTTGTTCAGCGAGATGAGCGTCTCGACGATCTCGCGCGATTGCTCCGCCGGAAAGAGCCAGTCGCTGCTGAAGCTGACGACGAGCCAGCGGCAGCGGCTGCGGTCGAGGTTCGCCGCCAGTTCCTGCGGCGTCGCGCCCAGGTTGAAGAGGTCCATCGCCAGCGAGAGCTTGATGTAGCTGTTCGCGTCGAAGCGCTCGACGAACTTGTCGCCCTGATACGCCAGGTACGAGCCGACCGAAAACCGCTTCTCGAACTCCGTCGGCACGTTCCGCGGCCGGAGACGGTCCGCCTCGAATTTCTCCTTCATCGCCTGCGGCGAGAGATAGGTGATGTGGCCGAGCATGCGCGCCAGGGCCAGGCCGACCGACGGCCCGTCCTTGCCCTTGGGCCCTGAGCTTCTGGCCGAAGGGCCGTAGTACTGGCCGCCGTGGAACTGCGGGTCGCGCAGGATGGCGTTGCGGCCGATCACGTCGAACGCCAGCGCCTGCGCGGTCAACCGCGCCGAGGTCGCCAGCGCGACGGCCGCCTCGACCTGGTCCGGGAAGCGCGTGGCCCACGTCAGCACCTGGTGTCCGCCCATGGAGCCGCCGATGACGGCGCGCAGTTTCCGAATGCCCAGGCGCTGCACCAGCCGCTGCTGGAGTTCCACGATGTCACCGGTCGTGATCGTCGGGAAATCCTCGCCGTATGGCTTGCCGGTGCGCGGGTTGCGAGTGCTCGGGCCGGTGGTGCCGCGGCAGCCGCCGAGGGCGTTCGGGCAGATGACGAAGTACTTGCCGGTATCAATGGGCTTGCCGGGGCCGACGGCGACGTCCCACCAGCCGGGATCGTCCTTGGGATCATGCCGCGCCACGTGCGAATCGCCGCTGAGGGCGTGGCAGATCAGCACGGCATTGTCGCCGCGTTTGTTCAGCCGGCCGTAGGTCTCATACGTCACCGCAACGTCGTCCAGGCGCCCGCCCATCTCCAGGTCGAGGCCGCCGCGAAGCGTCGCTCTCAAGGCGTACTTCAGCCGCCGCCCCGTGCGGACGCTGTCGCTGCTGTCGAAGCCGCCCTTCGGCATCACGGCACCATTCCTTTCGCTCGCGAAATCGTACTCGTCCTCGTCGTCGTCCTCGTCCTCGGTCGTCAACAACGGCCGTTCGAGGACGAGGACGACGACGAGGACGAGAATAAGGGTGCGCTACTTCTGTGACGCCCTCAACGCCTGATCCAGGTCCGCCTTGATGTCCTCGATGTCCTCGATGCCGATGGACAACCGCACGTACTCCGGCGTCACGCCGGTCTTCGCCTGTTCCTCGGGCGTGAGCTGCGAGTGCGTCGTCGTCGCCGGGTGGATGATCAGCGACTTCGCGTCGCCGATGTTCGCCAGGTGGCTGAACAGCTTGACGTGGTTGATCAGCTTGACGCCCGCTTCCTTGCCGCCCTTGATGCCGAAGCCGACGATCCCGCCGGCGCCGTCGGGCAGGTACTTTTTCGCGTTGGCATGGTCAGGATGGTTGGGCAGACCCGGATAATTCACCCACGCCACGGCCGGGTGCTTCTCGAGGAACTGCGCCACGGCGAGGGCGTTTTTCGAGTGCCGCTCCAGCCGCAGGTGCAGCGTCTCGACTCCCAGCAGCGTCAGGAACGAGGCGAACGGACTCTGGCAGCCGCCCGTGTCGCGCAGCCAGTGCGTGCGGATGTAGATGATGTAGGCGATGTTCCCGACCGGCCGCAGCGCCTCCTCGAAGATGATGCCGTGGTAGGCCGGGTCGGGAGCGGTGAACTCCGGCCACTTCTTGGGGTCCTTGGCCCACGCGAACTTGCCGCTGTCTACGATCGCTCCGCCGATGTGCACGCCGTGTCCGCCGATGAACTTGGTCGTCGAATAGACCACGATGTCGAAGCCGTGCTCGATGGGCCGGAAAAGCGCAGCGGTCAGCACGGTGTTGTCCACGATCGCCGGCAGGCCGTGCTTGTGCGCCAGGGCGGTGATCCTCCGGTAATCCGGAATATCATTTTTCGGGTTGCCCGGCGTCTCGAGGTAGACCGCGCGCGTGTTCTTGTCCACCAGCTTCTCGAGCGTCTCCGGCTTGCTCGGATCGAAGAACCGCACCTCGACGCCGAGCTTCGGGAAGGTCTGCGTGAACAGCGTCCAGGTGCCGCCGTAGAGGCTCGTCGCCGAGATGAAGTTCTGCCCCGCGTGCGCGATCGTCAGGATCGCCGCCGTGATCGCCGCCTGGCCGCTGGCCAGGACCAGTCCCGCCGCGCCGCCGTCCAGCGCCGCCAGCCGCTTCTCCAGGACGTCATTGGTGGGGTTCATCAGCCGCGAGTAAATGTTGCCGAACTCCTTCAAGGCGAAGAGGTTCGCGGCGTGGTCAGTGCTCTTGAAGACGTAACTGGTCGTCGCGTAAATCGGCACCGCGCGCGCGGTCGTCGCCGGGTCCGGCTCCTGGCCGGCGTGCAGCGCCAATGTGCCGAAACGTCGTTGGGAATCGCTCACGGAAGTTCCTCCTTTTCTTTCTATGATTCTTACGAGGCCGACCTGGCTGAGGAGCTGAAGAAAATGCTCCACCTCCGCATTATCCGAGAATTGCGGCGCCACGTCCATGCCTCCGGATTAGAACAACCCCTCATACAGCGCCGTGGACAGGTAACGCTCGCCCGAGTCGGGCAGGATGACCACGATGTTCTTGCCCGTGAACTCCGGGTCGCGGGCCAGGCGCGCGGCGACCGCCATCGCCCCGCCCGACGAAATGCCGGACAGGATGCCCTCCTCTCGCGCCAGCCGGCGCCCGAACTCGATGGCCTCTTCGTCGCTCACCTGCTCCACGCGGTCCACCAGCTTCAGGTCCAGCACGTCCGGCACGAAACCGGCGCCGATGCCCTGGATCTTGTGCGGGGCCGGCTTGTTCGGCTGGCCGGCGAGTTTCTGCGAGATCACCGGGCTCTTCGCCGGCTCGACGGCCACGGAGATGATTTTCTTCCCCTTCGTCTTCTTGATGAACCGCGACACACCGGTGATCGTGCCCCCGGTGCCGACGCCGGAGATCAGGACGTCAATCGCGCCGTTCGTATCGTCCCAGATTTCCGGGCCGGTGGTCGCCTCGTGGATCGCCGGGTTCGCCGGGTTCTTGAACTGTTGCGGCAGGAAGTACCGCGCCGTGTCGGACGCGGCGATCTCCTCCGCCTTCGCGATCGCGCCGGGCATCCCTTTCGGGCCCTCGGTCAGAACCAGTTGCGCCCCGAGAACCTTGAGCAGCTTGCGGCGCTCGATGCTCATCGTCTCGGGCATGGTCAGCGTCAGCGCATAGCCGCGGGCCGCCGCCACGAACGCCAGCGCGATGCCCGTGTTGCCGCTGGTCGGCTCGATGATTTCCCGGCCCGGCTTCAGCACGCCGCGCTTCTCCGCGTCCCAGATCATGGACGACCCGATGCGGCATTTCACCGAATAGGAAGGATTCCGCCCTTCGATCTTGGCCAGGACGGTCGCCGAAGCGCCCTGGGTGATCCGGTTGATCTTGACCAGCGGCGTCTTGCCGATGGAAAGTGAGTTGTCCGCATACCACTTCGACATGTTCCGTCCTCCTTGTTTTATCACCCTGCGCCCTTTGCGGCCCCGCGCATGTGCAGTGCGTGAAGCCGGCAGGTCGGGGCGCGTTCCTATAGCCGATAAGTTCACTTGGGTTAGATTATACTATCTCGATTGTCTTTGTCAAGTAGCTCCTTTCGGCCTCCCGCCGGCTTCACACCTTACCGGCTGCCCCGTTGATACTTACGCCTGCACGGTTTGGCCAACCTTGAGCGGCCGAGTGTGGATGCCGCATTCGCCGCCGCACTTGCTCGTGCCGATCCAACGGCCGGCGCGTTCGTTGGGACCATTGGAGATCTTAGTGCATGGGGCGCAGCCCAGCGAACGGTATCCCTGCGCGTAGAGCGGGTTGACCGGCACGCGATTAAGCGCCAGGTATTGCCAGACCTCACGCTCGTGCCAGATCAGGATCGGATTGAGCTTGATGAGTCCGGAATCCCGCTCCTCGATTTCCTGAAAGTCCACCCGCGTGCGGCCCTCGGTGCAGCGCAGGCCGGTCACCCAGCAGGCGACATCCATTTCCTCGATGGCGCGCCGCGTGGGCTGAACCTTGAGAATGTCGCAGCACTGGTCCGGCTTGGTCTCGTACAGGCGCGTGGGGATCGGATCGGGGTTGCTGTACACCTTCAGCTCAGGGTACGCAGCAACCACGTGGCTCATGAACTGGACCGTCTCGGCCGGCTTGTAGCGCGTCGTCACGATGAACCCACGAATCTTGGGGCTGACCCGCTTGGCGAGGTCCCAGACCGCGCACGAATCTTTGCCGAGGCTGTTGGCGACGACCAACCTTTCGCCGAATTCGTCGTAGGCCTCCCGGATAAGGCGCAGCGACCGCTCGACCTTTTCCGCAAAGTTGAGTCCGTCCACAAGGCTCTTCACGTCAACCGAGGCTCGCGCGAATGACATGTGCTCTATCTCCTTTCCACCTAGATTTCGTAATCCCTGGGTTTCCGTCGTCCAAAGGGAACCCGGTCCCACGCACGCTCGTGCGCGTAGTAAATCCCGAGCTTCACGATCGTATCGGCCAGGCCGATGGCCAGCGCTCCCGCAAGCGCGCCCGTGATGAACCACGCGATGCAGAAAGTGATAATGGTCGCCAGGAAACGCCAACTCAGCGCCTTCGCAATGCTCCGCGCATGAGAATCCACGAGGAAGAGCTCCGGTCGTTACCTGTGCGCGTTCCCATAGCCGATAAGTTTACTCGTGTTACGTTACACTATCTCGATTGTCTTTGTCAAGTATCCCTGTAAAACTTTTGTTCCTGCTGTAACTCGCTGATGACATGCGTATTATGATCGCATGTAAGACCGAGCTTTAAAGAATCCGAAAACACCCCGGCGCCTCGCTCGACTCCGTCCGGGCCCGAACTTGGACCGCACCGAGAGCAACCTCACCGAAGAGCCGCCGCGCAAAACGCGCATTTCCCGGCTGAAGCGGTTGAACTTATCTTGAAACAGGATTATGTTGGAGAGCACGGCGCCTGGGTGCCTTGGGGTGAAAACCGGAAAGGGGCATACGATGAACGCGTTCGTCAAGCTCTTGTCGTCAGCGCTCGTGGTCGGCTGCCTGGGCGCCTGCGCGGCGACGCGGAGCGAGCCGCCGCGCGTGGATCACATCCGGCTCGAAGTGTCGAACATGCCGGCTTCGGTCGTCTTCTACCGCGACATGATCGGACTGCGGGCGCGCTCGGTGACGAAGGACTTCAGCGTGCTCGAGGCGGCCAACATCGGCATCTTCCTCTCCGCGAAGCCGTGGGACTGGCTGACGCCGCGCGGCAAGGCCGAGCGCGCCGGCTGGGGAATGTATCCGCACTTCGAGGTGGCCAACGTCAAGGCGCTCATCGCGCGGCTGAGGGCGCACGGCTACCAGATCGTGCAGGAGCCGCAGAAACATAGTTTCGGGACCGAGGCCTTCGTCGCCGATCCCGATGGATATGTCTGGGCGCTGGTCGGTTCGCGATGACGCGGCGATTTACCACCAAGGCACCAAGACACCAAGAACGGCGAAGGAAGTTTTTCAGAATTTTCAGTTTCGTCGTCCTTGGTGTCTTGGTGCCTTGGTGGTGAAAATCAATGGAGGATGATGAATGTCGCTGATTCAAATTGTGATTCTCGCGGTGATCCAGGGACTGGCCGAACTGCTGCCGATCTCCAGTTCCGCGCACGTCATCGTCGCGGCGAAACTGATGAAACTGCAGCCGGACGCGCCGGAGTTCACGCTGCTGCTGGTCATGTTGCACACCGGCACGATGTTCGCGGTCATCCTCTACTTCTGGCACGCCTGGCAGCGCGCGTTCTTCTCAACGCGCGAGGCCTTCGCGCGGTTCGCGCGGTGCGTCATCATCGCCACGGCGGTGACGGGCATCCTGGGTCTCGGGCTGAAGGTCGGCATCGAGCATATCATCAAGGCCGACGTGGAAGAGCTTTTCAACAAACTCTGGCTCATCGCCGGCGGTCTCGCCGCAGTCGGCGTGCTGATCCTTATCTCCGGCCTCCGCGCCGGGAAGCAGCCCGCGCGCGAGGAACTTACGAACCGCGACAGCCTGGCCATCGGCGCGATCCAGGGGCTCTGCCTGCCGTTCCGGGGCTTCTCACGTTCCGGTTCGACAATTTCCCTTGGATTGCTGCTCGGCGTGGTGAAGACGCGAGTCGAGGAATTCAGCTTTGCGCTGGCGGTGGTGCTCACGCCGGCGGTCGTCGGCTTGGAAGCCCTGCGGCTGATCCGGCATCGCGCCGAAGCCGCCGCCGCGCCCATCGGCCTGCAGGACTTCCTGCCGAGCCTGGTCGGAATGGTTTTCAGCTTCGTCGCCGGCCTCGTGGCGCTGCGGCTGCTCTCGCGGCTGCTCGAACGCGGCCGGTGGTGGATTTTCGGAGTCTACTGCCTCGCCGCCGCGGCCGGCGTGTTCGCAATGTTCGTAATGTCCCGCTCGTAGTGTGCCCGCAAGGGCATACTTTAGCGCCTGACGGCGCCACTACAAGCCTCACTCCTTCGGCATCCAGTGCGCGTCCTTGCCCCACCACTTGACGGAGCAGCCGACGGGCTCCGTGGTCGTCACCGAGACGCGCTTGCCGCCGAGCACCTCGTCAATCGCCTCGCGCAGGTCGTGCCGGGTTATAGCGTCCGCATCGTCCATATTGTCGTCAATGCGCCCGCGATAGGCCACCTTGCGCGACTGGTCGAGCAGGAACACGTGCGGCGTCCGCAGCGCGCCGTACGCCTTGGCGACCTCCTGCGTCTCGTCGCGAAGGTACGGAAAGTTGAATTTTTTCTCCGCCGCGCGCTTGACCATGTGATTGAAGCTGTCCGTCGGATGCCCCTTGTCCTCATTCGGATTGATCGCCACGAGCTGCACGCCCTTGGCCGCGTAATCCTTCTGGAGTTGGATCAGTCGGTCCTCGGCGGCCACCGCCGCCGGACAATGATTGCACGTGAAGACCACGACCACCGCCTTCTTGTCCGCGTAGTCCTTCAGCCCGTGAAGTTTTCCATCCACGCCCTTCAGATTGAAGCTCGGCCCCGCCTTGCCCACATCAATCGTAAAGCCCATGCGATCACTCCTTGCCAAAAACGAGGACAGCGAAAAAAGTTTTCAACCACAGATAAACGCAGATGACCACAGATGCGGATTGCTAATTTTAACTTTTCTTATCTGTGTTCATCTGTGTCCATCTGTGGTTCCAAATTCCGTCGCCGTTGTTCGTGTTTTCGCGGTCAGGAAGTCTTTTTCGTGAACAAGCCGCACTCGCACTGGCCCGACTGCTCGATCTCCGCCCGATGCGTGCGGCACGGGCAGATATTCGTGCGGTCCTTCTGCGGATCGCCGGTGACTTCCCGGCACGGGCAATAGGCCTTGCCGTACTTGAGCAGGTTGCGCGCCAGGCCCTGCAGGACGTAATCGCGCTGCGCGCGGTCCGGCTGGAGTGCCAGCCCGGCCCGCTCGGAGTAACGCTCGGCGTTGCGAGTCACCCGCTCGAGCGCCGCGCGGAATTTCTCCTCATCGGCCATCCAGCGCCTCCTCCGGCCGGCATTGTACCTTAAATAGCCTGCCGCTCGTAATGTGCCCGTAAGGGCATACGAAGTAGCGCCTGACGGCGCCACTACGAGCAACGGCTACTGCTTCGGCGGCTCGGCGGCGGGCGCATTGGCGGGCGCGGCCTGGCTGGACTGCTGCAGGGCCTGGCGCTCCTTGAAGATTTCGCGGTTCACCGCGCCCACCTGGTTCTGAAGCTCCAGCCGCTTGTTGAGCAGGTCAATGATCCGCTGGTAGCGCGCGTCGAGGTCGGCGTTGTCCCTGCCGCGCTCGACCTGCAGGGTCTCCGCCTGGTCAATCTCCGCATAGGTCGGCAGAGTCGCGGCGTATTGCCCAAGCGGCAGACGTTTCTCGCGTAACTGGTCGGCCAACCGGGCGGCCTCGTCGTCCTTGCCCGCCTTGTAGGCCTCTGTAAGCTGCCCCAGGCCCGCGCGGAACTCCTTGGCCTTCGCGATCGCCTCGCCAAACACCTTTTTCGCCTCATCGGTGTGGAGCGCGTCGGACGTCTCCTGCCACCGGGCGATCAACTGATCTGCCCACGTCACCAGCAGCGGCAGCCGGGCCTGATCGAAATCGTTCGCTCGGCGCGGCGGCGGGACGGGCGGCTTCTCCGCATCGCCCGCCGCGAAGGCCAGACCGGTCACCATCATCATCGCGACCAACGCCGGACGGAGTTTCTTCATCGCAGTGCTCCTTGCTCAGGTTACCCATGTTCTCCCAAGAAAATGCGCGCAGGGCGCGCATTTTCTATTGATGCACCAGCCGCGCAGCCGTCGGCGCGGCTAATGTGCTCAGAAGCGGCATGAACCGCCGGCGGCTATTCTACCGCGTCCGGCCGATTGTGCAAGCCCCGGAGCGTTTGACAGCCGCGCCGGTCTGGAATAAGCTGGCGCTGACGAAATGCGGATTGCGGAGTGCGGAATCCGTTTGCCGCCCTCCAATCCGCAGTCCGCATTCCACAATCCGCATTCGTAAAGAGGAATCCCATGGCGAAAAAACTGAATGAATGGCGCGTCGAAGTGGCCGTCCGGGGCGAGTTCACCGACCCGGTCGGCCGCGGCGTGCTCGGCGACATCGCCGACCTCGGCATCGCGAGCGTCCGGGAGGTGCGCGCGGCAAGCGTCTACCTGATCACCGGCGCGATTTCCGCCGCGCAACTTCAGCGCATCGCGTCGCGGCTGCTGTGCGACCCGGTCAGCGAGGAGTTCTCGTTCCGCGGGCCGGTGGCCTCGCCCCGCAAAGGCCGGTTCTCCGTCGTCCAGGTCTTCCGCAAGCCCGGCGTCATGGACCCGGTCGAGGCGAGCACGAAGAAAGGCATCGCCGACATGGGATTCAGCGCCGCCTCGGTGCGCACCGGGCGCAAATTCCTGCTCTACGGAAAGCCGGCGCAGGAAGAGCTGCGCCTGATCGGCGACAAGGTGCTGCACAACGCGGCGATCGAGGAAGTGTTCTTCGGCGACGTGGCCATCCCGCACGCGCCGGTCGCGCCGGTGTACCGCTTCGAGCGCCGCGAGGTCGCGCTCCTCGGCGTCAGCGACGCGCGCCTGCTCCAGATCAGCAAGGAACTCGTCCTGAGCCTGAACATCGCCGAGATGCGCGCGATCCAGAGCCACTTCGCGGAGATCGGCCGCAACCCGACCGACGTCGAGCTCGAATCGCTCGCGCAGACCTGGTCCGAGCACTGCGTGCACAAGACGTTCCGCGGCATCATTGACTTCGCGGGGCGGCGAATTGACAACCTGCTCAAGACGACGATCATGCGCGCGACCGCGGAGCTGAAGAGGCCGTGGTGC
>Ga0181524_10006083_pt1 | contig 10577 bp, 9 predicted proteins | sample PEATcosm2014_Bin_34_FD_119761 | JGI IMG/M metagenome (GOLD analysis project Ga0181524, IMG submission 119761) | Peatland microbial communities from MTU Mesocosm Facility, Houghton, MI, USA - PEATcosm2014_Bin05_60_metaG | ecosystem: Environmental > Terrestrial > Soil > Wetlands > Peat | place...
CTTCGAACCTTCACGCCAAGACAGTGCATGAATTACTTCGCATCGTCTGGCTATGATGCGGTTTGATTGGACAATGCTCTAGTCCCGGAAATGAGCCAGTCGCCGGGCTTACGAAGCCCGAAACGAACCATCCGTCGCGCTCGCGCTCGGCGCTGAGAACTGCATGCTCCTATGCGGAGTCCAAGCTGAATTTGTTTGCATTCGTTCGGATCACGACCGACGCTTGCCGATCAAGCGAAAACCAAGGACTTTGAGGAAGACCCCTTTCGCGTGAGCTTTTCACTTGGGTTTCGGCAATAGCCTCGCGGAGCGTCCGTCGCGCCGACAGCGGTTGTCTCGACCGCCCCTTCGCCGATAATTTGCACGACGACCTCTTCGTCGCCCGCGCCGTCCCAATGAATCCCTTTCGCCGGATGCAGGACATATGAGCCGGCCTTCATCGGCACAGCCTTGTTGAAATCGAGTTCCTCGCCGACCCCGTTCCACCACACGCCCTTGAGCACGGTCGCGTGCCGATCCTGGGAGTGAAAATGCGGGTTCGAATGCGCGCCCGGCGGGAAGCGCACACGGATCACATAGACGCCAGGCTTCGACGGATCGCCGAACAGAACCGCCTGTTCCGGTCCGATCCCCAGTGGGCTTTTGAACTTCGTGTCCTCTGGCGCGATGCGAATGAAGCCGCCAACCGTCCGCGCGGCGGATGGAAGAGCCGCGACGGCCAAAGCTGAGCTGATTAATACACATTCGACTCGCTTCATCGCTTTCTCCCTTAATACGCGACACGCGACGCCGGTTCGGCGATCGCGTCACTTTCACGGCGTGGCCGACGGCCCGCCGCAAGCCGGCTCGATGGCCGAAAATTTTTTTGATAGCTATATAACTACTATATAAATCTAGATAAAAATTCTCGCTGCAACCGGGGGAAGCGCCCCAGTCGCCATTGGCGACGCCGAATTTCCCAATGATTCTTCTCAAATACGGGATTAACGCGCTCGACGCCTTTCCGCGCGGCGCGCCGTGGGCGCAAGCCGCGCGGCAATTAATTCATATAGACATGGTAGACTTAATCTAGTTCCTGAGTTAATCTGACCTCCACGCTAGGCGAAGCGGCGAGCGCCGACGCCTACACGGCGGGCTCTAAGGGCATGAAAAATATGACTTAAATACCGCATTCGGAGTCGCCAGAGTTGGCGCGTCCGATGATATGCCTACTCTAATGATCGGAAATAGGCAGAAGCTTGCGGGTGCGGGCGCGGGAAAATCTCAGGGAAAACGATCGACGGGGTCGCGAAAATGAAGCATACGATGAAAAAAGCCTATATGGTTTTGATGTTGAGCGTGTCAGCGGCGGCGATCGCTGTCGCCGCCGAGGAAAAGCCGGCCGATCCGGCCGCGGCGTCGCAAGCTCCCGCCGCCGCGCCCGCGGCGGCCAGCAGACTCCCTTATGCGTGGCAGCCCGTGCAGGCGCAATTCGTGCCGATCGTGAAGCAGAAGGAGTGGGTGCGCACGCCGATTGACGCATTCATTCTCTCGAAGCTCGAGGCCAAGGGACTCAAGCTCTCCCCTGACGCGGATCGCGCAACTCTCATTCGTCGCGCCACGCTCGATGTTTGGGGAGTCGTCCCGACGCCGGAAGAGGTCGCCACCTTTGTCAACGACACTTCGCCGGACGCTTATGAAAAATTGGTGGATCGCCTGCTTGCGTCCACGCGCTATGGCGAACGTCAAGCCCGCCGTTGGCTCGATCTCGTGCGCTATGCCGACAGCGCGGGTTTTCAGGGCGATCAAACTCGCCCCAACGCCTATCGTTATCGCGACTATGTGATCAAGGCGTTCAATTCGGACAAGCCTTATTCGCGCTTCCTCCAGGAGCAGATCGCCGGCGACGAATTGGCTCCGGGCGATCAGGAGGCGTTAACCGCGACCGGGTTCCTCGGTCTCTACGCGGACAACAGCAACTCCCGCGATCTGGTGCAGCGTAAATATCAGATCACCACCGACATCGTGGACACGCTGGGCACGGCGGTTCTCGGGACCTCGGTCGCCTGCGCGCGCTGCCACAACCACAAATACGACAAGCTCACGCAGAAGGACTATTTTTCGCTCCAGGCTTTCTTCGCCAATACGGCAATCGACGAGAAGATTCCCGTCGCCAACAAGGGCGAGGAGGAAAAGCGATTCGAGGCGCAGCAGGCCAAGTGGGAAGAGGCGGTAAAGGACATCAAGGCCAAGCAGAAGGAGCTCGTCGACTCCGTTCGTGAGCGGGCGTTGACTTACCACAAGGAGCGCTATCTGACCGACAGTCGGGAATCGATATTCAAGCCGGAGAAGGACTGGAACGCCCTCGACCGTTGGGTCAATCATCGCCTCGTGGCTGTCACGGACGACGACACGCTGGCGGGCTATTTCCGCTATGCGGGCGAAGACAAGGAAGCGAAGGATTACAATCCCGAATATCTGAAGAAGGCCGACGAATATCGCAAGCTCACGGCGGACCTGAGAAAGTTTGATAATCTCAAGCCGGTGAAGGGGTCGGATACGCTCACCGGCGCTACCGAGCTCGGTCATTCCGATGCGCCGCCAACCTACGTATTCTTCGGCGGCAATCATGAGCGCAAGCTCGATGAAGTGCAGCCGGCGTTCCCCGAGGCGCTCAGCAGCGAGAAGCCGGACGTCAAGCCGACCGAGGCCTCGTCTGGTCGTCGCCTGGCTCTCGCGAACTGGCTCGCCAGCCCGACCAATCCGCTGACCGCGCGCGTCTATGTCAACCGTGTCTGGAACGAATATTTCGGCAAGGGCATTATTGGCACGGTCAGCGACTTCGGCAAGGCCGGCGACAAGCCGACCAACCCCGAACTGCTCGACTATCTCGCGGACAGTTTCGTCAAGGACGGATGGAGCGTGAAGAAGCTGCATCGTCAGATCCTTCTGTCAAGCGTTTATCGTCAGTCGTCGGAGCCGCGCGAAGATGTCGCCAGCATCGATCTCGACGGCAAGCTGCTCGGCGGTTTCCCGCGCAAACGTCTCGACGCCGAACAGATTCGCGACTCCTATTTGGCTGTCGCCGGTCAGCTTGTGGACAAGGTTGGCGGATCGAGCGTGTTCCCGCCGATACCCGCCAATCTGAACGCCGGCCCAGCCTGGCCGGTGTCGAAAAGCGCGGAGGATCAAAACCGCCGCAGCGTTTACGTGTTCACGCGGCGCAGTGTTCCCTATCCGCTTCTGGAAACCTTCGACATGGCGAACGCCCAGCAGGCGCATAGCAAACGCGACGTGACGACGACGCCCTTGCAAGCTCTGACGCTGATCAACAACGACACGGTGTTTCAGTGGTCGCAGGCTCTTGCGGGCCGGGTGATCGCCGAGGCGGGGCCGGATGAAGGAGCGCAGATCAATCGTCTCTACCAGATCCTATTCTCGCGCAACCCCAGCGATGGCGAAAGGGCGCTCCTCAAGGAGTTCCTCGACAGCCACGAGAAAGTGGTCGCGGATCGCGCGGCGGACGGCAAGCTGACCATCGCCGTGCCCGTTGGCAAGAACTTGAAAGTCGCCGATCCGCTGCGGGCCTCGGCCTTTGTTGATCTCGTCCACTCCGTCGCGAACTCCAACGAGTTTGTCTACCGCTTCTGACACACGGAAACCGACCGAAAAAAAGGAAATGACATCATGAGCAAGCAATCTCGCCGTGATTGGCTCTTCAATGTAGGCTATGGCTTTGGCGGCCTCGCGCTGAACGGCTTCATGCCGGGCGGCGGCGTGTTCTCCGTGCCGACCGCTCAGGCCGCCGCCACCTTCGTCGATCCGCTGGCGCCCAAAGCCCCGCACTTCGCGCCCAAGGTCAAATCCGTGATCTGGCTGCATATGGACGGCGCGCCCAGCACGCTCGATCTATATGATTACAAGCCGGAACTGGTGAAGCTTAATGGACAGGAAGTGCCCGAGTCCTTCCTTAAGGGGATCAAGACCAGCACGCAGGGCGGCGTCGGCAAGCTCTTCGCGTCGAAGCGGACCTGGAAGCAGTATGGCGAAAGCGGCGCTTGGTTCTCGGATCTCGTGCCAAATATCGCGCAGCACGCCGACAAGCTCACTTTCATCAAGTCGAGCATAACCGTCGGCGCCACGCACGACATTTCGATCTTGAAGCTGAACACTGGCGATGTCAGCCCCGGTCGTCCGTCGCTCGGCGCCTGGGTTTCCTACGCGCTGGGCTCCGCCAACCCGGACCTGCCCCCCTATGTCGTGCTCTACAGCGGCGCTCGCGAGCCGCGCGCGGGTTCGGTGAATTGGAGTTCCGGCTTCCTGCCGGCGGTCTATCAAGGCACCGCCTTTCGGCCCGGCCCGTCGCCAATTCTCAACCTTTCGCGTCCGGAACTGATTTCGGCCGAGCAGCAACGTGAAAATCTCGATCTGTTGCACAAGCTAAACGATCTCACCGCCAAGGAACGACCCAGCGACACCGAACTGGCGGCGCGCACGCGGTCTTATGAACTGGCCTATCGCATGGAGACCTCGGCGCCGGAAGCCGTCGACTTCAGTAAGGAAACCGACGCCACGAAGGCGCTCTATGGTCTGGACGACGAGGATGCGAAGGAATACGGCGGGGTGCTGCTGCGCGCCCGCCGCTTGGTCGAGCGCGGCGTTCGCTTCATCCAGGTGGTCTCGGGCCCATTGGAGAAGGCCGGCGGGGACGCGGATGGTCGCACCTGGGACGCTCATACGAAGCTCGAAGAGAACCATGCCGCCCACGCCAAGGCCGTGGACAAACCGATCAGCGGGCTGCTCACGGATCTCGCGGCGCGCGGTCTTCTCGAAGACACCTTGGTTATTTGGACCTCGGAATTTGGCCGCACGTCCTATGGTCAGAGCGGCGACGGGCGCGATCACAATCCGTGGGGCTATACGCAATGGCTCGCTGGCGGCGGTTTGAAGCATGGATACACCTACGGCCAGACGGACGAAATCGGCCTCAAGACGGTCGAGAATCCCGTCGACACCTATGACGTCCATGCGACCGTCCTCCAGTTGCTCGGATTGGATCATCTGAAAACGACCTTCCTGCACAGCGGTCGCTCTGAACGTCCCACGGTCGTTTACGGCAAGGTTGTGAAGGACATTCTCGCCTAATCGATGACGAGAGTCTTCGTCATCTCAGTGTTGATTGGCTGCGCGGCGCTCGCCGCCGCCAGCCTCTCGGCGCCGCGAGCGATGGCCGAGTCCATCACGGTGTCGATCGAAGATCTGGCTTTCATCCCCGCGCAACTCAGAGCGCCGATCGGAACGACGGTTGTCTTCGTCAATCGCGACCACTTGCCGCACTCCGTTGTCGGCATGCTCGGCGAGAAGGAAAAATTCCACTCCGACGGTCAACTCGACCAGGATGAGAGCTTTGCCGTCACGCTCGACGAACCGGGACTGATCGAGGTCTCTTGCGGCATTCATTCACGCATGCGGGCGAGGCTCACTGTGACGCGCTGACCAACGGGCGGCGAAGGCGAGAAGGGAAAAACAGAACGATGCGTATGAAGGTGGTCACTCTATTGTCGATGTGCGTCATGCTGAGCTGCGGACCCGTGATCGCCGCCATCGACTTCCGCGGCTATGATGATGATTTGATGCGCGATCTCGACAAGACCATAAAATATTTCGAGCCGGACATCACGGCGAAAAACGCCGACGCGGCCCGGGACGACGCCGCGGTCCTTCAGGAAGGCTTCAGATACACCGAGGCCTTTTTCGCGAAGAATGGGGCGGAGGACGCCGTGAAAATTTCAAGGGAAGGCACGCAACGTATCGCCGACGCGCTAAAATTCGTTGAGCAGAACGATTTCGAATCCGCCGCCGCCGCGGCGCGGGAAACGACACAATTGTGCAAGTCCTGTCACGATATCTACAAGAAGACCATCGCCCGGTGAGGCGTGAACTCGAACAGGGAACCAGAAGCATGACCCGTCTGACGGCCAATGATTTTCACCCCGAAGTTCTCAAGCTTTTCGACCGCTATGTGCATGGTTTCACCGACCGTCGCGGCTTTCTCGAAGGCGCGAAGAAATTCGCCGCCGGCGGCGTCGGGGCGGGCGCCTTGTTGGAGGCGCTGAACCCGCGCTTCGCCGAGGCCGAGCAGGTCGCCAAGGACGATCCGCGCATTGTCGGAAAGTTCGTCGAATATCCATCGCCCGAGGGCTATGGAACCGTGAAGGGCTATCTTGTCGAACCGGCGAAATCGCAGGGTAAATTGCCGACCGTTCTTGTCGTGCATGAAAATCGCGGCCTCAATCCGCACATCGAAGACATTGCGCGGCGCCTCGCGCTCGACAACTTCATCGCCTTCGCGCCCGATGCGCTTGCGCCGCTCGGCGGCTATCCCGGCGACGAGGACAAGGCGCGCGAACTGTTTCCGAAGCTCGATCAGGCCAAGACCCGCAAGGACTTCATCCTCGCCGCGCATACGTTGAAGGCCTTGCCCGAGGGCAATGGCAAGGTTGGCGTCGTGGGCTTTTGCTATGGCGGCGGCGTCGCGAATTTTCTGGCGACGCAACTCCCCGATCTCGCGGCGGCGGTTCCCTTCTATGGCGCGCAGCCGCCGGCGGAAGATGTCGCCAAGATCAAGGCGGCGTTGTTGATTCATTACGCTGGCGATGACGCCCGCATCAACGCGGGGTGGCCGGCCTATGAGGCGGCGCTGAAGGCCGCCAACGTCAAATACGAAGCCTACATTTATCCCGGCGTGCAGCATGGCTTCAACAACGACACGACGCCCCGCTTCGACGCGGCGGCGGCGAAACTCGCCTGGCAACGCACCGTCGATTTCTTCAACGCGCACCTGCGCGGCTAAAGCCGCCTCCATCGCCTCTCGCAACAGGAACGAAAACCAGATGAAAACTTTTGCAAAAATTTCCGCCTCGGCGCTTGTTTTGTCGCTCGCGTTCGCGGCGCCGCTTGCTCGCGCCGCCGACAATGCGCCCGCCGCTGCGCCGGCTCCAGCGGTCGCGACCGCGCCTGCCGCCACGCCGGCGCCGACCGTCACGCCCGCCAATGATCCCGCTTACACTTACAAGACGCTGCGGCTCAATCGCGCGGCCGTAGACGCAGTGTTGTCGAAGCCCGAGCAGGCGCTGATCCTCGACATTCGCCGTCCCGACGAACTGACGAAGATCGGCGGCTTTCCCGTCTATTTGAGCATTCAGACGAGCGACGTGCAGAAGAGCCTCGGATTTATTCCGCGTGATCGGCTCATCATTGTCGTGTCGAACCGCGCGCATCGCGCGGGCGCCGTCGGCGATATTCTCCACGGCCTTGGCTACAATGTCGTCGGCGCGACCGGCGTGCTGGACTATCAGGACGAGGGTGGCGTGTTGACCAAGATCGCGCCGCCGCCGCCCAGAAACGCCGCCGCCGCTGCTCCAGGCGCCGCTCCAGGGAACGCCGTCGCAGCAGCCCCGTCTGCCGCGCCAGCAGCGAAGTAAAATCGTCACCGGGCGATCACGCTCGCGTGATTGCCTTGGACAGCCCCGGTCCGCGATCGGCGCCGCATCCGGCGCCCATCGCGCCCGGGATGGGCCTTCGAACGGGCGTCAACAGGATGCGTCGCATGAAATTGTCTCGTCTTCTCCTCGCTCTCAGCTTCGGGCTTTTCGCTACTGCGGCGCATGCCGCGTTGAAGCCGGGCGACTCTGCGCCCGATTTCACCGTGCCGGCCGCGACCGGCGGAAAAGACTTTAGTTTCTCCCTGGCGGAGCAGCTGAAAAAAGGACCCGTCGTTGTGTATTTCTATCCAAAATCCTTCACGCGCGGCTGCACGATCGAAGCGCATGAATTCGCCGAGAACTATGACAATTTCGTCGCCGCCGGCGCGGCGTTGATTGGTCTCTCCGCCGACACGATCGAAGTGCAGCGCGAATTCTCCACCAAGGAGTGTCGCGATAAATTTCCCGTGGGCGCGGACCCGTCTCTTAAGGTGATCCAGTCCTATGACGCCAAGCGCGAACGGCCAGGGCAGTCGGGAGAGGCCCTGGCTGATCGCATTTCCTATGTGATTGGGCCGGACGGCAAGGTGCTTTTCGCTCTCACCGATTCGAATCCCACCAAACATGTCCAGGACACGCTCGCTTTTGTGAGGCAGTGGCGGGAGCAACACCAACACTGAGGCTCGTCAGGGAAAGGGAAATATATCTATCATTACGGTAGACTTAATCGGAATATGCAGATATTTAGGTCTTGGGCGTCGCCCTCTCGTTCGCGGCGGCAGATGAACGAACACCAATCGAGACAAGGAGAAAGATCGAGATGCGTCAGTCTTCAAAGCGCCTTCGCGCCATCGCCGCGACAGGCGTCGCTGTTGTCCTGAGCGCGGGAATTGTGCTGTCCGCCAATGCGCAGAGCGCCGCTCCGGCTCCGGCTCCCGCCTCCGGCGGCGCTCCTGCTGCGCGGGCTGGTGGCGGCGCTGCTCCTTCGCCGTCAAAGGTGGCCATCGAGACGCGCAAGGCGGCCTACACTCTGATCGGAAATTACTTCCGTCAGCTCGGCGCCGTCGCCAAGGGGGCTGCGCCCTATGACGAGGCTGACGCGACGAAGCGTATTGCGCGCATCGCCTTCCTTTCCACTCTTCCGGGCGAGGCTTTCCCGGACGTCTCCAATGTCGGCGAGCCAGACACCAAGGCGAAGGCCGACGTTTGGACCAACCGCGCGGATTTCGACAAGAGGTTGAAAGATTTTCAGGCGCACGCCAATGCTCTCGTGCAGGTCAACGCGGCCGAAAAGGGCGCGACCGACGCCTTTAAGGCCGCCGTCGTTGCGGTGGGGGAAGACTGCAAGGGCTGCCACGATACTTACAAGGTCAAGTGAGCAACGCTCAACGTTCCCGGGCGGATGGCTCGGGAACGTCGCGAAATTCGATCCGCGATCTTCCGCTTAAGAGATTGCTTCCATGACGACGCTCGACAACAACATTCAAGCGCCGGTCCGGCGAGATACTCAAGATGGGGAACACCGTCTCGTTTGGGATTGGCCAGTCCGCCTATTCCATTGGAGTCTGGTCGCCTCCTTCCTGGGCGCCTTCGTCACCAACAAGCTCGGCGTCGCTTATTTCAAATATCATGTCTGGTGTGGCTACGCGGTCATCGCATTGGTGTCGTTTCGCATCCTCTGGGGTCTCCTCGGCACGAAGCACGCGCGCTTTTGGAACTTTGTGCGGGGGCCGCGAGCGACATGGCGCTACGCGCGCGACTTTTGGCGCGGATATGCGGCGCATCACGCGGGACATAATCCGTTGGGCGCGCTAATGGTGCTTTTGCTGCTGGGCGCTCTCGGCGCGCAGGCGGCCTTCGGCCTTTTCTCCAACGACGAGATTTTCAACGTCGGTCCGCTTGCCGGCTATGTGTCGAAACAGACGAGCCTGTTGCTGACATCGCTGCATCGCAGGACGTTTTACTGGATCGCCGCCGCGGTCGTGATTCATGTCGGAGCGGTGATTCTACATGTCGTCGGCAAGCGCGAGAATCTGGTGCGCGCGATGATCACGGGTCGGAAAGGCGCTCACGCCGTCGCTCCCCATGACGAGATAGACTCGTCGCGCGGCTGGCTCGCGGTCGCCCTGGCGGCCGGCGTGGTGACGGCGCTCGCGCTGGTGGTGCATTTCGCGCCGGGAGCCGAAGCCGATCTGAGCGAGTTCTGATACCTCAACCGCCATTTCGTTCACCTGCTGGCGCGGTCGAGCAAGCCTCGGCCGGGTCGATGTTTGCGCATTTAATATATTATTTCGATCATCATTATTGAGTTATATCGACTGCCGCAGTAGAGGCGCGCGGCGCCTGCTGTGGCGATTATGTCACACCATGCAGAAAAACCTCACAAAATGTGGAATTAACCACTCGCAAGGTTTTTTCACGCTTGACCGTCCGCTTAAATCCTACCAAGTTTGTGGAGATTAAAGGCGATGTGCGCTTGGCGCGCATCGGATGACAAAGGCGAGCGGCCAAACACTTCCGGGGTCGGGAAAGCGTTACAGCTGCGTCAATGTGCTAAGGAGCGAGAACATGCGTCCGGGGACCAAGACATTTCGTAATAAGCTGCTCTCGAGCGTGAAACTCGCGCCGATCGCCATGCTCGGCGGACTCGCTCTTGGCGGTTTTCCTTCGCTGCCGGCCCATGCCGAAGATGCGCAGGTCGAAGACGTGAAGGTGACGGCGCGTCTGCGCGAGGAGAAGGCGCAGGATGTGCCGCTGGCGGTCAGCGTCGTCGGCGGCAAGACCCAAGAACGGGAACATCTCGACCGCTTGCAGGATCTGGCGCAGAAAGTTCCCAACTTCGTTCCGGTGGTCAATAATCCGCGCACCTCGGCCATGTCGATTCGCGGGATTTCAGGCATTTCAGGCGGCGCCGACGGCTCGGAATCGGCCGTTGGGATGATCGTCGACAATGTGTTTTACACCCATGTCGGCTTTCAGTGGGCGGACTTCATCGACCTGCAATCCTTTGAGGTCGCGCGCGGTCCGCAGGGGACGTTGCTCGGCAAGAACACGACCGTCGGCGCTGTGGTTATTCACACGCAATTGCCGACGTTCGCGCGCGAGGCGTCATTC
>Ga0181524_10006084_pt1 | contig 10576 bp, 3 predicted proteins | sample PEATcosm2014_Bin_34_FD_119761 | JGI IMG/M metagenome (GOLD analysis project Ga0181524, IMG submission 119761) | Peatland microbial communities from MTU Mesocosm Facility, Houghton, MI, USA - PEATcosm2014_Bin05_60_metaG | ecosystem: Environmental > Terrestrial > Soil > Wetlands > Peat | place...
AAGAGGGTAGGTCTGTCACAAATGCTTTTGGCGACCTAAAAACCACGCTTTTCCTGGGATTTTCGCAGATCATCACTCTCAAAATCGCCGAAAACCGGTGTGAGTAGCGAAAGTCAGGTTAGCCGGAATCGAAGTCAAAGGCAGCGTTCTTGCCCGGCCTCTGACCCGCGCCGACTCCTTTTGGGTCGGAGCCGGCGAAGCGGCAAGCTATGAGGTGCTGCGCAATACCGCAGCGGAAAGCGCGGTGCGCTTTTCGCTGAATGAGGGCAGCGTGACCTTCCGTGTACGATCGAGCGATCCGGTTCCGGTGGTGCATTGGGAGTGCGATTGCACCAACGAGACCGTCTGCGCGTTTTGTTCAAGCGCCAGCGCTACCCAGGAACACGGCGCCTGGGTCACGCGCGGGTGGGTGGCCACGGATGACGACGGCTCCGAGGCGTTCATTGATGCCAGCAATCCCTGGGTCTTCGGCCACAGCACTGCCGGAAACCTGGACGTGGCCTATGCCTTTCTGCCGAGCGTGAACGGCCACATCCAGAGGAACGGCCGAACCGAGCAGCGCACGGGAACCTTTTTCAAGGCCGAGCGCCGCTCCGAAGCGGGAGGCGATTTCCACGCCGTCTGGCAATGGCGCCTGGGCGAAAAGGAGCCGAAGGCCTTTGCCCTCCTGTTCGACCGCGATCTGGGCGGCCGCTTGAGCGACGTCTGCGAGAAGTACTTTGCTGGGGCGGTGGATATGCTGGTGGACCTCCCCAAAGTGCCGCGTAGTGGTTTCGATCCTGAGAAGTGCCTCGAAGTGATGCCGATTCGTTTAGCCGCCCCGGACGCCTTCATTCCCGGTTGGGGCATGATGATGGACGAGTTTCCCAATGCCTCCTATCCCTATGCGCATGATTGCGTCTGGCAAACTCCCGCGCTGCTGGCCTTCGAGGGTCTGGCCACGGGGCGGGCTTGGGAGCACAACTTTGCCCGTTACTTTCTGGATAAAACTCCGCTGGAGGGTCCAGATGGCAAGAGCTATTTCGTGCGCCGCCCCGGCGGCCTGACCCGTTGGGGGTATTTCGCTACTTACCGTGATGGGTTTGTCCCGCTTGACGGCGGCTCATGGTGGCAAGCGGACATCCTCTATCGCACCGCATTGGCGCTCAAAGACGACAAGCTCTGCCACGCGGCGCTCGACTTGGTTCTGCACGACCTCAATATGAAGCTGGACCTGAAGAAAATGACCTATCCGCCCTGCTGGAGCGCCGTTCTAAACCGGGTCGGGGACGATCACAGGGATGACTGGTTCATGACGCCCGGCCTGGCGTATTGCGCCTATATGGCGGCGAAGCTCGCCTACCCTGAAACCAAAGACCCGAGGTATCTCGCCATTGCCGACCGCATCTGCGAGTGGTTCGCCAGCTACATCGTTCCCGAGCTCAAACTGAATCACCTCCAGGGGAACAACATGCACGCGGTCTTCTCCCATTACCTAGCGCTGGCATTCCTGGAGAAGTACGAGCGCTCTCACGACCACCGGTTCCTGGACATGGCTCGGGATATGGCCTGGATTCATATCATGACCACCTGCACCACCCCGGCGAAAGACCGAGCCGGCAATCCCCTGACCGGCACTACGTGCGTCGGCATCCGTAGCTGCGTGGACTACGACTGTTCGCCTAATCTCTGCCAGGAAAAGGACCTGACCTTTGTCCACCTGATCGGCCCGTTGCTCGATCACGTTTCCGGGCCGGCCTACGCCAAGTATCTCGCGCTCTGCCGGCTCGTTCTGGACAAAGACTCCTGGAAGAGTGCCTGGACCATGGAACTCCGGGATACCAATCTCCGCACGATGTACGACACCTACGCTCGCGGTATGGCCAACTTGATCTATGCCCTGAACCGCTCGAACGACCCGTGGGTCAGCTCGGTCGAAAAGCTGGTCTCCAAGAGCGATGTGAACATCGGCCATGAGCGCGATCTGGTTGTGGCCAACGGCACCACCCAGCCACGCGATGCGCGGGTGGAAATCCGTTTCCTGCAACCTGGCACTTACGAGGTCCAACTGGATGGGAGCGACCTGGGCCAGAGAACTCACCGGCAACTGGCCGAAGGCATTAACCTCCACCTGCCTGCCAACTCGATGAAGCGGGTTCAAGTCCATCGGCTCCGGGTTGACCCGCAGGCCGCGGCGGCCACCGAGGTTTACGACGCAAGCGTCACCTGGCTGAGCGATCTGACACCGTTTGCCGCTCAGCGTGGGACCGGCCTCCCCGAACCGGTCTTCCGTAAGGATCAGAGCTTCGACTGCACGCCCATCGGCCTGGGCGTCAAGGCCTTTGCCAAGGGACTGGGCTGCGCGGCCAATACGGTGCTGCTCTATGATCTCAACGGGGAGTATGATCGGTTCCGAGCGACCATCGGGGTGGATGGCTCGGTAGCGACGAAGACCAATCCTCCGCCCTCGGTCTTCTTCACCGTCTTTGTGGATGGCCTCCTCCGGTTCGAGAGCGGCCCAATGTTTACGAACACGCCTCCCCAAGAGGTCAACGTGGATGTTCGCCATGCCCGCATGCTGATGTTGCGCGTTTCCTGTGACTGGGATGACAATGGCAAATCGCAAAACGACCACAGCGATTGGGCCGATGCGCGCCTGACCGGCAGGGTAGAAAGGCAGCCTTCAAGACCATGGAACGCCCCACTATGAAATGCATACTGCTCTTGATCCTCCAATTGGTTCTCGCGTCCCCAGGAACACCCTCGGCCGCTTCCTTAGCCTTGCGCTGCGTAGAGATCATCCCCCTGTCATGCTACGCAGGTTCAAGGCCGGAGCTCACACCAAATAGAAAGCAAAACTAATGACTATGAGCATGGGCTATCTCATCAGAATCCACGGGTCGGCCTTCTGGCAGGCCCGGTTCCCGGGCAAGTCCGGCGTCGAGGTTCAGCGCTCCACCAAGACGAGAGATAGGAAGCAGGGCGAGGCGATCCTGGCTGGCTGGGCGCTGCAGGCCCATCTGGAGCGCGAGCCTCGCCCTTGCCAGGCTAGGGTCAGGCGGGTCTCCGCGGAGATATCGCGGCTGGTCGGCGGAGACACCACTCCAGTGGCGACCTACCAAGCCGCTCATGACGCCTTCCTTGCGCGGAGCAAGGCGATGGGGCACGAAACCTACCTCAACCGCAGGAGCGCGCTCAAGAGCTTCGACTCTTACGTGGACCAACTCGGCCCGGTGGGGGGCGTGGACATCCCGTTGGAGGACGTGACGCGGCCGATTGTGGCGGGCTACCGCGACTTGTACCTCGCCAAGGGCCAGGCACCGGGAACCGTCAGGCAAAGGCTGGAGGTACTGCACCTACTTTGGGAGGAGACAATACGAGATGGCTTGGTCAGGCACAACCCGGTAACGGGCGTGCTTGTCAAGGAGCCCAAACCCCGGGTCAGGGAGAAGGTCAAAAGACGTGTGGCCCTGTCGATGGCCGAGGCAATGAGGCTGGTGGACGCGGCGACCGTGGAGGAGTTGGTCGCAGTCGTCATCGGGTTGGACACCGGCGCACGCATCGGGGATGCCTTCGGGATGGAGGCAGCGAGAGTGGACCTCGACGAGGGCAAGATCGAGTTCTGGATTGAGAAGTCGGACGTCTGGCACACAGTGTACTTGTTTCCCCCCACGATCGAATTCCTCCGCGAGTTTTTGGGCCATCACCATCCCGCCCGGCTCGGTCGCGACCTCATGCGCGGCGACTCCAGGTCCCTCATGCCGTCGCTGGGCGTGCCCTCCGGGCCGGAGGTCAGCGCAACGGAGCACAAGTCGGCCTTGACCGCCGCCGACGATCTGGTCGGGGCGCTGGTCGAGCGGGCGGGAATCGGGGAGTGGGTGACCCGTCCCTCTGGCAGCAGGTTCCATACGGTCCGCTACCACGTCTTTCGGATCACGAACAATAACGCGCTGAAGATGGATGGCGTCACGACCGAATGGGTTATGGTGCGCATGTGCCAGAAGAGCAAAAAGGCCAACGAGCCTTACGATCGCGCCGACGAGCATAACGTCAGGAAGGCGGTATTCAGCCTGCTCGGCATCCTCCAGGAGCCTAAAAAGTGTGGAGACAGCAGGGAGACCAAGGTGAAGGACGGCTCGATGAGCTTCACCGAGATGATGGAGTTGATCCGCTACGCGACGCGCCGGTTGGAGGGGCTTCGGCTCGGACACAAGCCGGAGCCTCCGCCTCAACAGATGACTCTGAACGGTTTCATCTGATCGAGTCCTCGGAGCGGCGGCCGGGGCGGGTCTCGGTGAGGAACCCGGCCGTCTTTTTTGGTGAAACGATTGAGCAACTCGGGGAGAGCGACGCGCATTCCGCTCCCATTGGCCGGGCGTCGCGCGAGAGTGGCTTTGGAGGCGACGCCGCTCTTCAGTGGGCAACGAGAGAAGGGTCTCCGGCCGATCGGCCCTCCGAGCGCACGTGGAAACCCAGCCCCAATTCCGCCAGCCAGTTGCTCGGTTCCTGAAGCTGGAAGCTCCGGAGTGTCGCCAAAGGGCGGCAAATTGGACATGGACTCCCAGACTCGTGACCTGGCCCGGGTGCCACGGAGAAAACCCTTCATCCTCTGGACGCAGCAAAGCAGTTGGATTATCTCCCAGAAACGAAGGCGTATGCGGAACGTCAATCACGGTTCTCGGTATCGGTTTCGCCGAAGCAGGGTGAAGTGCTACCTAACGTCGAGATTAGGCATACGGTGCCCAGCCAGGAGGCAAGTCCCTGGGCTCTCCGCGTTCTCGCTGGATGCGCCGCGACCACGGTGGAGGTTATGGGGCAGCGATGCGGAAGAATTGCGCTGGAAACGCAGCCACGTTCGTCTGGGTGACGCTCCAGTTTCCACCAGTGTCCACTGTGTTCGTCAGGACAGGCCACCACGTGATCGGCGGCAAGAGGCTGAAAGTGCTTTGCAGAACGTAATTAGAACCAGCCACGCCAGTAAACAAAAACACGAGATTCGTTCCGACGGCAAGGCTCGCGCGCAGCGGCGGCAGGGAGCCGGAGGGAGGCTGGTTCGTGGCCGGCGAGACCGTGAGCGTAGCGAGAAGATTGGTCGATCCGGAAGGGGCGCTCACGGTCACCTCGTAGATTCCGCTATTCGCCAAGCCCAACCCCACAATCGTAAGCACATTGCTCCTTGACCCCGAAATCTGCGCATTGTCCACCAGGTTGCTTGAGTTGAACGCCCACTGAAAGCTCACAGGCCCGCTGCCCGCAGCGAGCACAGTCAAAGCGGCGGTCGAACCGTTCGGCAGGGTTTCATCTTTCGGCGCAATGAGGATGAAAGGCACATTCGCCGACACCTTACCCTGAGCTGCAAAGCCGCTGTAGGTTGCCTGAATGGTGGCGGACGCTCCTGCCAGCAGCGTGACGTACCCATTTGTATCGACTGCCACCACAGCCGGATTGGATGACGAGTATATTGCCTGGCGAGGCGGAACGTAAAGCAGGCTCTGTGACCCGTCAGAGTAGTCCCCCAGGATCTGCGTCAAAATCGAGCTGCCTACGTCCAACGAAATTGACGATGGGGCAATTTCGATGTTGGTCAGCGTAGCGCCTGGAGAGGGCGGTCGCGACAGCACAACCAGCGGCTCGGCGAAGACCAGGTCGCCATTCGTGGCCATATACTCAGCCGAGACGACCACCTGCCCCGCAACGCCATTACTGACGGACAGTGTCATGAGCTGGGAGTTGTTGGTGTCGACGCTCCACCAAAGCCCGTTAGTCTCAATTCCCGCAGAGTCGTACACCAGCGCTTCCCACTCGATCGTGCCGAGAATAGGGCAGTTGGTAGGTACGGTGAAGGACAAATAGACATTCGTGGAATTGTCAAGCGCCCACTTGGCCTGCAGCGCACCGGCGATTGTTTGGACACTCGGGATGACGGAATTGTATATATCCTTGGCATTTTGAGTGATTATAGGCGGCAAAATGAATGCCCCGAAGGCAGTGCTTGGCCCGCTCAGAAGGTTTGCCACCCTGGCTCCCACGCTTGCGGAGGCCGTCTCGTAGCTTAGAGGGGGTACGCTGAAGATCCACTCAGGATCGCAATGTGAAATCTCCGTGAAGTCCTCGCCGGAGGCGGTCCCGGGGCCGCCGCCTTGACTTACGAGATCAACTGCCCCATCAGAACCCAACGGTATGAGGATCTGACCTCGGGTCAACCCGTTGTAATAGGGCAGCGGATTTTGTAGGCCCAGAAGATTGTATATAAGGGGATTTTGGGCCGAATCCGCGGACGGGGCTTTCCCGCCGGCGATCGTCGACTGGATACAGTGAAAAGGGACCCGTTGGTCAACTGGAAAATCAGGGCTGTTAATGAATTCAATTTGCCATTGACTTGGGTCGAACTTCTGGAGGCAGGGAAACGCACAGAAATTGACGAGCGAGAGTTCTTGCTCCCAGTCGATCACCGACAAGGAAAGCTGATTTATATAATACGCGAGCAGAGATCCATTGTGTGGTGAGCCGATCGTCACGACTCTACGAAACCTGCCGCGGTAGAAATTCTGAGAGCTGACCACTGCGGCAGTATCACCTGTAAATGGGGCAAGGTCCGAGGACCCCGCAACCTGGCAGAGCATTCTCAAAAGGACTCCACCCTGGCTCTGGCCCACGACATCATAACGCGTGAAGTCCCAGTCGCCCCCTAGCTGCTGTTCAACAGCATGGAGCTGCTCATCAACCTCCCTGGCTAAAACTGGCAGCGTGTCGGTCTCACTTGGCCAGAAATGAGGCCACGGGCTCAGCCCCTTGCCGTACGTGATCGCTTGAACAAAATCCGGTGGCACATTCAGAGTTAAAGCATGCATGAACTGTGCAGTCCATGAGGCGGCCGTACCAGCGACCCCGTGAACAAGGACGATGGGCACCGGGCGTATCGCAAAGCTGGCGTTTGCGATCTGGTTGCCACCGCCGTTCAAGCTCAGAACTGCGTCGACCTCGTTTACCGAGGTGTCGACGTCGCTGAAATCGCTCCAGTTCAACCCCGGCAGGTAGGCAAAGTTCGTCCCGGCGTCTCCCGCCGCGCCCGGCGGGATGGTGATGCTGGTTGCCCGAACCCACTGATTGCCGTTGAGAACGAAGAGATCGTCGGCTAAAGAGCCGTTGGCGTAATTCCCGTTGCTGGTCTCGATTTGAAGAGAGTAGGTGCCTGGCGTACCAGTGATCATGAAGAGCACGGGGGTCACGCCGTCAGCAACGACGCCCTTTCCCAATGCCACTTGGCCTCCGCCAAGGAGACTGGCGTCTGCCTGCGGAACGATCGACGTATTGACATCGGCAGGGGTCGTAGGATCCGCCTGGGAAAATCCCACCCGTAGCGGGGTAATGGCTATCGCAGTTCGGCGGTAATAGAGTTGCGCGGAGCCGGTGCGAGCATCTTGCCAGACGTAGGCAGTATATCCTGAGGAATCGATGGCGACAGCCCCGAGCGAGGCGGCTCCGGGACTTTGCGACACATCGCATTCTGGAACGCTGTTCAGCAAGGAACGCGCATAAATCTGCGAGTTTGCTCCTTCGCGCCCATCGGTCCAGGAGCATACTAATTGTCCTGGCCCGGAGGCGAGAACGGGCCAGGTGGGTTTGGCTTCTGGCTGGGACACAGTGGCGTTGTCAACCGTTATGAGACCTCCAGGGTTTATCTGGGTCCAAACCACGGAGTCATCGGTCGTTGACCAGACAATGTCCAGATTGCCGTCGTAGCCGCGAGTGATAATGGGGCGTCCCTCCAGGCCGCTGACGTTCGATTTCTCGGCGATTTCGACGTAATAGGTCCACGCCGGATTTGCGTAGGCCACCGTCAGGCCAGTCAGGTCCGGATCCTGATAAAGCCATACCACATGGGTGACGCCGCTGTTGTCAACGGCTACGCTAGGGTACGAAACATCAAACTGGGGGGCCTCGGTGTCGAGATAATACCAGGCCTCGAAGATTGAGCCAGCGACTGGATTCCCGCCGTCATCAAGCGCCACCGACGCTATGAACGTGCTGTAAACAGGGACAAGCTCAGGGTCCCAGATATCGCCATCCCACTCCAAGAGGTCCGATTGGACCTCTGCGACAACGACGGGCAACTGAGTAACAGGGTTGATCGTGATCGAGGGTGATGAATCGTTGATGTCATCAGCGGAGGTCGGCTCTATGTAAAAGGCGTTCAAGGTGACGCGTTGCCCCCCGGAGACCTTCAGGTAAATAAGGCCGCCGAAGCCGGTGGTTGTCGCGACGATATGGGCGTCACCTGCGCTGTCCACCGCGATGTGGGGAAAGCCGTCCCCGTGACTGGCGTACATACTGGTAGCGGGCACAGTGATGGTCCCGTCGGGTCCCACCTGCGCATACATGATACCAAGGGTCGGGTCTTGCCAGACCACGTTGATATTCCCCAAGGTGTCCGCGGCCACGTCGGGCCCCGCGCCGGGGCTGATCAATAATGCGTCCGACAAGGAGCTGCAGAGATCGGTGGCCGCTGGACTTTGAGCGCAGGCTGCCGTTAAGAGCACGGCGATTGTCAGGCCGCGGAGCCGATGATTCAGTGTGTCCGTTCTTGTTTTTGAGTGCATAATAATCTCACGGATTGATGGTTTCTATTACTCGATAGTAGCGGGCGGGCGGGAGAACGGGTGTCGGGTCGGTAAAGGTCTGGGTTTGTTGGCTCTCCAGCAGGCTGCCCAAAGTGGTCCACTGCTTGAAGTCCTCGGTCGCTTCCAGGGTCAAGGTGGCGCCGGGTTGGCCGCCGGTGATCAGAATCGTCACTTTGCCGCCAGGGCCCAACTGTGCCTGCAACCGGATGGCCGGCACGCTCTCCAGGCCGCACTTTCCCTGTGACCCGGCCTGGTAAATTGCCTGGATCTCGCCGGCTCCGAGGGCGCGATTATAGACCGAGACCTCGTCCAGCAGCCCGCTCATGTAAAACCCATCCACCTGACCAATCGTTAGGGGTGCGCTGACGAGCGGGACCGCTAAGCTGTTCGTCTCCACGGATACCTGAACACCATTATTGTAAATCCGAAAAACCCCGCTCTCTCGGGTCACTGCGAGATGATACCATTGGTTGCTGACGATGCTGACTGCCGCCGGCGCAACCAAATGAGGACCCAGCGCCGGCGCATTAAAGTAAAAATACAGTTCCTGGCCGCCGAAACCAAAGAACCACTTGTTGCGCGCCCCAGGTCCTTCGTCCTGGCCGATGAATCCAACACTTCCGTCCCCTCCGGGCAGGGACCCATACAACTGCGCGAAGTTGGCCCAGAATTCAATGGAGAAATCGTTGGTGCCCAGGGCCCACAGCGGACTGTTGGGCACTTGCAGGTAGGAAGTCTCTCCGTCGAAGAGAAACGCCTCGCCCACCTCACCCGGCCCGTAGCCAACTGCCCCCTCAAACACCGCGTCATTAGTGCCGCCATAGTCCGCCGTGTTCCACTCCCCGCGCCACCAGGCCACCATCCCGGGGGGCGTTCCCGGGCACGCCACTCCCGTAGCGATGCTCAGTGCCGCGAGCGGCGCGCTCGTCACACTCCCCACGGCATTACTGACCACCACACTGTAGCTCCCCGCCGCGACCCGCGTCACGTTGGTCAACGTCAAGCTGGCGTTGGTCGCCCCTGGGAGTGCGGCTCCATCGAAGCTCCACTGGTAGGACAGAGGCGCGCTTCCTGCCGCCGTTACCTGGAAGGTCACGGCCGTCCCCATGGTGTTGGTCTGCGATTGCGGCTGGACACTAATCCCCGGCCGCGCCAGGACCAGAACGTCGGCGGGGGCGCTTGGCACACTCGCGTTCGGATTGCTGACCACCACTGTGTACGCCCCGCTGGCCGATATAGGTGCATTGCTCAGCACCAACTCAGCATTAGTGGCCCCCGCCAGCGCGACGCCGTTGCTCTCCCACTGGTATTCGAGCGGCCCAGGGCCGCCCGCGGTGGCCTGCAACGTAACTGTCGAACCGACGGCCACGATCTGGTTGGTGGGTGAAACCGTGACCGCCAGCGGTGGGATGCCTGTGACGACCAGTGTGAGCAGTCCCTGATTGTATTTGGTCTGCCAAACCCCCGTGTTCGGAAGATTGAGATTCGTGAACGCGACCGTGTTGGTGGCGAAGTCAAGCACGGCGAAAGAGTCCCCCACGCTTGGGAGGTACCCGTCCTGTGTCTGCGCCGCCAGTGTCCCGCCCACCGACGCGCTGCCTGCGAGGGTGATCTGTCCGAAATCCGACAGACTGCTGAGCCCAAAACTGAGCGTCCCGACATTCTGCGTGAAGCTGCCGCTAAACGTAATCGTGCCATGGTCGGATTCGATGAGGCCACTACTGACCGTGCTGGCGGTGATGCTGATACTCCCGCCGCTCCCCGACTCGACAAGTTGGCCCGCGTTGCTGAAGGAACTGCCCGCGACGGTGATCGTTCCCCTGTTGACATCGGCAGAGATTGTCCCCTGGTTAACCACCGACACGTTGGCGGCCCCCGCGCCAATGACCCCGCTCTGCCCACGCACGGTGATCCCCGGCCCGATCACCAGCGTGGCGCCGCTGCTGGATTGCTCAAGCGCGTTGGCATAATTTTGG
>Ga0181524_10006089_pt1 | contig 10570 bp, 9 predicted proteins | sample PEATcosm2014_Bin_34_FD_119761 | JGI IMG/M metagenome (GOLD analysis project Ga0181524, IMG submission 119761) | Peatland microbial communities from MTU Mesocosm Facility, Houghton, MI, USA - PEATcosm2014_Bin05_60_metaG | ecosystem: Environmental > Terrestrial > Soil > Wetlands > Peat | place...
CTGGAACAAATCAATTTGCAGAAGCACAAGCCGGGTGAGCCGGCGCAGTGGGCCAAAATCGCCTTCCCGACCAACGCCAACGTGTGGGTCAACGCCAAATACATTGACGCCGACACCAAGACGGTCAAACCGAAGAAATTGAATCTGCGGGCCGGACCGGGTGAAAATTACAGCGTGGTCGGCTTGATTGAGCGCGGCGCGACGGTCAGCGAAATCTCGAACAAAGGCAACTGGATGGAAATCGAACCGCTGACGAACGCCTACGCCTTTGTGGCTGCGATGTATTTGAAACAGGAAGCGCCGGCAGTTGCCACGGCCACCGCCACGCCACCAGTGGAAACCGCACCGGCGCCCGCGCCTGCCGAAACCATGCCGGCACCCGTCTCCACACCGGTTGCCGAATCCCAACCCATCGTCACCGAGCCGACGAATGCGCCCGCCACGACTGAAGCCGCCGCCGCTCCGGCGACTGCGATGGAAACGAACGTGCCAACCGTGCCGGTTGCAGAGGCGCCACAGTCCCCGCCGCCACCGCGCGTCGTGACCCATCAGGGATTTGTCCGCCATGTCACCAGTGTTATTGCGCCGACGACTTATGAATTGTATGACCCGAAGACGGACACGACCATCAATTACCTCTACACCACGACGACAAACCTGGACTTGAGCCGTTACAATGGCTTGGAGATCGTCGTAACCGGCGAGGAAGGTCTGGCCCAGCGCTGGAACGAGACGCCCGTCCTCACCATTCAACGTATTCTTGTGATTTCCACAGAAACAAATGCCGCTCCAAGATATCAAAGCGTCAGCCCCCGCACCGGGCACCATTATTGACGGGCGCGCCATTGCTGCGCAAATCCAGCACGAACTGGCCGGTCGCATCGCCGCCTTGAAATCCCGCGGCATTCAGGCCGGGCTGGCGTTTGTGCGCGTCGGCGAGGATTTGGCGTCCAAGGTTTATGTCGGTCGCAAGGAAAAGGCGTGCGCCGAGTTGGGCATTTTTTCGGAAATGCACGTGCTCCCGGAGGCAACGAGTGAGAGCGAACTGCTCGTGTTGCTCAAGAAGCTGAACGCCGATGCGCGGCTGCACGGAATCCTGGTGCAAGCGCCCTTGCCGAAACAAATTCGCGAATCCGTGATTTATGCCACGGTCCTGCCGCAAAAGGACGTGGACGGTTTTCATCCGGCGAACGTGGGCAAATTGATGCTTGGTGACGCGACGGGATTTCGGCCCTGCACGCCGGCGGGCATTTGCGAATTGCTCGCGCGTTCGGACGTGAAGACCGGCGGCGCGGAAGTGGTGATTTTGGGCCGGGGCAACATCGTCGGCAAACCGATGGCCGCGATGCTTTGCCAGAAAAGCAAACACGCGAACGCGACCGTCACGATTTGTCATTCGGCCACGCGCGACATCCCGGCGCATTGCCGGCGCGCGGACATTTTGATTGCCGCGATGGGCGTCGCCGAATTTGTGAAGGCCGGCATGGTCAAGCCCGGCGCCACGGTGATTGACGTGGGCGTCAACCGGGTGAGCGATCCGAAGGCCAAAAGCGGTTCACGGCTGGTGGGCGACGTGGATTTCGCACGCGTTCAGCCGGTGGCGGGAAAAATCACGCCCAACCCCGGTGGCGTCGGACCGATGACGATTGCGATGCTGATGCAAAATACCGTGCGGGCGGCGGAGAATTTTTCCCTGTAACGGCGGTCTGTGACCGCCGGATTTAAGATAACAAACTACGGCGCTCGCAGAGCGTCACTACAACGAATAAATTTATGGAAGCCACTCGAATTTTACCGGACTTGCAATCCTCGCTGTTGTGCGAGGAGGTCCGCCAGGAAGCCAACGGAAATCTTATCCTCATCGGCGTCATCAGTCTTCTCCGCTTGCCGCAATTGCCCATCGTCGCCGGCAGGCTCTGTGTCTTCAACCGCTGGACGGCGGGCATCGGTCAGTTCACCGAATGCATCCGGCTCATCGCGCCCGACCAGACCACGGTGCTCCGCAAAGGCGAGATGAAATTTGAGCTGCGCGACGCGGCCCTGAGCGCCACCAGCGTGATGGTCTTCGGCCAGATCGAGTTCAAAACCGCCGGGACTTATTTCGTCGAAGTGCTCGTGGACGACGTGATGAAACTGCGTTACCCCATTCCGGTGGTTTACGTCCCGCCGCCGGAACAATCACAAAAACCTCCGCCGCCACCTGCCAGCGCGCCCGGCGCCTGAGCACAACGCGAATCGTCCCGTAATCGAAAAATCTTGGAGTGCGCGGATATGTCCGCGCTTTTAAAGTGGCGACATGTCGCCGCAATTCAAAGACCCCGGCGGTTCGTCAGCAGCCTCGCCTGCCAAAGTTGTGCCATTGCTGGAGCGAAGGGTAGTGTTCTGATTTGCTGTAGCGTCGAGCCTGTGGCTCGAAATCGGCGCACAGCGCCGACACTACAACAGCTGGATTAGAACACTGCCGGGCGAAGGACGAGTTTGCAATTTGGCCAAGCCATTTTAACCTGTGCCGATTAGTGATTCAATGAGCGCGCCTTCCGCATTCACTTTTGCCTGGGAACCGGTCACGCCGCGCGGCGTGGCGGCTTTTGCCCGCGCGCGGTTCGGCCGCCTGTTGCTGGTGCAATTCATCGTCGCACTGCTGGCCGCCATCGCGGTGGATTGCTTTTTGGACATGGGCTGCTTCCCCACCATCAGCGCCGCCATCAAACAATTGCCCGAGCAGGGCGAAATCCGCGCCGCCCGGTTGAACTGGCATGGCGACTCGCCCCAATTGCTCGCCGAGGGTGGTTTTCTCGCCTTCGATGTTGACCTGGAACACACCGGCCAAATCCACTCGCCCGCGCAGGCGCAAATTGAATTCGGCAGGGAAACCGTCCGCGTTTTTTCACTGCTCGGCTACCGCGAATGGAATTATCCGTCCGGTTGGATGGTGGCTTTCAACCGGACCGACCTGGAACCGCTTTGGGGCGCGTGGAAACCGGACATCCTGGCCATCGCGACCAGCACGGTCGTCGTCGGGCTGATGCTTTCGTGGGCGGTTCTGGCGACGGTTTATTTTTTGCCGGTCTGGCTGATTTGCTTTTTTGCCAACCACGATTTGAATTTCCGCCAGAGCTGGCGGCTGGCGGGCGCGGCGCTGATGCCCGGCGCGTTGCTGCTGACGGCGGCGATTGCGCTTTACGCTTTGGGCGCGCTGGATTTGATCCAGATGAGTTTCGCCTTCGGCGCGCATTTGCTCCTCGGCTGGATTTATTTGTTCATCAGCCCGCTGTTTTTGCCGCGGAGGCTGTCCGCCGAAAGGCGGAACCCGTTTTTGGCAAAATCCTGATCGTTATCTTGATTCCAATCCTTTGCGCCGGGAGATTATGGTCCAGTGGAGACCGACTTCGTTGACACCGGCGTCAATGGCCTTTAGCCTGCGCGCACCATGTCGCGATTGCCGTTTGAACTTCTGCTGGCCCTGCGTTATTTGCGGCCCAAACGGACGTTCGTTTCCATCATCACCCTCATCTCCGTTGTGGGCGTCGCGCTCGGCGTTGCGGTGCTCATCATCGTCATCAGCGTCATGAGCGGGTTCGACCACGACCTGCGCGGGAAAATCCTCGGTTTCAATGCGCACCTGAAAATTTTCGCGCGCGGCCGGACGCTGGAAGATTACGAACGGGTGATGGAACTGGTCGCGTCCAACAAAAATGTCCGCGGGGTCGCGCCGTTCGTGATTGGCCCGGTGCTGCTCGAAACGGAGCCGACGAATGGCGGGCAGGCGGCCTTTGCCACGCCGTATCTTCGCGGCGTTGACCCCGGCCACGAAGCCGACGTGAGTGTGCTGCCACAAAGCATTATTTCCGGCAAATTCGATTTAAGCGGACGCGGCCTGCTGATTGGCAGCGACTTTGCCCAAACCTACAATCTGTTCGTGGGCGACCATGTTTCGATTTATTCCCCGGCTGAGTTGAAGAAAATGAAGGAGCAGCGCGGCACAAAGAACGAAGAGGCCATTCTGCCGGATGAATACACCGTGACCGGCATTTTTGACGTGGGTTATTACGACTACGATGCCACCGTGGTGGTCGCGTCGCTCGAAAACGCGCAGGACCTTTATGAATTGGGCGACAGCGTCCACGGCCTGATGGTGATGTTGCACGATCCCTATCAGGCGCCCGAAGTGCGGCGCCAACTGGAAACCGCGCTTGGGCCGGGCTACAACATCACCACCTGGACGGAAGAGAACTCGGCAATACTCGGCGCGCTGATGGTCGAGAAAAATGTCATGTTCTATATCCTGTTTTTCATCGTGTTCGTTGCCGCCTTTGGCATTACATGCACGTTAATCACGTTCGTGATGATGAAAACCAGTGAAATTGGTTTGATGAAAGCGGTGGGAGCTTCAGACAAACAAGTCATGCTGGTTTTCATCCTCCAAAGCATGGTCATCAGCTTTTTCGGCATCGCGATGGGGATTGGTCTTGGATTGTTTGCCATCTACATTCGCAACGATTTCCTTCACTTCATGAACCGGCTGACGGGTTTTGAATTATTTCCCGCGTCCATTTATGGTTTTGGCGAATTGCCGGCAATAGTCACTCTCCGTGATCTGGTGATGATTTGCGCAGGCTCGCTGTTTATCTGCCTGCTTGCAACGATACTGCCTGCTCGTCATGCCAGCAAAATGAAACCTGTGGAGGCGCTGCGTTATGAGTGAATCACTGCTTTCCGCCCGTGGCCTCACCAAGACCTACGCGATGGGCAAACGCACGCTCGAAGTGTTGCGCGGGGTGAACCTCGACGTGGCACGCGGCGAATTCCTCGCGTTGCGCGGCGCGTCCGGCGCGGGCAAAAGCACCCTGCTTCATTTGATTGGCGGCTTGGACACGCCGAACGCGGGCGAAATCCATTTTGCCGGACAGAATCTCGCCGCGTTCTCCGAACGCGAACTGACCGAATTCCGCAACCACCGCGTCGGGTTCGTTTTCCAGGCGTATCATCTGCTGCCGGAACTTACCGCGTTGGAAAATGTTTGTCTGCCGGCGCGGGTCGCCCGCGTGCCCGCTTCACAAGCCGTGGCGCGAGGCCGCGAATTGCTCGCCCAGGTCGGTCTGGCGGAGCGCATGGAACACAAGCCATTTGAACTTTCCGGCGGCGAACAGCAGCGCGTCGCCGTCGCCCGCGCGCTCGTCAACGAACCGGACTTGCTGCTGGCCGATGAACCGACCGGCAATCTCGATTCGCACACCGGCGGCGAAATCCTTGACTTGCTTAAAAACCTGCGCGCCGAAAAGCAAACCACGCTCATCATCGCCACCCACGATGCCCACGTGGCCGGCAGCGCCCCCCGGGTGATTGAGTTGGTAGATGGGCAGATTCAATCGTGAGGATTCACGATATTCGATTTACGATTGACGTAACTCACGACATTTGACCGCGTAAATCGCAAATCGTAGATCGTCATTCCAATGAGCCAGGACTACTGGGAATCCCGTTATCAATCCGGCGACCTGCACTGGGATAAAGGCGCGCCGTCGCCGGGGCTGGTGGATTTTTTGGCGGCGCATCCGGCCCTGCCGCGTGGCACCGTCTGCGTGCCCGGTTGCGGTACCGGCCATGACGTGCGCGAGTTTGCCAAAGCAGGTTTTGCCGCAATGGGTTTCGACATCGCGCCGAGTGCGATTCAACTCGCCGTGGAGAAAACCAGGGCTGCCGGACTCAATGCTGGATTCCAACGCACCGATTTCCTGCATGATGATCCGCCGCAAATGTTTAATTGGATTTTTGAACATACGCTCTTCTGCGCAATCAAACCCGGTGAACGAAACGATTATGTCCGCGCGGTGCTGCGCTGGCTCAAGCCGGACGGGCAATATCTGGCGGTCAATTACATGATTGTCGAAGAAGGTGAAGGGCCTCCGTTTTGCGCCACACGGGAGGAATTGTGGCAACGTTTCTCGCCGCACTTTGAGTTGGCGGCGGAATGGATGCCGCGTTCCTATCCCAACCGTGTTGGGCGGGAGCGGATGTTCTGGTGGCGGCGGAAAGCCGGTTGAAAAGCACCGTTCACACGTTTAGTTTCTGAATGTATGCTTGAAGATCGCGATTATATGCGCCAGCCGGCCTACCGCGACAGGCCGCTGGTGCCGCAAATGTCATTTACCGTTGCGTTGCTGATTGTCAACGCGGCGGTTTTTGTGGCTGAATTGGTGGCGGCGCATCTGCCTCAAAGCTTAAGAATCGAAGATCAATATCTGGCGTTGAGTCTGGCTGGCTTGAAACACGGTTTTGTCTGGCAGTTGCTGACGTTTCAGTTCATGCACGCCGGCCTGTGGCATCTGCTGTTCAACTCGATGGCCATTTATTTTTTCGGACGTCCGGTGGAAACCGCCCTTGGCCACCGCCACTTTTTGACGCTCTATTTATCCAGTGGCATCATCGGCGGCCTCGTGCAAATGCTGTTTGCGGTGCTGATGCCAGGCCACTTCGACGCGCCGGTGGTAGGCGCTTCGGCGGGGGCGTCCGGTCTGGTTGCGGCCTTTGCCATCTTGCACTGGGAAGATCGGTTCACCCTGTTGCTTTATTTTATTCCCGTGACCATGACGGGGAAAATCCTGCTCGCAGCCAGCCTCGCGCTGGCGTTCCTCGGCATATTGACCCCCAAAAGCAGCATCGCCAACGCCGCACATCTCGGCGGCATCCTGACGGGCGGATATTACGTGCGCCTGTTCATTCAAGGCCGCTGGTTGCAATGGAAGTTTCCAGCGCGTCGCGTCGCGCCGCGTGAATTCGTGAACGTGCGCGCGGCCAAAGCCGGATTATGGCGCTCATCCGCCGGCAAATTGGATGAAGAAGAGTCCACCGACGATTTCGTGAAGAGCGAAGTGGACCCCATCCTTGACAAAATTTCCGCGCACGGCATCCAAAGCCTGACCGAACGCGAGCGCAAGATTCTTGAAAAAGCCCGCGTGCGGATGACGAAACACTGATTTTGTAACGGCGGTCTATGACCGTCGCTGACTTTTCCGGCGCGCGTTAAGCGCCAGTATAAATTCTCGACTTCTTGGCGCGCCGAAGCGGAGCGAAGGCGGCTCGACACCCGCGCCTCGACCCTTTAACTTCGCGGCATGATAACGCGCTACTCCCGTCCCGATATGCGGGCCATCTGGACCGACGAAAACAAGCTCCGTATCTGGCTGCAAATCGAACTGCTCGCCAGCGAGGCGCTCGTCAGGCAAGGTATCGTGCCGCGCGCCGACTTCGTCAAAATGAAGCGTGGCGCGGAAAAGTGGTTGGCGAATCTGCCCGGATTGGTCGCCCGCCAGAAGGAACTGGAAAAAACGCTCAACCACGATGTCATCGGCTTTACAACCGCCGTATCCGAGAAAATCAAGAACAAAGCCAGCCGCTGGTTCCACTTCGGCCTCACCAGCAGTGACATCATTGACACCGCGTTCGCCGTGCAAATGGTGCAAAGCGCGGACATTTTCATTGCGGATGCGCAGGCGCTTCGGAAATCCATCGCCAGGCAGGCGCGCAAATACAAATTCACACCCTGCATCGGGCGTAGCCACGGCATCCATGCCGAGCCGACCACCTTCGGCCTCAAGCTGGCTTTGATGTTTGATGAATTTGGCCGCGCGCTCGAACGCCTCGAACGCGTCCGCGAAACCGCTGCTGTCGGCAAGCTTAGTGGCGCGGTCGGCACCAGCGCACATCTTTCGCCGCGCGTCGAGTTGGCCGTGTGCAAAAAGCTTGGTCTCCGTCCGGCACCCATCGCCACGCAGGTTGTCCAGCGCGACATCCACGCTGAATTCATGACCGCCCTTGCCTTGGTCGGCGCAAGCATCGAACGTTGGGCCGTCGAGTTCCGCCATCTTCAGCGCACGGAAGTGCTCGAAGCCGAGGAACCGTTCACCAAAGGCCAGAAAGGCAGCAGCGCCATGCCGCACAAGCGCAATCCCATCACTTGGGAGCGCCTCAGCGGCCTCGCCCGCGTCCTTCGCGGCAATGCCGTGGCCGCCTTGGAAAACGTCGCCCTCTGGCACGAACGCGACATCAGCCACAGCAGCGTCGAGCGCATCATCTTCCCCGATTCCTGCACGTTGCTCGATTACATGTTCGGCCTGCTCACGCGCCTCATGGACGGCTTGGCGGTCTATCCGGAGAACATGAAGCGCAACCTCAGCTTAAGCCTGGGCATGTGGAATTCGCAGACCGTCCTGCTCGCGCTCATCAAAAAAGGTCTGACGCGCGAAGCCGCCTACAAACTCGTCCAGGACGCGGCCATGGAGACATGGGAAGTCAAACACGCCGGCCGCGGCGATGCCGACTTTGTGGAACAACTCAAGTCCGACCCTGACGTGGCCAAACATTTCAAGACAGGAGAATTGGAGAAATTATGTTCGTTGGATTTTCACTTCAAAGAAGTGAACAACCGGTTCAAGAAGCTGGGACTTTGATTGCCGAAGATCAGTTGAAATCTCGAATCATCCCTGCGACGGAAGAGCATCTGCCGGTCATCTCCGAACTGGCCGGCGTCATTTGGCGCGCGTGTTATCCGGGCATCATCACCCACGCGCAGATTGATTACATGCTGGCGCGAATGTATTCGCTCGCCGTGCTGCGCGACGAGATTCGTTCACAGGGAATCCACTACAACTGTCTGCTGATGGATGGCAAACTGGTCGGCTTTGCGGCCTACGGCCCGACAGCGGAACCGGGCGTGGTGAAACTCCACAAGCTTTATCTGTTGCCGGAATTGCACGGTCGCGGGCTGGGCAGCCGGTTATTGCAACAAGTCGAACGCGAAGTCCGCGCCAGCGGCGTTCGCCGGCTGGTTCTCTCGGTGAACAAACGCAACGCCAAAGCCATTGCGGCTTATAAAAGAAACGGCTTTGGCGTCGCTCAGTCCGTCGTTACGGATATCGGCAACGGGTTCGTCATGGACGACTACATCATGGCGAAGGATTTGTCCGTCTGAGATCGAAACCCGCTCAGAAGACACGCGCTTTTGACAGGCATGGCTGCCTGCTCACTTTTCAGCATGCAACAAACCCGCAATCAAACCGTCCGTCGTGTGCTCTTTGGCTTCGAGTGTCGGTGTCAATCCGAGCGCGCGGATGGCTTTGCTGGTTTCCGGGCCGATGGACGCCAGTTTCAGTTGCGGGAACTTCTTCACCAGCCTTGGCAAATCAAATCGCGCGTGGAAATGTTCCACCGTTGAGGCGCTGGTGAACGTCACCCAATCCGCCCCGTGCTCCAGCAAATCCGCGCCCGTGTTGGCCGGGTCCTCGGTTTCAGCAACGGTGCAATAAACGGCGATGTCGTCCACGATGGCGCCGAGTTCCTCCAGCGCGCGCGGCAAATCGGGGTTCGCCGCCTCGGCGCGCAGCAGGCAGATTTTCAAATTTTCGACGCTCTCGAATTTCGCGAACGCCTTGGCGATTTTTTGTCCGACCGCTTCTTCGGGTGTCAAATCCACCTGCAGGTGCAGCTCGCGCAGTTTCGCCGCCGTGGCCGGACCGACCGCCGCGATGCGCGCGCCGCCGAGGTCGCGCAAATCCTGGAATCGCTTGAAGAACAAATCGAAAAACGCCGCCACGCCGTTCGCGCTCGTGAAGACCAGCCAGTCGTAGGAATTTAATTCCAACAGAGCGTCCACGATGACACTCCGGTCGGTCGGCCCGGTGATTTTGATTGTTGGCACTTCCAGAACGTCCGCACCCAGTTCGGCGAGCCTTTTGGGGAGGGATGGCGTGTCCACCCTCCGCAGTGCTACGGAGGACGGGCCGCTGTCCCTGAAATCTTGGGACGCCAACACGGCGTCCCTCCCAATGGGCCGCGTGACGACAATGCGCTGTCCGAACAACGGCCGTCGTTCGAACCAGTTCAATTTCCCGCGCAGCTTCACGACATCGCCGATGATGGTGAGCACCGGCGGCGAGATTTTTTCCCGGGCGGCGAGCGCGGCAATCGTCGCCAGCGTGCCGGCAACCGATTTTTGTGTTCCCATCGTGCCCCGGCGGACCATCGCCACCGGCGTGTCCGGCGGCATCCCGTGCGCGATAAGCGACTTGGTCCAGTCATCCAGACGGTCGGTGCCCATGAGCACGACCTTCGTGCCGGGAATTTTGGCGATCTGCTCGTAACGCAAATCCGTTTTCGCGTCGGCGGGATTTTCGTGCCCGGTGAACACGGTGAAGCTCGAACAATGTTCGCGGTGGGTCAGGGGAATGCCCGCGTAATTCGGCGCGGCGATGACGGACGAAACGCCGGGCACGACTTCAAACGGAATTTTTGCCGCCGCCAGCGCCTCGGCTTCCTCACCGCCGCGACCGAAGATGTAAGGGTCGCCGCCCTTGAGCCGCACGACGCGTTTGCCTTCGCGCGCCCGGGCGATGAGCAGCCGAATGATTTCCTCCTGCGGCATCGTCATGTTTTTGCCGCGCGCGATGAGCTCAGCGGACAGCGGCGCCAGGCGGAGCAAATCGGGATTCACTAGCGCGTCGTAAAGGACCACGTCGGCGCGCCGGAGCAGTTCCGCGCCGCGCAACGTGAGCAAGCCCGCGTCACCCGGCCC
>Ga0181524_10006094_pt1 | contig 10563 bp, 7 predicted proteins | sample PEATcosm2014_Bin_34_FD_119761 | JGI IMG/M metagenome (GOLD analysis project Ga0181524, IMG submission 119761) | Peatland microbial communities from MTU Mesocosm Facility, Houghton, MI, USA - PEATcosm2014_Bin05_60_metaG | ecosystem: Environmental > Terrestrial > Soil > Wetlands > Peat | place...
GGCTCTTTTGCCGACGCTCTCATCGGGGCCCTCGGGGTCCGGGCCGGCTGCTCCCGCACCTTGACCTTCGACAAGACGGCATTGAGACTTCCCGGCTTCGAGCTTCGCTGACCAAACCCCGAAGCGATGAACCAACTTAGCTCCGGTCCTCGGGGAGCGATCTCAACGAGCGAGCAAGCACGGGGTTATCCCGCTCCCGGCGTGATGACTCTGCGAAAGTCCCTGATGGACAAGGAAAAGCCGTGGACCTACAAGACAGGTCCGCGCTACGCTTGCTTTGGACCTTTCCGGCAGCGACATTTTGTAGCCTCTAACGCTTCCAGATTTCTCTTGACTTTCATAGCGTAGGTTGATATACTAGTGACGAGTGCCATTTGCGAGCCCCGGCGCCAAGCTTGGAAGGACAACAAATTGCTGCTCATGCAAAGAAGGGAAGATGCCGGCTTGCGTCAATTGAGGCGGGTCACCATGGTGCGGATCAAGGTCAGGACTCCTCAATCCTCAATCGCCAATCGGCAATCGACAATCATCAAGGGGCGCTGACCCTTAGAGATGTTAAAAATGAAGATCGAACCGGCTATGTGCATGAAAACACAGGCGAGGATGACAAAATGTCCAGCGAAGAACACGCTTTTTACATGAAAATGCGCCAATTGCTCGATAATCGACAACAATCGAAGGGACTTCTTCCCCGAACATGCACAGATTACACGATAATCGGGGCGAATTGGCATCATTAAGAGCCTGCCCTAAGTGGCTGCGAAGGGTCGGCACATGTTGATGTAGCGCCGACCGTTAGAGCCTGCCCTGAGCACCGCGAATAGGTCGGCAAGTTGGGCACGCGCGAAAAATGCCGATCCTTCGCTCCCCTCAAGACAGGCTCCAAAGGTCGGGGCTACAATGTCTGTGGCTCTCCACGATGTTGATGAATAGAAGGGAGAAAGGCGTTGGACGCGAGGTCGAGACAAACATAGGGCAGGCGCGGGCGGCGTAGTCTGGAAAATTGCTAGAGTGTCCCGCCCGCCGGAGGTCTGCGCCATTGGCGAGGGCTTCCTGATCGGGTAGAATGGACGGCGGCAGACAAAGGGGGACTGGAACTCATGGTTTTCTTGCTGGGTTTGGCGTTGATGGTACCGGTTGCGTCCGGCGCCGTCGTGGTTGAGCCCGTCGCCAACATGTATTCCGCCCCGAGTCAGGACGCCGACGTGGTGTCGCAAGCAATCTTCGGCGCCAGCGTCGTCCTGGTGGAAGAGCGGAGCGCATGGGCCAAGGTGCGCACGGCGGATGATTACAGCGGGTGGATGCTGCTTGCGGCGCTGCGCCGCTACGGCGCGGACGATCGCGCGTACGCTTCCACAGGAACAGTTGCGCAAGTGGAAAACCTTTTTGCCAATGTCTACCGCGAACCCAACGTGACAAAGCACCAACCGGTGCTGACGCTCCCCTTCGAGGCGCGTCTGGAAGTGATCGCGGAGCCCGAGAACGACGGCGGCCGCTGGGTGCAGGTTCGCCTTCCGGACGGGCGCTCCGCCTGGATTCAGCGCGGCGATGTCAATTTGAACCCCAGGCCGCTCAGCGTCAAGGAGACGATTGATCTCGCCCAGCGCTTCCTCGGCCTCACTTACCTGTGGGGCGGGACTTCCAGCTTCGGATTCGATTGTTCGGGCTTCACGCAAATGCTGGTTCGCAGGCGTGGTATCGTGATGCCGCGCGACGCCGACGTGCAGGCAGCGTGGGCAGGCGTCGTGCCCGTGAAACGCCGCAAACTCCAGGCGGGTGATTTGCTCTTCTTCGGTGAGTCACCGCAAAAGATCACGCACACGGGCATGTACATCGGGCACGGCAAATTCATCCACGACACGACGCACGAGCATCCCGGGGTGCAAATCAGCCGGTTGGGGGATCAACACTGGACAAAACTGCTTGTTGCCTGCAGGAGGTTGAAATGAACCGGCGCAACTGGGTGAAAAGCTTGGGAGCTGCTGCCGTACTGAAGGGCCTGGAGGCCCCGACGCGGGCGCTGGGTCAGACGAGCGCCCTCCACGCCGCCAACCGCTCTTCTACGACTCGCCTCGAGACGGAAATTGTTCGTCTGAAGCTGCGGCACACCTGGACCACCACGATGTCATCGAGTGCGTATCGCGACACGCTCCACGTGCGGTTTATTCGCGACGGCGTGACCGGCCACGGCGAAGGGGCGCCCATCGTCCGCTACCAAGAGAACGCCGTAGACGCGCAGCGGGCAGCCCAATCCGTGCAGGATTTGGTGACCGGGGCCGACCCCTGGCAATTCCAGAAGCTCATGACGGAGATTTTTCATCGCGTGCCGGGGCAATACGCCGCCAAAGCCGCTCTCGACATCGCCCTGATGGATTGGGTTGGGCAAAAGTTGGGAGTGCCGCTGTACCGTTACTTCGGCCTTGATCCCTACGATGCTCCCATCACCACTTTTTCCATCGGGATTGATACTCCGGAAATTACCCGCCAAAAGGTGCGGGAAGCTGAGCCTTTTCCCGTCCTCAAAATCAAGGTGGGCCTCGACACCGATGAAGCCACCATCGCGGCCGTGCGCAGCGTCACGAACAAGCCCCTGCGCGTGGACGCCAACGAAGGCTGGAAGGATAAAGAAGAGGCGGTGCGAAAGATCAACTGGCTGGCCGGACAAGGAGTGGAATTCGTTGAGCAGCCCATGCCCGCCGACATGCTGGAGGAGACGCGTTGGGTGCGGGAACGCGTGCACCTGCCATTGATTGCCGACGAGGCGTGCCAACATGCGAGCGACATACCCAAGCTCGTGGGCATCTTCGCCGGCGTGAACGTCAAGCTGGATAAGTCTGGCGGAATTTTGGAAGCCTATAAGATGCTGCAAATGGCGCGCGCGTTGGGGCTCAAGACCATGCTGGGCTGCATGATCTCGAGTTCCGTGAGCGTCACCGCCGCAGCCCACCTTTCGCCCCTGGTTGACTACGCCGACTTGGACGGAAATCTTCTGATCGCCAACGATCCCTTCTCAGGAGTGCAGGTCAAGAATGGAAAACTTTTGCTCCCGGATCGTCCCGGCCTCGGGCTCAAGCCGGCGTGAACAGGAATATTCGGGGCAAGTCCGCCCATCACAGCCGCCGCCGCAAAGCGTTGCCCACGGCTTCTTGCGTCGAGGCATCGAGCTTGGCGCCATGGCAGGTCAGGTAGAACACGTCAATGGCGCGTTGTCCTTCCGTGTCAATCAAGGCGACCTCAATATTGCACCCCTGATCGGCAAGAACCGAGCTGACGTCAAAGAGCAGGCCGGGCCGGTCCTGAGCGATAAGTTCGAGAAGCGTGCTATGAGAAGAGCTCTGGCTGTCAAACCGCACGCATGTGGTCACCTCAACCTTGGGCTGCGACGCGGCTTCCGCGCGCGTTCTGCCACTCAGGAGCTTTTCCAAATCCAGCGTCCCCTTAAGAACCTCGATAAGATTTTGCTGGAAGCGATCTCCTTCCGAAGGATTCAATTCGAGGGTGTGGTGAAGGTCGATGAATTTGAAAGTATCCAGAATCATGCCCACAGCATTGGCGAAAGCATCGGCTTTGACGATGCTCATTCCCCAGGCAGCGAGAGTTCCGGTGATGGAAGCAAATAGGTAGGGCCGGTCGGCGGTGACGACGGTCAGCTCAAAATAATCGTGGCGCGCATGGACTTCCACCGCCATCGGTTCGCTCACCAATCGGCGCGCCAATTCAAAATGCCCGGCGATTTGCTCCGGGGTGTGGGTGGCGGTGTAGCGTTGCGGGAATCCTTCCAGGAAGAAGCGCAGGTCCTCAGCGTTTGCGGGAGTGCCCAGCACCGCCAGAATCTTATCCATTTCCCCGGAGGATCCTCCGGTGATGCGCAACCTTTCATCATCCACACTCCGCGTCAGGTAATTGGCGGTCGCGGCGTAAAGCTGCCACAAAAGTTCGGCCTTCCACGGCGTCATGGCTTCAGGATTGACCGCGCAGATGTCGGCATAGGTGAGCAGACAAAGCATCTTCAGGGGTTCCATGGTACCCACGACTTTTGCGAAGGCACGCACCGTCTCCTGGTCAAAGACATCCCGCCGCTGGGACGCGGCCGACATTTCCAAGTGACTCGCGATGAGGAACTGAACCGTTCGCCAATCCTTTTCCGGAAGCTCCAGGCGCGCCTGAATTCCCTCCAATGCTTGCAGGCTTCCTTGAATGTGATCCTCCATTTCAGGAAACCCTTTGCCGACATCGTGAAAAAGGAGCGTGAGATAGAGAAGCTCCGGCTGCTCGACCTCCGAAAGAATCTCTGCGAATTTCCTCTCCCCAGCCCGTTCGGCCCCCGGCGCCTCCCGGCGCGTGGGCTTGGCTTTTTCCCGGAGAAGCCGGTGGAGGTTTTCCACGGTCATAAAGGAGTGCTCATCAACGGTGTAACGGTGGTAGAAGTCCCGGATCACCAGGGAATCAATCGCTTGAAATTCGGGAAACAGCCGGGTGAGCAAGCCCAAGCGGTGCATGTTGCGCAACGCCTGAGCGGCGTAAGGCTGAATCAGGATGCGCCCGAAAGGTTGCCAGAGTTGCGGCGGACGGAGCGCATCTGCGCCGGCGCGCTCGAGCTCCGACTCCACCAACTTTTCGGTTTCTCGGCTCAGCAAGAGCCCGTGCCGGGCCACCATCTCAAAGAGGCGCAAAAGCAGGAGGGGATCATTGGCGAATTCGGTGGGGTGGCGGACAAAGATCCGTCCCCGGACGACCGAAAAATCGGCGTTCGACAAGCGCGATCTCCAGTCCTGATAAAGACCATAAAGAGCGGAACGCGCGGGGGCGGATTCCTCAATGAGTTGGGCCGTCAGTTGGTCAATGACCCGCGCCTGCCGGAAATAGATGCGCATCCAATCCGCCGGGGCCAGTCCTTCCGCCAGCTTCACACCGATGCCACGGGCCGCGGCTTGCGCTTGGGCGTCGTAACTTAACTGGTTATCATCTCTTCCATAATAATAGTGAAGGAAGCAACGCGTGTCTGCGAGAAAAGCAAAAGCCCGCTGGGCCGCAGGGCGATCCCGCTCCGGCCAAAGCTGTTCCGGCGGCGTCCACTTTCCTTTTTTTTCCAGCTCCTCAATGCGGGCCAGCCAACGGCAAACATGAAAGTCGCGCAGGCAGCCCGGCGCATCTTTGAGGTTGGGCTCCAGATGGAAAATCGTGTTGCCGTACTTGGCATGGCGCTGGCTCGTCAGTTCCACCAGATTGCGCACCAGGTCTTGGCGGTCCCGCGCCACCAAGTGCGGGACGACCGTGCCCCGGAGGCGAGTATAAAGGTCCGCGTCTCCGGCCAAGAATCGCAGGTCCAACAAGGAAACGTTGAATTCCAGATTGTCGCGATAGAGGCGGCCGCACTCCGCCAAGGTGTGCGTGCTGTTTCCCACGCGCATCCTCAGGTCCCAGAGCGTGCGCAGAAGAGTGGCAATGGCGTCGCGATACGTTGATTGTTCGCGGCCGTCCCCGGTCAGGAAAAGCAGGTCAATGTCCGAGTGCGGAAACAGTTCCCGCCGGCCATAGCCACCCAATGCCAGCAAACAAAAGTGACGGGGCTCTTGCGGGTCTGCGGAGATGAACTCTTGAAAGAGCCGGATCACCACGGCGTCAACGAGGTCCGACCGTGCACGTAAAACGGCGATCCCCGCATTCGTCTCTTCGAAGTTCTGTTGAATTCGCTGGGATTGCGCGGCGTAATAATCTGCCAGAACCGAAAGGGTAAGGGGGCCAGGAGCGGGGGTTGGAGGTAACGACATAAGCCGCTGAAAGGGTAAAGTGTAAAGGGTAAAGTGTAAAGAGTAAGAAAGGGTTGGTGTTTTAGCCTTTAACCTCTACCCTTTACACTTTACCCTTCACCCTTTCAACTCCCCGGTTACAACGCTGCCTCACCGCGATCTTCGTTGCGAATGCGGATGGCCTCATCCACGGTCGTCACGAAAATCTTGCCGTCACCGATCTTCCCGGTTTTGGCTGCCTTCAAAATGGCTTTCACAGCCGAATCCTTAAGGGCATCAGAAACCACCATCTCGACTTTAATTTTGGGCAGAAGATCCACGGTGTACTCACTGCCGCGATAGACCTCGGTGTGTCCTTTTTGCCGGCCGTGACCGCGCACTTCGGAGACCGTCATGCCTTCCACCCCAACCTCCTGGAGCGCACTCTTCACCGCATCAAATCGCGAGGGCTGCACGATGGCTTCAATTTTTTTCATGGCGAATTGTCCTTTTCCGAGCTATCAGCTATCAGCCTTCAGCTATCAGCATACCGGTCAGCCAAGTCCTTAGCTGAAAGCTGATAACTGATAGCTGATAACTGCCCTTTATACTTCCAGATTGTAACCTTCCTCCCCGTGCTGAGACAAATCCAGGCCTTGGACTTCCTGCTCCTCCGCGACGCGCAGGCCGACGGCCCACTCCACGACTTTGAGGATTACAAGCGTTCCCACCGCTGCCAACACCCACGCGATAACGACTCCTACGAACTGGTTGAGCACCTGACCGGGGTGCCCATCGATCAGCCCGACCGCCGTTGCCTTAAAGATGGGATTGATGGCCTTGGCCGCAAAGACCCCAGTCAGGAGCGCGCCCAGGCTGCCGCCCGCGCCGTGAACACCAAAAGCGTCGAGGGAATCATCATAACCGAACTTGCTTTTGACTCGCATGACCATCAGGTAGCAGACCACGCCGGCGAGGGTGCCGATCGCCAGGGCGGACATCGGTCCGACGAAACCGGCGGCGGGCGTGATGGCCACAAGACCGGCGACGGCGCCGGAGATTGCGCCCAGGACACTGGCCTTGCCTTTCGCAAACCACTCCGCCGCTGACCAGCCAAGCGCCGCCGCGGCCGCGCCGAAGTGCGTGGCCACGAAAGCGCTGGTGGCCAGGCTCCCCGCCGCCAACGCGCTGCCGGCATTGAAGCCGAACCATCCCACCCAAAGCAAGCACGCGCCGATGACGCTCAGTACCACGCTGTGCGGGGGCATGGGTTCCTTCGGGAATCCCAGACGTTTCCCAAGATACAAGGCGCACACCAGCGCCGAAACGCCGGAAGTCACATGCACCACCGTGCCGCCCGCGAAATCCAGGGTGGGAATTGCCCCGCCCAAGGAGGCATTCAACAGGCCGCCTTTGCCCCAAACCATGTGCGCCATGGGATCATAAACGATGATGGACCAGAGGACCATGAAGAGCAGCATGGCTTTGAATTTCATGCGCTCGGCAAACGCGCCGGTAATCAAGGCCGGGGTGATGATGGCGAACATGAGCTGATACACCATAAAAGTTTGCTGCGGAATCGTTCCCGCATAATCCGGGTCGGGAGCGGCGCCCACTCCGTGCAGGAACAGGTAACCGAAGCCCCCGATGAACCGGTTGCCTCCATGGAAGACCAGGCTGTAGCCGAAGAACGCCCACAGAACCGTAACCACCGCCATAAGAATAAAGCTCTGCATCATGGTGGCCAGCACATTCTTCTTCCGCACCAACCCGCCATAAAAAAGCGCCAAGCCCGGGCCCGTCATCATCAGAACCAGGGCGGCGCACACCAGCATCCAGGCGTTATCCCCGGCGCTGCGGGCATCCGTTACTTGCTGTTCGAGTGTGGCAATCCGAGCCTGAACTTCCGGCACCGCCACCGCCCCGGAAGTCGGAGGCGCCTGGGCAAAACCTGCGGGGGCCAACAAGCTGCAAACGAGTACCAGGCCGAGCATCAGCCGCGACACGATCCGTTGCATCGGTTCTCCTCCATTCTGCTCATAAATATATACATTTTACTGCATAGGACTTATACAAATAATCCCTTAATATTTAACGGCCCCCCATAGGGCCATTGGTTTTTGTTATAAGCTCTTCGCGAGCGCACGGAACCGAGTAAGGCGGCGAGGGTACAGTGTTTTGGTAAAAAAAGAAAGTGGTTTTACCCCCTCCCGCAACGGAGGGTGCTCGTGCTGTTCAAGGTAATGATCGGACCTTTCGATCAGATTGGTGGATGGAGAGTGGGCAGGTCGGTAAGAGACTCGTCAGGATCCGGCTGCGCGCATTCCTGGAGATGCTTTGACACCTCTTTCTCAACGTCTTGGGCGGTAGCCAACGTCACGCGGTTCCGTCCCGCGATTTTGGCGCGATAAAGGGAGGCATCGGCGACGCGGACGAGCGTCTCAGACGTCACATCGCGGAGGTTATCGAGCGCCACCACGCCCAGGCTGAGGGTGACGGTAATCAGGCCTTCCGCAGTTTCTATGGCTTTGCGGTCGATGCGGGCGCGAAAGCTCTCGGCAAAGCGGGCAGCGGCTGCCGGGTCGCATCCCGGGACCACCGCCAGGAATTCATCTCCACCGTAACGCCCCAGGGAATCATAAGTTCTCATGGCGCCCCGCAGGCGGCGGGAGGCTTCCCGCAGGACGGCGTCGCCCGCCGGGTGGCCATAAGTGTCGTTGATCGCTTTGAATCGATCCACGTCGGCCATGGCGACGGCAAAGGGACCGTGGGTGCGGGAAGCGCGCGCTACTTCCTTCCGCAAGATGGCGAGAATGGTTCTATGGTTCCAAAGATCCGTAAGGGGGTCGCGGCTGGCTTGGTCGCGCAGGGCCTCACGCGCCTGAAGGAGCTGTTCCTGAAGCTCCACGATGCGCCGACCAGCCCGCAGGCGCGCCCGCAGTTCATAAGGATCGAAAGGTTTGGTTACGTAATCGTCGGCGCCTGCCTCCAACCCTTCCACCATGTCTTCTTTCTGGCCCCGGGCCGTCAGCAAGAGGATATAGATGTAAGGCCGACCCTTGCGCTGCCGGACGCTCCGGCAAATGTCGATGCCGTCTCTGCCGGGCATCATCCAATCGAGGACAGCCAGCCGGGGTGCGTCGTTCCCTTGCAGGATTCCCCAAGCCTCTTCTCCCTCCGCAGCCACCATAACCTCATAACCCCATTTCACCAGGAACGCCTCCAGCATGCGGCGGGAGATGGAATCATCTTCCGCGATGAGAACCTTCACGGTGTCACCTCTTTTCCGAGATTGGCCAGAGCCGGCTGGAGGCGCTCCAGCTCCTCTTCCAGGCGCGCCAAGGCCTCGCCGATATGGTCCTGACTTTGCGCACCCGCGGCCAGTTCTGCCAGATCCGCAGCTTCGCAGGCCGCCCGGGCTGAAAAAAGCGCGAGATGGTTTCTCAAGACCCGAGTGACGCGCTGGAACTCCACCACATCTTGGCGCGCCGCGGCGTCCCGAGCGGCGGAAACCAACATGGGGCAATCGTTAAAGAAGGCGCTGATCAGATTTCCCAGCAATGCCTTATCCCCTTCGAAGCGTGCCAACACTTGATGCCGGTCGAGCACTTTCTCTTGGTGGTCGTCCGCAGGTTGGCTGGCCACCGGATCCTCAGGTACCTGGAGGAGCCCCTCAATGGTCTCAAAGAGTTGTTGTGCCCGGACGGGCTTAGGGAGATAACCATCCACGCCAATGGCCAGGATGCGCTCGCGGTCGCCCTTCATGGCGTGGGCCGTCAAGGCGATGATAGGAATCCGGGAAGCGGAGCCATTCTCTTTCGCCCGGATCTGAGCGACGCACTCCTCTCCATCCATTTCCGGCATGACCATGTCCATCAGGATCAAGTCGAACCGGGTTGTGGACGCTCTTTCCAAAGCTTCCAACGCCTTCCTTCCGTTTGCCACGACCTCGACCGTGTGCCCCCACTTTTCCAGAAGGCGCATGACCAGCGCTTGGTTCACGGGGTTGTCTTCCGCCAGCAAAATGCGCAACTTCCTCCGTTCTTCCCGCAGGGAATGTCGCGTGACGAGCGGCTGGGAGGACGGTTCCGAAGACGTCCCGAATGCCCAGAGGATTGCCTCTAAGAGTTCGGACTGCTTCACTGGTTTCATCAAACAGGCCGCAATACCCAATTGCCGGCAGCGTGCCGCGTCGCCAGGCCGGCCTCCCGAGGTCAGGATCAGGATTACCGCCCCGGCAAGCTCCGGGTCGCGCTTGACGAATTCGGCCACAGCGAATCCATCCACATCCGGCATTTGCGAATCGAGGAGGATAACCGCATAGGGGTTTCGAACTCGCTTGCTTTGCTCCAGCAGCGCCAGCGCGCGCTGCCCTCCATCTGCCTCGGTAGGTATCATCTTCCAGCGCCTCAACACCTCCACCAGGATTTGACGGTTGGTCGAGTTATCGTCCACCACCAAGGCCGGGAGGTTTCTTAGCCGGGCAAATTCCGCCCAACGCCCTGCGCCGACGCTACGCCCCAAGCCGAACCGTCCGGTAAAGTGGAAGGTGCTACCGTTTCCAGCAGCGCTTTCCACCCAGATTCGCCCTCCCATCAACTTCACCAGGTGGGAGGTGATCGCCAAACCCAATCCCGTGCCCCCGTAACGGCGAGTCGTTGATGCGTCCGCCTGCTCAAAGGCGCCGAATATGATCTGCTGCTTCTCGGGAGGGATTCCGATTCCGGTGTCGCGAACCGCAAAGTGCAGCGTCACCAGCTCTTCGTTCTGAGCATCCACTTCAACCTGGACCACCACCTCGCCCTTCTCGGTGAATTTAATGGCGTTCCCCACC
>Ga0181524_10006098_pt1 | contig 10561 bp, 9 predicted proteins | sample PEATcosm2014_Bin_34_FD_119761 | JGI IMG/M metagenome (GOLD analysis project Ga0181524, IMG submission 119761) | Peatland microbial communities from MTU Mesocosm Facility, Houghton, MI, USA - PEATcosm2014_Bin05_60_metaG | ecosystem: Environmental > Terrestrial > Soil > Wetlands > Peat | place...
CATGTGCGCACGCGCCACGAGCGCCTTCATTTCCGGCCGGGTCTCGTACGCCTGCTCGAGACTCCGATTGGCGTCCATCTCCGGCGTCTCATAAAAACGCGGCGTATCCGCCAGTTCGATTTCCCGTTGCGGTTCGAGATTGAGCAGCCGCGACAATCCATAGAGTGCAACCTTTTGCTGGGTCTCCGCTTCCAGAAGGCGTTGCTTCTCGTTTTGGAGTTCGACGTTGGCGCGCAAAGTATCAATCCCCGTACCTACCCCGTGTTTCTGTAAGTCATTGGCTTGGTCATAGAGCGCCTGCGCCAAGTCCACCCGCGACTGGGCCGCTTTTACCGCAGCCTCGGCGCGCATCCCTGCCAGGTATTGCGAAACTATCAACAGCACAACCTGCTCGCGCACGGTGGTTTCCTGCGCCTGGCTGGCGTTCACTCCCTGGTGAGCCGCCTGCCAACGCCGCCACAGGGTCAGGTCAAGCAAGGGCATGGTCACACCGGGGCCTCCCTGAAAAAACTGGAACGGGCCCGCGTGCTCAGGAATCCCCGGAAACCTGCTTCCAAACTCCGCGTAGAGGTTGACCCGTATCGCCCGGTCAAAAACTTCCAGGCCCGCTTGCGGAAGCAGTGCCGAACGCGCAATGGATTTGTCCTCCTGGCTCTCGGCGAAGCTCAGAGTGGCAATCTGCACCTGGGGATTTTCCTTAAGCGCGGTGGCCACGGCATCGTGCAACGTCAGTCGCAACGACGCGGGATCCTGTGCCCGCGTGGGCGAGGCCGCAAGCAACGGAAGCAAGAGAATCAAGAGCAGGTGAGCGGCTTCATGCTTCAGCTTGTGCGCCCCTTTGCCGGGTTTCTCCGCAGGCTTTTCCGTACAGATTTCGTCAATCAGTGACTTGGGCATGAGACCCGAACCCACCAACTGCGCCCCCTCACTGGAGATCGAGCAGAGCAGTTTCTTTCCCGCGGGGTCAACGAATGTCACACCGGACAAATCCACCACCAACCCCTTCTTCTTATAGATGTCCGCCGACATGTGCCAGCAACGCTCGAACTCCTCCACCCAGGGGCCTGAGAGTTTGCCCTCTAGTTTTATGGTGACCTTTTCTGCGATATCGGTTGTCGTGATGCGAAGCATAGTGGCAGCTCCCCTTTATTGTCAGGATTGTTAAGAGGCAATGCTAGGGCCAAACCTCGATTGTGGATAAACCACAAATGGGGGCTATTGCTCAACAATATCTGTGTTTGAGGGTTATGCTGGTGGGGGTTACAGGGGATCAGTGTGCCGAAATATCGTCACTTGCCGGTATCTAGTCACCGGCAGTGGCAATATTAAGGCATTTTAACGGCATCCTGGCAACCGATCTCGCTTGGGAACCTGGGGGCCTTCAGCCAGATTTCCCTTTACGGACGATGTGTCCGATCTAGTTGCAAATCTTATCCCGGCTATAAAAACAATTCATTTAACGGGTGTGCGCAGGGTCGAGGATAATCAGAGATGCTCCGTCTGGCGGAGCTGTCTCTTGGGGGTAAGAGACGGATTGATCATTCAATTCGTTATCCCTTTCCTCTTCTTCGCTGTTTGGCAAGTGATCAGCGTAGGCGCTCTGCGGCCTTTCGAAAGGCAAAGGACAAACGCGGGTGGTGACATTCTGCTGCTGTAGGCGCAGATCGAGTCATCGTGTCGTGATGTATGGAATTAACATGACCGAGGAATTCACCTTTAACGGTTTGCCGGAGCCGCAGGGTCTTTACGATCCGCGCCACGAGCATGACGCTTGTGGGATCGGCTTTGTAGCCAACATCTCCGGCGAAAAATCCCATGACATTATCCTGAAGGGGATCGAGATCCTTATCAATCTGACGCACCGGGGGGCCTGCGGGTGCGATCCCCAAACCGGCGATGGCGCCGGCGTGTTGATTCAGATTCCGCACGCCTTTTTTGAAGGTGAATGTTCGCGCTTAGGTTTTCCGCTGCCCTCCCCCGGCGAATACGGCGTGGGCATGGTGTTCCTGCCCGTCGAGCCGCACGAGCGCATGAGCTGCGAGGCCATCCTGGAAGAGATCGTGCGCGACGAAGGCCTGGCCGTGCTGGGTTGGCGCGACACGCCGGTGAATGCCAACACCATTGGACGCCTGGCGCGCAGCACGCAGCCGTACATCGAGCAGGTTTTCGTCAAGCGCGCCTACGGCATGGACGAAGCTGCCCTGGAACGCAAACTCTACGTCATCCGCAAACGCGCGGAGAAGGAAGTGAGCCGCACCGATTTGCGCGAGAAGAGCTTCTTCTACATTCCCTCGTTTTCCTGCCGGACAATCGTTTACAAGGGTTTACTGCTCGCGCCGCAGATTGCCAACTTTTACCTGGAGCTGTCGAATTCCGAAGTGCGGAGTGGTCTTTGTCTCGTCCACCAGCGCTTCTCGACGAACACCTTCCCCACCTGGCATCTCGCCCATCCCTACCGCTACATTTGCCACAACGGCGAAATCAACACCCTGCGTGGAAATGTGAACTGGATGCAGGCGCGCACTTCCGTGCTGGCCTCGCCGCTTTTCGGCGACGACCTGAAGAAGCTGGAGCCCATCATTGCGCCGGGCGGTAGCGACTCGGCGAACCTGGATAACGCCGTCGAGCTGCTGCTCCTGGCGGGTCGCAGCCTTCCCCACGTCATGGAGATGCTGATTCCGCAGGCCTGGGTGAACGATCCCACCATGCCGGACGACGTCAAGGCGTTCTACGAATATCACGCCTCGTTGATGGAGCCTTGGGACGGTCCCGCCGCCGTGTGCTTTACCGATGGCCGCGTGATCGGCGCCAAGCTGGACCGCAATGGATTGCGGCCCGGCCGATTCGTGGTGACGAATCGCGGCTTGGTGATCATGGCTTCGGAGGCCGGGGTGTTGCCGATTGATCCGGAAGAAGTTCGCTTCAAGGGCCGCCTCGAACCCGGGCGCATGTTGCTGGTGGATACGGTGAAGGGCCGCATCATTCCCGACGAGGAAATCAAAAGGCAATTGGCGGCGCGCCAGCCCTATGCCCAATGGCTGAAGGAAAATCAGGTCACGCTGAAGGATTTGCCCGATCCCCAGCGCACACACGCGAGCGACAACTCCACCATCCTGATGCGGCAGCGTGCCTTCGGGTATACGGACGAAGACCTGAAGACCATCATGCTCCCCATGGCCACGCAGGGTGAGGAGCCGATCGGGTCGATGGGGACGGACACGCCCCTCGCCTGTCTTTCCGACAAGCCGCAACTGCTTTTCAATTATTTCAAGCAGATGTTCGCGCAGGTCACCAACCCGGCCATCGATCCCATTCGCGAAGACCTGGTGATGTCGCTCTACGATTACATCGGGCGCGAAGGAAACATCCTCGAGGAAACGCCCCAACTCTGCCACACGCTCAAGAAGCGGCATCCCATTGTGACCAACTGGAACCTGGAGAAACTTCGCCGCGTGAGCTGGGGAGATTTCCTGGCCACCACACTGCCCATGCTTTTCCGCGTGGAGGGAGGCGAGAAACGCTTGGCGGAGGCGGTGGACAGCCTTTGCCGCCGCGCCTCACTAGCGATTAAGTCCGGCTACACTCTGTTGATTCTATCTGACCGCGGCGTGGATGAAGAATATGCGCCCATTCCGACGCTCCTGGCGCTTTCCGCCGTGCACAACCACTTGGTCCGCGAAAAAACGCGGAATCAGGTGGCGCTGATCGTGGAGACGGGCGAGCCCCGCGAAGTAATGCACTTCGCTTTGCTGGTGGGCTATGGCGCCAGCGCCATCAATCCCTATCTCGCCATCGAGACGCTGGAGGACCTCCACGCCAAGGGTTATTTCCCTGCGGAATACACCTTTCAGAAAGTGCTGAAGAATTACATTAAGGCCGTGGACAAGGGTTTGCTGAAAGTCCTCTCCAAGATGGGGATTTCCACTCTCCAGAGTTATTGCGGCGCGCAGATTTTCGAAGCCATTGGATTGAACAAATCCGTGGTGGAGCGCTACTTCACGGGAACGTCGTCGCGGATCGAAGGCGTGGGGTTGGAAATTCTGGCTCGGGAAGCCCTGATGCGGCACAAGTTTGCCATGCAGCCTCCGGCGGAATGCGACACCGAGCTGGAAATCGGCGGCAGCTATCAATACCGCGAGCGCGGCGAACGCCACCTCCTGAACCCGCTCACCATCAGTAAACTTCAGCACGCCGTGAGGCAATCGAGCTTCCCCACTTTCCAGGAATACGCCCGCATTGCCAACGAACAGAGCCGGAACCTGTATACGCTGCGCGGCCTGCTGGACCTTAATCCCGCGGGTCCGCCCGTGCCCCTTGAGGAAGTGGAACCGGCGGCGGAGATTGTGAAGCGCTTCGCCACCGGCGCCATGTCCTTCGGGTCTATCAGCAAGGAGGCGCACGAAACGCTGGCCATCGCCATGAATCGCATCGGCGGGCGCTCCAACACTGGCGAGGGCGGGGAAGATGAAGAGCGCTTCAAGCCCGACCCAAACGGTAATTGGCGGCGCAGCGCCATCAAGCAGGTGGCGTCGGCCCGCTTCGGAGTCACCACCAACTACCTGGTGAACGCCGACGATCTCCAGATCAAAATCGCGCAGGGCGCCAAGCCCGGCGAGGGTGGCCAGCTTCCCGGCCACAAGGTGGATGAGGTGGTGGCCCGCGTTCGCCATTCCATCCCCGGCGTCACTTTGATCTCTCCCCCGCCGCACCATGATATTTATTCCATCGAGGACCTGGCGCAGCTCATCTACGACCTCAAGAACGTGAATCCGCAGGCAAGGATTTCCGTCAAGCTGGTGGCCGAATCGGGCGTGGGGACGGTGGCGGCGGGCGTGGCCAAGGCTCATGCCGACGTCATCCTCATCAGCGGTTACGACGGCGGCACGGGCGCCTCTCCGATCTCCTCGATCCGCCACGCCGGAATCCCCTGGGAACTCGGCCTTTCGGAAACCCAGCAGACGCTGGTGATGAACGACTTGCGCAGCCGCGTCCGCCTTCAGGTAGATGGGAAACTCCAGACCGGCCGCGACGTGGCCATTGCCGCCTTGTTGGGCGCGGAGGAATTTGGTTTCGCCACCCTGCCGCTCATTTCCATGGGCTGCATCATGATGCGCAAGTGCCACCTGAACACCTGTCCCGTGGGAGTGGCGACCCAGGACCCTATGCTGCGCAAGAAATTCCAGGGCCAACCGGAGCATGTGATCAACTTCTTCTTCTATATCGCCGAGGACTTGCGGCAGATCATGGCGCAACTCGGCTTCCGCAAGCTGGATGAAATGGTGGGCCGCGTGGACTGCATTTCCCAGCGCCGCGACGTCGACCACTGGAAAGCCAGTGGCTTGGATCTTTCCGCCGTGCTTTACAACCCTCACGTGCCCGCGCGCGTGGGACGCCACTGCACCATCAAGCAGGAGCATGGCCTGGAGAAATCGCTCGACTACCAGTTGATTGACCACGCGCGCGAGGCATTGGAACGCGGCAAAAAAGTGTCCATCAGCCTCCCCATCCGCAACACGCACCGCACGGTGGGGGCGATGTTGAGCGGCGAGATTGCCCGCCGTTACGGGACCGAGGGCTTGCCCGATGACACCATCCGCTTCCAGTTCACGGGCTCGGCGGGGCAGAGCTTCGGCGCGTTCCTGGCCAAAGGCGTCACCCTGACTCTCGAAGGCGAGGCCAACGATTACGTGGGCAAAGGACTCTCCGGCGGCCGGCTGATCATCTACCCGCCGCGAAATTCCTCGTTTCAGCCGGAAGAAAACATTCTGGTGGGCAACGTGGTTCTCTACGGCGCCACGAGCGGTGAGGTTTTCTTCAACGGCATGGCCGGTGAACGCTTCGCGGTGCGGAACTCCGGCGCCACCGCCGTGGTGGAAACGGTGGGCGACCATGGCTGCGAGTATATGACCAAGGGAACGGTGGTGGTGCTGGGCAAGACCGGGCGCAATTTTGCCGCGGGCATGACCGGTGGCATTGCCTACGTTCTGGATGAGACGGGCGAATTCGCGCGCGTGCGCTGCAACCGCTCGAGCGTGGACCTGGACCCCGTCATCGATCCCCGGGATATCGACCTCATCCAAAAACTGATTGCGCACCACGCGGAACTGACGGAAAGCCCCCGCGCCAAATGGATTCTCGACAACTGGGAGACCATGCTGCAGAAGTTCATCAAGGTTTTCCCGCATGAATACAAGCGCGTGATGGGAATTCCGCGATCCCCTGCCGCTTTGGCATCGGGAATCCGGAATCCGGAATCTGCAATCCCCACGCTACCCCCGCGGAAGGTGCTGCGTGGGTAAACCTACCGGATTCATGGAAGCTACGCGCGAGACGCCCACGCGCCGGCCTGTGGAAGAGCGCGTGAATGATTACCAGGAAGTTTATCAGGGCTTCCCCGAGCAAAAGCTCCGCACGCAGGCGGCTCGCTGCATGGATTGTGGCGTTCCCTTCTGCCACACGGGCTGTCCCCTCACCAACATCATCCCCGATTGGAACGACCTGGTTTACCGCGACCGATGGAAAGAAGCCATCCGCACGCTGCACGCCACGAATAACTTTCCCGAGTTCACCGGCCGCGTCTGCCCCGCCCCCTGCGAGGCCGCGTGCGTGCTGGGCATCAATGAACCGCCCGTCACCATCAAGACCATCGAAAAAACCATTATCGAGCACGCCTTCAAGGCAGGCTGGATCCGGCCGGAACCACCCCTGCGCCGCACGGGCAAACGCGTGGCCGTGGTTGGCTCGGGGCCCTCGGGCCTCGCCGCCGCGCAGCAACTGAACCGGGCGGGACATTCGGTGACTTTATTCGAAAAGGCCGATCGCATCGGCGGCTTGCTGCGGTACGGCATTCCGGACTTCAAGATGGAGAAATTCGTCCTCGACCGGCGGTTGGACCAGATGCTTCAGGAGGGCGTGGTCTTCCAAGCCAACGCGCACGTGGGCAAAAACGTGCCGGTCGAGGATTTGCGCCGCGAATCCGACGCCCTGCTGCTGACGGGCGGCGCGGAAAGTCCCCGCGACCTCCCTGTGCCGGGCCGCGAGTTGAAGGGAATTCACTTCGCCATGGAGTATCTCCCTCAGCAAAACCGCCGCGGCGCCGGCGATGTTGTAGACGGGCAGATCCTTGCCACGGGCAAACGCGTGGTGATTATCGGCGGAGGCGACACGGGAGCGGATTGCCTGGGCACCGCGCATCGGCAAAAGGCCGCCTCGATTCACCAATTTGAAATCATGCCCCAGCCGCCGCTGGAACGCTCACCCGGCACTCCCTGGCCGCTCTGGCCGCTCCAGTTGCGCACCGAAAGCGCGCACGAGGAAGGTGGAATTCGCGATTGGGCAATCGCTACAACGCGTTTCACCGGCGACGAAAACGGCAACGTGAAACAACTGCACGCCGTCCGCGTGGGCCCGCCACCGAAGTTCGAAGCGATTCCCGGAACTGAATTCACTATTGATGTTGACCTCGTATTGATTGCCATGGGCTTTCTGGGCCCCGTCAAGAATGGAATGATAGATGCCCTCGGCGTGAAGCTCGATGCGCGCAGCAATGTGGAGACGGACGCGTATTACATGTCCTCAATCCCCGGTGTCTTCGCCGCCGGCGATATGCGCCGCGGCCAGTCGCTGGTGGTCTGGGCCATCACCGAAGGCCGCAAAGCCGCGCGCGGGGTCGACAAGTTTTTGATGGGGGAAACACACCTTCGGTAGCAGTCATCAGTTGTCAGTCATCAGTGGTCAGTAAGAGCCATCCCACGCATTCTCTCTGACCATTGAAAACTGATGACTGATGACTTTCCAACAGCCTCCTGTAACGTAAGCACAAATGTGATAACATCTTCTGGAGAGGAAATATGCCAGCCACCAAAATCAAGTCCGCCCACACAACCGAGGTTTCCACAGGAAATGAGTACCGTGGCAAGCGGACGCGCACGGGAAATTCCTATGGTTTTCGCTTCGATCGTGCTCTTTTCAAAAGCCATCCCGAATTTGCCGGGGAGGTCAAGGCCCACGTGATCGCGCCCGGCCGGATGCTGGTATCCGTTGCCGAGCCGGTCACCGAACGCCGCGATCCCGTGATGCAATCGTTCCTTGCCTTCCTCGCGAAGGATATTGCCAAGGCGCCTGAAACGATCAAGCCAATGAGCCCCGAGCTGGCACGTCGCATTGACCGCTTGGTTGAAGAAGTTTCCGTTTCTTCGAATGAATCTCTGGAAGAGGATACCATCATCTGATGGAGGCCAATGGCTGGACGCTCTACTTGCATCCGCTCTTTCAGCAGCAATTGGAGAAATTAACCGCCCAGGTGGAAGCTCTGCAAGCGAAAGAGCCGCTGCGCTACAAGGAACAGTCGGCCACGAAGCTCCTTGCCACGATCAACCGTCATATGCGCGAGATCATTCCGCGTGATCCCGGTGCGCCGGAGTTCCGTCAGGGCAATACGCTGGGCGCGGACAATCGCCAATGGTTCCGGGCGAAATTCCACGAGCGTTATCGCCTCTTCTTTCGCTTTTCCAGCAAAGAGAAAGTGATCGTCTATGCCTGGGTGAACGACGAGAACACTCTGCGCAAGGGCGGATCAAGAACCGATCCCTATGTCGTGTTCCGCGCAATGCTGAATGCCGGAAATCCGCCCAACACAATGGCTGAGCTGCTGGCCGTTTCCACCAGACTCGAAGCGGCACGCTCGTCGCGCCAGCAAGCCGCTGTGAAGCTTGGCAAGAAGCGCAACCGCTGACGATTTCCGTTGTGATGAAGTCCCGTTTTTGGCCTTCCCCGGCGTGGTACACCTTGCCGCTGGAGATTAGTATGTCTTTGACGGTTGAGGAGATTATCGCGGCAGCGGCGCAACTGCCCGAGAAAGACCGGCTGAGGTTGGTTCAGGCTCTTAGCGCCGGGGGGACAGATTCGCGGTCAAGCATTACGGAACTGCGGGGCCTCGGTAAGGAAATCTGGCACCATCAGGACGCGCAGGAGTACGTCGACCAAGAGCGTGACTCGTGGGCAGGTTGACCGCCACTATCACCGGGAAGGTCCTGGCCTTTGACACCTCTCCGCTGATCTACTGCATCGAACAACACCCCTAGTAAAGACTTCTTGAAACCACAACCGTAACCTGCGAGCGGCGGTATTCCTTTTGGGTCCGCAAAGAAAATCGGGAGCCGTGAAAGAAGGCCGCGCGCGCGTGCGCATGCACATGCATGTCAGTGGTATATTGATTTTATGCGAACCACGGTCGAACTCAAACCCGAGCTGCGGAGCCGCCTGCTGGCGATTGCCGCCAAGCGGGGGGAGAAGGGTTTTTCCAATGTTCTCAACGAAGCCGTTGAGTCGTATCTGGGTGCGCAAGCAGAGCGCGAACGGAAGATCCAAAGAGCCCTTCAACTGCAAGGCGTGCTGACCCGTAAGGACGCCGCAGCCTTATACAAGAAGGTTGCCGCCTTGCGCGCGAGCTGGCGATGATCGTTGCAGATTCTGATGTGCTCATTCGTTTAGGGGTCGGAATCGGCATGGGAGACATCTTGATCGCAGGAATCGTGCTGGCGCAAGGTGGAACCCTGTTGACCCGCAACCGCCGGCACTTCGAGCGCATTCCTGGATAGCCCCTGGCAGAACTTCAGCCTTGATTTCCATTGACAATGTGCCACAAATTGTGTCACGATTGAAACATGCCAACGATCAACATTCGACAGCTTCGCGACACCCCACGGCTCAAGCCTGGCTGCGGGCCGGCAAGACTGTGGAACTGCGGGAGCGCAACCGCCTGATCGGGCGCATTGTGCCGGAGGCCTCTGCCGTAGCGACGCGCAAGTGGCCGGACTTCGCCGCGATGCGCCGCAAAATTATCGGCGACCGCATCCTTCCGGGTGCCGACTTGCTCATTGAGGAGCGGCGGAAAGCGCGCTATTGAGCACCTACACTGACACGAGCTTCCTGGTTTCGCTCTATCTCACCGACGTGCATACCCCCGACGCTGAGCGCCGAATGGCTTCGAAGCCTGTCGTGTGGCTGACGCCCTTTCACGTGGCCGAATGGACTCATGCGATCGAGCAGCACGTCTTTCGGGGTGCACTTTCTCGAAGAGAAGCGGATCTCTACCACCAGCAGTTTCAGATGCACCGCAAGAGCGGTATTTGGGTGGAAGTGGCCGTGCCTGAGACGGCCTTCGACATTTGCGCCCAATTGGGACGACGTCACAGCTCCCGGCTGGGCCAGCGGACCCTCGACACTCTGCACGTGGCCGTCGCACTCGAGCTAAGGGCCGAAAGCTTCTGGACATTTGACCAGCGACAGGCGAAGTTGGCGCGAGCCGAAGGCCTGAAGACCGGGTGAACCGTTCCTACCGCCTTGCCGTGCCGCGACCTCGACAAGTTCCTGAGGGGCGAAACGCACCTTCGATGGCGGTTGTCAGTTATCAGTTGTCAGTAAAGGCCACCGCAAATTTTGTAGGGGCTGGGCTTGCCCTACGCGTGCCCCACAAAATTTTCGATAGCAACAGTGGCCAACGATTCCTCACTGAGTAAACGATGTCCCCAGACCATATCGTGCAGTCGTGTCAGCCCGC
>Ga0181524_10006099_pt1 | contig 10561 bp, 13 predicted proteins | sample PEATcosm2014_Bin_34_FD_119761 | JGI IMG/M metagenome (GOLD analysis project Ga0181524, IMG submission 119761) | Peatland microbial communities from MTU Mesocosm Facility, Houghton, MI, USA - PEATcosm2014_Bin05_60_metaG | ecosystem: Environmental > Terrestrial > Soil > Wetlands > Peat | place...
GGCCGGATCGACAAGCCCGATTTGCAGATTAATTCCCGCTCCCTGCTAGCGTGGAATTGGCGGGCGTGAGCGGCTTGACAGGCGGAGGAAAGCTATGGAGATGAGCGCGGCGGGCCTCGATCTATTGAAGCGGTCGGAGGGTTTTCGCAGTCGCACGTATCTGGATGCGGCGGGAATTGCGACCATCGGTTATGGCCACCGTTTGCTGCCCCATGAGTCTTTTCCCAATGGCATCGCGGAAGCGCAGGCCGAAGAGATTCTCTTGAGCGACCTGCGCGGAGCCGGGCAGGCCGTCCAGCGCCTGGTGCGGGTTGCGCTCACCCAGGGCCAGTTCGACGCGCTGGCCGATTTCACCTTCAACCTGGGCGCGGGCGAGCTGGCCTCATCCACGCTGCTCAAGGAGCTGAACGCCGGCCAGTATGACGCGGCCCGCGAACAGTTGCTGCGCTGGGACCATGTGGGATCGCAGGAGAACGCGAGCCTGAAGGCTCGCCGCGAGGCCGAGTTTCAGCTTTGGGGCAGCGGCGCCGCACAGCAACAAGCGGCTGCCTGACGGCGCCTCAGAACGCTTTCGGCGCAATCTCCTCGACCTCCAGCCGCTCGTCCCGTTTCAGGTAGCCTTTGCGCCGAAACCAGTCTTCCATGGCCGGCCGCAGCCGGTCGAGAGGAACGCGATTCCCGGCTTCGAGCACCCCGTCGGCGGCGGGCAGCGTGTCGTCGAAGACCGCATCGTTGGTAAAGTTGCGCATGGCGAAGTTGTCGATCCAGCGGATAGGGCAGGGGTGCGCCGCGCCGCTGGAATCGATTCGCTGGATGGAGAGACGGCGCGCGAACATGCATTCACTCTAGCGGATTTGCGGTTGCCCGCGCCGCAATCGCACTACGGCTTTTTCTCCGCCACGACCTTCGCGTCCTTCCCTTGCTGGGTCTCCACGCGGAAGCGCTTGTAGTCGTAGTCGCGCTCAGTGCCGCGCTGATGAATGCCTTTAAACAGCAGGATGCGAGCCTGGATAGTGCCCTCGCCCCCGGTTGGCAGCCATACCTCGCCGTTCACCTGTTCCTGATCGAAGCGGAAGCTCGATCCCTTCTGGATGCTGACTGCCAGACCGCCGGCAAGATGAAAGTTGTCGTTGAAGCTCCCCTCAAGGTGGGCAACCTCGCGATCCGCCTCATCGATCCAAACCGTGCCTTGGAGCTTCTTGGAGAGGTCCTCGGACAGGCCGTGAGCCTTCAAGTCCCTGCGGCCCACAAAGTCGAAGACGATGGTGGGACGGCCGCGATAACTCACGCGCCGCGGGTTACGCACATCCGCAACCAACAGGACGTGGCTCAGGCTGATTTGCTGCCCTTCCTTCGGCTGCTCCTGTTCCGGCTTCTCCGCCTTCTCCACCAGCTTGGTTACGCGCTCGGTCTCCTTCTGCTGCTCGTGGTCGTCCAGCGGCTTGCCGTCTTTTTTCACCAGGCGTCCGATCGGGCGCCCATTGACGAAGAATTCCTCATACTCCGCAGTCTCTGTCTTCGTTACCTGGCAGTTGGCGTCCAGATCCTGGGTGGTCTGCAGCGAGGTGTAAGTGTAGTTCTCCCGCGCTTTTTCGAGTTGCTTCTGGTGCTCCCGCACCTCGCGTATGAGCTGGGGAATCTCCGGCAGCGCTTGCCCGCCTTGCCCAGGTTGTCCAGCCTGCCCGGCTGTCTGCTGGGCCTTTGCCAGCGGCGCCGGCGACAGAATCAGCATCAGACCGGCCAGCCGGAGTATGCGCACTACAACCATGAAGGCTATTCCTTGGAAACGATTTGAATCCGATCGTGAGCCGGCGCCGGAGCTCCTCCAGTTGGACCAAGAGAGCCGGGAAAAGTCGCGGAACCTGGAACGAATCTACTCCACTACCATTTCCTCGACCATGCTACAACGAAAGTTGTAAGATGGCATCCAAACCCTCAGTACCTGTCCATGAGCGATGGCGCTCATTCGCGCGAGAAGGAGTACGCTCCCATGTTCAGACTGGTGATTCAATGGCTGTTGTCCACGGTCGCTCTTCTGCTTGTTTCCAAAATCGTCCCCGGCTTCTATGTCTATGGAGTCATGCCCGGGATGATCGCGGCGCTGGTGATCGGCCTGCTGAACGCGACGCTTGGCGTGTTTTTGAAGATCATTACCTTTCCCCTCGCCATCCTCACTTTCGGGGTTTTTCTGCTGGTCATCAATGCCATGATGCTCCTGTTGGCGTCGAAACTTGTCAGCGGCTTCCAGGTGCAGGGCTTTGCTGCCGCGTTCTGGGGCGCGGCAGTGCTCACCCTGCTGTCCCTTTTGATCCGCGGGTTCATGAAGGAAGAGTAGACCCCGCCGTCGGAGATCGTTGCACTCTACTTCGCCGGCGCCGTCGCGGCCTGACCGCTGGCCTTGCCGGCGGCGGTTGGCCGGGCGCGATGAACCGGCTTCTGCGCGGTCTTCGCGGGCAGCTTGCCCTGCACCGGCTGCGCCGCCGCCGGATGCGCCACCACCGGTCCGTTGAGGGTCTGCGGGGTGCGCATGGCCCCGGCGCTGGCAAAGCCGCCTTGCGCCGGTGCGCGCGGCGCCAGAACAATGACCCTTGCCGGTTGCGGCCGCTGGACCCGCGAATAAACTCCCCAACCGCCGCCGGCAACCACGAACACAATCGCCGCCGCGGCCGCCGAGCGCATCCATCCGCTGTCCAGGCTGAGCGCCGCGGGCCAGGCCAGAATGCGGCCCCCGCGCGGCGCGGCGGCCAGCCGGGCGCGAACGCGGTCTTCCAGGCCTTCCGGCGCGGCAAGCCTGGCGATCAACCGCAGCGTGGTCTCCGCCGAGCTGAGCCCGCTGCCGGCAACCGGACGGTTCGAGAAACTGTTCTGAGTCGGGTCGTTCATCGCAAGCTCCTTTTGTGCAAGCTCCTCGTATGCTCCAGCAGTTCGGCCATCAGGTTGCGCGCCCTGAACAGCCGCGAGCGGACGCTGGACTCGCTGATCTCGAGCACCGAGGCGATCTCCACGCTGTTCAATTCCTCGAAGGCTGAAAGCATCAGCACCTCGCGCTCCTTGGCGGGCAGCTTCTCCACGCAGGCCAGCACATGCGCGTGGTGCTGAGCCGCAGCGGCCAACTCCTCGGCGCTCAATCCATCCGACGGAAGCACCCGCGCCAGATCCGCCACATCGTCGGTCTCCGGCCTGGTCTTCGCGCGCCGCTTGCGGTCCAGCACGACGTTCCACACGATGCGGATCAGCCATACCCGCCGGTCCCGCACCTCATCGAGCGTCTCGCGATGGCGCAACACGCGCAGAAACGCCTCCTGCACGGCGTCTTCGGCATCGGCGGGATTGCGCAGCACCGAGAAGGCCACGCGGTAGAGCGTCCCGGCGTACTGGCTCACCAGCGCCGCGAGCGTCTCCTCTGCCGCCATTCGCCCAGCTTCGTCCCGCACAGCGATCTCTGAAATCTCCATCCAACCTGAGAATACTGCCTGGCCGGCGCTCATAGACCACCAGACGCAGGCGGACTCAAGAATGCTCAACCGTCCCCGCCCTGTCCGTTCCAGCCATTAAAAACAAAAACTCGCGAAGCCCGAGGCCCCGCGAGTCCGTGTGAAGGCAGCCTGCCTTACCGTGCCACATCCTTCGAGCGTCCACCGCAGCGGATACCCGATTGGCGGGAAGCGTGATCTGCCTGACCTACTGCTTTCCGCCCAGCTTTTGCGTGGCGATCATGCCGGCGGCGCCATCCTTGTCGGCGTCCTTCACCTTGGCCCACAGCGCGCGCGCCTGGTCCTGCTTGCCCCTGGCCGCATACAGGTCGGCCAGGTCGAGCTGGGCCGCCGCGGTTGAGACCGTCTCCGAAGGTTTGGCGGCCAGTTCGTTGTAGAGGTCGATGGCCTGCGCGTCCCGTCCCGTCTGGCGATAGAGTCCCGCCAGCGCCAGCTTGGCCAGGTTGGAAAGATCGCGGTTCCCCCAACTCCATGCCCCGGCAACTTGCTTCAGCTCCGTCTCGGCGGCTGCGGTCTGCCCCAGTTCCTGGTCGGTGACGCCGGCAAAGTAGCGTGCTTTGGCGCCCTCGGGCAGCCAGCCGTACTTCGCGGCCACCGCCGCAAACTGCTCGTGGGCGGCCTTCGAGCGCTCGCTCGCGCTGGCATAAACGCCAATCTCGGCCGGCGCACCAGGCATCGCCAGCGGCGCACCGTAGGTATCCAAAGCCGCGCCCAGGGCGCTGTCGGCGGCGGCGGCGCGCAGGCTCCAATACACCAGGCCGCCCACGCACACAGCAACGACGGCAACAACACTGACGACCCAGCGCAGAACGCCGGAACGGTGACCGCTGACCCAACTGAAGCTGCTGGCAGTGGCCTTGGCAAAACTATCCTGCTTGAGGGCGTGACGGGTTCGAGTATCCACGGTCTCTTCTTTTCCTTCTTGTCCTGACTTGTGCCAATTGTCCCGATCAATTTCACTTGCAATTGGGCCCGCTTCGGCCGAAGCGCCGCCGCTGCAACCCCACTAGTCTAACAGCGCGCCGAGACGCGCGTCCACCGACTGCCGGCCGCCTCGCGTCCACCGCCATCAACCGCGCCAGGCGCCGGCCTTCGCCGCGGTTCCTCCCTGCCCCTTGCTGTTGCACCCCCGGAACGATACGCTAGAGCCATGTACGAAGACTTCCACGTCTCCGACCGCTGGAGCGGCGAAGACCTCCACTGCCGCTGGAAGGGTACTCTGGTGGCCATTGCCACCCGCCACGCCGATGCCGTGGATATCCGCTTCGACGTAAACGGCCGCCCCCTGTGGATCGCCCTCCCCTTGCAGGCCTGGGTGGAGCAGAAGCGGCGCTCCGGCAAGGTCGTCACCGACCAGCTAGCCGCCCAGATCGCCGGCCGCTATCTCAAGCAGTTGGTCGAGGAAGGCTGCGACTCGCGCCGCGAGATCTACACCATGACCGTCCCCGAAGTCCTCTCCCACCTCGACGCCGTCGTCGCCGAAGCCAAAGAGCAAGGCGCCATGCCCACCCTGCCGGTCATCGCCTGATTGCGGAAGTGCCTCCTGGGTGGATTCCGCCAACAAAATTGCCATCATATCCGCGGCGCGCCGGCCAAGATGTTGGCGCTGCCGCCGATGCGCGTGGCCGCGGTGGGAAGCTTGAGCGCATTGGCGATTGCGGGCGGCAGGCCCTCGACGCCGAATCGCGCTGCGTAGAAGGGATGTGCCCCGCCCGCCGGCTCTCTGACCTCGCCAAGCTTGTGTTCCCTGATCCCTGTTCCCTGATCCCTCGCCCCCTGTCTTGATAAACTCGGAGTGCAATGAATCTGAGCCAATTGCAAGCGACGATCGAGCGGCACTTTGCCGCCGGACCCTCGGCCATCGGGGATCCCTCCGCCATGGCGGCCTTTCTTTCACTCCGCGCCGCCCTTGAAAGCGGGGAACTCCGCGCCGCCTCGCCCGATCCCGCCTCGCCCACTGGCTGGCGCGTCAACGCCTGGGTCAAGCGGGGCATCCTGCTCGGCTTTCGCCTGGGCGACCTGGAAGAGTCAGCCGCCGGCAGGCTTTCGTTTATCGACAAGCACACCTACCCCGTCCGCCATTTCACAACGGCAGACGGCATCCGCGTCGTGCCGGGCGGCTCCTCTATCCGCGCCGGAGCCTACGTGGCCCGCGGTGTGGTCTGCATGCCCCCGATGTACATCAACGCCGGGGCCTGGGTGGACGAAGGCTCGATGGTGGATTCCCACGCATTGGTCGGCTCCTGCGCCCAGATCGGCAAGCGCGTCCACCTGAGCGCCGCGGCCCAGATCGGCGGGATGCTGGAGCCCGTCAACGCCAGCCCCGTGGTCATTGAAGACGACGTGCTGGTGGGCGGCAACTGCGGCGTCTACGAGGGAACCATCGTCCGCGCCGGCGCGGTGCTCGCCGCCGGAACCATCCTCACCCGCGGAACGCCGGTCTTCGACCTCGTCAACGGCACAATTCTCCGCGCCACGGCCGATCTGCCGCTCATCATCCCCCAGAACGCCGTCGTCGTTCCCGGCTCCCGCGCTGTCGCCAAGGGCAAGGGCCATGAATTGAGCCGGGAGTGGGGCCTCTCGCTCTACGCCCCCGTCATCGTCAAGTACCGCGACGAAAGAACCGACCTCAGCACCGCGCTTGAAGATTTGCTGCGGTAACTCGTCAGCCAAGCTGACCTCGCTCCTCCCGCCGGTGCTACCATCGAATCTGACCCATGCAAGCGAAGAAACTGAAGATTATTCCCCTGGGCGGTCTCGGCGAGTTCGGCATGAACTGCCTCGCCCTTCGCTGGGAAGACGACATGATCGTGATCGACGCCGGCTTGATGTTTCCGGAGTCGGAGTTGCTGGGCGTGGATGTCGTCGTCCCGGATATAACCTATCTGATTGAAAACAAAGCGCATGTACGCGCCATTATCCTTACCCACGGCCACCAGGACCACATCGGTGGCCTGCCCTGGTTTCTCTCCGAACTCAAGGTTCCCGTCTACGCCACCGAGTTCACGCTGGCCTACGTCGAAGGCAACCTTGAAGAGAATCACCTGCTGGATGAAACCACGCTTATCGAGATCAAGCCCAAACAGAAGTTCACCATCGGCCCCTTCACCATCGAGCCCATCCGCGTCACCCATTCGCTGGTGGACTGCGTGGCTCTGGCCATCGAAACGCCGGTGGGCGTGGTCATCCACACCGGCGACTTCAAGATCGACCTTTCGCCCCTCGACGACCACGCCTTCGACCTGCACACCTTCGCCGAATACGGCAAGCGCGGCGTCCTCGCGCTGCTCCAGGACTCGACCAACGTCGAACGCTCCGGCTACACGCCCAGCGAGCGCGCCGTCATTCCACGGCTTGACGAAATCTTCTCGCAAAGCAAGAAGAAACTCTTCTTCAGTTGCTTCTCGTCCTCCATCTACCGCATCCGCATCGCCCTCGACCTGGCCCGCCAGCATGGCCGCAAGGTAGCCATCGTCGGCCGCTCCATGATGGAGAGCACTGAGATTGCCCAGGACCTCGGTTACATAGACATTCCCCAGGGCCTGGTCATCAATCCCAGCCAGTTGCGCGACTACGCGCCCGAGCAATTGATGGTGCTCATCAGCGGCACCCAGGGCGAGCCGATGAGCGCACTGAGCCGCGCCGCGGTAGACAACCACAAGCACGCCCGCATCGAATCGGGCGATACAGTCGTCCTCAGTTCGCGCATCATTCCCGGTAACGAGAAGAGCATCTTCCGGGTGATCGACCACCTTTGCCGGCGCGACGCCAATGTCATCTTCGACGATGGCGCCCATGGACTGATTCACGTCAGCGGCCACGGCAGCCAGGAGGAGCAGCGCCTGCTCATCAGCCTGGTCCGGCCCAAGTTCTTCATCCCCATCCACGGCGACTACCGCAACCTGCAGAAGCATGCCCGCGTGGCCATGGAGACCGGCGCCGTGGAGCACGCCATGGTCATTGAAGACGGCGACGTGCTCGAACTGGACAAGGACGACGCCCGCAAGCGCGACAAGGTGACCGCCGGGCGCATCCTCATCGACTCCGGCTCCTCGATCGATGTGGTTGAAGAGCTGGTCATCAAGGACCGCCGCATTCTGTCGGAAGACGGCATCGTGCTGGCGGTTCTGGCCATCAACAAGCGCACCGGCAAGGTGGAGCAGTCGCCCGAAGTGGTGATGCGCGGCTTCGGCGGCGCGGACATCACCGATCAGGCGCGCGAACTGGTCCTCAAGACCCTCGACGGCCTGAGCACCGAGCAGAAGGCCGACTACGGCCTGGTCAAGGAAAAGGTCCGCGCGGAGTTGAAGCGCTTGATCCAGAAGACCACCGGCCGCCGGCCGATGATCATGCCGGTGATTCTGGAGATTTGACGGCTGGGCGCTCTCGATCTTGCTCTTGAGGCCTGAGCTGTTGCATTTTGAACAGACGAACTGAGCGCACGTCGGTCTACTTAGCGTGTGTAGTTCCGTGGCGATCATGTCGCCGAAGCGCTTCCACTTAGACCCAGGGAAGTGATCTTGCAATCAAGCAGAAGTCTTGCGGCACTCCCCCAAGTCCGCAAGGTCGTTGACTCGGGGAGACTTATGGCCGAGGGTTCGAATGGCATTCTGGAGACTCCCCCCGAAAAACCTGTCCGTGGTGCCTTCGCTCGCATCCCTCGCGGCGCTCCTGGCTATGCTCACGTGCGCCGTGCCGGCCCCCGCGCAGTCGCTAAACGGTTCCACCGCAAGTGCTTCCAGCACTTCGACTGAGGTCAGTTACAACAACTCGACTGAAAGCTCCAGCTTGTTCGGCGCGGGGTTGCCCGGTTCAGGCATCGACAGTTCTGTGAACTCCGCGGACGGGGATCTTTCGCTCCCGGAAGCCCCGGCCCCCGCGGCCCTTGGCGGCAGCTCGGAGCGCTACAACACCTCACCCGCCGCTCAAGAGCATCAACGTCCCTTTTCCCGCATTGGGATCGGCGCGGACGTCTCTCCGCTTGGAATCGGGCTCAAGTCGGCGATCGTCCTGGATGAGTTTTTCGACGCCCGGCTCATGGGAAACCTCTTCGTCTACAACCGTAGCCGCTTCGAGATCGAGGGTTTCAACGTGAATGCCAACCTGCATATGGCGTCGTCGGCGGCTTCCTTGGACTGGTACCCGTTCAACAGCGTCTGGCGGTTGAGCCCGGGGTTGATGTTCTTCAATGCTAACCAGCTTTCCGTTTCGACTGATATTGTTCCGGGAACCAGCTTCACGCTGAGCGGCCAGACCTTCTATGCAGCCAGCGCGAATCCAGCCACCGGGGCAACGCCGCTGGCTGGAACCGGCGTACTGGGACTGCATACGAACCGGCCAGCCGTGACGCTCACTGGCGGCTTTGGCAAATTCATTCCCCGATCTAAAAGGCATTGGTCCTTTCCGTCGGAGTTTGGCGTCGCGTTCACCGGAGCGCCTTCGGCGAACGTGAATTCGTCCGGATGGGTTTGCCTCGACGCCTTGCAAACCCAATGCAGCAACGTGGGAGACGGCACGAATCCGGTCGCGGTTGAGTTCAACAACGCCTTGCAGTCGTCGCTCACTAAATGGAGGAATGAACTGGGCAAGGTACAGATTTACCCGCTTTTCTCATACAGTGTGGTTTACAGCTTCAATATCCGCTAGCCGAATTTGAGGCAAAGACCATTGGGCCGCTGCGCGGCGTCATGACGTATTCTCTCCGAACCGACCAAGCCCGCGAACTGGTCCTCAAGACCCTCGACGGCCTGAGCACCGAGCAGAAGGCTGACTACGGCCTGGTCAAGGAAAAGGGTCCGCGCCGAACTCAAGCGGCTGATCCAGAAAACCACCGGCCGCCGGCCGATGATTATGCCGGTGATCCTCGAAATCTGAGCCGGTTGGGAATTATCACAACAAACCACGAATCAACAGTTCTTCTACAGCAGCTTGCAGCTGCTTCTCTTTGCGGAATCCAAAGAACGGAAGCAGAAGTCGCCTTGAGTCGCGGGAAATGCTGATATCGCTTGTTAGAGACTGCCATTCGGTGCCGAGCAGATCCGCAAATTGTGGTGCCCGATTCGACCCGTTTCCATAGCAGAATATCAAGGAAGCACTCTCGGCCAATTCTCGCAGCCTTTCGTTTCGTATTCTCAGCGTTGCTTTAAGGTCGGGAACGCGGTGCATAAACTCCAACATCCACTTCTTATCGCTGGCGCCGCGCGCCGGAATCGGCGAAAGCTCAGTCAAGAACGTACTCTTGTTCAAGGTCCCGTTCATGCGCCCGAGCCGTTGGCGAACAAATTCTTCGGCGAGCTTTGGATCATTCCAGTCAGCATTTCCTTCATGTGCTCTCATAATTCTCGCCATCCACCTCCATGCCCGAGTAGGAGGCGGATTTAACTCAATATCGATAGTCTGACGATCTCGCTGCAAGAGTAAGTGGGCCTTGCGCAAATCCATTGTGTTTTCAAAACCTGCGCGCGCCTTGAGATTCGTTCTAGCTTCTTTGTCATCAATTTGTCCAAGACCCTCGTCAATCCCTATGAACCACACCCCGGCGGACGGATTTCCGTAGCCTAAGAAACTGGCAATTGTTTCGTATTCCTCCGTTGACAAATCTAGATTGCGCTCCGCCATCAGAGACCTCCCGCAAAAAATCAATATAACACTCAGCGTGGTTGATCACACTGCCGGGTGCCCCAAGGTCTTGCCTTTGAGACCTGGGATCGGGCCACAAACCGGCCCAATCTCCGTCTAACCCCTTCCATCCTCGCAGAATCCAGCGGATAATGGGAATATAGGAGACGCTCCCATGACGATTCAGGTCGAACTCGACCCGGAGACGGAGGCCCACTTGAAGGCTCTAGCCGATCGGGAGAGCAATTCGCCTGAACAATACGCAAGCGAGTTCTTGCGTGAGGTTCTGCCATTCTACGCGCCCGGTTCGGGAAGATTGACGCGGAGCGATCTGAAGAGATTGTCGGAGAGATTGAGCGCTGGTTCGGAGCATCTGCCCATCCTTCCTCCTGAGGCAACGGAACGCGAAAGCTTCTACGAAGACGACCGAATCAAATATTCATAGACGA
>Ga0181524_10006103_pt1 | contig 10559 bp, 8 predicted proteins | sample PEATcosm2014_Bin_34_FD_119761 | JGI IMG/M metagenome (GOLD analysis project Ga0181524, IMG submission 119761) | Peatland microbial communities from MTU Mesocosm Facility, Houghton, MI, USA - PEATcosm2014_Bin05_60_metaG | ecosystem: Environmental > Terrestrial > Soil > Wetlands > Peat | place...
AGCACCCTCGTGACTCGGATTTCTAGGCTCTGAGCAGGTAATTCTTCTGGTGGGCGCTGACGGACTTGAACCGCCGACCTGCTCGTTGTAAGCAAGACAGGCTTAAACGCCCTGCTCAACGGCATAATCGCAGGTCACTGACGAGCGTAAGTGTCACTATTAGCAGGTGTAGATCACTCCCAGGAGCGCTGCACCGCTACCAGTTCAGTGACGACCTTCCTTCTCCTGCTCATCGATCTTCGCGTTCAGATTATGCGATCACCCGAGGGGGTCGCCACCGGTCAGCACTGTTACACCCTGCCTGGAGGATCGTCGACATGGAGCGCCTGTTCGATGCGACCCTCTTCGCTCGTCAAAGCTGCGAGGCAGAGTTTCAGCCGTGTAGTTTGTCATTGATGCCTTCATCGGACGAGTGGGGTGTGGCTGGTCTATTCGCCGGAGTTGGCGGGATCGAGCTAGGTCTCCAGAGGGCTGGCATGCGCAGCGAGCTGCTTTGCGAGTACTGGGATCCTGCGGTCACGGTACTGGAGCACCGGTTCGAAGGTGTCCCGCTGGTCAGGGACGTTCGCCAGCTTCAGGAGCTTCCGCCGGTGCGGCTGGTCGCGGCCGGGTTCCCTTGTACCGACCTGTCTCAAGCCGGATTCACGAGGGGTATCAGGGGCGAAGCGTCAGGTCTCGTGGCTGAAGTCTTCCGTCTGCTCGAACGTCGCCGCGTCCCCTGGGTCCTGCTCGAGAATGTCCGGAACATGCTCGTCCTCGACGGTGGTGCGGCGATGAACTTCCTCGTCTCGAAGCTCGAGGCGCTCGACTATCAGTGGGCGTATCGCCTCGTCGACTCTCGGTTCACAGGCGTGCCCCAGCGCCGCCAACGTGTCATCCTCGTTGCCACGCGAGAGGGTGACCCGCGGGGAGTCTTGTTTGCCGACGATGCTGGCGAGCCCGAACTGGGCTTCTTCGACTCGGATGTGTTCGGCTTCTACTGGACCGAGGGTCTACGCGGACTCGGATGGGCGCAGGATGCCGTCCCGACGCTCAAAGGCGGTTCCACCATCGGCATCCCTTCCCCTCCTGCTGTCTGGCACCGCCTTGGGGAGGCTGGTCGTCGCATCGTCACACCGAACATCACCGAGGCCGAGCGGTTGCAGGGGTTTGACGCGAACTGGACAGCGCCAGCGGAGTCGGTCTCCAATCGCAAGGGAACGCGGTGGAAGCTCGTCGGCAACGCGGTAACCGTCGGCGTGGCCGAGTGGGTCGGGAGCCGACTGCGCTCGCCCGGATCGTGGGAGTCTGAGGTGAGGCAGCTCGAGGTTGGCGCTCCGTGGCCGAAGGCAGCGTGCGGCGTCAACGGGAAGCGCTGGTCCGTCGATGTCTCGATGTGGCCAGTTCGAGGGTCGTATACCCACTTGAGTGATGTCGTCGACCTCGAAGCGGCCGCGCCGTTGTCGGAACGTGCCGCGGCTGGTTTCTTCGATCGCGCTACGAGAGGTTCACTGCGATTCGAGGAAGGCTTCTTGGACGACGTCGCCGACCACATCACGACTATCGCAGCGGCCTGATCCCCGCCTACGAACCTCCCCCTCGATTCGATCCGCGGCTTTGACGGGATCCTCGTGTTCCCACACACGAATGACGAGCCATCCGGCACTGGTGAGCTCGCGGTTCGAATCCAGATCGCGCTCAACGTTCGCGTCGAGCTTTGCCAGCCACCAGACTCGATTTGCCCTGGGAACCGACCCGTGTTCCGGACATCGGTGCCAGAAGCAGCCGTCGACAAAGACTGCAACCTTCGATCGCGTGAACGCGAGATCAACCTTGCGACGCCGGCCTACGACGTTCACGTCGACGCGATAACGAAGACCACGACGCCAGAGCGCTGATCGAAGCAGCATCTCGGGATCTGTGTCTCGGCGTCGCTGGTTCCTCATGCGCGCCTCGATGTCAGGGCTGGACGGTTTGGGGCGGGAACCAACTCTGGACATCCGCGACCATCATGCACCTGGTAGCAGCGACTCCGTAGGCTGCGGAGACGTGATACGACAGCGCGCCAGCGACTCGGTGCTCAAGAATTGCCGCGCGAGGGTATGACGATGGACGGTCCGGCCATCTTGGTTCGTACCATGTCGGTGCCCTCTGTCGTGGATGAACACGGCAACACCTGGCAATACCACTCCCGGAGCGATCGACACTCGAAGGTCGCGTGTTGGGTGACCATGTTCGACTTGTTGCAACAGTGCGCGCTCCTGCGCCGCCATGTCGCAGAGGGCACCGTCGCGTTCGGCGTGAATCACGAATTCAGCGACTTCAGAACGAGGAGAACGAAGAAGCTGGACCTGGTGGTGCATCGCCCTCGAACCGAACTGGCCGGTGAGCGAGCGGGGCGCACATTCGTCGACCTGGCTGGAACGCTGGACATATCACTTGACCGGGAAGCGCATGCGCGACTACGGGAACTTCCCGATCTTCGAGAGTCTGCCGTCGGCACGGTACTGATGGCTCTGGAGGCGAAAGCCTGCATGACCAAGCATCGAGGCTCCGGACCTCGGCTCTACGACGAGCTGAACAGCTCGCACATCACCGTGCACGGTGCAGCAGACCAGGCGATCGCAGTGGCGTTCGTGATGATCAATGGTGCATCTACTTTCGTCAGTCCAGACTCGAACAGGCGCCCACTAGGACAAGGACTACCGCTTCCGAAGGTGACGTCGCTGACGCAGCCGGGAGCGACTGAGTTTGTGGTCTCAAAGGTGAGCGAGCTACCAACCCGCACCAGGCCGGGATACGAAGGCTACGACGCGATCGGCATCGTTGTAGTCGACTGTCCCAACGACGGAACACCTATCACGATGATCGAAGGCCCACCTGCGCCGAACCCAAGTTCGCTCTTCTCATACGAGTCGATGATTCGTCGCGTGGTGCACCAGTACGATTTCCTCAACGCGAATCTGTAGGAGAGTCCGCGTACCTGGCACGTCGTCGCGAAACAGCTTGCAGCTTGTCGAGTCACGCTTTTCACGCTCGAGCGGCCCGTCAGCACATACGATCTCAATTCAATGAACCGCTGGGAGGACCTCGATCCTGATCCACGCCTCCTCGCTGCTCTCGATCAAGCCGATCGAGAACGCGGACAGCGGGCGCAGCTCATCGTCGATGGTTCAGCAAGTGACAAGAACAACTGGTCCAACAGTTTTGCCGACGCCTGCGCGCGGATGATCGCCACGGCATTGCGTGAGCGACACTACAAGAAACGGCTTTCCGTTCTGCCGGATCCGGAAGGCTCGGCAGAACCACCGACCATCACCTACTGGGATCGTGGCGAAGCGAAGACAAAGAAGATCGACGTTCTCGTTGGCGACCTGATCGGTGGCCTCCAGGTTGCCGTTTCGCTCAAGGGCGTCGGGTTTCGAGACAAGCACAGTCTTGGTTTTGGGAAGAACATAACCGGTCGTCTCTATGAGCTGGAGAATGAGACGCGGCGGCTGCATGAATACCGCCCTCAAGCAGTCGTTGTAGGCCTCTACTTCGTGCCGATCGGTGCTGTACAAGACAAGAAGACCACCCGAAGCGCATCTGGGTTTGCCGACGTGGTGACCAGCCTGCGGAGGCTCACAGGACGGGCAGACGCGCATCGCCAAGACGAGTGGCACCGCGTCGATCTCGGCTTCGTTGGCCTGTACGTTCCAGGTGATTCGGAGCATTTCGTCGTCCGCAACTCGGAGCCGATGGAATACAACGCCATCTCGTACAAGGATCCCTTCCCCCGTGGCGTCGTTCGCTACTTCGATGTGCGTGAGGATCCGCCCGTGAGAGGTCGTCCCCAAATCGACCGAACGCTCGCACTCGAGGAGACGATCGACGTCATCGCGAACGTCCAGGCGGGCCCCAGGGAGGAACAACTTGCTTGGAGTCCGGCAGAGTTGGATCCGCCAGTCAGGGGCGCTCAATAACAGCAATCGGTCCGATCAGGATCGAGGCAGCCAGCGAAGCGCTCATTCGCGGGCTTGATAGTGCGCCGCGTCTGCCGAGGTCGCGACGAGTCACAGATCCGCGACGTCTGCCCTCCGACACGCTGAATCTGGTACCTGAGTCGCGTAGCGCGACTTCAACAAGTTCGACCCTGGGGCGGGAGAGCGCCGATCTATCCTTGACTGCCAGTCTGTGACTGTACCGTCCGACTGGTAGTGTCCAGTACCCATAAGTCCAGGTAAATCGGCCATTCCGCTGAAGTCCAATGCTGCCCAGTTATGCCCAGTCCGGCTAAACGTAGTCAGGATGGCTATCAACTTGGCTACATTTTCCGAGACGACCAAAGCCGCGAAGGCGTTGTTGGCGGGCTACCGCAACTGGCGTCACCGGAAGCTGCGTCGGTTCGCACCGCTTGCGAATGCGCGGCTCGTAGGGTCTCATCGCAAAGCCTTGGCCATGGCGTCCGCGGCCTGCCTGTTGGTCTCCGGCGACACATGGCCATAGATGTCGGCAGTAATGCGGATCGATGCATGACCGAAGACACGGGACACGACCTCGATGGGGACACCCTGGGCGAGCATGATCGTCGCGGCGGAGTGGCGCAGGTTGTGCCATGGCATCGAGGCCAGACCCAGGTCGGCGCTCACCCTGTGCCAGTGCTTGCGGATGTTCGAGTCGTACAAAGCCGTGCCCCGCGCACTCGTGAAGACCAGATCGTCGCTGCCCTGTGTCCTTTCGAGGTTCTGGCGGACCTGGTGAACCTGCAGAGCCTCCATGGCCTGCGGGGTGAGCGGCACGCTGCGGCGGGACTTGTCGGTCTTCGGATCGGTGCGTTGCCTGATCTTGCGATCGAGGGTGCCGGTGACCGTGAGAGTGCCGGCTTCGAGGTCGACATCGGACCACCTGAGCGCCAACATCTCCCCCTGACGTAAACCGGTGTGGATCGCGACTACGTATAGAGGCAACAGCCTGTCGTCGTGCAAGGCATCGAACAGTTGCTTGGCTTGTTCGGGTGTCAGCACCGGCCGTTCGTCCACCTTGACCGCAGGGGCGTCTGTGAGAGCTACGACGTTGCGAGCGACATAGCCCCTGCGCTCGGCTTGTCCGAGAGCCCGGCGCAGGATCGTGCGGGCAAGCCGTTGCGTGTTTCCGCTCTTCCCGGCTGCGGCGAGCACGCGGCCCATCTTCTCGACGTCTTCAGGTGTGATCCGCGCAAGGCGGACGTGGCCGAGATGGGGCCGGACGTAGAGATTGACGACCTCCCTGTAGCTGCGCCTGGTCGATGCCTTCAGCTTGCCCGTGGCGTCGAGGCCGTCCAACCATTGGTCGAGCCATGTGGACACGGTCATGTTGCCGCCTGTGGTGACGATGCCCTTGTCCCGGGCGTCCTGGGCCGTCTTGAGCTTGGCCTGAACCTGTCTCTTTGTCGAGCCGTACACCGTCTTCCGAAGACGCTTGCCGTTCGGACCTTTCCCGAGTTCAACCGTGGCAACCCAGCGGCCGTCACTCTCCCTCTGGAAGATGCCACCCTCGCCCGATCCTCTTCTGGCCATCTGCTTCCCTCGTCCTTGAGGCCGCTCGCCGACCTGTCCGTACTCTACCCAGTCAGGACGTTTTCAGCCCACTCCCTTGATTCGTAAGGCGTCTCTCACTTATTTCTTGGCTACACTTGACGTAAGCGGCGGTGCTCCTTCCATCGCGCAACTGTCATTCAGAAGCACCCCACAGCCCCACGCAGCCCTCTGAGCTTCCCCCCGTCATCCGGCATCGACACCCCGTGATCGTTTTGGCACCCTGACTTGCCCGCTTCGGCGGTTCCAAGTCAGCGCTGGTGAACGTGATCATCTGCACGAGACGCTCCGGCAGTTCGACAGCGGGTCTCGCGAGTCGCGAGTCGGTCGCCAGACCGATGCCATAAATACTCACCACGACGGGCATCCGCCACTGGTCTTCCTCCCGAACGAGGCCGTAGGTCAGAGATACGGTCCTGCTGTTTGGGTCATCGCTCCTTGTCGCCATCGTGAGGTAGCCATCGCGAGGCTCGCCGAGCACCGCCTCCCTGATGTGGTCGAACCGAGACTCGAGTGTTATCTCCCCGAGGTCTTTCCAGGCGCACTCAAGCGCCGATTTGAGGAGCGACCGCGAGAGCTGCGACACGTAGCGGGGTGTTAGCTTCCTGCCCCCTGAGCCCTTCATCTGGAGCTTGACGCGGCCGCCCGGCAGGCGAGCAATTTCGCGCAACGCGCTCTTGCCCGGTGTCTTCGAGGTAACGACGAGCGTCGGATCCGCTCCGGCTACGCCTAGGCGGTGTTCGATCGTCTCCCCGACGAGGCTGAGGGGACGAATGCGTCCTTCCTTGCTCGTCACCCCGAGGAGCGTCCGGCGCATCGCGACCGGCATGAAGTCGATGAGGACCTGATCGAGCTCGGAGAGTCGGCCGTTGTTGCACCGATCGCAAACGACCCCGCGTGGCAGGATCAGCTGCTTATTTCCGAGCGACTCTGCGAAAACGTGCTCGACAGACTTGAATCCGCCGTCTCCCTTTCGACAAAAGAGACACCCGCGCTCGGGAGCTGTCTCGACGAGACGAAGCGCGCGTTCGGAATCGAGCTCCGTCTTTTGCCGTCGCTCTCGCAACTCACGTGACCGGCGCCCCACGCTCGAATGGTATGGCCGCGACTGCGGGAATCTCTCGATGAGTCGACGTGAATACAAACCGGGCTCTGTTGTGACCCACCAGCACATTTACGTTTCATTGCAGCACGATTAGGCCTGTCGGTCGCCGAGATGACCTGCCCGACGACCGCGATGCCCCTCCTGTGAATCTTGTGTTGCTCCATGCGAGATTCTGGGGCCCTCCGCAGCCCGGACGGCTTGGCCTGCGCGCCGAGAGGGGTCTGTCATGCTGGTCGGATGTGGCGCCGTAGCGCAGCTCCTGCATCACGTCCTCTTTCTGGGTCCCCAGAGCCGGCCATGGCACAGCCGCCTTTGCATATTGCCTCGCCGCTTCCTGCGGTCTCCCTGCGCGAACCCGTGTCGGCTCGACGCGTCCACGACGCTGCACCGATTCGCTACGTCTTTATCGACGCCGCCATGTACTACGTCGACGAGCGTGGCGAGCATTCGGGATTGCTCAGCGAGATTGCTGATACCGAGGAGATGCGGTCTCGTCTGCAGACGGTGTCGAACAATGTCGTGTGGCTGGAAGCCGCCGTGGCGCTGGGCGAGCAGTTGATCAACCTGGCCCGGCGGGCCGGAGAGCAGGACGCCTGGGGTGCCACGTCGGGGTTTTTTTCCGCAGGAGCACGCTCAGGTCCAAACCGCATCGCGCGTGTGATCCGCGCTGCGACGGGAATTGGACCGCCTTCGCCAGCCTTCGGAGCTCTGACTAAGCCGGAACGGGGCCACTGGTCAGTGCGCCGGGTCTTCGGCTACGACGTCGGTCCCGATGCCCCGTGCGTTGCCATCTGGCACCTCGGCTTCACGGAGAATCCCCAGTTCTGGCCCCGGTGGTGCGACGCCATCGCTCGGCGTGCTACGCCGCCGGTCCTGATCCTTCCGGACTCGCCCATCACGCGCGAGCTGGCCCGGGCCTGGAGCGCCGGCGAGTTGCTCCCTCGGCGCCAGAGCTGGCGTGGCGACAACGTCCCGGCCAACAACGGCCGCGCCCCTTACATGCGTGTCTGGGTGAGCCAGATGATCGAAGCAGACGGCACGGGAGTCGATGGTGCTCGGTTACGCAGCGCCATCGCCTTCCTCGAAGTCCACCACCAGTTGAAGGTTTCGCCGCTAGATCTTCTCGCTGATCCGCTCCTGTCTGGCCAGTTGGCTGAACTCCAGTCACATGCTCAGTCGACTGAATGGACACAGAAGGAGACCAGGGCTCTCGAGCGTGCCCGCCGAGACTACGAGCCGTCCCAGGGCCTACGCTCATGGCAGGACGAGCTGCGCCGTTCACCCCCGCAAGGGATCTTCGCTGAGGGTTCCTCGTTCTCCGACAGCGTCTCACAGGTAGCGCACACCGCCCGCCAGGCTCTGAAGACCGGTGATATCGCTCGCTGTCTCATCTCGTCGTGGACGGGCTTCGCGCCCTCGGCGCTCGACCGGGGCGAGCACCCTCAGGTGCCCGCCTGTACGGGCAGCGAGGGCGAGCTGATCGACTGGTACCGCGACGCCTTTGTCCGAGCCGTCGCCTACGGGCTGATCGACGAGGACTGGTACCGCGCGCGCGAGCAGTGGCACGCCGAGGCCTATCTCGGCTTCCCGGCCGAGCCGACCGCCTACTACGACCACATCTATGCAGCCGAGCGTGGCCTTCACTCTCCCGAGCAGCGGAAGGCCCTCGAAGGCGGGGGTGGGGGCACGCAGTTCAAAGAGTGGTACTCCAGCATTTTCGCCCTCGCGGAGCATCTCGGACTGTGTCCATCTGCCGACGCGGCCGAGGAGGTGGCGCGGTCTTGACCGACCCTGCGCTCGACTCGCGCCGGCATTTCACCCAGACCGAGACCACCTATGCCTGGCTTCGCCAAGGTGGAGTGTGCCCAGAATGCCAGCGCAAGCTCGATCGAGATCTCTTCGAAGGCGACCACATCATGCCCTGGTCCCTCGGCGGGCCGACGACCCTCGACAACCTTCAAGCGCTCTGCCGCGCCTGCAACCTGAAGAAGGGAAACAAGGAGAGCACTCAGGTCTCTCCCGAACCAGTCCCCGCCGCGATCAGCACCTCGGCGCTGCGGCCATGGGCCGTCGAGGCTCTCGAAGTCGTGGCCGCCACCACCGAACCCGTGCTGATCGAGGCCTGCCCCGGAGCGGGCAAGACTCGATTTGCCCTGGAGGCAGCGGCTCGCATGATCGCCTCGGACGAGGTCAACCGCGTTCTGATCGTCGTGCCATCCCGCCGCCTAGTCGAGCAGTGGGTCGACGCGGCGTCCGGCAAGGAAGGTGGGGCGTCGATTCCCCTCGCCCTTGCCACCTGGCGCCACCCCCAACCCTTGCCAATCGGGACCTGCGGGGGTGTCATCACATACCAGTCGCTGTTCGCCCAGACCACGTGGTGGTCCGCTTTCGCGGCCGAGCCCGGCTATCGGGTCCTCGTGATCTTCGACGAGATTCACCACGCCGGTACCGAGAGCGGCTGGGGCATAACCAGCCAGGAGGCCTTCGCCCAGTGGGCGGCGCGAATCCTGTGCCTGACAGGGACGGCCTTTCGCACCAAGGACCCAATGGTTTTCGTGCGCACCCGTGAGGTCGGCCCCCTAGAGCGACACTCGTTAGCTGACTACACCTACACCTACGGCAAAGCGCTCGAGGACGGGGTCTGCCGGCCAATCGTCTTCGAACACGTAGGTGGCACGGCCACCTTCCAGACGCCTGACGGATCCATCAACACCGTCAGCACCGATGACGACCTCAACTCCCGGGGGGAGTCTTATCGGCTGCGCACGCTACTGACAGCTGGCGGCGGCCATCTGGCCGAGATGCTCGACCTTGGGGACCAGCATCTAGCTCGGCTGCGTGCGACGGGCGATCCCGACGCGGCTGGACTCGTGGTCTGTATCGACATCGACCATGCGGAGGCGGTCGCCGACGCCATGACCGAGAGAACCGGCTTGCGGCCCGTGGTCGTTTGTAGCCGGCTCAACAACCCCGACGACCCCGCGCCGGCTGCCGCGCTCGAGAAGTTCACTGACGGCACCGCTCCGTGGATAGTGGCTGTCAAGATGGTCTCGGAAGGCGTCGACATCCGTCGGCTGCGCGTGCTCGTTTACGCCACCAACACCCTGGCCGAGCTGTCCTTCCGTCAGATCGCTGGACGTATCGTGCGCGTCGACCCAGCCAACGATGAGGACTACGGCGTCATGATCCTTCCCGTCGATGAGCGCCTTGGCGTCATGGCCGACCGCATCAAGGCCGAAGCTCCGGTTGACCTCGTCTCGCCGCTCTTTGAGACCGACCTGAAGCCACATGCCACACCGATCGAGGGTGGCGGCCCAGAAGGATCCTTCGTTCCACTCGGATCGACCGGCGAGCTTGACTACGTGACGAGCACGGACGGGCGACGGGTCTCAGCCGAACTCATGGCGATCGCCGAGATTCACGTCGCCATGACCGGCTCCCCTGTGCCGCCCTTCGAGATCGCTATGGCGGCCCAAGGGGATCCCGCGGTCGAGGCCGCGCTGCGCAAAAGAGCGCAAGGTTACTTGCTGGCGAATCAGCCGGATGGAACGGCCGAAGGCTTCGGCGACTCAGAGTGGACCAACTTATAGACACCAGGCCATGTAGTTAGGCTGCGGACCACCGCGGCAACCTGGCTCGCTAAGGCTAAGTGAGAGAAAGACCTCATATTGAGGGATAACTCCGAACACTTGCAGGTCGGCGCGACACCATGTCTGGCACATTTACAAGGCGACCCACTTCTGTCCTGGGTCAGAACAGGATCACGCCTCGCTTACGAATTTCGGCCAACAACAGGGCGCCGTTCGATGGGACCGGAAGTTGAGCACGCCCCCACCGAGAGAGGAAACTCCTAGTCGCTCGCGCAGGGTCAGCCGGAAGAGTCACTCCTCTTCCATACCTGTTCACCCAGTGAGCTACCG
>Ga0181524_10006104_pt1 | contig 10559 bp, 8 predicted proteins | sample PEATcosm2014_Bin_34_FD_119761 | JGI IMG/M metagenome (GOLD analysis project Ga0181524, IMG submission 119761) | Peatland microbial communities from MTU Mesocosm Facility, Houghton, MI, USA - PEATcosm2014_Bin05_60_metaG | ecosystem: Environmental > Terrestrial > Soil > Wetlands > Peat | place...
GGACTCCTGCGAAGCAGCAGGATTCACCAATTCGACGCGTTGGACATTGTACAGGGGGACACCCTGCCGCTGGAACTCCAATTGGATGCGGCGGCGCAGCTCCCGGGCTACATCTTCGTGGCGTGAGGGCGCGGTGCGCACTTGCAGGCGCACGGTGGCGGCCGTCTGATCAAAGGACTGCAAGCCTAGGACGCGCGGGCCATCCACCAGGGCCTGAGACCACGAGGGATCGTTGCGCAACTCGGCGGCGGCGGCATCGAGAAGCTGTAGCGTCTTTTCCTGGGGCAGATTGGGAGAAACGACAACATCCACGAAGGCTTGCGACCAATCGCGGCTGAGGTTAGCGAGGGTACGCATTTCGCCGTTGGAAAGGGTCACCAGGGCACCGCGCGAATCGCGGACGACGGTCCGGCGCAGGGAAAGATGCTCGACGCGGCCTTGCGTTTCGGCAACCTGGATGGTATCGCCGACGATGAACTGGTCCTCGAGGATGATTTGAAAGCCGGCGATGATGTCCCGGATGAAATTCTGTGCGCCAAGGCCAATGGCCAGAGTGGCGAGGCCTGCGAGCGCGGCCACTGGGAAAACGTTAATGCCGATTTCCTGCGCGGCTGTCAGCAGCGCCACCACCCAGACGACTTTGCTCGCCGTGCTGTAGACTACCCCGGAGAGCGTGCGTGTCTGCTGTTCTCTTGCTTGAGCAGCGCGGGTTTGCGTCGCGGCCGGCTTGACGATCAGGTTGGTAGCCACGCGCAACAGATGGTTCACGATGAGGGCAACGGCAAAGATGAGGATGAGGTGGACCAGATGAGCAAGCGTGAATTCGGGGAGATGCGTCAGGAGACTGGACATAGGGATTGCCGGAGGGCGAGTATAGCATTGCTGGAAATGTGATGCAGTGAGAGCCAGGCGGTCGGGCGGTGACCAGGGCAGGAGGGATGTTCATGAAAACGCGACGCACGTTTCTGGGCGGCATGCTCTTTGCTGGGGCGGCGACAGGCTTAGCCGGAAGCCTGACCCTGGGCCAGGCGCCGAATCTCCCCCCCAAACCAAAACCGGAGCAAGAACCCGATGCAGAGAATCCCGGCCTGCCTTCGCCCGAAAAGCTGATGCTGGAAGCCAACGATAAGGATATTCACAAGAAGGTCGAACGGCTTTATCAATTGGTCTCGGAATTGAAGGCGGAAGTGGAAAAGACGGATTCGACGAAAGTGCTTTCGATGAATCTGGTGAAGAAAGCGGAAGAGATTGAAAAGCTGGCGCGCGATATCAAGAACCGCTCGAAAGGATAGAGCAGCAGGGAATTGCGCTGGCCGTGCGATAAAGCTACTGGATGGGTAGTGGGTCAGTTTCCGATTACCGTATTTAGAACGTTAATCAGGCCTTGCGTCCATTTGGCCGGTGACAAGTGTTGTGGATGTCGAAAAAGTCCTCGTGATTTCGCACTTAAATGCCAACTGAAGTGTTTGCAGCAACGTCTAGGCTAGACGATTTCGGCTGCCGGACAACCTGGACTTTGACCCGGTGCATCTATAGACATTAGTAACAGAAGGGGGCTGTTACATCTTCTAAAAAGAGGTGACTTCGTGCGACAAACTCTGCTAGCCCTCGTGCTCCTTTGTTCCATATCCTTGTTCACAGTCGCAGCCCAGGCACAGGATTCCTTCCAACTCTTCGGGGGGTACTCTTATTTGCGCCCGCCGGTGAGTGTGAACGAGACGATACAGCCGCCAGTTTGCCCCGCAGGGGTACTGCCGGGATGTGTTCTCGCTGTTCAGACGATCGGCACGCATCCGAATTTGAATGGGTGGGAACTTTCGGGCACCTACAACGCTAACAAGTGGCTCGGCGCCACGGCAGACTTCAGCGGCCACTACGGGTCCGTTTTGGGGTCCAGCGATCACTTGCAAACTTACCTATTTGGTCCGCAGGTACGCTTTCCGGGAAGGGTTTCGCCGTTTGCCCACGTTTTGTTCGGCGGTGCCCATGAAGCCCTAGGAGGCAATTCCGCTCCACAGATCAGCGCTGGCTCGGCTAACGCCTTCGCTGCGGCCATCGGCGCGGGCCTCGATATAAAGGTGGCGCACTTCGTGTCGTTCCGTGCCATCCAGCTCGATTACCTGATGACGCGCTTTGGCTCCGCCACACAGAACCAGCCTCGCGTGTCCGCTGGAGTGGTGTTTCATTTTTGATGGGTTTTGAATCGGCTGGCGGGCCCTAGATTCGGAGGTTTTTCGCACGAACCAGCGCGCATCACACAAATCGTTTCCGACTGAAACCGCGCACAGGTTGAACATTCCGCTTTGACGTATAGTCGAGTTACCGGAAACTGACCCACTACCACTGGATGAGTCCACTGGCGCACACAGAGGGGACGCGCTAAACTTAGAATAGTAATTCGCCGGCGCGCCCGTAGCTCAGCTGGATAGAGCGCTTGCCTCCGGAGCAAGAGGTCGGGAGTTCGAATCTCCCTGGGCGCGCCACTTAACTTCCGACACGTCACTGGATTAGCGTACTACCGAGACTCTGTTGCCCTTCTGATTTGGGTCCATTTCGGTCCAACTTCGTTGTCCAAATAGTCCTTTCCAACTTTTCTACTGCTGCTCGCTGTGAGGCCGGCACTGCGTGCGTGTAGATCTCAGCGGTCGTACTTAATCTTGCGTGGCCCAATTGCGCCTGCGCCGTTTTAAGCGATTCGCCAAGATCACTGAGCAGAGTTGCGTGAGTATGCCGGAAGCTGTGCCACGAGATTAACGGCAAGCCCACCCGCTTACAGGCAGGCTTGAGAACACGCCCCAAAAGATTATGCGAGTCCAGCGGCGTACCGTTTCTGCTGGCAAAAACAAATGCGTCACCAGGTGCATCCTTCCGACGTTCCAGCAGGGATTGCTGTAAGGTTGGCCCAACTGGAATATCACGAATACTGCTCTTTGGCTCTTGAGAAGAGGGGTTACCTTTATAGACCGCGTCGCGAACATGGATGAGACTCTTTTCGAAGTCCACGTTCTTCCAGTGGAGCGCGAGTACTTCGCCGATTCGCAGGCCCGTCATGGCTACGGTGACCGCGAGCATCTTCACCGGTTCCTGAAGGGACTGCAGGAGTGTGCATTGGAGTGACCTGCATCCTAGCCGTAGACTCTTGGATTCCGTCAGCCCTCCGAAAGCGTTTGAATCTCTTCTTCCCTGGCGCGCAGGCGAGCGAGCTTGGCTTCCACCGCCGGGGCGCCCTGCTCCTTGGCCTCGCGGGCATTCTCCAGCGCGCGTTCTGCAACCCGGCTCACCTCGTGAAGCAGCTTTCGGATCTCCGCTTCGAGCTGTCCCTTGCTCTCCTGCACGCGATCGACAACGTCCGACTGCACCCGCGTACTGTTCATCTCCACCAGATATTCCAAGAAGTCCCGGGCCTTGTTTTCAATTACGGAAAAGGCCCAGACCAGGCCCAGAACAACGTCCGCCAGGTATCGCAGAGGCGAGGGCGGTTGAGCGACGTTGATCAACTCCTCGAAGCGGAACCGTGAGCGGATGCGAAAGCCTTTTTCAGGATCGAGAGCATTTGGCATGTGCGCGAGTTCCGGAACACCGGATTCCGCCAGCCTTTTTAGGAAATCATTCCCGATGTTGACGAAGCGAGCCGCAACCTGGCGATACTCTTCCTCGGCGCGAGCTTGCTCCGTAGTTAGCCACGGCAGCACGTGGCGCGAAGCGACGGTTTGCGCGAGGTGCATTGCCCGACGACGGAAGCGCGGGCCGTAACGCCGGGGAATGTCTTGTAACTCTCTCTCGAACTCCGCTCTGGCTTGAGGCAAAGCTTCCGCGAGGAAGGCCTTTCGCCGCTCAAGAAACAGATCGGAGAGGCGATGCTGATCACCCATGAAGAGATAGCTGAGATCGTGGAGTGACCGTTCCGCCTCGGCAATCGTCGTGCGCATGGCTGCAATGCGCTGTTCCGACTCTTCGATGGGGCGCAACAACGCGTCACGTTCCTCGAAAGCGATATTCAACAGTTCTTCGCCCAACCGATGGACGCCTCTTTCTCCGGCGCGCCGGACGATGTCCCGGCCGGATTCCACGATCATTCCTTGAAGGGCCTCCACGAGCTTGCCCCAGTCCCGCTCCGGGCCGCGATGCTCGAGCCGCTCGGCACCGCTGACTTCGTGGATGGGGCCGATGGGTCTCCCAAGACGCTTTTCCAAGACCTTTCGGGTGAAGGACTCCGCGATCTTGCGTTCAGCGTCCGAAGTGCGGTCCGCCTTGTTCAAGACAACAATCACCTCACGCACCTGGCGGCCTACGTCCTCCACCAGCGCGAGTTCTTCTCCTGCGATCGGGGGATCGGCGCCGACAACCACAAGCGCGGCATCGATGTGGGGAATAAACGCTTGGGTCGCGGCTGTATTGCCGGCGAACACGGAACCGAGCCCGGGCGTGTCGACGAAACACATGCCGGTGGCCAGAAGAGGGCTGGGCACGAAAACTTCCACCCCAGCTACGCCCTTGGCATTTTCCGGATTGTGTTCCTCCGAGACAAACTGCTGCAATTCTTCCGGCCTGACGTCCAGCCAGTTTCCGCCGCGGAACCGCACCCGCGCCCTTCTCGTTCTCCCAAACCGGACGACTGTCGGGACGGCGGTAATGGGAACCACACCGGTGGGCAGGACCGAATCTCCAAGCAACGCATTCAGGACTGTCGATTTCCCGCGTTTGAACTGTCCGATGCAGGCCACATAAAAGCGGCCTTCCGCCACGCGCTCGGCCAGCCCCGAAGCATCATCCGCAACCCATTCGGAGCCAAACTCGCGGGCAATTTCCGCTAGCCGCTGAAGGGTCGAACCAACATCAACTCCCTCGGGAGTGCCAACCTCCGCCTTGCCCCTTGGTCCATGGGAATCGTTACTCACCGGAGTATTTGTCCTGTGCGTTGTCATCATGCAACCTTGCCGAGCCTTTCCGAACCGTCAGCAATCCAGGTGTCATCTCAGAAATCCCTCTTGCAAACTGAACTCATCGGTGAACCTTCACAATGGTTTATCAAATAATCCACATGGAGCAACTTCGTTTTGATTCGCCCCTCGTAGTGGTAGTGCGCGCCCGCAGCCGCGGCACACATTTGGACGATTGCGCCTGGGAGCAGTGCACTGAATTCGAGAATGTCCTCGCGAAACCCTTCGAGGTCAAAACGCTCGAGTCCGAAGCGCCGTATGCACATTTCGAGGAGTTCCTTCGCTACGGGCAGAGTAAGCCCATCGACGTGCAACCTGAGCCGCTCGTTCCAATACAATTGGGCGCCATGGCCCAGTTCGCTGTACGTCCATCCTTGTGCGACCGCGTAAATGGGAGTCTCCTGGTTCAACATCAATTCCTTGATAATGCGCGCCAGCATGTGCGTCATTGGCACGAGGACTTCCAGGAAAATCCAGTATTTGCCAGCGCCCGCCGCGCGGTAGAGGAGGCCGCGCAACCGCAAGCTGGTTTGTGCTTTCACCCAGTGTGAAAAGGAGGCCCCGAAACCCGTATCGGCGCGGAACTTCGAGCGGAACAGGGGATCTTCCACAAATCCTTGCGCGATTTCTCGAAGGATCTCCTGAGGGGCTCCGTTGCCACGGGCACAGACGCAGCGCCGCGTTATTCTTTCCGGCAGATTCGAGAGAGCCCGGGCCACCAGCGCACTCTTCCCGGAATTGGATGCCCCCCAAATGAGCAGACTCTCGCGTTTCCGAATGGCTTCCTCAAGACGCGCGAGCTCGCTCTGCCGGCCGAGGAAGATTCCTGCCTCCGCAGAGACGGCGAGCATGGAGCGGGGAGCGCTCAACGGCTCCTCCTCTCGTGAGCCTCCACCGGCCAAAGTTCGTCCGCGACAGCTGGTAGACCGGCCTCCATTGCGGTGATCTCCCCGCCCAGAGCCCGAAGATCGGTCAACAATGCCTGGACCTCCTCGGCCCCCACGGTCGAACCCGATTGCGCCCGTTCCGCTTGCGCACGATAACTGTCCGCGTAGTTTGCAAATCGCTTGGCTAGTACATTCACAACGGAGGAACTCCAATCCTTAAAAACGCCACCATAGGTCGACACCACGTTCGATAAATTACTGTCCAATTTCGAGCGGATTGCCCGTCGCGCCGCGATGCGCAAGCCCGCCTTGCCCAAGAGGCGACCCCAAAACGCTAGAGCAAATTTAAGATCGCGCCCGGCAAAATCGAATACAGGCATGGAGCGAATCGCCGAGGTAAATTCCTCTCCGGTAGGCCCGTGGGGAAGACCCAAGGCCTTTTCTGCATTTTTCAACTCGGTATGAAGATCGCTGGCCAGGCTCTCCAGGTGCTGGCGGTACACCTTCGCCTGCTGGTGAACGTCTCTTACGATGCTCTCGTAGACGACGAGACCAGAACCGGTGGAGCTGTCCTTACCACGCCTCCATTCTTGGGCGACTTGGTCGGCGGCCCGTTCGATGAGCCAGCCCGTATCTCGCGAAAACGCCCTGATGTCCCGTTCCAATTCATTTTGCAGCTGCGGAATCCGGCCGGTAGCCCGGCGCAGCCGTGCCTCTACTTCGCGAATTTCCCTGGAGTCGGTCCCGGAAATGCCCTTACTCCTGCGCACTCGCGTGGAAAGCGCCGCCACGACCGCGTCCCGAAGCGTTCCCACCTTGCGTTTCACCGAGAGCGATTTCAGATCTTGGCTCCGTTGGTACAGAGGTAGAATCTCTGTTTCGAACCATCGCGTGAGGAGTTCGCGGCGCCCCGTGATCGCGCTCACGGCGTACACCGGGACCTCGATGCTGCACTGTTTCACTATGTTTTCCTTCACATATCGGATCAGGTCGTCGACTTCTTGCGGAGTCAGCAGGTCCGCCTTGCTGAGCAACACTTGGACGGGAATGCTCGCATCTTGAAGGGCTTGAATGGTCTGCAAATCTTCTTGCGTCAACGTGGAGCCTGCATCGATGAGCACCAGACCCAAGTCACAGTTTGGCAGGTAGGCCAGGGTCTCGGAAGCCCCGCTGGTTGCCAACGACCCGAGCCCAGGAGTGTCCACAAACGTGGTGCCTTTGCGAAGACGCGCAGACGGGAGATCCACGATAATTCGTGTGACTCTCTTCTGGTTCTGCGGGTTTCCTTTCTCGCTCGCCACTTCGGCTAAGTGGCCAATTTCAAGAATCTCTGGAAGGCGCCTCTCCGCAAACCAGACTGTCAGCTGCGGCATCTCTCCATACCGAATGCGCGTTGGCACGGCAGTGATGGGTGTGACGCCAACGGGGAGAATTTTTTCGCCCAAAATGGCGTTCAGGAGCGAAGACTTTCCTGAGCTGACTCGCCCGAACACGGCGATTTCAAGGCTCCGATCCTCGAGGCGGTCCGTGATTCCTGCGATCGTGCTTCGGAATTCCACGAGCCTGCGCTCCGTCACCACCCGTTCGATTTTCCCCAGCAGTTCGAGTTCGCCCGACGTTTGTTCCAGTCGTTGGAGCCGCTGGCGCAGGTCTTGTCCCGCATCCTGCATCAGGTACCGATTCAAACGTTCGGTTAGGCCGCGAAGTTCTCCGCTGATTCCTTCGAGTTCCATGGCCAGTTCGGGAGCCACCTCGCCATATCCCTTCATGTACTGCGGCCGTAGCTCCTCTAGCGCGATGTCGATCGTCGTCAATGCCGTATAGACGGCTCGACTCGTCGGAACCCATGCCTCTGGACGTGGTATTCCCTGTCCGTCCAGAACCCGCGCGAGCTGTGCCCGAATCCGCGAGAGGTAGTCCTCGATGATCCTTCTCTGCGTTGGGGTGATGTCCTGGATGTAGCGAGGAAAGGCAGCTTTCGATGCGGCGGAATGGAGGAATTGTTCAATTTCGCCGATGACCTTGTCCACGTACTGGCAAGTGACAGTAAGACCCCGCACCTGAAACTCGTTCAGGCTCGCGGGAGAATTGTGATCCTCAGATGACATGCCGCCCTCACAGTCCGAGTAACCGTTCGCAGACACTTTCTGCGGTCACTCTAACTCGTGATTTGCTTCCAGGGTTTCAAGAGGCGGGAACTTGCGGCTTCCGCAGACACTCCCACCGGGCAGGAAAACCTGGTAGGAGTCATCTGCCCAAAAAAGGGGCGGTTTAGGGTGAACTCCAACACCCATTCTATGAATTTAATGTATAGGAGGAGCGTGATTTCCGTCAAGGGATTCCGTCACGTTTGCTTGGTTTCAGCGCCGCTTTTTCAAGCTATCCGGCTGCACATTGCGGTGGCCCGTTAGCAAGGTCAGAGCCTGTTTCGGAACCTGCCACTCCTCTTCAGAAATGAGATCGCTGCGCCGACCTTCATGCTTGAGCGCATAGCGTTGCGAGTTTTCGGGGGCGCGTTGAGGAGATACTTGGCGGCGACAAAGATGCCGTCATTGATATTTGTGGCGCCGCCCACGTGGAAAGAATTGATCTGCCGGGCAATCTCGGTCTTGTCGTTTGTGAACGGCACGCGTAATTCGGCCTCGGTGGAAAAGGTAAACAGGGCCACCTCATCTTCGGGTTTAAGGGCCGCAAGAGCGGTGCTGGCGGCGTCACGCAACGGTTCCAGGAATGGGCCAATCGAATCACTTAAATCCAATACGAGCGCAACATTGAGGGGCAGTTCATCACGGCTAAAGACTTCTACCTTTTGGGTGACGCCATCTTCGCGAAGCTCGAAGGCGCCTTGCTTCAGATCGGCCATGATTTGACCGGCCTTCGTCTTCACGGTAGCGTCCACCAGCACAAGGTTCACGTCCACGCGAATGACACTTTGCTCCTGGTTCTGCGCTAGAACAGGGATTCGGGAGAAAAAGGCAACGAAAACGATCAAAACTGACAAGCGCAGCGTGTTTCGCCAAGACGTGGACATCGCCGTTGCTCAATACTCCGCGACGCGGTTTGCGTGCTTGCAGCAAAATCCGGCGTCGTTATACCGCCATAACGTTCAAGCCGAAACCTTTAGCCTCAATTTTATGTTTGCACAATACCATGGCAGGTCGTTAACCCCTGCTAGATCGCGCGGCCGGGCGAGTGCCGTCCCAGTGCCCCCAATATACGGTTGATGCGTCTCGCAGGCATTCAACCTGGTCATCTGGCGATAGATCCAGTTCCTGTTACTTTCCTTCATTCATGGCTGGCGTCTTTTTTCTTGTTTGTTCACTCAGGGCAATCGCGGGGAGAAGTCGGTCAGGGCCAGGAAGGTGGATTCGAGTTTTTCGACGAGCTTTCCGTTCGCTTCCGATTTTTCGTGGACGCTCTTCCACTCGGGGTCATCCTGGAAGGATTTCCAGTTGGCGGCTGCCGCTTCCCGGCTGGGATGCTGAAGGATGTAGATGAGCGTGTTGCTTTTCTCTGGCTCGTCGATGGGCGTCCAAAAAGCCACACTCTTCATGCCATGTTTTTCAAATAGTTTTAGAGTGTGTTCGCGGAAGCGCGCCAGCAGCTCACCCAACTTTCCCGGAGGCGCGTGATAAACGCGGAGTTCGTAGACTGTCGTTGCGGTGTGCATGGAATTGTCATGCTCCTGCCGCGAAGCGGCCCAGAGGGATGCCGGAAGGAGTGCGGCAACGGGAAACGATTGAAGCAAGGTTCGTCTTTTCATGGGCGGCATTGTAGCAGACGCGCGTGGGGAAGGCTCGAATCACTGGGAGCAGAAGGAGGAGGTGGTTCACGCTTCACTGGGCAGTGTGACCAGGGTCACCGCGAAGGGAGGTGAGGATGGGGGGATAGTGCATGCCCGCGCACGACGAATTGGGTCCATTTAGTGTATTGTATTGCCCTGCCTATTGTTGAGCACTCTCGTCAATGTTCTTGGGGCGACTCTCAAACGAGGCGCCTCCGGCAACAGATGGGCGGAACGGGAGTGCTCTGCAGTGGGCAGTGGTGTTTATGGTTTGTCGGGTGGGCATGCGGTTGTAAAAGCGGCGGCCCTTCGAAGCTCCCTTCGAAGCTCAGGGCAGGCAGTGTAAACAAGCCGCCGCACTCTAAATAAGGCACGCGAGTTCCGGCGAGTGTATGGGCCGGAAAAACGAAGAGGGGCTTGATTGGGCCCCTCTTCATCATTGAAGTGAACGGATCGGTCGAATGCGTATCAGGAACAGGGCGCCAGTTCTCCATCGTGCGCGTGGGCGTCCGTGGCAGGTCCCAATTGTTTGCGAAGCCAGGCCATTCCCGCGTCGATGGCCTGGCAATCCACATCCAGGAGTTTCGCGTTGCGCACTTTTGCTTTGAGGAGCGCAAGGGCTGATTCCCGAGGCAGCGTGTGGGTCAGTTCCAGCAATGCTCCGAGCATGACCATATTGCTGGCTTTGGTGGTGCCGAGGCCGTCGGCAATCTCCGAAGCGGGCACGCAGTAAATCTTCGCTTCGCAAGGCGGCAATCCAGGGGGCAGCTTGTCACTGTTGTAGAGGATGGTGCCGTGCGCCTCCACCATCTTCGAGAATTTGTGCAAAGAAGGCTCGTTCATGGCGATGAGGACGTCGGGATGCTCGATGACGGGCGAGCCGACGCGTTCATGCGAGAGGCACACGTGGCAGTGCGCGCTGCCGCTGCGCATCTCCGGCCCGTAGGA
>Ga0181524_10006105_pt1 | contig 10558 bp, 9 predicted proteins | sample PEATcosm2014_Bin_34_FD_119761 | JGI IMG/M metagenome (GOLD analysis project Ga0181524, IMG submission 119761) | Peatland microbial communities from MTU Mesocosm Facility, Houghton, MI, USA - PEATcosm2014_Bin05_60_metaG | ecosystem: Environmental > Terrestrial > Soil > Wetlands > Peat | place...
CCGACTGAAAAGAAACATTATACCATCGTATTTCGGGCGCGGATCGGGCCGGGCCAACGAGTGCGCTTGCCAGCGGGTTCAGTGCGCTTGGGAGCGGTTTGAGTGCGCTTCAGTGCGCTTCGCAATGGTTTCAGTGCGCTTTCTTCGGCGACCTGCGCTTGACAGGGCCGCGTGGAGCCGTGGCGAAGAATCGCTTGACAAATTCCGAAATTGCGTTAGGATACGTGACGGCTCGGCGATAAACCCGCACAGGCATTGGGAAAGTACAGATGCCGGTCATAAGCCGCTTCTTCGGGATCGTGATATTCATGTTTTGGCGCGAACACGCCCCGCCCCATTTCCATGCGAAATACGGCGACGACGAAATCACCGTGGAGATTACAACCGGAGCGATCAACGGGCACATGTCCGCCAAAGGAATCGCACTCGTTCAAGAATGGCGCGAGCTACACCGGGCAGAACTCCTGCAGAACTGGAACCTTGCCGAGAACAAGAAACCGCTGGCGCGGATTGCGCCGCTGGAGTGAAGAATGATAATGCACGTCAAAGAAGCGAAGTACCTGCATGACTATGTCATCTCGGTACGTTTCAGCGACGGGGCTGAAGGAGAAGTGGACCTCGCCGGTGAGCTGGAGGGCGAAGTCTTCGGGCCGCTCCGGGACCTCAAGGCTTTCAAGTCGTTCCGGGTTGACCCCGAATTGCAGACCATCGTGTGGTCAAACGGCGCCGACTTGGCTCCGGAATTCCTATACGAAAACATGAAAGTCCTCGCCTGATGGGAAACCTGTCGTTTATCCGCGGAACATACAATCGTAGGATATAAAAGGGACTGAGAAGAGTTAAAAGGGCGGTGGACATTTTATGTATGGGGAACGCAGGCGGCTTACCGCTTCAGAAGTCGAGCAGCAATACGTCGCAAAAATGGGTGCAAAACTCGGGAAAAACTTCTTCTGGTTGATTAACGATTATTCAATACTTTGCATGAAATGGCAAGGTTACCTCACGCTATTCGGTACCCGAAAAGAGCGCGTGGATTTGCTCAACAAATCTGCGCGCGTTTTCTTTGGGCTTCTTCAGCACATAATGTGGAATGACATTCTCCTGAGCATATCTCGTATTACTGATTCGCCGGAAACCTGTGGCAAGAAGAATCTTACAGTTCATTGCCTTCCAGGACTTGTGGATGGCGAGTTACAGTCGGTAGTGACTGCCGCTTTGAGATCAATTAGTGAAAATTGCAAATTCGCGGTGGACTGGAGGAACCGGCTAATCGCTCACCGAGACCGTCTTCTTGCACCGAAAGAACCTGCAAGACCCTTAGCGGAAGCAAATCGGCAGAACGTTAATGACGCAACGGAAAGCATCGCTTTCCTTTTGAATGCGGTCCAAAAACACTACGGGCTTCCAGAGGACATGTTCGATCTTATTGGTGCCGAGCTAGACGCGGAAAACCTGCTGTGTATGCTTCGGGACGGGATCTACTACGATGAACTACAACACAAGAGTCTGATAAATGGCGAGGTTCATCTCAATGACTTGAAAGACTTGCCTCCAGTCTAAGCATCTCGCACGCTAGCTTCGAGTACTCTCCGTCTTCAGCCGCCCGCCGCGCTCGACTGCTCTCGCCGGAGGACATGCTTGAGGAACTGGCCGGTGTAGGAACGCTCGTTCGCGGCGATCTGCTCGGGGGCGCCGGTGGCTACGACCTCGCCGCCGGCGGCGCCGCCTTCGGGGCCGAGGTCTATGATGTAGTCGGCGGTCTTGATGACATCCAGGTTATGCTCGATGACCACGACGGTGTTGCCCATGTCCACCAGGCGGTTGAGGACGTCGAGCAGCCGGTTGATGTCGGCGAAGTGCAGGCCGGTGGTCGGCTCGTCGAGGATGTACATCGTGCTGCCGGTGGAGCGCTTGCCGAGTTCGGCGGCGAGCTTGATGCGCTGCGCCTCGCCGCCGGAGAGCGTGGTGCTGGACTGCCCGAGCGCGACGTAGCCGAGCCCGACGTCGGCCAGCGTCTGGACCACGCGCTTGATCGCCGGGAAGTTGGCGAAGAGCTCGAGCGCCTCGTCCACGCGCAGGTCGAGCACCTCGGCGATGTTCAGCCCCTTGAACCGGATTTCAAGCGTCTCCTGGTTGTACCGGCGGCCCTTGCACTCCTCGCAGGTCACGAAGACGTCGGGCAGGAAGTGCATCTCGATCATCTTGGTGCCCTGTCCCTGGCACGCCTCGCAGCGGCCGCCCTTGACGTTGAAGGAGAACCGGCCGGGCTGATAGCCGCGGATTTTCGCTTCCTTGGTCAGGGCGAAGACCTGCCGGACGAAGTCGAAGACTTTGGTGTACGTCGCCGGGTTGGAGCGCGGCGTGCGGCCGATGGGCGACTGGTCAATCTGGATGACCTTGTCCACGCGGTTCGCGCCGACGATCTTGTCGTGCTGGCCGGGGCGCTCGCGGCCGTGGTAGAGCCGGCGCGCCAGCGCGGGATAGAGAATCTGCGTGACGAGCGTGCTTTTGCCGGAGCCGCTGACGCCGGTGACGCACACGAGGCAGCCGAGCGGGAACACGGCGTCGAGCGATTTGAGGTTGTTCTCGCGCGCGCCGCGGACCTGGACGGATTCCTTCAGGTCGGGCGTGCGGCGGTGCTCCGGCACGGGGATGCTCAGGCGGCCGGAAAGGTATGCGCCGGTGAGCGACGCAGGCGCGGCGAGGATGTCCTCCAGCGATCCCTGGGCGACGATCTCGCCGCCGTGCGCGCCCGCGCCGGGGCCGAGGTCAATGATCTCGTCGGCGGTGCGGATGGCCATTTCGTCGTGCTCGACGATGATGACGGTGTTGCCGATGTCGCGCAGGCGCACGAGCGTGTTGAGCAGCCGCTGGTTGTCGCGCTGGTGGAGGCCGATGGTCGGCTCGTCGAGGACGTAGCAGACGCCGACGAGGCCGCTGCCGACCTGCGTGGCGAGGCGGATGCGCTGCGCCTCGCCGCCGGCGAGCGTGGAGCTCATGCGGTCGAGCGTCAGGTAGCCGATGCCGACATCCACCATGAACGCCAGCCGCTGCCGGATTTCCTTGAGGATCTGCGCGGCGATGCGCGCCTTCTCGCCGCCGAGGTCGGCGGCGTTGAAGAAGCCGAGCGCCTCGGTGATGGACATAACAGCGACTTCGTTGATGGCCTTTCCGCCGACGCGCACGGCCAGCGATTCGGGCCGGAGCCGCGCGCCGTTGCAGGCCGGGCAGGGCAGCTCGCTCATGTATTCATGCAGGCGGCTCTTGACGAACTCGCTGGTGGTTTTCTGGAAGCGCCGGGTGCAATTCGGGATGACGCCCTCGAACTCCTTGGCGGCGTTCTCGGGCGTGCCGTGGAGGAGCGTGTCGCGGATCTCCTTCGGCAGCTCGCGGTACGGCTTTTCCGGGTCCACGTTGAAGTCGCGGCAGAACTCCTGCAGGACGTAATGGAAATAGATCGCCATCCGCCGGCCGCCGCGCCGCCAGACGTCCACGGCGCCCTCGCGCAGGCTCAGGTCCTTGTCCGGGATCATGAGGTCCGGGTCGAACTCCAGGCGCGTGCCGAGCCCGTCGCACGTCGGGCAGGCGCCGTACGGGCTGTTGAACGAGAACATGTTCGGCTGAAGCTCTTCGTAGCTGATGCCGCAATGCGGGCAGGCGTAACGCTCGCTGTAGAGCGTATCGGACCAGCCCTTATCGGTCTCTCGGCTGACGACGAGCGTGCCGTCGGCGAGCTTCAGCGCGGTCTCGACGGAATCGTTCAGCCGCGATTCGATCCCAGCTTGCAGGGCGAGCCGGTCCACGACCACGTCAATGTCGTGCTTCTTGTTCTTCGAGAGCGTGGAGACGCCGGAGAGGTCCACGACCATGCCGTCCACGCGCACGCGCACGAAGCCTTCGGACTTGATCCGGCGAAAGATATCGGCGTACTCGCCCTTGCGGCCGCGGACCATCGGCGCGAGGAGCATGATCCGGCCGCCCTTTCCGGCGCCGCCTTCGAGGACCGTGCGCACGATCTGCTCGGCGGACTGTTGCGCGATCGGCCGGCCGCATTGATAGCAGTACGGCGTGCCGCAACGCGCGTAGAGCAGCCGCAGGAAGTCGTAAATCTCCGTCGTCGTCGCGACGGTCGAGCGCGGGCTCGCGGAACCGGAGCGCTGCTCGATGGCGATCGTCGGCGGCAGGCCCTCGATGGACTCGACGGCCGGTTTCTGCATCTGCTCGAGGAACTGGCGCGCGTAGGCGGAGAGGCTCTCGACGTACCGGCGCTGGCCCTCGGCGAAGATCGTGTCGAACGCCAGCGAGGATTTCCCGGAGCCGCTCAGGCCGGTGAAGACGATGAGTTTGTCGCGCGGGATGGCGACGGTGAGGTTCTTGAGGTTGTGCTCCTTCGCGCCGCGGATGACGATCTGGCGGAGGCGCTCGGCGGGCGCGGCGGCGGTGGAGTTGTCCTCGCGGGGCGGGTTCACGGGAACGGCTCCTCCTCGACGGGCGCGGCGTTGGCCAGGCGCAGGCGCGCCTCGCGGACGTCGGCGGCGATGCGCTCGGCCAGCGACTCGGCCGACGGGAAAACCTCCTCGGCGCGGATGCGGTCCACGAACTGGACCTCGACATCCTGCCCGTAAAGGTCGCCGGAGAAATCCAGGACGTGCGTCTCCACGATGATCCGCTCCGAGAGATACGCCGGGCCGGTCGGCTTCAGCGTCGGCGGCGGGCCGATGTTCGTCACGGAGTCGCGCCACGAGCCGCCGACGAGGCAGCGCGTGGCATAGACGCCCTGCCGCGGCCGCACCTCGTGGTGCAGGTCCAGGTTGATCGTGGGAAAGCCGATCCGGCGGCCGCGGCCCAGGCCGGCGACGACCGTGCCGAAGACGCTCACGCGCCGGCCTAGCAGCCGCTCGGCCAGGCGCAGGTCGCCGGCGCGAATCGCCTCGCGCAGGCGCGTGCTGCTGACCGGCGCGCCGTCGAGCTCCACCACCGGGACGGAGCGGGCCTCAAAATGGAATTGCTCCGCCAGCCGGCGCATCAGCTCGAAATCGCCGCGTCCCTCGCGCCCGAAGCGCGTATCGTGCCCGAGCAGCACGCCTTCCGCTTTCAGCCGGTCCACGAGAAGGTCCTTCACGAATTCCTCCGGTTCGAGCGCCGCGAGCGGCGGGTCGAACGTCAGCACGACCGTCGCGTCGAGGCCGAGCCGTTCGAAGAGCATCAGGCGGTGTTCCAGCGACAGGATTTGTCCCCAGGACGCGCCGCTCGGCAGGCGGGCCTTGCCCGTCAGGGCCGAGCGCGGCGGACGGTCGAACGTGACGACGACGGCGTCGCCGCCGGTTTCGCGAGCCCAGGCGAGCAGGCGCCGCAGCACGCTGAGGTGCCCGCGGTGCACGCCGTCAAAAGTGCCAAGGGTCACCTTGGCCTTCGTGAACGGACCGATCTCCGATGTGAGGCCGTGGGACGTTTTCACATGTCACCGGTTGGCATCGTAATCGTAATCCTGCTCGTAATCGCCGTCCGTTCGGCGGCCGAAAACGGCGATGACGATGACGAGCCAGACTGCGATTACGAGTACGATTACAGAAGCTACGGCTGTGCCCAGCGCCGCGCCGCGTTCTTCTTCCGCGTGATCACATCTGCGAGCCGAGGTAGTTCATCACTTCCTGCGACGGGTGCGCGGAACGGCGCACGTCGGCGAGCCAGCTCTGCCGGACCGTCCAGCGTTTGCGGAAGAGAAGGTCCTCGGTGATGCTCCCGATGTTCTTTACGAACTCCGCGCGGTCGGCGGGCTTCACGGCGATCCGCTTCAGGAGAAAGACGGCGCGCGCGCCGGCCGGCTCCAGCGCCTTGCCCACTTCGTTGTCCTTGAGCGCAAACGCCTCATCAGCGAAATTGCTGTAGTCGTCGTCCCCGGGCAGACCGATCCCCCTTATCGCGACGCGCTGTCCCAGGAAGCTTTCCCTGGGACGGGTGAAGAAGTCGCTCTTCCCGCGCTGCACGTAGTCCTTGACGTCCTTCTTGACTTCCTCCTTCGAGGAGGAAAGCGCTTTCAGCCGCTCGGCGACCGCGGCCTCGATTTTCGCCGCGGCGGCGTCGAGGCTCGACGGGTTATCCTTCAACGCCTGCTCGGCCAGTTCCTGGGCCAGTTCGTATCCTTTCGCCGCGCGATAGTCCTTCTCGACCTGCTTGCGAACGGCCTCGAGCGCCGCGGGATGCGGGTCCTGAATCTTCAGGATTTGAAAGACGTACTTCCCGTCTCGCGCCGCGAGCGTCACGCTGGGCCGGCGGATGTTCGAGGCCGACTGGCCGAAGGCCTTGGATTTGAGATCGGCCGCGCCCGGGAGTATGGCGTCGGTCTTGTCGGCGGGGAACAGCGGGGTGACCTGGTGGACCAGGTTGAACTTCTTCGCGATTCCCGCGAAATCGGCGACGCGGACTTCTTCCGATCCGAAAGGCACCTCGGTCTGGGTGGCGATCTCGTCATTGACCTCCTTCATGTCCTCGTCCACGACGCGCAGGGCCTCTTCCGCGCGCAGGTCGGCCTCGATCTGCGGGGCCACCTCGGCCAGCGGCCTGAACTTGGGCGGCTCATCCGGCTTGGCTTCAGCCGGGGGCACGAGCACGCGGTACTGGTCCTTGTGCGCGTCGTAATAGGCGTTCACCTGCTGCTGCGTGATGACGACGCTGTCGAGGTACCGCGAGGTGGGACACAGGAGGTACTCGATGCTGACCTGCTCAGGTTCCAGGTAGCCGACGCGGTTCGCGTCGCGCTCGGGCGGGGTGTTCTTGTGTTCCTCGTAGAATTCCTGCACCGACTTGTCGTCCGCGACGACCAGCGGGGCGAGCGCATCGGCGCGGAGGGAGATATATTCCGCCATGACGCGCTCGTTGTCCCGGGCGTACCAGAGCCAGGCCTCGTCCTCGGGGAGCGTGACCGAGAACAGCACCGTCCGCTCCAGCGCGGCGGCGGTCAGAAGGGTCTTCAGCGAAGCTTCGAACGCCTGTTCGGGGAGGCCGACGCGCGCGAGGAACGCCGCGTACTGCTTCGCGTCGTAGCCCATGCCGCTCTCGGCGGGGAAATGGCTCTTGAGGAACTCCGCGACCTCGTCGTCGCCGGCGCTGATGCCGTACCGTTTCGCCTCTTCGGCGAGGATGAGCCGCTGCCAGGCCTCCGACCGGCCCGCCTCGACGTCCACCCGGCGCGTGCTCAGCGAACTGATCGCCATGGCCAGCGCGTCCACCCTCTGCGCCGGCACCGCCTTGCCGAAGATTTTCCCTTGCGGGCCGATGGACTTGGTGAACAGGTAGTTCCACGGCACCAGCCAGGTCACCATAATGATGACGCAGATGACGACGAGAAAAACCCCGGCCTTCTTTCGCATCCAGGCGTTAACGTCGGCCATGTGCATAGAGCGCGCTCCTGATATAACGAGGTCCTCGCAAGGCGCTGACTCGAAACGCTGCATTATAATCCGATCCGCCCGCGGCTTCAAGGCATCCGCGACTGCGGGGGACCGAAGAGCTTGACACGTTCGCCGGGCGATGCGATAATCCGGTCGTTTGTTGCAACGCTCACAGGCGCCCGCGAGGGCGTGAAGGGAAGACGGTGCAATTCCGTCGCGGTCCCGCCGCTGTGATCGGGGACGAAAGCCGCACATTGCGCGCAGGACACTGCGCGCTCTTGGCCACTGTTCGGGGCGATCCCCGGATGGGAAGGCGCGGCGAGTAGGATGATCCGAGAGCCAGAAGACCTGCCTGTGCGCATCGCTTCATGTCGCATGGCCCGCTCGCAGAGCGGGACGTGCCAAGGCTCCGAGGCTGGGCTGATGAAGATGCGGCTGGGCGGCCACACCGATTGCTCCTCTGCGCCTCCGCGACGAGGGGCATATTGTCGTCCCATCCCGCGCGCTCCATCCCTCGACCTCCGCCTCGTGAAGTAACCCCATCCGCGGCCTCCGGAAGAGAGTCCGCCATGGAAAGGAGAGGGACGTGAGCAGCCAGCGGCTTCCTCGTCGCGCGGTCAGGTCGTGCAGTTCGGCGTGGGCGTTTGAGGCGGGCGCGTTCACGCTGATCGAGATGCTGGTCGTCATCGGCATTCTCGGAATCCTGGCCGGGCTGCTTCTGCCCGCGCTCACCGCCGCGCGCGAACGCGGGCGCGAGGCCGCGTGCAGCAGCAACCTCCGCCAGCTCTTCATGGCCACGGAGATGTACTGCAACCATTTCGACGAGTACTACCCGCCCGCCGCCCGCGACGTGAACACGACCAACCTCGAGCGCTGGCACGGCATCCGCCAGCAGACCGGCACGGACGCGTCCGGCAACCCGATCTACACGCCCTTCGACCCGAGCCTGGGCAAGCTCGCTCCGTACCTCTACATCAACACCGTCGTCAACACCACCGGCGCCACCACGACCCCCGGTTACACCGGTAACACCGGCACCGTCGAGGCGCAAATCAAGCAGTGCCCCACTTTCGCGGGCAAGTGGATCGGCGCGGGCGCGTACGAGATCGGCTGCGGCGGCTACGGCATGAGCCACCTGTACGTCGGCAGCCATGAATACAAGACGGCGGTCTACTATACGAACGACGTGGCGAGCGCGCCGAGCACGTTCGACGACCTGACCGCCGCCGAGTGCGGATCCAACCGGCACGAAGTGCGCGTGCCGGACCAGACGCTCCTCTTCGCCGATGCGGCCGCGCCGGACGGCAACTTCTCCGGCAAGGTCATCGAGTACTCCTTCGCCGAGCCGAACTACTTTACCAATGCCGGGCGCTGGGACCCGACGCTGGCGCCCTGGGGCGACTTTCATCCCGATCCGAACTATGCGCTCGACACCGTGGACCTCTCGCACTCGGATAATCCGTCGCTCCATTTCCGGCACACCGGCAATGCCAACGTCCTCTGGTGCGACGGGCACGTCAGCAGCGAAGGTCCTTCGTATGCGCGGACGCTGAACGCGACCATCTTCGCAACCGGGGCGCAGACGTCCGTGGATTACTCGACGTACGGGCTCGGATGGTTCGGCCCGGACGACAACTCGGCCTTCCGGCTCGAGAAGAATGCCGCGCAGTGCGTGCAGATTCCTGTTCCGCCGGCGGAATAAATGGCTGATTACCTCTACTTGGTGAGGCACGGCAGCACCGGGCCGGCGCGCGACGGCCGATATCTCGGCCGCACCGATCTCCCGTTGGACGCCGCCGGCGGGTCGCAGGTCGAGGCGCTGGCGCAGTTGCTCCGCGCGAAGCGCCGCTGCGGCCGATGCGCGTGCAGCCCGCTCCAGCGCGCCGCACAGACGGCCGAGATCCTGCGCTCCGCGACCGGTTGCATCCCCGAAAGCGACCCGGACCTGCGCGAGATTGACTTCGGCCGATGGGAGGGTAAGATGTTCAGCGAAATCCGCGATTCCAGCCCCGAGGAGGTCGAGCGGTGGGCGCGGTTCTCGGCGGATTTCGCGTTTCCGGGCGGCGAAAGTCTGCGCGACTTTCTCGACCGGGTCGGGCGCGCGGCGGACCGCCTGGCGGCTGACGAAGCGGAGACCGTTCTCGCGGTCACGCACGGCGGCGTCATCAAGATCATGCTCTGCCACCTGCTCGGGATCGAACCGCGCCGGTACGTCGCGTTCGAGATCGCGACCGCGTCGCTGACCGTCGTGCGCCTGTTCGAAGGGAAAGGCGTCCTCTCGGAAATGATCCGCGTCGAGCGGCCGGAGCCGAAGTGACATGGCGCGCATCATCCTGGTGACCGGCGGCAGCCGCAGCGGGAAGAGCGCGCACGCGCTGGAGATCGCGCAGCGCCTCGACGGGCCGCGCGTCTTCATCGCCACCTGCCCGGCGCTCGACGACGAAATGCGGGCGCGCATTCAGATGCACCGGAAGGCCCGCCAGCAGGCCGGGTGGCGGACGATCGAGGAGACCGACGACCTCGCCGCCGCGCTCGCCCGGACCGGAGATTGCCGCGTCGTGCTGGTGGACTGCCTGACGCTGTGGGTCAACAACCTGCTCTACCACGCGGAGCAGGCCGGGCGCGCGCTGGAGGAGAGCGATATTCAGAACCACTGCGAGGCGGTGCTTCGCGCCTGCGCCCCGCTCGCGGGGACGGTCCTCTTCGTGACCAACGAAGTCGGCTGGGGAATCATTCCCGAGAACGCGTCGGCGCGCCGGTTCCGCGACCTCAGCGGCCGTTGCAACGCCGCCATGGCCGCCGGCGCGGACGAGGTCATCCTGGTCGTGTGCGGACTGCCCATCCATTTGAAGAGAGGAGACTGACGTGGCGAACGTTCTGGAAGAAAGGCTGGACGACATCCGCGAGCAGGATGCCGAGTGGCGGGCGAAGGCCCATGCGCGGCTGGAGCAGCTCACGATGCCGCACTGGGCGCTCGGCCGCCTGATGGACCTCGCCGAGGACCTGGCCGGCATGACGCGCTCCATGAACCCGCCCGTCGCCAGGAAAACCATCGTCACGATGGCCGGCGACCACGGCGTCGTGGCCGAAGGCGTCAGCAAGTACCCGCAGGTCGTCACGCTGCAGATGGTCCACAACTTCGTCACCGGCGGCGCCGGGATCAACGC
>Ga0181524_10006108_pt1 | contig 10555 bp, 9 predicted proteins | sample PEATcosm2014_Bin_34_FD_119761 | JGI IMG/M metagenome (GOLD analysis project Ga0181524, IMG submission 119761) | Peatland microbial communities from MTU Mesocosm Facility, Houghton, MI, USA - PEATcosm2014_Bin05_60_metaG | ecosystem: Environmental > Terrestrial > Soil > Wetlands > Peat | place...
CAACCGACGGCGGTCCTCACCAACGGCTTCTCGGCCTCCGAATGGCAGTTCCCCGACGTGACGATCGACCCCACGCCGCTACTGTCGGTCGAGCCCGGAAATCCCATCGGCTACGCATCCTCCCCGCTGCCGATCGAGCTGGTCGTCGCGAACGGTTCGGGGGCACCCCCCTACTCCGGGGCTTGCCTCGGATTGCCTTCGGTACCGGTAAGTTGCCAAGGTCCACCGGGTCCCACCTGGGACTTCCACCCTACGTTCCCGGCCCCGGGCCGTTACTCCGCCCTCGCGTGGGCGATCGATGCGGACGGGGTCAATGCATCGCTCGCCTTCGCGATCACCGTGGTCCCTTCGCTCACCCTGGGTACCATCGCCACCGTCTCGGAGAACCTGACCGCGGGGACCGCGACGGTGCTCACGGCGTCAATCTCGGGAGGGGACCTTCCCGTGCGGTACTGGTGGAATGCCTCCGACATCGCCGGCTCACTGCTCGCTGGATCTTCCGATGCCGACGGGCCGATCTCCGTCGCGTTCGTGCCTCCGGCGGCCGCCGCAGTCACGGTCTCGTTGACGGCCATCGACGCGCTCGGCACCTTCGTGGAAATCGACCGGTTGTTCGCCGTAGGACCGGAGGAGGCAATCACGCTCACCGCGGTCGACGCGCCGCCCGCGGCCCCGGTCGTCGCCGGATCTCCGTTCGCCATCGCCTGGGAGGCCTTTGATCGCTCGGAGGACGCCGTCCGGACCTTCGGCGCGGCAGGGGAGGTCAGCCTCTCAGATGCGGGGACCGCACCGACCGGTTGGGTGAACGCATCCGGGCTCGGCCCGCTCCCCTCGCTCGGCAACGGGTCCTTCGGCGTTCCGGCGACCGCCTGGGTGGGCGGGATTCTGAACCTCTCGATCACGACGACGACCGCCGGCGTGCTCTCGGTTTCCCTCACCGGGCCGGCGCTGCCCGGCCCCCCCGGGGCCCTGATCGTGGTGATCTCGCCGGATCGGAGTCACGTCCGGTTCTTCGACCCGGTCGTCGTGACACCCGGGATCCGCACCAACTCCACGTTCTGGCACGTTACGGACCGCTTCGGCAACGCGGCGACCGGCGCGGTCGTCACGCTCCGGACCACCTGGGGCGCGGTGAGCTACACCACCCTCGCCGCGGCGATCACCGGTCCGAACGGGACGGCGGGAGTCTGGGTGAACTACTCCGTACCGGGCACTGAGGGCGGCGAGCTGACCGTCCTCGACGCCTCGGGAGCGATCCTCCTCGGGCCGATCGCGATCTCCCCCATCACGCCGCCCCCACCGGTCAGCGCGGCGGCCGTGACCTTTGCGGCCGCGGTGCCGATCGGAGCGCTCGGGGCAACCCTGTCGGGGTTCGTACGACGTCGCGCTCGGTCCCGAGCCGTCCGCCGTTCCGACGAGGAGGAACTCCGTCGCCTGGCCGAAGGCCGGAGCCAGGTGGTGGAGCTCGTCCGGCGATCCGGTACGGCCGACCTCTCCGCCCTCGAGGAGGCCTGGCGACCGGCGCCCGCCCCACCGGATCTCTCGGAGTGGCTCGCCTCGCTGGTCGCCGATGGGACCCTAGGCGCGACGGTCGGGCAGGACGGCCGCGCACGGTTCTGCTTGGCCGTCGGCCGCCCTTCCGGGCCGCGGGTGACGATCGATCCGGACGTGTTCGACCGGGCCCAGGACCGCCGCCGCGAGATGCTTGACGGAGACGAGACCTAGGACGGCTCGCGGCCGACCAGATCGTAGTACCGGTACGCCGCCTCACCGGCAGCGAAACAGTACCGCAGCGTCGTGAACCCGCGCTTCAGCTCCGCGACCGCCGCCGCGACCTCCGCGGGCGGGCGACCGCGGTGCAGGAGGTCGTCGAGCAGCCCCGCGATCCGATCCATCTCCCGTTCCCCCATCCCGACCCGCGTCACCTCGGGGGTGCCGAGGCGAATCCCGCCCGGCTGCTTCGGGCTCCGATCCCCGGGCAGGAGGTTCTTGTTCGAGATGATCCCGACGTCGGCGAGGCGGCGCGCGACCGCCGCGCCGCCGCCCTCCCGCTCGACGCGCACCGCGATCGTGTGGGATCGGGTGAACCCGAGGTCGGCGGCGAGCACGTCGAACCCCCGCGCGTGGAGCGCCCCGGCCAGGGCTCGGGCGTTCGCGACCGTTCGGTGGGCGTACTCCCGCCCGAACTCGATGTGCTCGGCGAGGCTGACGGCCAGCGCCGCCATCGCGTTCAGGTGGTGGTTGCTCGTGACCCCCGGGAACGCGCCGGACTGGAGGCGCTGCGCTACGTCCGGCGGAAGCCCGTCGCCGAGCAGGATCCCGTGCTGCGGGCCGGGGAGCGTCTTGTGCGTCGAGGCGCTCATCACGGTGCACCCCTCGCGCAACGGGTCCTGGAACTCGCCGCCCGCGATCAGGCCGAGGACGTGCGCCGCGTCGAACCACCCCCGCGCGCCGATCTCCTCGAGGGTCGGCCGGAGCTCGTCGAGCGGCATCGGGAACAGGAACAGCGACAGGCCGAACAGGCATGTCTTCGGACGCACCGCCCGCAGGATCTCCCGGGTGCGGGGAACGTCGATCGTCATCCTCGCCTCGTCCCAGGCGTAGTAGACCGGCTTCACCCCCCGGAGCCCGAACGCACCGAAGGCGGCGCTCGAGATGTGCGCCCCGTCGGAGAGACGGCTCGTTCCGACCAGGTCGCCCGGCTCGGTGAGCGCCTTCAGCACCGCGAGGTTCGCGACGGTCCCGGACGTTGGGCGGACGTCGGCGAACGTGCACCGGAAGAGCCGGCGCGCGAGGTCGAGGCAGAGGTTCTCGACCTCGTCGACCTGTTCGTTCCCCTCGTAGTACCGCTCGCCCGGCAGGCCTTCGGCATAGCGGGAGTGAAAGTCGGAGATGAGGAGCTCCTTCGCATACGGGGACAGGAGGTTCTCGCTGGCGATCAGCGGGATCGCGCGTTCGAATCGTTCCGAGTGCCGCCGGACGGTGGCACGGATCCGGGCGACGGTCGCGGCCATCTCGCCCGGGGCGGGCGGCGACCCCCCCACCCCTCCGCTGCTACTCGAACCCGGAACCATATCGAACCTGCCGGGCAGTCGCAGTACCGACCGACCCGCCCCTACCTTCTCGAGCCCATATATGGAGCCGGTGTCTGCGCGGCCCGCCATGGTGGACCCGTTGCCGGACCGGCGTCCTTGGCCGGTCCAGCGACGGTTCTACATCGCGTACCACGACCTCGACGTGCTCAACCACCTGAATCACGCCGCATACTTTCCGATGATGGAGACGCTCCGCTGCGACTACTACGTTCCGCTGCTCGATCCGCCGGTACCGGCGTCGCTCGACATCATCATCGCCGAAGCGACCTGCCGCTACCTCGCCCCGGTGGCCTACGGGTCCGAACTGCTGGGCGAGGTCGCCCCGGCACGACCGCTCGGCCGCACGAGCTTCGTCCTCCTCTACCGCTTTCGAGACCTAACCACCGACCAACTGACCGCACAGGGACGCACGGTGATCGTTACCTACGACTACCGTACCAATGCCAAGTCCGCGATACCGTCCGACCGACGGAGCCGGCTCGAGCGGGACGCGATCGATCCGCGGGACGAGGGCTGGCCGTCCTAGGTTCCAGTGGAATCCGGGGGGTGGGGGGGTCGTCGCGGCGGGCCGAGGGACGCCAGGACGCTGCCGCCCGACCGGGCGCGACTCGTGCAGAAGCCCTCGGCGGTTGCCGACCGTGCCGGTGGCCGGGGCGACCCCGTACCGAACTTCGCGTCCGCGTTCCGACGGTCCCCGCCGGGGCGCGGGGTGCTAGGCCAGCAGGATTGCCGTCCGGACGGACCGCGCGGAACCCCCGCAGGCTCCTCGGCCCCGTCTCCCCGCCAGCGTCGACGGGTCACGGTAAGGCTGCTCCCGTCAGGACCTGACCCGGTGCCCGTGATGGATACCCGCTAGAGCGCTCCTCCGAGCGCTCGTCGCGGGGCCCGCGGCCCGGCGGAACAGGGCGTCTACGAAGCCACGCGAGACGCGCGACCCGTACGGACGTCGCTCCTGCCTGTCACCCCCGCTAAGGACGGTTTCGGTGTGTAAGGGGACGCCCAACCCCCCGGTCTAGCCTAGCGGAAGCACGACCGTCCGGCTCCTACATAGCCCTTGGCGTGTCGGCCGGCAGGCCCGGGAGGCCGTCTAGCGGATGTGTTCGAGGCTGAACGAGCCGAGGTTGAACGAGCGTTTCGTGAAGGTGTACCCGACCCAGCTGCGCGCCTGGGCCTCGCCGATCCCCCGCACCGCAAGGAACGTCTTCATCTGCTCGATCTTCAGGTTCAGGGAACCGTCGACCATGTGCTCGAGGGTCTCCATGTCCGACTCGGAGTGCATTCCGCTGTCGAGGACGTAGTAGCCGACCGACCCGTCGAGCTTGCGTCGTCCGATGAACGGCTGCAGGAACCGGAACGTCGACGCCGAGTCCAGGTAGGCGGTGATCGTCGAGACCGACTCGAAGATCAGCCGGTAGGCCGGGAACTTTTCCTTGAGCTCTTCCGCGATCCCGTTCACGGCCTGACCGAGCTGCTCCAGCACCGCCTTGTCGGTCGAGGAGAGGAGCCGCACGCCCGGGGTCGACGCGGTGGAGCCGACGGACCGGGAGTACAGGTCGACGTACCGCACCATCCCGTTCTTCTCGGCCTCGGCATAGTTCGGGTAGAGCGCCGAGAGGTCCTCCCGGACCTGGAGGTGGGTCTTGTCGGTCACCACCCAGATCGACGGCACCCCGAGCCGGAGGCCCTCGACGGAGAAGAGCCGTGCCAGGACGTCCTTGCCGGAGTGCGCCGGGCCGTTCACCATGACCTGGACGCCGGGCGGGAAGCCGCCGAACAGCAGGTCGTCGAGCCGGCGGACGCCGCTCTTCACCTTGGCCGATTGGGCGGCGGTGACGCTCTCGGAATGCATCCGGTCCGCCTCGATCTCCGCGGTGCGGCCCGAGAGGCGCTCGAGCTCCTGGACCCGCTCCTGCATCTGGGCCTCGCGCGCCCGAAGCTCGGCCTCCTTCTGGGAGAGCTCGTGCCGCAGGTCCTCGAGGCGCTGGGCCTCGCTGACAGCGACGGTCGTTCCGCTCGCGCCGAGGTTGCGCCGGATCTCCTCGAGCCGTCGCGCTTCGATGTCGAGCGCCTGGCGGCGGGTCTGCAACTGCTGGTCGTAGGCGGCCAGCTCCTGCTCCTTGAACTCGAGCGGACCGCGCCGGCGCTCGATCTCTTCCGCGCTGATCCGGATCTCCTCGAACTTCGTCCGCAGCTCGTTCTCCCGAGCGACCAGGTCGCGCTGGCTTTGGGCGACCTCCTCGAGGCGATGAGCGATCTCGCCGTCGATCTGTCCGGTGCGGGTGGTGAGCATCGCATCGCGCTCGCGCGACTGCTCGGTCTCGCCGACCAGGCGCCGCACCTCCCCCTCGAGCTGAACGACCCGTCGGCGCAGCTCCGTCTCGCGCTCGATGTACTCGTGCTCGCGGTCCGCGAACTCCTCCCGGAGACGGGTCTCGCCCTCCCCCGGCCGCGCCGAAGGGGTCGGCGAGGCCGAGGGCGCGTCGGCGGCCTCCGGCCCCCCGCTCGGTCCGGTGTCGGTGGCTCCCAGCGCGCCGAGGCGGAGCCGAAGCTCGTCGATCTCCTTCTCCTTTTCCCGGAGGATCGTCTCCCGCTCCTTGGCCTCGCGGGAGCGGACGTACTTGATCACGGCGATCGAGCCGCGCTTCACGTGCTCGACCTGGTCCTCGAGCGTCCTGCGCCGGCTCCGCTCGTCGTAGATCTGGCGTTGGAGGTCCTGGACCTCCTGGATCATCGCGGCCGGATCGAACTGGTCGGACTTGACCCGGTCGAGGAGGCCCGTGAGCCAGCGGACGACGGTCTCTTCCCGTTCGAGCACCGCCTGGTCGGCGGAGATCTCCGCGCCGGCGCGTCGGCCGCCGGCCTCGGGGCCGGCCGCGGAGGGTCGGACGGGGACGATCCCGCCTTCCCCCTCCGAGGATTGGATCCACTGCTCCATCGCTCGGTCGTCGCCTCCGACCCACTTGCGAAGAAGGTCGGCGGAGTCCTTCGGGGCGGCCGAGACCTTCCGGCGTCGGGGTCGGTCCGTGTGACGCACGATGCCGGCCCACCGCTCGACGAGCTGGTCGGAGTCGGGGGAGGGCGCCCGGTCGTCGGCGCTCCCCGACGCGGTCGGTGCCTCTCGGATCGCGGTCCGCTCGCGCTCGTCCGCCCCCAGTCGCTCGAGCTCCTGGGCGGAGAGGCCGCGCACCGCGTCCGGGGTCGCGTAGCCGGCCTCGACCAGCCGACGGGCCGTCTCGGGTCGGACACCGAGGGACCGGGCCAGCTCTTCGGCGGGAACCGAGGGACCGGGCACGGCAGGCGCGCTCTGCGTCGAGCCGTCCATGGGTTCCGGACTCCCGCTAGCGCGACGTAAGGTCATAATATGTACCTCCGACCGCGGCGGTACGGGGGGCCCGTGTCGGCGGTACGCCACGGGCTAAATACCGGCCGGCCTCACACCGTCCGTGGACATCGACGAACGGGTCGGGCGGGTCGTGCGTCACACGGTCGAAGTGCTGACCCCGGAGGAGGTCCGGACGCTGTTCGAGCGGACGGACCGCCCGCGCGCGTACATCGGGTTCGAACCGTCCGGGGCCCTCACCGTCGCCCACCTGATCACGGCCCGGAAGATCCTCGACCTCGCGGACGCCGGGTGCGACGTGACGGTCCTCCTCGCCGACTGGCATGCCTGGATCAACGACAAGCTCGGGGGCAGCCTCGAGCGGATCGCGGCCGCGGGCCGGTACATGCAGGCGACCTTCGAGGCGCTCGGAGCGGACCCTGCGCGGGTCCGGTTCCGATGGGCCCGCGAGCTGGTCGGCTCCTCGGACTACTGGGCCCGGGTCGTGCGGGTCGCGAAGGCGACCTCGCTCGCCCGGACCAAACGGGCGATGTCGATCATGGGTCGGACCGAGGAGGAATCGAACCTCGACACGTCGAAGCTGTTCTACCCCGCGATGCAGGCCGCGGACATCTTCGAGCTCCCCGTCGACCTCGCCTACGGGGGGATCGACCAGCGGCGAGCCCACGTTCTGGCACGGGAGGTGGCCCACCATTACGCCTGGCCGGTCCCCACCGCCGTGCACACCCCGCTCCTCTCCTCGCTGAGGGGGGGCGCCCGGATGGACCCGGCCGAGGGGACGGTCGAGGGGAAGATGTCGAAGTCCGACCCCGGCTCGGCGGTTCCCATACCGGCCGACCGGCCGGAGATCGCGGCGCGGATCGCGTCCGCGTTCTGCGAGGCGAAGACGGTCGAGGGGAACCCGATCGTCGAGATCGTCCGGTACATCGTCTTCCCCTGGGAGGGACGGCTGTCGGTCGAGCGGGCCGAGAAGCACGGGGGCCCGCTCGCGTACGACTCGGTCGACACCTTCCTGGCCGCATGGAAGGACGGGAAGCTCCACCCGCAGGACCTGAAGTCGGCCGTCTCCGCGTCCCTCGACCGGCTCGTCGAGCCGGCACGCCGGTACTTCCGTGACCACCCCGGGCTTTCGCCGGCGTCGTTCGCTCCTCCGTCGGGGGCCTCCGCGGCCTGAGGGCCTGTCGATGCCGTCCGGGGAACCGATCGTGCACGCGGCCGAGGGCACGGTGGGGGTCGTCGTCGTCCACGAGGTGTTCGGGCGGGACCCGTACATCGAGTCGGTCGCGAGCGCGCTGGCCACGGCCGGGATCTCCGCCGTGACCGTCGACCTGTACGACGGCCGGCGCGCGGAAACCCTCGAAGCGGCGATGGCCTTGCGCGGGTCGCTCGCCGAGGGGACGGTGCTCGCCAAGCTCGAGGAGGCGCAGGCGGCCCTGCGCGCTCGGCCGCACCCGCCCGTCCGGGTCGGCCTCCTCGGCTTCTGCATGGGCGGCGGATTTGCCCTGCTCGGGGCGTGCCGCCGTCCGTTCGCCTTCGCGGTCGATTACTACGGCCGGATCGACCGGGCGGACGACGTCGCGGGCCTGTCGGGACCCCTCCTCCTCATCCTCGCCTCCGAGGACGAACGCGTCACGCCGTGGGCGTTCGCCGATCTGCTGCCGGCGGCCCGGGGGGCGAAGAAGCGCGTCACCGTCGAGCTGTACCCGGGGGTCCGCCACGCGTTCCACCGACCGGGGTGGGAAGGACACGATCCGGTGGCGGCGGGGGACGCGTGGCGTCGCACCGTCCGCTTCCTCAAGGAGCAACGCCCCGGCGGAGCCGACCGCCGCGGCCGCTCCGGTCCCCGCCTCTCGGCGCGCCGGCCGACGGCGCACACGCACCGTTAAATAGCGGGGGCCCTACCGAGGCCCCACCCGTGAGCCGAGGATCCCCCCTGGGGGGTTCCGCTGACGCGAGGCACCATGGCGCGACCGATTTACGTGCGGTTCGAGACCCCGAGCGACCTCGCCGACAAGGCCCTGCAGCTGGTCCAGATCGCGAGCGAGACCGGCAAGGTCCGGGTCGGAACGAACGAAGTGACGAAGTCGAGCGAGCGCGCGGAAGCGAAGCTCGTCGTGATGGCGGAGGACGTCGACCCCGTCGAGATCCTCGTCCATATCCCCATGCTCTGCGAGGAGAAACGGATCCCGTACGTCTACGTCCCGAAGAAGCAGCGGCTGGGCCAGTCGGCCGGGCTGTCGAAGTCGGCGGCCAGCGTGGCGATCGTCGAAGCGGGCGACGCGAAGGCCCTCCTGGACGAGATCGCGGCCGCCTTCCCCACCCTGAAGAAGTGAGGCCGAGCCGGATCGGGGGCGCGCCATGGCGGAGGAGAAAGGGTCGCCCGCGGAGGTCGTGGAGCTGGTCGGCCGGACGGGCATGGCGGGCGAAGCGACCCAGGTGAAGGTGCGCGTGCTCGCGGGCCGAGACCGCGGAAAGATCATCACCCGTAACGTCGCCGGACCGATCCGCCTCGGCGACATCCTGATCCTGCGAGAGACGGCGCGCGAGGCGCGCAAGTTGTCCGTCCGCTGAAGGGGGGTCCATGGTCGTCAAGCGCCAGTGCTCGTTCTGCGCCCAGGAGATCGAGCCGGGGACCGGCACGATGTTCGTCAAGCGCGACGGGACCGTGTTCCACTTCTGCACCTCCTCCTGCCGCAAGCAGCAGCTCGTCCTCGGGCGGGTGGGTCACCGCTTCAAGTGGACGCGCGCCCACGAGCTGAAGCGCGCGGCCGAGCGCTCGAGCGCCGAGCGTGCTCCCGCTCCGGCCGCGCCGCCCCCGGGGTCGTCGCGCGCCGCCCGACGTCGGTCGGCCCAGAAGGCCGCCGCTCCTCCGGTCCCGACGGCCGCCCCGGCCGAGCCCGCGACCTCACCGGCCCCCGCACCGGCCCCCGCGCCGCGGCCCCGGACGCGCAAGCCCAAGGCCGCCGCCCCGGCGCCTCCCCCCGAGAAGTAGCCCCCGCGCTGGTCCCGGTGCCTCTCCAACGGAACTCGTAAGGCCTCGTGCGGCCCGCCGTCCTCCCGTGGGTTCCGAGCCGAGGTGGGCGTCCGCCTCCGACCTCTCCGAGTATGCCTACTGCCCCCGAGCCCTCTACTACCGCCGTCGGTACCCCGACGCCCCGGAGACCCCGCCGGAGCACGCGGGTCGCGCCTACCACCACCGACTCCTCGGGGCCGAGCGTCGCCGCGCCGAGCACGGGGGGCTCTACTGGGCGGGGCTGCTCCTCGGCGTTGCAATCGCCGCGATGGGCGTGGCGGGAGGGGTGCGTCCCTGACGGCATGGGTCCCCCTCCTCCTTCTCGCCGGAGGGCTCGTCGTCGCCGCGATGAGCGCGCGGGCGCTCCTCCGGCGCGCCCGGGAGGCTCGCTGGGGGACGCTCGAGGCGATCGACGCGGGACGGCCCGAAACGCTGCGCTCCGAGCGGTTCCGTCTCGTCGGCCGTCCCGACATCCTGCGCCGCGGACCCGATGGCCGGCGTGTCCCGGTGGAGGTGAAGCGGAGGCCGGCGCCGGCGGGGGACCCGTTCCGTTCGCATGTCGTCCAGGTCTGGGCATACTGCCTTCTGGTCGAGGAGACCGAGGGTCGGGCCCCTCCGTTCGGGGTCGTCCGCTACTCCGACCGGGAGGTCCGGGTCCCGTGGAACCCGGCCGCGCGCGCGGAGCTCATCGCGATGCGTCGCGCGGTGGATGCCCCGTACGACGGCCGCGCGACGCCGAGCTCCGCTCGATGTGGGCGATGCCGATGGGCGTCGGGGTGCGATGCCCGCCTTCCCGGGGCTCGGGCGACCTAGCGGCGGCGGGTCCAGTAGACGTCCGTACGGTACGGGAGCTCGACGGATCGGCGCCGGCCCGTGGCGGGCCCGGCGTCGAGGAGTTCGCGGACCTCCCGTGCGACGCGGCGCCGCTCGAACGCCGGGAGGACCGCGATTCAGCTCACGGAGAGGACCCGGTCGACGGCAGCAGCGCGGTCGAGCCGCTGGACGTGCCGAAACCGTCGATGGCGGAGGCGGGAGAACGGCCCGCCGGGTGGGTGCGGAACGTGGGTGTCGTCATCCTCACCCGCTCCGGGGGGGTCGGGAGCTTCC
>Ga0181524_10006110_pt1 | contig 10553 bp, 10 predicted proteins | sample PEATcosm2014_Bin_34_FD_119761 | JGI IMG/M metagenome (GOLD analysis project Ga0181524, IMG submission 119761) | Peatland microbial communities from MTU Mesocosm Facility, Houghton, MI, USA - PEATcosm2014_Bin05_60_metaG | ecosystem: Environmental > Terrestrial > Soil > Wetlands > Peat | place...
CATCGACTAGATTGAACAAGGGAACCAAGGATCGGCGGATGATCGCTTCTCGGCCGGCTACGCTTTTGAATGACGCCTTGGACGTTGTGGACCGGGCAATTCCGCAAGGCACGCTCTCGCGCCGCAAACTCCCGCTCCGCGAGGCGGCCGGCGAAACCCTCGCGGCCGACCAGCTTTCCCGCTTGGAGCTGCCCCCCTTCGATAAAGCGGCCATGGACGGCTACGCCGTCTTGGAGGGGGACCGCCGCGACCGGTACCAGGTCCTGGAAACGGTCGCCGCGGGAAGCACCCCGGCGGCATCGCTGCGGCCGGGCACGGCGGTGAAGGTCATGACCGGGACCCCCGTGCCCGCCGGCGCCGGCCAGGTGATACCCATCGAGCACGTCCGCAGCCAGGCCGGCGGCATTGAAGTGACCCGCCCCACCGACCGCCGCAACATCTGTCCGCAGGGAGAGGACGTGCGGGCGGGTGACGTTGTTCTCCGGGCCGGCGCGCGGCTCGGTCCGCTGGCCATCGCCAATCTGATCAGTTGCGGAATCACCGAGGTCGAGGTGTTCCGCCCGCTCCGCCTGGCCGTGTTCTCCACGGGCGATGAGATCGTCGATGATCCGCGGCAGCTCGGTCCGGGCAAGATCATGAACACGAACGGACCGATGCTGGCCTTGCTGGGGCGGCGGTTCTCGATGGACGTGGTGACCGAGACGTCGCTCCCGGACGACCGCCAGGCCACCGCCGCGGCGGTCGCGGCGGCCACCGGGCGGGCCGACCTGGTGGTGCTCTCCGGCGGAGTGTCGGTGGGCGACCGCGATTTCGTGGGCCAGGCCCTGGCCGACGCCGCTTTCCAGGTGCATTTCACCTCCGTGGCCGTCAAGCCGGGCCGGCCCCTGACCTTTGCCACGCGGCCCGGGACCGCCGTGTTCGGCCTGCCGGGAAATCCCGTTTCGGTCTACGTCATGTTCCACGTGTTCGTCCGCCGTGCCGCGGCCCGGTTTTGCGGCAGCCCGTGGCCCGCGGGGGAGATCCCGCTCCGCCTGGGCTGCGACTTTCGCCGCCGCCAGGCGGATCGCGTGGAATACGTGCCGTGCCGGATCGGCGACGACGCGGCGGTGGCCCCCTTGGAGTTTCACGGCTCGGCGCACCTGGCGGCCCTCCTGGCGGCCGACGGTCTGCTGGTGGTTCCCGCGGGGATTTCGCTCCTGCCCGCCGGGCAGCTCGTCCGCTTCGTCCCTTTCACGGAGGGTTGGCGATGATCGACCGCTGCGGACGACTGATCGACTACCTGCGGATCTCGGTCACGGACCGCTGCAACCTGCGTTGCCGCTACTGCATGCCTCCCGAGGGCGTGCCGCCGCTGCCGCCCGGCGAAATCCTGAGCTTCGAGGAGATTGTCGAGGTGGCCCGCGCCGCCACCGCCCTGGGCGTGACCAAGATCCGCCTGACGGGCGGCGAGCCGCTGGTGCGGCGGGGGATCGAAACGCTCGTGGGCATGCTGGCCGCCGTCCCGGGACTCAGGGACCTGGCGATGACCACCAACGGCACCCTGCTGGCCCCGCGCGCCGCCGGGCTGGCCGCCGCCGGCCTGCGGCGGGTCAACGTGAGTCTCGACACCCTCGATCCGCGGCGCTACGCGGACATCACCCGCGGCGGCGACGTCCGCAAGGTTCTCTCCGGGATCGACGCCGCGCGGCGGGCCGGGCTGAATCCCGTCAAGCTCAACTGCGTCGTCGGGGCGGAGGGGGCGGACTCCGCTGCCCGCGACGTGGCGGAGTTCGCCGCGCGCGAAGGCCTGGCGGTCCGCTTCATCCGGCAGATGGACCTGCCCAAGGGCTGCTTCGCAATCGTCCAGGGGGGCAGCGGCGGCGACTGTGCCCGCTGCAACCGCTTGCGCCTGACGAGCGACGGCCAGGTCCGCCCGTGCCTGTTCGCCGATTTGAGTTTCAGCGTCCGCCGGCTCGGCGCCGCCGCGGCGTTGACGCAGGCCGTGGCGGAAAAACCCCTGTCCGGCTCCGCTTGCTGCGACCGGCCGATGCACTTGATCGGCGGCTGAGGACCCCTGCCATGAACGAGCTATCGCACGTCGACCCACAAGGCCGGGCGCGGATGGTCGATGTCTCGGCCAAGACGCCGCAGCCCCGCCGCGCCCGGGCCGCCGGAACGATCCAACTGGCCGCCGCCACCCGCGACCTGCTCCGCACGAATCAAATCGCCAAAGGCGACGTGCTCGCGGTGGCCCAGATCGCGGGAATCCAGGCGGCCAAGCGGACCGCCGAGCTGATTCCGCTCTGCCACCCGCTGCTGCTCGACCGGATCGACGTGTCGCTCAGCCTCGGCGACGAGGGAGTCTCGGCCACCAGCGAGGTCGCCTGCGTCGGCCGCACGGGAGTCGAAATGGAGGCCCTGACGGCGGTCAGCGTGGCCCTGCTGACCGTCTACGACATGTGCAAGGCGGTGGACCGCAACATGCGGATCGGAGACATCGTGCTGCTGGAGAAAGTCAAGGGCGATGCCGCACGATCTTGAAGTTGTCCGCGGAATTCCCCTCTCCCTCCGGGAGAGGGGCAGGGGGTGAGGGCGGTGGAGTCACCGGCGATGCCGCAGGATCTTGAAGTCATCTCCGTCAATCTCTCGGAGCAGAAGGGCACGAGCAAGGGGCCGGTGGGCTCGGTCGTCATCGACTCCTGCGGTGTGCGGGGCGACGCCCACGCCGGCCCCTGGCATCGCCAGGTCAGCCTGTTGGGCCAGGAGAGCATCGACCGCTTCGCCGTGGAGATGGGCCGCGCGATCCGGCCCGGCGAGTTCGCCGAGAACATCACCGTCCGCGGCCTGCACCTCGGCAGCGTGGCGGTGCTGGACCGTCTTTGCTTCGGCCAACTGGAGTTGGAAGTCTCGCAGATCGGCAAGGCGTGCCACGGCCAGGGGTGCGCCATCTTTCAGGAGGTCGGGCGGTGCGTGATGCCGGCCGAGGGGATCTTCACCCGCGTGCTGCAGGGGGGCGTCTTGGCCGCCGGCGCCCTGGGCCGGCACGTGCCCCGTCCTTTGCGCTTCCGGATCGTCACGCTCAGCGACCGGGCCGCCGCCGGGCATTATGAAGACCGGTCCGGCCCGCGGATCCGCACCCTGCTGGAAAGCTGGCTGGCCGGCACGCGCTGGCACCCGCAGATCGACGCCACGATCCTGCCCGACGACGCCGGGCAGCTTCGCGACGATCTGCTTGCGGCGATCGCCGCCGGGGTGGACGTGATCTTCACCACCGGCGGCACCGGTGTAGGGCCGCGCGACGTGACTCCCGAGACGGCCGCCGCCGTGTGCGAGAAGCTCGTTCCCGGGATCATGGACAACATCCGGATGAAGTTCGCCGCGAGCCGGCCCGCCGCCCTGCTGAGCCGGGGCATCGCCGGGGTGGCGGGCAAGACGCAGATCTACACGCTGCCCGGCAGCCCGCGGGCCGTCGAGGAGTATCTCGCCGAGATCCTCAAGACCCTGCAGCACGTGATCTTCATGCTGCACGGCCTCGACGTGCATTGAGGGAAACCAGCCGCGCCGCACTGCCGGGCATGTCCTTGAGGACGGTCGCCCCGGCCGAGAGCTCAACTTCGCGGTGGTCGATCGTCGGCTCCAGCATCGTGTCTGCGAGGCAGGCCACTGTCTGCGGAGGGGCCGTTCGCTTGGATATCGGGTCGGGATGGGAGCGTTTTGCGCAAAGGCGCCAAGCCGCCAAGGAATGCCGGAATTAGTGCCATTTCGACCCTTGGGTCAATATGCGCCGCGCCTTGGGACGCGTCCCTGCTCGTCAGGAACCTCTCCTTCGGCGATCGCGTTGTCGTTACGGCACAGGTCAGCAAAAGACCAGACATGAACAACGTCCCCTGGCTTTGCGTTTGCCGCCAGGTAGGCATCGAAGTCGTCCATGTTCTCGACGATGACGCGATCCGGAGGGCGGCTACCGTAGTAGAACCAGTGCTCGATGATGACGGGGCCTCGTTGAAGTTCCTCCTCAACGGCTGACCGCTGAGGAGGAAGGCTGATATTGTAATCAGACTTGATCCACTCGTCTTCGTTCATGGGTGCGTGTCCGGCGGCCACCCGCCCCTCACTCGGCCAGCTCGACGCTATAGCTCTTGACGACCGTTTGCGGGCCGCAGTGGATGGTGTACGTCTCCTCGGGCCGGGTGGCGACATGCATGTCCTTTTTCGGCTTCCCACCCTCTTCCCAGGTGTAGCTGATCTTGACCGGCCGGAAGCCGCCGTGAGGCTGCCGGTAATCGGCGTCGATCCGCAGGCCGAAGAGCATGGTGGTATTGTGCGAGATGCCGGTGAACCGCACCAGGGCCGCCCGCTTGCCCGGCGGGACCTGCGAAAAGGTGACGTAGCGGGTGCAGCCGGCCGTCGGCCCGGCCAGTTTCGTGAAGGGCCGATAGGTCTTGCCGCCGTCCAGCGACACGTCGACGACGTAGCTGTCGCGCTTGTCGCGGACCCGGTAGAAGGCGTTCATCCGCAAGCGGGTGATATCGCCGGGCGTAACGACGGGGAAAATGGCCGTCCCCTGGCCGTTGACCAGCAGGCCGTCGGTGCGCATGCCGTCGAGCAATTCGGGGTGGAACGCCTTGTAGAACAGGTTCCGGCCCTTGTCGCGGTAGCGGACGCTCGTGGCGCCTTCCAGGGTGATCGTGCCCTCGTACGGCCCGGCCGAGAAGCTGATCGTGTTGTCGCCGGCCAAAAGCGCCGGCAGCGGGGCCTGCGAGTGCTGGATGTCATGCCGGATCGAGAGCGCGTCCAATCCCGTGCCCTTGCCGGCAAGCTCCAGCTTCAGCCGGTAATCATAGCGGCGATAGCAGTATTTCTTCAGATCGAGCTGTTGCGGGCCGCTCTTCTCGACCTTGGCCAGCTCGGTCCAGTCGAGTCCGTGGTTATCGCTGAAGGCGACGGTCACCGATCCGCCCGGCCCGACGACCGGCGTTAGATTCACTTGGCCGCTGAGGTACACGTAGCTCGAGGGCATGTCGAGGACGAGGACCGCCGGCCGGGCCGGGTCCTTGACGCGGACCGCGGCCGGCGCCGCGGCGTCTTCGCCGCGGCTGGTGAGGTTCTCGGCCACGAGGGCGGCCAGGCGGAGGGACCCGTCGGCCAGGGGGACCTTGTATTCGAGCACGCCGTTGCCGATGCGGCCGGGGGCCACGTCGCCCAGTTTCCGGGCCATGACCAGCGCGGAGGCATCCTTGGCCAAGCCGTGCTCGCCGGCACCTTCGAGCTGGTTGACGTGCAGGCCGTGGTTGAACCAGTTGCGCGTGAGTCGCTCGCCGGGCCGCAACTGGACGTTCACCTCGTAGCCCATCGATCCGCCGTAGTCGTAAACGAACTCCTTGCAATCGTATTCCTGCATGGTGGAGGGCCAGCCGTGCCAGCCGGCCATGTTGATGCCGTTCTTATCCCAAAACAAATCGCCGGTGGAGACCAGCAGGGCGGGGCCCTTCTTCCAGCCGTAGTTGGCGGCGAAGGCCCGCAGCTTGCCGTCGTTGCCGCGGTAGCCGGGGTGCTGGGCGTGCCAGTCGAGCACGGCCTGCTTGATGTCCGCGACCGCGGCGATCTTGCCGTCCGGCTTGAGGAAGTAGTCCATCAGCGAGCCGTCCACGAGGTGCCACGTGCCGTCGTAGAACACTTCCGGCACGCTATGCAGGTTGATCGCCCAGCCCCGCGCCTCCAGGCCCAGGTAGCGGGCGAGGCTCTCCACGTGGCTGGCGGCACAGCAGCACATGCCGTAGCCGTAGACGTGGATCGTCTTGAACACATCGTGTACGTTCTCTTGCAGATACTCATCCGGCGGATCGCATTGATGGCGGTACTTCACCACGGTCCGCCAAATGGCCAGCGCTTTCTCCTGATCGCTCATGCCCTCCTTGATGTAGGTCTTCTTCCATGCCTCGGGGCTAGACACGTCCTCGACCTTGTCCGAGAGGACCTTCACATGGCTGACAACGCCGACCCGGGCGGCGTCTTGCGCCGCGGCGGGCGACCGCAGGCCGAGCACTCCGCACGCCGAAACGGCGGAAAACAAAACGAAAGTCCCCATGGCACGAAGTGGCAACATCACGGTTCTCCTTCTGGATTTCCGAGAGGATGAGCACGTGCGGGGGAGTGGTCAGCCGTCGTACCACCTCTTCCGCCGGGCCTCCCGCGCTGTACACCGCACGGGCCAGCACGTTGGAATCGAGCACCGCCCGCATCACTCAGTCTTTCGAGAACGGACCGCCCGAATCGCCTCGTCGAGCGATTGATCGGCTTCCTCAACGGAGATGCCCTGCCGGTGGCGGTTTTCCGTGCCCTGCTTGCAAATCTCGTGGAACTCCGCCATCGCCTTCCGACGGCCGGACTCGTCCGGCTCCTTCTGAAGATCGATCACGCGGAGGATCACTTGTTGATTCTCGCGGAGCGCATGACCGAGCACCGCCTCATACACACGGCGCTCGACCAACTCGATCTTATCCACGTCTCGCGTGACGGATTCCATGCCGGTATTCTACTCCAGGCAAGCCGTCGAAGCAACTTACCCTTGACTCGGCAGCAGCTTGCGGAACTCGGCGAACAGGTAATTGCTGTCGTGCGGGCCGGCGGAGGCCTCGGGGTGATACTGTACGCTGAAGGCCGGATAACGCCGGTGGCGGACGCCCTCGATCGTGTTGTCGTTGAGGTTCAGGTGCGTCACTTCGAGCTCGTCGGGCAGCGAGTCGGCGGCCACCGCAAAGCCGTGGTTCTGCGTGGTGATCTCGACGCGGCCGGTGGCGTGGTGCAGCACCGGCTGGTTCGCCCCGCGATGGCCGAACTTCAGCTTGTAGGTCTTCGCCCCGCAGGCCAGCCCCAATAGTTGGTGCCCCAGGCAGATGCCGAAGATCGGCTTGCGGCCCAGCAGGTCGCGGATCGTCTGTTGGGCATAGTCCAGCGGCTCGGGATCTCCGGGACCGTTGGAGAGGAACACGCCGTCCGGCTCGTGGCCGAGCACCTCCTCGGCCGTGGCGGTGCCGGGCAGGATCGTCACGCGGCAGCCCATGTCGAACAGGTGCCGGGCGATGTTCCACTTCATGCCGTAGTCCAGGGCGACGACGTGGGGGGCCCCGGGGCGCGGCTCGCCGAAAGGGGACTGGCCGCCGCGGAGCCGCGCCCAGGGACTCAGGGCCTCGTGCCACTCGACGGCCCGTTGGGGAATCACCTCGCGCACCAGGTCGCGGCCGACCAGTCCCGGGCTGGCCAGCGCCTTGGCCACCAGCCGGGCGTCGTCCAGATCGACGCTCGACAGGAGGCCCTTCATCGCCCCCCGGGTGCGGATGCGGCGGACCAGGGCCCGCGTGTCGATCCCCTCCATGCCCACGATCCCGTAGCGGAGCAGGTACTCGTCGAGCTGGCCGTCGGCGCGGAAGTTGCTCGCCAGGCGGCTCCGCTGGCGGACGATGAACCCGGCCAGGTGCGGCTTGTGGCTCTCGACGTCCTCGCTGTTGGTGCCGTAGTTGCCGATCTCCGGGTAGGTCATCGTGACGATCTGTCCCCGGTAGCTGGGATCGGTCAGGATTTCCTGGTAGCCGGTCATCGAGGTGTTGAAGCACACCTCGCCGTCGACCTCGCCCAGGGCGCCGAAGGCCGTGCCGAGGAAGACCGTGCCGTCTTCGAGGGCCAGTTTTGCGGGTTGCGTCATGGCGCGTGTTTCCCACGATCCATATTTTGTTGCCAACGGTTCAGAATCACACGGGCCTTACCCCACGGCTGCGCTTTACACCCTTTCCAACCGCGCAATGTATAAAGTCCGCCACCGGCTCGGCCCGATAGCAGATAGTAAGGGCCGTGGGTCATTGACGGGCGGACCTTTGCGTCCGTCGCGTCTAGCCGGCCCGAGGTGAGGGTTCCTGTACCGGCGAGCAGGAACCCTCATTTTTTGCGCAAGGGCCAAAAAAGGGGGCAGGCACCTCTTGCCGGAACGGCCCGGAGGCGGGCACCATGCTTGCATGGTCGTCGCACAAAAGGTGCCTGACCCCTTTTTCCACCAATGTATTGTACCCGCCCGGCGTGCCGGCCGGTAGCTGCCGGGCTATCCGGCGGCTGCGCCGACCAGGCGAATGCCGTGGAACAGGAGGGCCAGGATCCCGATGGCGGCCAGAATCGTCTTGATCTGCTCCAGGTGGCTGGGCAGTGGCGGCTGTGGCTGTGGGGCGGCATCAGGGGGGCAAGAGGCCGCAACCGAGGGGTTGGACTGGCAAGTCACAGGGGGGGGTGTCGTGGGAGACCAGGCCCGCGGTGAAACGGCCACGCCCTCGGCCGGCGATGAGCCGGCCGTGGCGGCGGCCGCGGGCTGCGGTCTATCGCCGGGAGGCGAGGACATCGCAGGGACGTTGCCGGCCGCCGCCGGTCCGGCGGTTATTGCGCTCGGGGGGGGCCCGCGGTAAGGCGGCGGGGCTTGGGCGACCATTGTCGGGCTGGTTGGGAGCCGCTGGAACTCGTCGCCCACGGAGACTAAGAAGACCCTTACCCGGCCGCAGTAGCTGCCCATAGTCTTTCCAAAGCCGGTCCCGAACAGGACGCCGGCCAGCTCGCCTTGGCAGTTGAGGATCGGTCCGCCCGAGTCCCCCAGGCGGGCGCCGGCCTCCAGCTCGACCATTTCGTTGGGGAGGTTTCTGCCTGGGGAAAGGTATTCCGTGCAGCGGCCCGCCACGGCCCGGTACGAGCCCGAGCCGTAGCCGGCAATCCACAGCCACTGGCCCGGTTGCGGCGGCTGGGTGGCCAGCGGGATGGGCTGCACGGCCGGCTTCCAGATGGCCAGCGCCGCCAGGTCCCAATCCCGGTCGGTCCGCAGCACCACGGCGCCGGAGCGAAAACCATCGGGAAACTCGACGGCGACCGGGCCCACCGCATCCCGGACCACGTGCCAGTTGGTCACCACCAGACCGTGGCTGGCGTCTACGGCCACCAGCGCCCCCGAGCCCATCGAAAAACCATCGCGGTCCTGCGCAATCACCCGCACCACGGCAGGATGCGGCGGCTGGGACGGCTGCGGCGTAAATAGCGACGGCCAACCCAGGGCAGGGCCCGCCCAGCAGAGCACGACCGATATCGCCAACAGGCGTTTCACGGCAGTTAGACGGAGTTGCACGGTCTTGGGAGTCTGCACATTTGGTGAGCCCCGGGCGTCAGCCCGGGGAGGAAAAAGACGCTGCCGTCCTCTCCTTCTCTTCGGACATCGCCGCAGAGGCAATAAGCGTGTGACGCCGGGCTGCTACGGCCGGAGGGCCGGGAATCGGCGGAACATCCGGCACGGCCCTCTTGATCGCACCTCAGGGCTTACTACAATGCACGAGAAATGAGCCAATCTGACGGCGCCACCGCCGAGCGGACCGGGGAAAACGATTCCCCAATCGTGGCCCGGGCCCCGTACTGGCCGTCCGGAACCCGCTGGGGAGCTTGGCTACTTGTGATGGGGCTGGCCGCCGCCGTGGTTTGGAGCACCGCTGCCCTGATTCAGGGTTGGGTCCCCAAGGCCCACGGGCGTGGGGCCGGGGCCGGCGGACGCCTGGAGGTCTTCGCCGGCATCCCGCCGTTGGCTTGGTTGGTCGAGCGGATCGGCGGCAGCCAGGTCGAGGTCGGCGTGCTGGTCCAGCCCGGCCAAGACCCGCACGTCTTCGAGCCGACGCCGCGGCAAGTGATGGCGCTGGGCCGGGCCCGGCTGTTCTTCAAGATCGGCATGCCCTTCGAGAACGAATTGGTCGAGCGGATCGCCGCCCACCACGCCGGGCTGACCGTGGTCGATGCGACCCAAGGCATCGTGAAGCGGGCGGGGGTCGACGAGGACGAGGCAGGCCAGCCCGATCCGCACGTCTGGCTCGCCCCGCGGCAGTTGCGAATCATGGCGGGCAACGTGGCCGAGGCCCTCGCCCGGGCGGACGCGGCCCATGCGGGCGACTACCGGCGCCGCGCGGCGGCCGTCGCGGCGGAGCTGGATGCCCTGGACGCCCGTATCGCCCGCCGCCTGGCCCCCCTCGGCGGACAGCGGTTCTACGTCTTTCATCCGGCCTTCGGGTATTTCGCCGATGCCTACGGGCTGGTCCAGGAGTCGGTCGAGGTGGAGGGCAAATCGCCCACCCCCAGGCAGCTCCAGGCCCTGGTCCGCCAGGCCCGCGCCGACGGCGTGCGGATCATCTTCCTCCAGCCGCAGTTCGATCCCCGTGCCGCCGAGGCGGTGGCCCGGGCGATCGGCGGCTCGGTGGTGCCGATGGACTCGCTGGCCAAGGACGTGCCGCGGAACCTCGACGACATAACGGAGAAGATCGCCGCGGCGCTAAGGATGAAGGATGAAGGGTTGGGGTTGTGAAGTTTAGCGGGCGGGCTTGCCCGCCGTTCGTTGCGGCTGAAGCACAAGAGATCAAACAAAAGGGATATGCCTCATGGCGCCGTCCGAGGAGCCGGTCGTCGAGTTCCGCGACGTGGGTTTCGCCTACGACGGCACGCCCGTGCTGCAGGGCGTGAATTTCGTGGTGCGGCGGAACGAGTCGCTCTCGATCGTCGGGCCCAACGGCGCC
>Ga0181524_10006117_pt1 | contig 10546 bp, 8 predicted proteins | sample PEATcosm2014_Bin_34_FD_119761 | JGI IMG/M metagenome (GOLD analysis project Ga0181524, IMG submission 119761) | Peatland microbial communities from MTU Mesocosm Facility, Houghton, MI, USA - PEATcosm2014_Bin05_60_metaG | ecosystem: Environmental > Terrestrial > Soil > Wetlands > Peat | place...
GAAAACGTCATCGGTCAGTTCCGGCAGCGGGTTGCGATTGATCTTCATGATGATGCCGAACGGCGTTTCGTAGGGATACATCCAGTCCAACGGGAAGCTTTCTTCGACGAAAAACTCATTGGTCGGATTGTGGTCAAAGATGACTTTGCAGAGGAGGCCGTTGATCTTCATGACGGAAACCTGGCCGGAGATGGCCATGCGATTGTCCTCGGTCCTGACGCCTTCCATGGGCTGGAGTTGGCCCAGAGCGGCGCGGCGCTGAAAGTCTTCGCGATACGTGTCGTAACACTGCTCCAAGTCTTCCGGTGACGGGATGTAAATTTCCACCGGCGGATAAACGCCCTCGGCCCGGCGCCTCGCCTCGACGTGCGCGCCGAATTTCGTGAGCGGCACGTCCAAAACATTGTAGGCAGCCTCAGCGAGGTCGTTGACCAATGAATTGTCCGGACCGAAGGGGATGCCCAGCACGTATCTGATAAATTCCCGGAAGAACGGCGGGTCATGCTGCGCGCTGCGGAAATACTGCGAGCGGAGGTAGTCCAAATACGTGCCGTCGGCAAGCGCGTTTTGGGTGATGATATAAACGTCGCGGCGGTCGAACTTTTGATCTTCCTTCGGCTGGCACGAATGCGGGATGAAACTTTCGCAGAAAATTATGTAAGTCGGACAGAAGCGTCCGGGATCGGTGCCGCCAAACAAAATCGCGTTGCGCGTCATCTCCGGGTAAATGCCAAACGGCGGCGTGAACATATCGTGCCCAAACCAGTAACCGAACCAGTGATTGCGCTGTTCGCTCTTATACCAGTGCGACAGGCCGGAATAGATCGGCATGATCAGAGACAGGCCAAGCAGGATCAAGACTGGTCCGCGACGGCGGTAAACCAGCAACGCGACAATGAAAACAATCGGCAACGCCAACAAAATGAGATTGGCGAAGATGGGCAGCCCGTATTGATCCTTGGCAAACGAGCGGACGACCAGATGCGGCAGTCGGGAGAGGATGGAAAAGGTGACTTCACCGCCCGGGCCGACGTAAAGTTTGGCTGCCGCGTCCGCAAGACTATACAAGGCCAGAATAATGGCCACTCCACCACCAATGATTCCCCAGTATCGGAATCTGTCATAATGCGTGGCCGCGTAGGCGGCCATCAACGTCAATCCATAACCGATCATGAGGGCAAAAAGCGCGTGTGAGGCGGTGAAGAACACCTTGTTGAGATCCGCCGAGGCCCGGTCCCTGCCCACGTCCAATAGGATGACCAAAAGCACGGCCAGGCAAAAATAAATGGCGGTCAGCCCAATAAGCCAGGAGCGCTCCCGTTTTTGCATTTTGAAGAGGAACAAAAACGGCAGCAGCCCGATGAACATGATAATCCAACTGTATGACTCGGCGAGGCCCTGGGCAATATACTGCAGTTGGTGGACAAAACGCAGCGGGTCCTGGAAAATGTTCGTTCCGTGTGTCGTCTCATATTGGCCGCGGCTTAATGCATGAAAGAAGCCTTCGACGGTGCGGGGATAACCCCATTGCATTGGAGGAACGGTCATCCCCGCAATCGGCTCGTAAAAATAAAACGAAACTCCGAGGACCCACAAAAGTCCCATGAAAAGCACCGCCCGCCACTCGGAGAAAATCCCCCCGGTCTGGAGGCTCAACCAACCGGCGGTGAGAATCGAACCGATGCCGACAATATGGAAAAGTCCGACCTCAACCGAACTCATGTTGTTGACTGCGGGTATGGAATGGTTGCTCATCGCGTAAAGCACAATCAGATAAATGATGCTGTTGCCCAGAAAAAGGTCGCGGCCAAGACGCGGTTGGACGGCAGCAATGGCGACTTCAACGCCCATGGCGCTGAGCAGCAGGGTCTGGTGAATGGTGGCGCAGATGCCGTAGAAAAACATGGCGAGATAGAGGTAGCGTTTCTGATGCGGCGCATACATCCAGCGCATCAACATCAACAGCACCAAAATCAGCCACGGCACGGCAAACAGGGAAATCCGGTTGATGGCCACCGCTTCGCTCCACACGAAACCGTCCAGTCCCACCATCATGCCTGTAACAGACCCGGAAACCATGCAAATGGCGCTCTCCCATTTGCCGGTGATGCTCCTTAATTCTTCAATGCCTTCGATGAGCATGCTGCTGCCGCGCGACACCATCAAGGCGACCATGCCGCAGCCCATTGCCAGAGCGAATGATTGCCCCACCTCCACGCGCCAGGCAACGTTGCCGATCGGCAGGATGGCCGTCCAAAACCAGGCGTAAATCGTCCAGAAAGGGTAGCCCGGCGGGTGCGGAATGCCGGCGTAGAACGCGCCTGTGCATAATTCACCGGAATCTTCCAGCGTCAACTCCGGGGCTAGCGTCAGCAAATAAATGGCCCACATCACCGCGAAGACCATGACCATCACCACCCAGTCAATTCTGCGAAACAGTGGAGCCACGGGCACCGGCAGAGGCAATTTGCCGGGGGACGCCAGCTTGGCTGCCTTGCCTTTGCCGTTGTTCGGTTTCTGCTTTTCTATTTTTGCCATCAGTTGTTTGGCTTGGTGAACGGCGCGGAACACATACTAGAAGCAGAAACGCTGCGGTTTGTCGAATCAAAAGTGACGACGGGCAGACGGTTTTGTTCATTTTGCGAACCCTCGGACGCATACGCCGCATAGTTCTGATTGCTCAAAATCATGGCAATCACCGCACCGTGCCCGGTCGAACTGCCGGGCAGGGCGGTGCCTGAATCGAAAACCAGCAGGGTGAGCAATGCACAAGCCGCCACCGGCGCCAGTGAACCCGCAAACCAAGTCGCCGCCGACCGGCATGGGTTGGCGGAAAAAATGCGCCGTTTAAGCCCCGCCGACGGGCGGCGCGGCTGCCAGCAACGCAACTGAGTCTCCGGCAAATTCGTCTCTTTCATAATCTGTTCCTTCCAGTTGGAGTTTTATTTTTTGCAAACCGTAACGGTATCGGCCCGCGATGGTATTGGGCGAGGTTGCCAGCAATTGTCCAATCTCCTCAAACGTGTACCGGTGCCAGATTTTCAGCACGATCACCTCGCGCTGTTCCACCGGCAATTCGGCCAGGCACCGCATCGCTGCGCGCTCCGCCGGGCTTTCTCCCGGGGATTTTTCAAACCATCGCCACGATTCCAGTTCGCGCGTCAGCCGCCGCCAGAGCGACCGCCGGTAATTCAGCGCCCGGTTCCGGAAACTGCGCACGCAGTAATGCTCCAGCTGCAACGGCGGTTGCAGTCTTTGCATCAGCCCCACGAAGGTTTCCTGTAGCACGTCCTCTGCCTCGGCGTGGCTCAGACCCAAAGCGCGGCCATAGAGAATTAACTCCACCGCTTTCGATTGGTAGAGCTTTTCGCTCCAATCTGATAATTCGTCGCCGTTCACGGTTTCATTGCATAGACACCGTTTGCGTGAAATTTGTATAAAAATATTCAACCGGGACAGCAAATGCAGGCTAACACAAGCTTTTGTGGCCGTATTCAAGCAGCTTAAATCGCGGTTACGGCTCAATTCCAGCCCAGCCAAAGCCCGCCCTGATACGTGATGAACGCCAGAACCCACGCCAGCACGCCCATGTAAAGCCATTGGAACAGCGGCCATCTCCACGAGTTCGTCTCGCGCCGCACCACCGCCACCGTGCTGGCGCATTGCAACGCAAAGACGTAAAACACCATCAACGTGATTGCTAGCAGCGGCGTGTAGAGCGGTGAACCGTCCGGCCGCGTTTGCGCCCGCAACGTCTGCACCAGCGCCTTCTTGCCGGCCTCGGACTCGTCGCCGCTGCCGACATTATAGACCGTGGACATCGTGCTCACGAAAACCTCGCGCGCCGCAAACGACGAAATGACGCCGATGCCCATCTTCCAGTCAAAACCCAGCGGCGCGATGACCGGTTCAATCGCGCGGCCCATCCGTCCGGCAAAACTGTTCCGTAATTGTTCGCCCGCGAGTTCTGCCGAAGATGGAGGGTTGGAGAGCTGCGCAGTTTGTTTTGCCATCACGCCATTACTCCCGTTCCCCGTCACCCCGTTTTCGATTTTCGTATACGTCGCCAGAAACCAGAGCAGAATGTTCACGCCCAGAATCACCGTGCCGGCGCGCTTCACAAAAAGTTTCGAGCGGTCCCACATGTGCCGCAGCACGACGCGCAACAACGGCCGCTTGTAAGGCGGCAACTCCATAATGAGCATTGGGGTTTCACCCCGGAGGAGCGTTTTTTTGAACAGCCATGCCATTAGCAGCGCCACGACTGTGCCCAGCAGATACATCGCCAGCATCGTCAAACCTTGCAGCTTCAGAAAACCCAGGATTTTTTTATCGGGAATGCACGCTGCGATGAGCAGTGTGTAAACCGGCAGTCGCGCCGAACAGCTCATCAGCGGCGCGACCAAGATCGTCACCAGCCGGTCTTTCGGGGTTTCAATCGTGCGCGTGGCCATGATGCCGGGAATGGCGCACGCGTAGGAACTCAGCATGGGAATGAAGCTTTTGCCGTGCAACCCCACCTTGCTCATCAGCCGGTCCATCAAAAACGCCGCGCGCGCCATGTAGCCGGTGTCCTCCAGAAAGCCGATGAACAAAAACAACAGCAGGATTTGCGGCAAAAAAACAATCACCGCGCCGACGCCGGTAATGACGCCATTGACCAGCAAATCATTCAAATCACCGGGGGGGATCAAGCTGCCAACCAGAGTGCCCGCCCAATTAACGATGGCTTGCAGGGCGTCCATCGGGATTTTGGCGAAGGTGAAAATGCTCTGAAACATCAGCGTCATCAGCCCGATGAAAATCAAGGTGCCCCAGATTTTGTGCGTCAGTACGCGGTCCATCTTGTCGCTCAACGTCTCGCCCGGCGGCGCGAGTTCGTTGGTGGCGGCCTGCTGGATTTCCGCAACCCGCGCGTAACGCCATTCGATGGGCGCGCCGCGCCAGTCAATCCGGTGCGCTTCCAGCCGCTTTCGCGCGGCCGCCACGGCGTCCTGGATTTTTTGAGGATAATGTTCCTTGGACGATGCCAGCGCCTTTTCATTGCTGAGCAGCAGCAATGCCTCCGCGGTGGCCTGCAACCGCCGTTCCTTGAAGGTTTCCGCCAGCAAATCGGCCAGCCCGGTCGCTTCAATCCGGAACAATCCGGGCAACTGGCAAAACAATTTCGGTTTTATTTCGGTGTTGTTCTGAAGGGTCGCGATGATTTTCGCGCGCAACTCAGGCACGCCCGCGCCGCTGCTGGCGACGACCGGCATCACCAGCACGCCGAGCGCCGCAGAGAGCTTCTTTTCATCAATGCGATAACCGTTGTTTTCCGCCACGTCCACCATGTTCAACGCGATGATGGTCGGATGGCCCAGTTCGATGACTTGCGTGGTGTAATAAAGGTTCCGTTGCAGGTTTGAGGCGTCCACGACAACCACAATCAAATCCGGTGGCGGCAGTTCCGGCAGGCGATGCATCAGCACGTCGCGGGAAATTTGTTCGTCGAGTGAATTGGGGCTGAGACTGTACGTGCCTGGCAAATCGAGAACGCGGACGTCCATCCCGGCCGGCGCACCAAGCAACCGGCCCTCCTTGCGCTCGACAGTCACGCCGGCGTAATTGCCGACCTTCGCGCGGAGGCCGGTCAGCGCGTTGAACAACGTGGTCTTGCCGGAGTTCGGATTCCCCGTCAAAATGACGTAGGTCGGCGCGGAAGTTTTTCCGGCGGATTTTTTTTCGCCCGAGGCCGCTGCGGAATCCATGTTAGTCCTGCTCTTCATCGGCGCGGTGGAAATCGAAAAAGGTCTGGATGTCCGTCCGATGGGCAAAGCCGAGCGCACGTTTCATCTGCTCCAATTCTTTACTCGTTTCATCCCGCCAGCCGCGTTTAGCCAAGAATGAGTTGAAAAAAAGAATCTCCTCATCTGTTGGAGTTCGTCCGTTACGCATGCACCACTCGAAAATTTGTTCGTCGGTGCCACCCTCCAGCACCCGTTGAACCAACAGCGGATATTCAACGCCCAAAAAACGACAAACACGCGCATCGAAGCCAGTGCCGAGATTGTAATCCGCAGGCAGTTTGCCCTGCGCGTGCAATCGGATTTTATCGAGCGTCCGGCCAAAGAAAACGACGCCACCAATTCTTTCGTCAGAACGTCGCAGACCGGGAATCTTCATACAGAATCAACGTGCAATAGCGGTTTAAGGATTCACCTTCACCAGAATCTGTTCCGCCTCGTTTTTACGGAGGGTGAGATTGTAGCCGCGAACCTTGATTTCCACTGGATCGCCGAGCGGGGCGAAGCGGACGAGTTCGACTGTGGTGCCGACGAGCAGGCCCATTTCCATCAGGCGCGGGCGGCTTTCGGGCGGGAGTTTGATTTCGGCCACAGTCACCGTCGTGCCCACGGCAACCGAACTGAGCGGCTGGGGAGCGGCAACCATAAAAAATTTCAAGCGGCGGCGGGAGAAGGCAACGGCTCGACCAAAATCGCCCTGGCCAGTTTTTCGCTCAAAGCGAGGCGTGCGTTGCAAACCTGACAGATGACGTTGGCTTCGCTGCTCAGCAGTTTGACGCGCTGCTCCTCGCCGAGGCCAAGCTCGCGCAGCCGGTCGCGCACTTCCGGCGACGCCGCCAGTTCCTTGATGCAAACGGTGGTGCCGGCCTTGACCCGGCTCAAGGGGCAAACCGCCGGGCCGGCACAAAGGCCTTCGATGACTTTGAATCCTGTCACCTGTTTCTTCACAGCGCCATAACCTAGGTCAACGGCGACAGGGAGGCAAGCAGGTTTTTGGCCTGGCCTTTGCAATTTATGGCTTCTCGTTTTTGTGATTCGGGCTGGATGGAAACAAAACAACGCCCAGTTCATCAACTGCCCGGCGCTTTCAAATATCTGCTGGCGAACTCGATGAACGTCGGCCAGTTCGGGGCATCGGTGTGCCCGCCGCTGTGCTGGCGGAAGGCGATGTCGCCATCAATCAGCGGGGTCTCGATTGGTGGGAAATTGGTGGTGCCCATGTCGCGTTTGCCCAAAAGCGTATAAACCGGCCCGGCTGCGGCAGCGGCCATGAACGTGCCTTTCGCATCCACCCACGCGTCCCCATTCGTCGAACCGCAACTGAGAAAGACCGGACGCGGCGCGCACATCGCGATGAACTCGTGCGAATCGACGGGGAGATCGTTCCAGTTCAGTGAGCCGCCGTATTTTATGAAGTTGCCCGCCATCCAATGGTATTCGCCCGAACTGGCGAGATTCTCGACCGTTCCGCCCCAGTCGCGCCGGTAGAGCTTGGCGCCGCCTTCGCCCGATGAACTGACATACGCGATGGCAAAACGCGGGTCATAAGCCATCGCCACAAGAGTTGCCTTACCGTAACGCGAGTGACCTTCCAGACCGACCTGTCTGGCGTCCACCACCTTGTCAGTTTCAAAATAATCGAGGGCGCGGCTTGCGCCCCAGGCCCAGGCCCGCAACGCACCCCAGTTATCCGGCTTACGGGGCTGTCCCTTGTTGCACAGGCCGATGATGCCTTCCGTCAGGCCAGCGCCGTTGTCAGCTTGAATGCTGGTGGGAGTGAGAACGGCGTAGCCCCAGCCCTTGGCGAGGAGCTGTTGTTGCCAAGTGGGGCCACTGCCGCCAAATCCACCGCCGAATCCGCCGCGGGCAAAACGGTTGGTCCCGTCAGGGGCATTCGTGCCGCGAAATCTCTCGAAAAATCCCGGCGGAAAATTGAAACCGAACTGCATGATCACCGGCACCGGCCCGGTTGCGTTGGCCGGGGTGGACAACGTCAGGTCAATGTTGACGCTGATTTTCGGGTCCAACGCGTTGTCAACGTGGCCCACGAGTTGTTTAGTGATGACCGGCACAGAACCATTCGTTTCCATGGTCGTGCTGGTTACCTCCCAATTCACCTTGGGCGTGTTCGGGGGGACCCGGCCATAGATTTCGCGGTCGAAATCCTCGACGATTTCCGGACGCCGCTGATTCCACCACACCTTCGCGGTCTTGACTTTCTTCCCGTTGTTCAACACGAGCGGGTCGGGCAGAATCGGATATGGATTCGCCTTCGATTCGTCGTAGTGGGCGTAATTCGTCGCACGCGGATTCATGCCGTCCCGCCAGGGTCGGATGGAAGTAATGTGCAACTGCTCCATCATTTGCTTGTGGTCTTGCTCCGTGGCAGCGTTGTTTCCGCCACCGAACCCAAAGCTGCCACGGCTTGGAGCAGCAGCGACGGCGTTTGAAATTGAAGCCGTGTTTTGTGCATGTGCAGGTAAAACGGCAATGACTGATAATCCGACAATCGCAGTGAAAAGGCGGTGTAAAGCAAATGCATTCATGCTCAAATTCGGATGCTATGAATCAGCCAACTCAACGCAAGCGAGAAAATGGATGCACTGCGTCCTGAGCACACTTGGGGGCGCGTTGCGCAAATGAAATTTGCCGGGGTGAGCATCCTCGTGTTTGCGCCGCCTTCGCCCCGAAAGCTTTCGGGGTGAAGGCGCGAGACCGATGGGGAATCGAACTTCGACCGGCTCGTCAGAAGCCTCGCCCCCACCGAAGATGGACCTTGATGACGCAGGAGCACCTCCGCCCGACCAACGCCGTGGTGCGTCGTTCAGCGTCTGGCTCTTCAGATTTAGCTTCAAGGTTTTGAACGGTTCAGGCAGGATGTGGGGCGAAATTCCCGGGGCCAAATGTATCGCGGAAAAAAAATCATCGTGGTGATGCCGGCCTATAACGCGGCGCAAACGCTGCGCCAGACCTATGACGAAGTGCGCGAGCAGGGTATCGTGGATGAAATCGTTCTCGTGGACGACCACAGCCGCGACGACACCGTGGCCATTGCGCGGTCGCTGGCAGGCGTGCGCGTGCACGTGCACGAGCGCAACACCGGCTACGGCGGCAATCAAAAGACCTGTTACCGGCTCGCGCTGGGCATGGGCGCGGACATCGTCATCATGTTGCACCCGGATTATCAATACACGCCCAAGCTGATTCTGGCGATGGCCTCGATCATCGCCAACGGGCTGCATCCTTGCGTGCTAGGCAGCCGCATTTTGGGCGGCTACGCGCTGCGGGGCGGGATGCCGTTTTGGAAATACGTGTCGAACCGCTTTCTGACCCTCGCCGAAAATATTTTGCTCGGCGCGAAACTTTCGGAATACCACACCGGCTACCGGGCGTTCTCACGCGAAATCCTGGAGGCGCTCCCGCTGGCCGAAAATTCCGACGACTTTGTTTTCGACAATCAGATGCTCGCGCAAATTCTCTGGCACGGGTTTACGATCGGCGAAGTGAGCTGCCCGACGAAGTATTTTTCTGAAGCGTCTTCCATCAATTTCCGCCGGAGCTTGAAATACGGCTTCGGGTGCCTGGGCACGGCACTGGCGTTCCGGCTGGCGAAAATGGGGCTGTGGAAATCCAAACGGTTTACGCGGCCCGTCCTCCGTAGCCGTGCTACTGCGGAGGGCGGACGCGGCTGAACGCGACGGACAACCGGGATTTCTTGCGGTTGGCGGAGGCACGGTGCACCACCCCGGACTTGACGGCCTTGTCGTAGGCCGAGTTGACGCCGGGCAGCAGTTTGGCGGCTTCGCCTTGCTTGCCCGAGGCCAGCAGCGTGCGATAATTTTTTTCCAGACGGCGCAGGCGCGATCTAACGTTAAGATTATGCAGGTGTTTGCGTTGACTGTTGCGCATCCGGCGTTCGGCAGACGTGGTGTTTGGCATATTTCGTTGCGATAAAGGGGCGGCACAATAATCAAATCCGGGCCAATGTCAACGGCGAAAGCCGCCGGTCTCCACATTTGGGCGCACGACAAATCATTTGCGGCGGAAATGAAGAGCGGCTTTCGCGCTCAAACAAAGCCAAGGCAGAACTGACATAATCCTGCCGGACTTTGCAAGATTGTGCTCTGCGCACAGCCAGCGAACGTTATCAGACAGTTGTTTGGTGATTATGCCAGCAGTGGGTTTTCCGTCGTCACCGGTTCGACCGGCTCCGGTTCTTCAGTGATCTCCACCAATGGTTTGAGATGCGCCTTGCGGTGCATGTCAAATCCGGTGCCCGCCGGAATAATATGGCCCATGATGACGTTTTCCTTGAAGCCGCGCAGCGAATCCACGCGCGACCGCGTGGACGCCTCTGTGAGCACGCGGGTCGTGTCCTGGAATGACGCGGCACTAAGGAAGCTGTCGGTTTCGAGCGACGCCTTGGTGATACCCAGCAGCACCGGCGAGGCTTCGGCGGGTTTGCCGCCCATCTTCTCGACGCGCTCATTTTCCTCCTCGAAGTCCAGCTTGTCTATCTGTTCGCCCCAAAGGAACTGCGTGTCACCCGGCTCGGTAATGCGCACTTTGCGGAGCATCTGGCGCACAATGATTTCGATGTGCTTGTCGTTGATGGTGACGCCCTGGAGGCGATAGACCTCCTGTACTTCGCTGACGAGGTGCTCCTGCAATTCCTGCGGGCCGCAAACGTCGAGGATTTCGTGCGGGTCAATTGGGCCTTCGGTCAATTGCTGGCCTTTTTTGACGAAATCGCCCTTGAA
>Ga0181524_10006118_pt1 | contig 10546 bp, 6 predicted proteins | sample PEATcosm2014_Bin_34_FD_119761 | JGI IMG/M metagenome (GOLD analysis project Ga0181524, IMG submission 119761) | Peatland microbial communities from MTU Mesocosm Facility, Houghton, MI, USA - PEATcosm2014_Bin05_60_metaG | ecosystem: Environmental > Terrestrial > Soil > Wetlands > Peat | place...
ACCGTTCCAACAACCATGCCTGTGTCGGCGACCTGCGCGCAGGCGCAAGCGGCCCAAAGCGCCACCAAGAGCGCAATCCGGGAGGCAGTGCGCACGTGTGTCCTGATAGAGACCAAAATTGGTTTATGCATGAGCTAAATTTCCTCGCCAATAATTGGATTCCGAACCCGACTGTACTTCGGAAATCATGACGGTTGCATTACCTTACGATTAAACCCTGGCCAAAAAAACTGGATGCCAGACCAGAATTATACAGTCAGTTTCTGCGCCATGTCAAGAAAAAAGACACACGTGTGTCCAAAGGGGCATCCCCACCATGTCCAACCGTAATCTGCTGTTAACATTAAGATATTAAAGGTTAAACTATCAAGAATGGTCATGCCGATCCGTTTCTCTTGACAAGCGATTCAGATTGCCTTATCTTGAACACGTGTGGCCATGATCTCCATCAAAGACATCGCGCGCTCGGCCAACGTCTCACACTCGACAGTCTCCCGCGCTCTTCGCGGCAGCCCCCGAGTCGGCGCCGAAACCACCGCCTTGATCCGCAAAATCGCTGAAGAGAAGGGATATCGCGTCAGCGCAGTGGCCAGGGGCCTGGTCACCCGCCGCACCGATTCGATCGGCGTCGTCGTGACCACCGTGGCGGATCCCTTCGTCGGCGAAGTAGTGGCCGGCATTGAAGAGGTGGCGCTGGCCCACGGATATTCCCTGTTCCTGGCCAACTGCCACGCCGATCCGGACCGCGAAATGCGCGTCGTCCGTTCGTTCCAGGAACGCCGCGTGGACGGCATCCTCGTCAATGCTTCCCGCGTCGGCACGCTGTACATGCCCCTGCTCGCCGAGATGAAGGTCCCCATCGTCTTGATCAACAACCAGTACCCGGGCGGCGAGTTCGCTTATTCGGTGCGCATCGACAGCCTCAGCGGCGCCCGCCTGGCCGTCAAGCACCTGGTCGATCTGGGCCACCGGCGCATCGCCTACCTGGGCAACCGGTACGGCCTGCAGGCCGATTCGGAGCGCTTCGTGGGCTACCGGCAGATCCTGGACGAAGCCGACCTCGGTTTCCAGCCCGAACTGGTTGTCCACACCGAAGGCACTCCGGAAGGGGGAATGAGCGGCATGACGCGGTTGCTGGCCCTGCCGCAGCCCCCCACGGCGGTCTTCTGCTACAAGGACCTGATGGCCATCGGCGCCATACGCGCCGCATGGGAGGGCGGCGTGACCGTGCCCGGCGATGTGTCGGTGGTGGGATTTGACGACCTGTTTCTGTCGTCCTACACAATTCCCTCCCTGACCACCATTCAGCAGCCCAAGCACCAGATGGGATGCCTGGCCGCCAAGATGCTGCTCGAACTGTTATCCGGCGGCAAGCCGCAGAACCAGTTGATTCTCGAAGGCCGGCTGGTGGTGCGGCAATCCACCGCCCCGCCGCGCGCCGCCGGGCAAGAGTGAGCCGCGCTGCTACAATCCGGATTGTGCCCCTGCGGACAACCTCTCACACCCCACGGATCGCCGGCCTCTTTCTTCTCGCCTGCGCTTCGCTGCTGGCGGCGGCCGATGACCTCCGCGTCTACGCCATTGACGTGGAAGGTGGCAAGTCCACCTTGTACGTCTCGCCTTCGGGCGAATCCATGCTGGTGGATGCCGGCTACGCCGGCTTCCACAACCGCGACGCCGATCGCATTGCCGCCGCGGCTCAGGCGGCGGGCGTCAAACAGATCGATTACCTGGTCGTCACCCACTACCATGCGGACCACGTCGGAGGCGTGGCGCAGCTTGCCGCCAGGCTGCCCATTCGCGCCTTCTTCGATCACGGCAAGATGTCGGTAGCCCTGGACCCGGATGCCAAGGCCGGGTACAACGCCTACCTCGCGCTCCGCGCCAAAGGTCCTCACACCGTGGTGAAGCCCGGCGATACCATCCCCATCCAGGGCATCCACGTGGAAGTGGTCGCCGCGGCCGGGGAAGCCATCGCCAGGGCCCTGCCCGGCGCCGGTCAGCCCAATCCGCTGTGCGCCACCTACCATGCTCTGGATGAGGATGGCGGAGAAAACGCGTACTCCATTGGTATGCTGATTGCTTATGGCAATTTCCGGCTGGCCGATCTGGGAGACCTCTTCTGGAATCAGGAGCACGACCTGGCTTGCCCCAACAACAAACTCGGCGTTGTGGATGTCTACATGACTACCCATCACGGCGCCAGGACGTCGGGTTCGCCGCAGATGGTGGATGCTCTGCACCCCAAGGTCGCGATCATGAATAACGGCGCTGACAAAGGCGGCTCGGTCGAAGCCTGGCAGACGATTCACGATTCCCCCGGCCTGCTCGATTTGTGGCAGCTCCACTTCTCCAACCAGGGCGGCAAGGCTCACAATGTTCCGGAGGCCTTCATCGCCAACCCCAGCGTACCCTGCCAGGGCAAGTGGATCGAGCTGACGGCCCGGAAGGACGGCACGTTCACCGTCGTGAATGGCCGCAACGGCTTCCGGAAAACATACAGGCCCTGACTGTGCCGCACCCTACGCCCACTACCGATCCGTTGTTGCGCCAACCGAGCCGGGTGCCGATTCTGCCGGCCATCCTGCGGTACTTCGCGTCCGGCGAAGACAAACCTCCCCTTCGCGATCCGAAACAGATCGAGCGCTTGTACAAGCGCTACCGGATCACGATCATGACCGCGATTACGCTCGGCTACGGCATCGCCTATATGTGCCGGCTGGGCCTGTCGGTGGTCAAGAAACCGCTCATCGACGACGGCATCTTTTCGGCGGATCAACTGGGGACCATCGGATCCGCCATCTTCTACGCCTACGCCTTCGGCAAACTGGTCAACGGCTTTTTGGCGGACCACGCCAACATGAAAAAGTTCCTGGCGTTCGGCGTGCTGGTCTCGGCGCTGATCAATATCCTGATGGGCTGGTCCACGCTGCTGTGGGTGTGGGTGGTCCTGTGGGCCTTGAACGGGTGGTTTCAGGGGTTCGGCGCTCCCGCGGGCGTGGTGGCCATGTCGCAGTGGTTCAGCAACCGGGAGCGCGGAACCTACTACGGCATCTGGAGCACGGCCCATCCGCTGGGCGAAGGACTGACCTTTGCGCTGCTGGCCGCGATGGTGACCTGGTTTGGCTGGCGGGCCGGTTTTGTCGGCCCCGGCATCATCTGTGTGGCGCTCGCCATCGTGCTGTATGTGGTCATGGAGGACCGCCCCCAGACCATGGGCCTGCCCGCCGTGGCGGATTGGAAGAACGATCACCTGGCCAAACCCGCGGACGGCGTCGAGAAGCCAAAATCCACGTGGCAGATGCAGCTTTCCATCCTCAAGTACCCCTCGATTTGGGTGCTGGCGTTCTCCAGCGCGCTCATGACTATGACCCGCTACGCCATGAACGACTGGGGCATGCTGTATTTGCAGGAAGCCAAGGGTTACTCGGGGATCGCCGCGGGCAGCCTGCTGGCTCTCAAATCGATTGCCGGGCTGGCGGGCTCGGCCTCCTACGGCTTCATTTCGGACAAAGTCTTCCGCGCCAGGCGGCCGCCCATGAATCTTGTCTGCGGCCTGCTGGAGATCCTGGCGCTGGTGGTCATGTTTGCTATTCCGCCGGGGCACCCGCTGGTTCTCACCGTCATGCTCCTGGTTTATGGTTACGCCATCACCGGGCTGATTACTTCCCTCGGCGGATTGTTCGCCATCGACATCGCGCCCAAGAAGGCGGCCGGCGCGGCCATGGGGTTCATCGGCGTTTTCAGCTATGTCGGAGCGGCCATCCAGGAGCGGATCAGCGGTCTGTTGATCCGGCACGGCACCACCATCGTCAACGGCGTGCGACAATACGACTTTCACAATACCATCGTTTTCTGGCTGGGAACTTCTATTGTTTCTTTGATTCTTGCGACATCTTTGTGGCGCGTCCGGGCAAATGACTAACTTCGGCAATCCTACCTACGATATCGTCATCATAGGCAGTTACACGAAAGATTCCATCGTTTCACCGTCCGGCGCCAGGCAGGTGGACGGCGGCGGCTTCAATTACGGCGCTCACGTGGCTTCCATGATGGGCCTCAAGGCCGCCGCGGTGACCCGGTTGTCGCGGGAAGATGTCCGCGTGGTGGATTCGCTCACCAAGCTGGGTGTCATCGTCTATCCGGTCTATACCTCCCATTCCACCGAACTGCGCCTGTATTACCCGACTTCCAACGTGGATGAGCGTGTCATATCGGTGACCCACACTGCCGGAGCGTTTACGCCCGATCAAGTCAGAGACCTCGAAGCCAGAGCGTTTCTCATCAACTCCTCGGTCCGGGGAGAGGTGGATCTGGCCGTCATCCGGGAGTTGCGCGCCAAGAACGCTCCGCTCGCCGCCGACGTGCAGGGGTTCATTCGGATCATCGGCCCGGAGGGCGTCCTGATGTACGATGGCTGGCCCCAGAGACACGAAGTGCTCTCGCAGATCGACATCCTGAAGACCGACGCGGTGGAAGCGGAAAAGCTGACTGGGAAGACCGACATCCAAGCCGCGGCGCGGATCCTCGCGGGTTATGGGCCCAAAGAGATTGTGCTGACCCACAGCCAGGGGGTTTTGGTGCTGGCGGACGGCCGGTTCCACCAGGCGCCGTTCCGTCCACAAAAGCTGGTGGGGCGCTCCGGCCGGGGCGATACCTGCATCGCTTCGTACGTGTGCAAGCGCTTGACCGCGTCTCCTCGCGAAGCTACCATATGGGCGGCGGCTGTCACCAGTCTGAAGATGGAAGCCGAGGGTCCCATCGCGATCAAAGCGAGTGAGGTGGAGGCGTTGATCGCGTCGGAGGCCAACCATTCGTGAGGCGGCCCCCCAGTCCCGATGTGGCGCAGCCACTCATGGCTGCCGCGCCGAGACTTCCGGTTCGCGGACCCGTGCCGGGCGTCTCGGCGCTCCTGTCGCCCCACGTTTGTCCACGGCCATGCTGCTCCGCGGGCCACGCGCTCCCGCGTGCCAACCAATGCTTATACTAGGAGATGAGTGTTCGCAATGAACTTAGTAAGATTTGCTTCTTTAGCACTGGCGGTTGTCTCGATTCCCGGGAGTGCGCCGGTAGTCCTGGCTCAAGCAACTCCCGCGCCGGAACTGAAGTTTGTGGCGATTGTGACCCGGCATGGCGTTCGTCCCCCGACGGTGAGCAACGACCAGATCAATCCGTATTCGGCCGAGCCATGGCCCAAGTGGGACGTTCCTCCCGGGTATCTTACGGCCCACGGCAGGGCCTTGATGAAACTGTTCGGCGCCTATGACCGGGCGCAATTCGCGCGCGCCGGGCTGTTCAGTCCCACGGGCTGCGCGGATGCGGAGCACGTCTATATCTGGGCGGATAACGATGAGCGCACCATCGAGACCGGCCGCGCTTTGGCGGAGGGCATGCTGCCCGGTTGCCCGGTCGAGGTCCACTCGGTGCCGGCGGGAACACGCGACCCGCTGTTCAATCCCGTGGCGACCCGTGTCGGGCATCCGGACCCCGATTTGGCGGCGGCGGCCGTCTCCGGCCGGATCGGCGGTCGCCCGGAGGCTCTGCTGACCGCGTATCGCCCGGCCTTCGAAACCATGCAGCAGGTGCTGGCCGCGGGCAAGACCGTCAAACAGTCTCTGCTGGAACTGCCGGTTTCGCTTGGTCCGGCCGCGAGCGGCCTGGCTGAAATGCGCGGACCGCTGGCCACAGCCGCTTCGCTGGCGGAGGATTTTCTCCTCGAGTACACCAACGGAATGGAAGGCAACGATCTCGGCTGGGGCCGCCTCACCGAGTCCAACCTGCGGGAGATGATGATGCTCCATACCGCCTACACCGATCTGATGTGGCGAACGCCGCCGCGGATCGGGCGCCCGTGGGCTTCGAACCTGTTGAGCCACGTGGTCAAGGCCATGGAGCAGGCGGTTGCGGGCAAGGCTGTGCCCGGCGCCATTGGCGCCCCCGGCGATCGCATGCTTGTAATCGTTGGGCACGACGCCAACCTTTCCAATATTGCAGGGATGCTGGATCTGGCGTGGCTGCTGCCGGGTTATCAACCCAATGACACGCCTCCCGGCGGCGCACTGGTCTTCGAGCTATGGCGCCAACCCGCGGGCGGGGAGTATTCGGTCCGCACTTACTATACGGCCCAGACCCTCGGGCAGATGCGCAACTCGCTGCCGCTGACGCTGGATTCGCCTCCCGCCAAAGCGGCGGTCTTCCTGCCGGCTTGCAGCACGCCCAAGCCAGGATCGCCCTGCGATTGGAACGCATTCCAGCATACGATTGAGACCTCCATCGATCCGGCATTCGTGAAGCCGTAAGAGCAGTCAGCCCGAGACTCTGAACCGGAAACGCATGTCTTCGCCAAACCACTGAACGTAGTTGGTTCCCCAGCCGTTGTTGAACAGGCTGAAATGGAAACCCTTCGACACGTCAGGCTGGTTCCTCGAAAAAAACACCGGCGATTTCTCGCCGATGGCGACCACCGGCGCATCCAGCGTCTCGATCTTCAGACTCCCCCGCGGATCCTGGTAGCGCAGGCCGTTCAGCACGGCGTGCATGGCCCGATTGCCCCCCGTTACGACGTCAAATGGCGAGATCTGGCTGCCTGTTTTCTCCAGCAGCCAGTTCCGCGGATCGGGGGCCAACGGATGGAAGCTGAGCCAAAGCGCTTCCGGCATGCGGTTCGGGGTCTTGCCGAACCAGGAAAACTCGATCTCGACCACCGGCTCCCGGTCGGGCAGACGCAAATCGAGGTACATGACTTGCGGCCATGCGACCCGGCCCGCCCCCTCGCTTTCGGCATCCTGGATGCCCAGCCGGGCAAGGATCCGGTGACCGCTCGCGTCCCTGTCCTGCCAGGTTTTCGCGAGCGTGGGCCGCCAGGTGTGGCTGCGCGCGCTGAAGCGCTCGATGTTGGGTTTGCCGAAATCCTTGGGCGCCCAGTCCGCGCGGCTCTTCAGGTACGCTTCGAAGAAGCGATCGTAATCCTCTTTCGAGAGCGTCTGGTAGGTGAACGCGGCCAGTAACTGCCCCGTGGATGCCCAGTCGCGCCCGCTTTCCTTGCGCCGCAGCCGGCAAATCGCACCCGTTTGGGGATCCAGGGCCACCACGAAATGCTTCGTCTCGATCGGTTCGCCGCCTGGATACGGCCGCATCCCTCCGCTTTGCGGCTCCACGGGTGCCAGACCACGCACCCGCTCGGATGCCTGGGCGCGCAGCGGCGCGGGTAGGGCGGCAATCGCGTCAAACAGGTCGTCGCGCTTTTCGGCCCAGCTCTTCGTCACCACTCGGTACTTCGGTTGATCGATCATGCGGGCCAGATCGCGCGGCGTGTAGTGGTCGAAATCCAGCCAGGTCTTGGTGTCGGTGCCCCAGGTGTGTTCCACTTCCAGCAGGAAGCTGCGCAAGAACGCCAGATCGGAGCCGTCGCCCGGCCGAAAGTTCCCGGCCGCAATCCACTCGCCTCTGAGGCGCGCCAGCTCCCGATAGCGAGCCACCTTGAGAGGGTCGCTGGGCACGCCGTAGATCCAGGTGTCCCCGATCTCCTGGGTCACCACCGGCAACTGGCCGCGGTACGGCGCGACGGCATCGGCAATCCCCGTGAGATCGGAGGCGGTCACCGTGGCGGCGGGGAACTGCTTCCGGAGACGGGAATAGATGCCGTCGATTTCTTCGGCCGAATGCGGTCCGCGGTTGTCATCCGCGACTTCCACATCCACCGCCAGATCCGATCCCGGGATTTTGACCACGCCGCCGTATGCATGATGATGATACATCACCACCAGCCGGCGGCCGTCCGGCTCCCGCCACACGAACAGCGGAGGAACGTCCGGCGGGGTGCTGGCGGAATTCACGCCGATGTCCAGAAGCTGGACGCCGTGTTCGGCCAGGGGACCGACGATGGCTCGCGTATGGCCGGGCACGTCGGTCATTTTTGCCCCGGTGGTGGTTCGCCCAAAACGCCGGTCGAGCGAGTGCGACAGCCCCAGAGCGCCGTCGATCAACGAGGGGTCCATCAGTTCCGTCTGCCAAGTGAACGGGATGGCGTGCCATGCAATATCCCCCTCCGCAATCGCCTGCTCCATGCGCTTGCGTTCCGGGCCGGCCGCCCTTTCGAGGTGCTCGTAGACCAGCCACGATCCCGTAGTCCACACGTAGCGGTCGGCCCCCGACTGCCGCCGCGCGGCCGCGGTCTGAATCGCCTGTGGGAAATACTGCTCGAAGTACTTTCGCAGGACGTTCGCTTGGGTATCGACGAATCCGACGTCCAGATGACACTTGAAAGCAACCAGCACCCGCTTCACCTGGGAATCGGAAGCCACGGCTCCCTCCGCCTGCGAAACCGTGGCTCCGGACGCGAATCTGCCGCACGCACCACCAGCGACCAGGCTTTTGAGAAAATCGCGGCGTCTCACCATGGCGCCGTACCTGCCCCTTTTTCCGCGACCTGCTAGAAGTACAGCCGCAGCGAAAGCTGGAGCGTGCGCTGCAGATTGCTCTTGCTGGTAATCATGCCGAACTGGCCGGACGTGGCAGTGAAATTCGGCGCGGTCAGGTTCGGATGGTTGGGGAAATCGTATGCCTCGGCGCGGAACTGGAAGCCGCTCCGCTCGTTGATGGCGAAGGTCTTGAACATCGACAGGTTCCAATCCTGGAAGCCCGGGCCATAGATGGAATCGCGAACACCCGGGGCAAAATTGAAAGTGCCGGTGGGAGGCGCCGTCGCGCTCACGGTGAAATACTTCGGCGAACTGGAATTAGTGACCGGGCCGGCGAACGCTCCCGTGTTGATCGTAGCGGGCCCGTTGAGCACCCAGAACTGGCCTTCGCTGCCGCAGCCGAAACTGCCCGTCTCGCCCACGCCGGCATAATCGTTGTTGGCGCCCACACCGCAAGGCGTGCCGGTCTGGAATTGCGCGGTGCCGGCGATGGACCATCCACCCAGCATCCTGCCAGTGAGCTGTTTGTTGTTCTTCAGGAACGGCAGGGCGTAGATGTAGTTGATCACCACAATGTGGCGCTCATCGTATTCCGACGGGCCCCACAAGTTGCTGGTGTTGTAAGCATAGGGCACGATGTCGCGGTAGTTCGACCCGTTATCCATGCTCTTGGAAAGGGTGTAGGCAAAGCTAAAGGCGGAGCCGCTGGTGAACCGCCGCTCCCATAGGATCTGCAAGCCTTTGTAAGTGGAATTGACCACGCTCTCCTCTTCCTGAATGGAAGCGAATCCCTTATATGGGCGCAGAGCGTTGACATTCACGCCGGGGTTGGCCAGCAGGGCGCCCGCGGTGGGCTCATTGATGTCGTACACCTGCCAGGCGTGGTTGCCGCGATGGCCCACGTAAGCAACCGTCAGCACGCTATGCAGCGGGAGCTGGCGCTGCGCGGTGAGGTTCCAGTTCCACGCCACCGGGGGTTTGAGGTTGGGATTCAGGGTGGTCATGCTGATCGGCGCGGCGGTTCCCGTGGTCAACGAGGCGCCCGGATTATCCACCGACACGTTGTTGACGGTTACCACCGGTTGGAAGGGGGAATTCCCACCCGGGAAGATGTTGTCCAGCAGGCCCATGCGGGTGGTGAAGGCGCCGACTCCGCCGCGGATGACGGTGAGTGGAGTGAGCTGATAGGCGAAGCCCAGCCTCGGCTGGAAGGTATTGGTGTTCTGGATATAGTTCTTGCCCAAGTTGGGATCCAACAGGCTGGCGCAAGACGCGCCGTCGCATTGGTTGGAAGTGAACGCGGCGATGCGCCCGCCGGCCGAGGGGAACGTGCTGTAGCCGGGGATCACCACGCCGTTATAGGGGTTGCCTGTGCCCAGAATGACGTTGCCGGTGGCGGGAGAAACCTGAACCGCCTGAGCCGGGTTGTACACGCTGCCGTCGAAGTAGTCGTTATTGCCCCAAAGCGCATGGAAGCCGCCGATATTGGTCCAGCGCAAGCCGTATTCCAGGTGCAGTTTGGAGCTGACCCTCCAGGAGTCCTGCGCGAAGCCTTCCCACATCATGGCACGCAAGATGGCGAACGCGCGCGGGCCGATTTCGGTGTAGCTGTCGGCTAGGCCCAAGGCTAGGTTGGCCATCCCTATGCCGGAGGTGGCGCCCAGACCGGTGCGGGCGTCGGTGAAGTAGAAGGTGCCATTTTGGTTGCTGGCGCCGCCGGGAACGGTGTTCACGTTGATCTCGTCGCCATCGTTTTCACCCGAGTATTCGAACGAGATGCCGGCCTTCAAGGTGTGGTTCCCCCAAACCTTGGTCACGGTATCCGAGCCGGTCCAGATCGGCCCGGAGGAATGCGACGGGTAAGGTCCGCCGGCCAACGAGTAAAAACTCGGCATGCTGGCGGTAGGAATTTTATTGGGAAGGTCCTTTCCATTGGGCATCAGGTAGGGGAAGTTGATGCCCAGGGTCTGGCGGTTAAAGCCGGCCAGCGCCGTGTTCACCGGGATGTAGACGTCATCGATGCTCAGGGTGATGCGCGCCTCGTTCATCAGGGTCGGGGTAATGGTGGAGGTAAGGGCCACCACGTTGGTCTGGTTGGGACGGTTGAAATACTTGCCGGTTTCGCC
>Ga0181524_10006119_pt1 | contig 10543 bp, 8 predicted proteins | sample PEATcosm2014_Bin_34_FD_119761 | JGI IMG/M metagenome (GOLD analysis project Ga0181524, IMG submission 119761) | Peatland microbial communities from MTU Mesocosm Facility, Houghton, MI, USA - PEATcosm2014_Bin05_60_metaG | ecosystem: Environmental > Terrestrial > Soil > Wetlands > Peat | place...
CCGTGGTGGAACGCCGACAGGCGAGCTGCCCCCTCCCATGCCCTCCCCCGCTTGCGGGGGAGGGTAAGGGTGGGGGCAGAGCCGCATCCGATGATGCGGAGGTTGTTGAACAGCGTTTGTCGGCGTTCCGCTTCCTTTTTTCTTTCGTCATTGCGAGGAGCGTAGCGACGAAACAATCCAGAAAAAGGCATTTCAGAACTGGATTGCTTCGCTGACGCTCGCAATGACGGGCCTAAGCTTTGGCGAAACGGGCGTAGCGAAGAGCGACAACGAGGCGCCACCCCTCGATTGGCTTTTCCCTCCCGGCCTTCGCGCTTCAAGTTCCAGCGTTTGCAAGACTCGGGCGCCAAGGCGCGCCGCGAGAACGGGAGCGCTTATTCGCTCCCGCGAAGCTACCGCGGGGCGAGAAACAGTCGGCGTCGTGACAACGATTTTGTTTTATCCGCCCCCGCGAAAGCGGGGCGGCTGAAGTGAGGACGCCGCTGCATCTCAGCCAGCAGGGCCGGCCGTCGGGCCTTCATCGAAAGAGCAATGACGCCGTTGATTCAATCCGACCGAAAGCCGCTGTCGCGACGCGTCGACCGCAGCGCGGCGCTATTCGCCCTTGATATTGGCCGCCGTGATGACCTTTCCCCACTTGGCGGAGTCCCGCTTCACCAGATCGGTAAACTCCTCGGAGTCGAGCGCCATCACGATTTTCTGCTGCCTGGCGAAATCATCGGCGATCTCCGGATCGTGCATCATTGCAAGCGTTGCCTCGCGGAGCCGGTTCACGATCTCTTTTGGCGTCTTCGCCGGAACGATGATGCCCTCCCAGGCCGCCGCATCGAATCCCGGCAGGGTTTCGGCAACGGTCGGAATATCGGGCAACCCTTGCATCCGTTTCGGCTCGCCGATTGCGAGGGCGATGACCTGCCCCGCCTGAACGTGCGGCAGCATGGTCTGGACGGGAATGAAGGCGATCTGCACATCGCCGGCTATCACCGCCATGGCTGCCGGCCCGGTGCCTTTATAGGGCACATGCATGAATTTGGCCCCGGTCTCGAGCGACAACAGTTCCATCGCCAAATGACTGAAGTTGCCGATGCCGGCGGTCCCGTAGGTCAATCGACCGGGCTCGGCCTTGGCCAGAGCGATCAGCTCGGGCACGGTGCGCGCAGGAACAGAAGGATGCACGGCGAGCATCTCGGCGGACCGCGCCACTGTTGCCACCAAAATGAAATCCTGCAGCGGTCGATAGGGCAGATCCTTGTAAAGAAACGGATTGACCGTCAGCGGCGTATCGGACGTGGTCGCGATCGTGTAGCCGTCCGGACTGGCGCGCATGAGCTCCTGCAATCCGACCGTGCCGTTCGCGCCACCGCGATTTTCAACGAAAATCGGCTGACCGAGCCGCTCCGACAAATGCTTTGCGACCAGTCGTCCGACGAAATCGGTGCCGCCACCCGGCGGAAAAGGAACGATCATTTTGATCGGCCGTTGCGGCCAGCCTTGCGCAAAACCTGCCAGCGACGCAAAGCCCACGATGCCCAAAGCCAATACGAGTTTCGCGATAAGAGTTTTCATTGCCGCCTCCCTAGTCTCTTGGGTTTTTTATCTTTTTCTCGAACTTTATCTTCACCAGCCGTCCGCCGCGTGTCGGGAAGAAGCGGCAGCCGAATATAGGCTATGGCAAAATTGTATTGTAAGCCTTCGCATGCGTCACGGCCGGGGTCGGGAGCCGCTGGGCGGCCGGCCACGGCGGCCTTCCACCAAGGACGCCGGGTAAAACTCAATCGAGACTTGTGCCCGTCAATGCTCGGTCGTTCGAAACCGACCCCGAAGAATGCAGCGACTTTGTCGCTGCCATTGTGATACGATGATCGACGAAAATAGATGAAGGAGCGTCTTTCGTTCCAATCATCAAAGCGAAAAAATCCCGAAGCATTCGGGAGAATAATGGGGGACGCCAATGAGAAAAGCCGTGGCACTATTGTTGACGGCGCTTGCCGTGTTGTGCGTCGCACCGGCGCCGTCGTTCGCACAAGATTGGCCGGATCGACCGATCAGGATGATCGTTCCATTCCCCGCCGGCGGGGGCACCGACTTCGTCGGGCGGATGGTGGCGAACTATCTGTCGCAACGCTTCAACCAGCCGATCTACGTCGAGAATCGCGGCGGCGCGAACGGCGCCATCGGCCTGGAGGCGGTCAAGCAATCCGCTCCGGACGGCTACACGCTTGCCTTCACGTCCGATACGCCGATGACGGTCAATCCATGGCTCTACAAAAATCTGTCGTACCGGCCGCTGGACGATTTCATCCCGGTGGCGACGGCCGTGCGGCTGCCGGGAATGCTGGCCGCGCATCCGTCGCTTCCGGCGAATAACATTGCGGAGTTGATCGAGCTGGCGAAGAAAAAGCCCGGCGGCATCGCCTATGCCTCCGCCGGAGTGGGTAATTTCAGCCATCTGGCGATGGAACTGTTTTCGATGTCGGCGGGCGTCAAGCTGCTGCATGTGCCCTACAAAGGCACCGGCCCAGCCGCGATGGCGCTGCTCGGCGGCGAAGTGCAGATCGGATTCAACAATGTTCAAACATTGCTGCAATATGTGCAGGGCGGAAAATTGAAGGCGCTCGCGGTAGCCGAACCGAAGCGCATGCCGCAATTGCCCGATCTTCCGGCGGTAGCCGAAACCGTGCCCGGCTTCGAGATGGCACCCTGGGTCGGCATCGTCGCGCCCGTCGGAACGCCGAAGGCGATCGTGAACCGCCTGAGCGAGGCGACTATTGCCGTGATGAGCGATCCCGCAATTGCCAAGCAATTCACAGATCAGCAACTAACCGTGATGGCTCTCGATCAAGACCATTTTGCCGAGCTTATTCGAAGCGATCTCGCCAGGTGGGGCAAGGTGACAAAGGTCGCGGGCATCGAAATGGAATGAGCGAGTTGCCTTCAAGACGGGCGGGAGCCAGGGCACCTCGAGGTCCGCCGGGTCGACGACAGGCCCATCAGGATTATCGGCAGCACGGACTGCCGTAGGCGGTCATCGCTTGTATACAGACCGCGAACGGGAATGTTCGAGGCTTTGCACGCAATTGCCGCGCCGGTGAGAATAAAATTGCGAACAGCTAGGCTTCTGAAATCGCGATATAATTCGAAGGGGTTGGCTGTCTCCTAATGCCGTTTCCGCTGCGTCGCGGTGAACTATTCATTTGGTCGCCAGGATTCGGAATTGCTGGCGGGATCGAGAAGCGGCATATGGCCCTTGGCAACCGAGCGGAAGGAAGTGGCCTTGGAGCTTCGGACGAGCAGGATTCTGGTGGGGGATTTCGGACTGTCGGTCAAGGACGCCGGCCGTGGTCACCCCATTGTCCTGATCCACGGTCTCGCCTGCGGCAAGCGCATGTGGTTTCGGCAGATGCGCGCATTGCAAGAGCGATTTCGGGTTATCGCCTATGATCAGCGCGGTCACGGATTGAGCGATGCTCCAGCCGATCCGACGCTGTATTCACCCGCACTTCTCGCCAGCGACCTCGTCGGCGTCCTCGACGCCCTCGAGGTCGAACGCGCAGCGATCGTCGGCTTCTCCCTCGGCGGCGGGCCGGCCTTGGCGCTGGCGGCGACCGCGCCTGAGCGCGTTTCGCGGCTGATTTTGGCGGACGTTGGGGCGGGCGCCGACGACATGTGGAGGTCGCAGTGGCTAACGCAGCGCTGGACGGACCTCATCGACCGCGGCGCGACCGACGATCTTGTCTGCGACATGTTGCGCAGCGAATTCTTCAAGCGATTTGCGGCGCAAAGCGTTCGTAGCCGGGACTACATGGCCGGTCTCATTCGTGCCACTCCCCTTCTTGGATTGCGGAACATATTGTCCGAGGTCCTCGCCAAGCGGAAATCTCTGTTCCGCATGACGACCGTACTGAAATCGTTGAAGGTGCCGACGCTGATATTGATAGGCCAACACGATAATGTTTGCCGGGCGCCGGCGCGCTTACTCTCGAGCACGATCCCAAATGCCTCGATCGAGCGGATACCGAATGCCGGCCATATGGCGCCATTGGAAAACGCCCCGATGTTCACGTTTCAAATACAAAAATTCATGAATAGCTGATACACTTCGCAGGACATGTCTCGTCAGCGACGCAACCCGCATATTCCCGCGGCGTTGTTCTGCCGCCTGCCTGTTTCTCGGTCCTGGAATGCTCCGGCGACTTTCACGACAAAATCGGCCATAAGCCGCCATCATTCACTTGGGTTGCGGGCTGAACAGTTCATCCAGGCCTCGTATGGCAACCCTCGTTGTAGGGGGCCTGACCTCGTAGATCGCTTTCCATTCGGCGCACTGGCACCACGTTCACGGCTCGAATGCGAAGACCTTTTTCCAGTCGCGCTTCATGTCGACGACGGTCCACCCTTTCGCATTCGCCTCGTCGAGAGCTTTATCGAGTCGGCCGATATTGGACTTGCGGTCGTATGCCCACTCGCGTTGCGCGTCGGTGTGATGGACGAGACCCATGAAGCGCGCGCCGTTTCCGGCCGCGGTCCATTGGAGCATCTGGAGATCGCCGTCGGAATTGCCGAACGCGAAGATCGGCCGCCTGCCGATGAATCGATTGATCCCCACCGGCTTGCCGGGGCCATCGTCGACGAATTCGATCTTGGACACCTGCAAAAGCACGGGCTTGCCATCCGGACCCAGCTTGAACTTCACCACGCTTGACGAACCGACGACCTGTTCGGGTGGAATGCCGTATGCCTTTTCGGCCCAGGGCCGCATGAAATCGACCCCACCGCCCGAGACGATGAAAGTCTTGAAGCCGTTGGCGCGCAGAAAGCTCATGAGTTCCAGCATTGGCTGGTAGACCAGATCGGTGTACGGTCGATCGAAGCGTGGATGCCGTGCGGTCGCGATCCAGTCCAGCACGGCCGTTCTGAATTGCTCCGTGGTGACGCCGGTGTGGGTCGCCGCCAGGATCGCCAAGACGCCGTGCTCCCCGGATGTGGCGAGGCCCTTCGAATCGTTCGCCAGCACCGCCTTGAACGGTTGCTTGGTGTGCCATTCGGGGTGTTGCGGTGCCAACGCCTTGACGCGGTCCAACGCGAAGGCGCCCTGAAAGTAGACCGGTTGTTCGGCCCACAGCGTGCCGTCATTGTCGAACGTGGCGATGCGCTCGGCGGCCGAAACGAAGTCGGGGCCGCCTTGCGTCGTAACGCGGGCGACGAAATCTGTGATCGACGTCTTCACCTCGCCGTTATTCCAGGACGGCAAAGGATCGGATTGCGCCCGCGCGGCGTGGCTTGCGAAGCCGCAAAGTCCGACCCCCAATGCTACCACGAGCAGCGATCGGCGGGCGATTCCATATGAATAGGCGATTGAAATCATGTCACACTCCGATTTCGAAGCTCGGCCGACGAAGCGCAACGAGGTTCCGCCTGTTTGCAATAACGGCCCGTCTCACCTGCGGTTTCAATTCACTGACCATGATGCCGGCGCCGATCGGGATCCTGGACCCATCAGAATTACTTGCCGCGTATCCCGGATCCGTTGCTCCGCCGTATCGGCGTTCCGTGGCTCTGTATCTTCGTCTGCATCTCTGGGCTCAATTGCTTCACCAGTTCTGCGTTGTACGAACCGGTGGGTCGTAGAGGCGGTGGACTCTGGGCCAGCTTGTTCGAGCCATATATCTGCGCCGCCGCAATGGCATAGGAACGCGACTCGGCAGCAGGCGTCCCGTCTTTGACGGCGGGATCTACATCGGTTGCAAAGATCGAAATTGTATTATCGCTGTTGCGAACGATATCGAAAAGCCGGAACTGCTGCGGGAAATCCCGGAGCGATGCGGTTTCAACCTGCCAGAAGCCGAGTTCCGGGCGCGCCGCATCGGGTGATTTGAAGGCGGTGACCGTATTGTAATGGCGATGTCCCGCAATCAACAGGATGAGATTCGGATGTTCGTGGAGAGTAGCAATCAGCTTGTCTTCGGAAACATAAGCGGCAGAGTTCCAGCCGACAAAAGAGCTTGGGGGCTCGACGCCGATCGGTATATGCGCCGCAATGATCATGAGCTCGCCGGCTGCCTGACCATCCGCAAGTTCTTTGACCAGCCAGTTATAACGTTTTTCATCGAGAGACCCATGCCCATAGCCGGGAGAGCTGGTCTGGGAATGGGGCGGATTGATATCCTCGTCCCTTTGCGTGTCATCGAGCACGATCACCTTGAGCGGGACGGCAGACTTCGGGTGGAAACTATAGCAGGCGAAGTCATTGTCGACGCTGTCGGGGGTGAAACCGTGACCTACGGGATTTGAAGACGTCGTAAAAAATTCTTTCATCCACGCGCTTCTTGAAAGCGAGCGGCGGCTCGGATCGGCGACAACCTTCTGAGGCGCGCTGAAATTGCCGACAGGTCCGGCGCCGATAATATCGCCGTAGCGAGTCGAACCGTCGAGCGCGCCCATATAATATTCGCGGTTATTTATACCGTCGGGTTCGGTGAATATGTCTCCCAGCCTGAGAATATCCTCGCCGACATAAGCCTGTCTTATATGATCGGTGACGGGATTCGTCCCCATCCAGAAATGATCGTGATTGCCGAGGGTTTGATACCACTCGATTGTCTTGTCGAGCCCCGCGGCCTGATAAGCCTTCTGATAATCGACGGTGGAAGCGCCGGCGTGAGCTCCGGAACTTGGAGTGATGAACTTGCCGTCAAGAACGTCGATATACCACCTTAATTCGTTGTACTGAGTATCGTTACACGCATCGCCCAGAGAAATCCCGAAATCAAACTTATTTTTCCTGTGTAAGGCGTTTATCGTCTGGACGGCAGCGTCGAGAACTTGTGTCGAATCCAGCATAACCGCCGAATATCCCGGTGAAATGCCATCTTTGATGCCAAGATAGATCGCTGATGATGGAGATTCCTTGTCGGAAATATGGACGTCGGTGATAACAAAAAATCGCAACAGCTTTTCAGCATTGCCGACCGATGCGCCAGTATACGTCGCCGGGACGATGTCGAGTCGCTTTTCGTATTTTAGACGCGAACCATAATGCCAGGCGCCATAGCCGTATTATTTGTATTTCGAAACCTCATCGGGACGAATCTTCACCGCAGGTGTCGGATTGGGCACCACCGTTCTCTGGAGAGTGGTGGCGACATCGGAAGCGATCGGGTATCGCTTCGGCTGGCTTTGACCCAGGGCGCGGGCCTTGCCGATGGCGAAGGTGGAAACGGCCAGCGCGCCTGCACTCACCCCAAAGCCGCGCCGCGACATCTTCTTCATAGCCGTCCTCCAGTTTTGTCAGGTCTACGGATTGCGGCCGCCGCCATCTTGCTATCGACGATAACCGTCAAGAAATCAGTCGGCGTATCCACATACCTATCGAGATGCCAGGCATATTCCGCCGCCGCCGTTGTTTGTTCGGATGGCGCGTCAGCGGCAACATCGACGGCGGGCAGCATTTGCGTGTTCCGCGCAGGCGATTCGGCAGCGCGGTTTACCGCCGACAGGGCGACAATTCGCTTCCGAATCTAATAATTGGTGAATATCGAATCTCTCGCGAATATTTATGGTCCGGCCGAAGCAATTTCGGTTCACGCGAACCGCGCCGGCAATAAGGGCTTTTGATGCTTGCGAGAAATATGCGCAAAGAAGAGCGTTTGTTAGAATGCTTATAATAATGGATGCTCGGCGAACTGCACATGCACCTGACGCCATCGCTTACTTTGATTCGTCGAACTGGCGCACTGGGCTTGCACGCTCGCCCCCCCGGGCACGCGGGACGCCAGGCGATCGAGCCGGGACTGGCGTTCATTACGTCCGCGACTCCGTATTCTTCCTGAGTTGTATCGGGTGGCCGATTCCGCAACGCCGATTCACAGGCGGGCCGTCGGTGATTCGGCACGGATGATTCGGCACGCCAGGCGGGGCGCACCATTCAACTCACCTACGTATCGATATCCGACGCGGGCGGCTTGCACCTAGCGCGTCAACCGGCGGGCCGTGAAAGACTGCGCCGGCCGGCCCGATCGCGATGGCGCGCCGCGGTCGGAGTCGCCGGGGTAGCGACAATTTCGTTCGTGGCCGCGCTGGGCGCGACGCTGCTGCCGGCGAAAGCGCAGTTCACCAGCATTACCGACTTCGGCGACAGCTATGCGGATACCGGTTCGGCCCCGGGCGGGGCGATACAAATGCTGCAGAAAAGTCCCTGCCCGCCCAATCTGCTGCCGAGCCCGCAAAACACCATGTATGCCACGTGCCGATTCACCGGCAGCACCAACTTTGTCGATTCACTGCAAGCCATCTATGGCCTGCCAACCGCGACCAATTATGCGATCGGCGGCGCGCTCACCAACAATGCCAACACGTTCGGGTTCCCGAATGCCGGCTTCGCGGATGAAGTCGTCAACTTCGCCGGCAACCATTTCGCCAATACCGATCTCATATTGCTGTCGATCGGCGGCAACGATGTGACGCTTCTTCAGACCAACCAATTGATCGCTTCGGTCAACGCGACGGCGACCCAATCGGCGGTAAACGCGGTCTCGGGCGTGCAGCAGCTGGTGGCGGCCGGCGCCCATAACATCGCCTGGCTCAGTCCGGGCAACTCTATATATTTCCCTGCTCCGCCCAGCGGCAGCGGCCAGACCTTGACCGATCTTCAGCGTACTGCCTTTGCGGACACCTACTTCCAACAGATCGAACAAATGCTCGCGCCCTTGGCGAATGCAGGCGTTCGCATCTTCCTGTTCGACTTTGCAATCTTGCAGGCGCGGCTGGCAGCCAATCCGGGCCAGTACGGCTTCACCAGCGCAACCAACTGCATGGCCTTCCCTCTGAGCCCCGCCCCCTCTGGGGTACAGGTGGGGGTTCCAGGCTGCTTCTATGACAACACAGTCCACCCCACCGGCGCCGGAATGGCACTGATCGCCAACTACATGGCAAACCAGATCGATGCGCCGACGACCGTGGTTTCGCAGGGCGGCATCACCACCGGCATCGCCGCCGGTTTCGCCGGCTCCGTGCTCGGCCGCATCGACGCCGACCGGAGCTTTCAGGAGTTAGGGAGCGGCACCGCGACGGCGCTGCCCTATGCCATGGAGACCAAGGCCCAGGGGCCGGCTTGGCCGATACGGCCGGCCGCGCCGGAAAGCCGCTGGTCGATCTACGGCGATGTCACTTACCGCAGCATCGGCCTTGACCGGCAATTCCTCGACGCCGGCTACGATTCCGAGGCGGTCGGCGGCCTCCTCGGCGTCGAGTATCGCCTCAATCCGCGGCTGCTGCTCGGAGGCGTGTTCGGTTACTCCAACTCCACCGTCAACCTCGACATCCAGAACGCCCATGACCACATCAATTCCTATCAGTTCGCCGGCTATGGCTCGTTCACCGACAGGCACTGGTTCGCCGACTCTCTCGTCGCCTACGGTCGTAACGACTTCGCTGTCGACCGTGCGGGCGTGATCGACATCGTTCACGGCAGCACCAGCGCCAACACATTCACGGCGGCCGGCAAGACCGGCTACCTCGTCGACGTAGGGCCGATCCGCGCCGGGCCGATCGTCGGCTTCGACTACACCTATGCCGTCATTGGGGCCTACACCGAAACCGGCGACAGCCTCCTCACCATGATAGTCAACCAGCAGGCTCTCGCCGCCTTGACCGGCGACGCCGGAATGCAGTTGCGACTTCCATTCGTGTGGCGCGGGGATCGCTACAACCCGTTCCTCAACGTCACCGCCGAGCAAGACTTCCTCCGTTCCGGCCGGATGGTGACGACCACTCAGGTCACGACGCCGCTGCTCCCTGTGCTCACCCCGGTTCCCGATAGTAACAACCATACTTACGGCAAGGTTGCCGCCGGCGTCGCCGCGAAAATTGCCAAGAATGTCAGCGCCACCGTGACCGCGGCGACCACCTTTGCGCGCGAAGGCGGCAACGAATTCATGGCCAGCAGCGGCATCAAGGTGGCGTTCTAGAGCATTCGTTCGGTCGATTTGATTCGACGGGATTCCCGAGGTTCCGCGGATGATCGCGTCTTTCCGCATTGATTCTGTCTAGGGGCTGGAACGACGGCCGAAGTCGTATTCTGCCGCGCTCGGGTGGCGCGGAATTGAAGCAGTCGAAGCTGGCGCGAGTCGGCCGATCACCACATTGACGTAAGAAGGAAAGAAATCGTGAGTCCTTTGCGAATGTCCCTGATTTCGTTCGCTTTCATCTTCGGCGGCACGCTGCTCGGAATGCTGCTTCGCGTCAAGTTGCCGGAACCTCATCTCAGCGCGGATTCAAAGGATGTCGTCAGGCTGGGGATGGGTCTCGTCGCAACGATCGCCGCTCTTGTCCTGGGCCTCCTGATCGCCTCGGCAAAGACTTCGTATGACGAGCGAAGCACCCAAGTTAAGCAAATGACGGCCAAGATGATACTGCTCGACAGCCTGCTGGAGCGGTACGGGGCAGAAACGCGGCCGGCCCGCATTCTGCTGCGGCGCATTGCGCCCTCGCTTGACCGAATTTGGCGGGACAACAGATCCGCGTCTGCAAATGCAACGCCCTACGA
>Ga0181524_10006120_pt1 | contig 10543 bp, 8 predicted proteins | sample PEATcosm2014_Bin_34_FD_119761 | JGI IMG/M metagenome (GOLD analysis project Ga0181524, IMG submission 119761) | Peatland microbial communities from MTU Mesocosm Facility, Houghton, MI, USA - PEATcosm2014_Bin05_60_metaG | ecosystem: Environmental > Terrestrial > Soil > Wetlands > Peat | place...
CCGATCTTGGGCAAGGGGGCGGTGAAGGACACCTACAATCTGCTGGCGGAAGGGATCGAACAACTGGCGTGCCGGTTGGCGGAAGGGGAAGGGGAGGCGGGAGCGGCGTGGGCGGAGCGGCAAGGCTTGAGTCGCTACTTTGGCAGCAGCCTGAAAGGTGAGGCGGCGATTGACTGGGACGACAAAAAACAACGCGAGCAGTTGTTGACGGCGATCGTGCAGGATGCCCGGCGGCTGCTGGGCTTGGCCGAGCAAGCACAGGCGGCCCATCCGCAGCAGGCGGAAACGATTGCCGCGGCGGCGGCCTTGCTGCGGCGCTTGATCGCATAGGATGTGGAGGAGAAGCCGGAGGGCGGTTGCCAGATCAAGGAAGGGACGGAAAAGGACCGGGTGGTGAGTGTGTCCGACCCCGAGATGCGGCACGGGCGCAAGAGTGCGAGTAAGCGCTTCAATGGGCACAAGGCGGCGGTGGCGGTGGACCTGGAGAGTCAGTTGATCGGGGCGGTGGAGGTGCTGGCGGGCAACGCCGGCGACCAGGAAAAAGCGCTGGACTTAGTGCACCAGAGTGAGCGGGTGATGGAAGCCGAGGTAGAAGAAACGGTGGGCGACTGTGCTTACGGGGGCGGGCCGACGCGACGCGCCTGTGCCGAGGAAGAGCGCGTGCTGACGGCCAAGGTGCCGGCCAGTAGCAACGGCGCTTGTTTCCCCAAGCGGGAGTTCGCCATCGATTTAGAGAAGCAGGAAGTGCGCTGCCCGGCGGGGCAGACGACGAACGACTATCGCTCGGCGGGAGAAGATCGGGGTGGACGCTTCGTGTTTGCGGCGGCCACCTGTCAGGCCTGCTCTTTGCGCTCGCAATGCGTGCGGGGGAAAGGGCCGCGCACCCTGACGATCCAGGCGGAAGAAGACTTACAGCAACGAGCGCGGGTGCATAACCAAACCGCGGCGGGACGGCAGAGCTTGCGCCAGCGGGTGGTGGTGGAGCATCGGATCGCGCGGCTGGTGCAGTTGGGAATTCGCCAAAGTCGCTACGTGGGGAGAACCAAGACCCGCCTGCAGGTGGTGATGGCCGCCGTGGTCGCGAACCTGAGCTTGGTGGCGGGATACTGCAAGCGCCAGACGAAGCTAGCGGCAATCCCCAGCGCCGCGGCCGCCACGGCCGCAAGAACTGGCCTTCTGGGCGCCGTTTTAGTCGTTTGGAGCCGACTCTTCACTCGCCCCGAGCCCGCTTGGGCGTAACGGGTGGAGTGCGCACACCGCCACGCGAATCAAACCCCGCGAACTGTCGGTTGAACCCCCCGGGTTCCCGGATGGATTTCTAGGGGAAACTGCTGCGAGTAAGACAGCGAGAGACAATGGGCTATCTACTGGTGGTGGCAGCGGGTGTGCTGCAAGGCAGCTTTATGGTGCCGATGAAGTTCTCTCGTCGCTGGGCTTGGGAAAACACCTGGCTCGGCTTCACAAGCACAGCCTATTTGATTTGGCCCTGGCTCCTCGCGTGGGCGACTCTTCCCCATCTGCTCGCGGTTTTTACTTCGACTAGCCTTCGTTCTCTTGTGTTGGTCGAGCTATTCGGACTAGGATGGGGTTTAGGCGCGCTCACCTTCGGCTTGGGGGTCGACATGCTGGGGTTGGGGCTGGGGTTTACCATCATCCTCGGCCTTGCCGCATCGGCGGGTACCCTTATTCCCTTGGTGGTTCTTTTCCCAGAAAAGCTGCTTAGACCTCAGGGACTCCTGACCATGGCCGCTCTCCTTTTGGTTCTGGGGGGCATTGCGTTTTGTTCCTGGGCGGGGAAATTGCGTGAGGCGCAACAGAACACTGGCCGAGAGCAGAGCAAATCATCATTCGGCTCGGGGCTGGTCATCTGCATCGCCTCGGGGTTGCTGTCCTCCTCAGGCAATCTTGGTTTTGCCTTCGGTGGGGAGGTGATTCAAAAAGCTATACAACAGGGCGCGGCAGAGTCCATGGCCGGAAATTCGCTTTGGGCGTTGATCACCATGCCGCTTTTTCTTGTCAATGCCATCTATTGCTATTGGTTGCTCAAAAAGCGAAGAACCGGCGGCCGTTTTTTTGAAGGTGGGACGAGACTCTACTGGGTTCTAGCGGCGAGCATGGGACTCCTGTGGATAGCAGGATTTGTTTGCTATGCTCCCGGAGCTCGCTTGCTGGGTCCCCTGGGGCCATCCGTGGGGTGGGCCATCATGTTGTCCGCCATGGTCATTACTGCTAACCTGGGAGGCTTTCTCACCGGGGAGTGGAAGGGCGCGAGCCGGAAGGCTTACGGCTTCTTGCTGAGTGGCGTAGTCACTTTGCTTGTGGCGATCGGGGTGGTGGGGTACGCAAACCACTTATGACCGAGTTGGCAAATGCCTAGTATTACTATGTTAAGTGGTGTCGTCATGAACCCGCTTGAATTTCATTCCGCAGGAAGGACAGCGTCCGTTCGATCTCACTAGCCAGGGCTGGATCGCGCGGAGAATCTGTTCCCCCGTCACACCAGAAGTTTTTTTTGCGGCGCAAATAGGTCGTGAGAATAAATAAGTAAGCGATGGCCGAGAGAACGAGATGATGATGGAAGCCTCGCCAAAAGCGCCCTTCGAAATGATCGAGCCCCAAGTCATCCTTGGAGCGCTGGTAGTATTGTTCGATGTGCCAGCGGGAACGGCTCAGTTTCAGGCACAGAGCTTTGGTCGGCGACCGGTGCAGGTGCGCCAGATAGTAGTGATAAGGTTCGGGATCGCCCGCCGGCCAGTCGACCACCAGCCAGACCTTTTCCAGTTCGCCCCCCGCGTGGCGCAGCTCATGCTGCAGGAAGACCGGCCGCCAAGCCAGACGCGTGCGCCGGGTTTTCCCTCCCGCTGTTATCCAAGAGGCGTTCTTCCATTCCGACGCGGGGATGCGACGCGTCAGATCCGCCAAGTTCTGGGATGGAGGTTCATCCAGATGCACATGGCGCCGCACCCGCTTGACCTCCGTGCGCACCTCGTGATCCCATCCCTTCAGCGCGTCGCCCTCGACTTGCAGGAAAAACTCCATGCCCAACTGCTGCACTCCGGCCCGAAAGGCCGTGTTGTTCCCATAAGCGCTATCCCCCAAGATCGGCGCCGGGGGCACTCCGTCGCTCTGGGCCTGACGCAGGATCTGCAGTGCCAACTCGGGCTTGGTGGCCATGCTCACTTCCTCGGGTACCCCGGCCGCCGCACATCGTTCCCGGTCCTGGATCCAACTCTCCGGCAGATACAGCCGCCCGCCCACCGGCGCCGCGATCCATCCGTCACTGACAACCACTTCCACACTCACTTGGCAGTTGGCGCGTTTACCCACCGCCCCACAATACTGCGGCGCGACCCCCACCGAGTGCGCGCCTTGCTTCACCCAACCGGTCTCGTCCACCACCCAGGCTTCCAGCGGTTCCAGGTGGGGAATGATCTCCTGGCGAATCGCCGTCCACAGCTCTTCGTCGCTCCAGGGGCTGTCGGTGACGAATTGTTGCAGGCTTTGCGCGTCCACGCCCAGTCGCTCCGCCATCGGACCAATCGACTTGCGCTGACCCGGCACCAGCAGTCCTTCGACATAGCGGGTCGCCGCCACCCGCCGCTCGCTCCGGCCCAGGCCCGTGATCAAGGGAGCCATGAACTTATGAAATCGCCCTACGCTCTCTTTCCAAAGCTTGGCATTCCAGGGGATGGGTTTCATGCACCCATCCTAATCTCGGGAAAGAAAAAATGCAATAACTACTTAACAAAGTAATACTAGTAAGGGTACTTTTTGGCACACGATGGATATGCACTTCGCCAAACATGACTTCCAGGGGCTGAGGGTCCGCAGGCATCCCCGACCCGGTCGAAGTTACTTAAGCTGCGAAGCACCGGACAACCAGGGAGATTTTGATGTCAGAGATTAGAGATGGGATTCCGGCTGTGGCGCTTGCGGATGTCAAAGCGGCGCGCGAGCGAATTGCCAAGGAGATTATTCGCACACCATTGGTCTTCAGTGAGGCGGCGAACCGGCGGGCGAGTGGACACGTGTACCTCAAGCTGGAGAATCTGCAACGCACGGGCACCTTCAAAGTTCGCGGCGCTTTAAGCAAGGTGACTAGCCTCACACCCGAGGAGCGACAGCGGGGCATGGTGTGTGCCAGTAGTGGAAACCACGGTTTAGGAGTTGCCTACGCATCCTCACGTCTTGGAGTGCGATGCGTCGTGGTCCTTCCTCAGAATGCCAATCCCCACAAGATGTCTTTGTTGAAGGAACTTGGCGCGGAGGTCATCTGTTATGGGGAGACCTCGGATGTCTGTCAGCAGAAGGCTGATGAGATCTCTCAGGAGAAAGGTTACACCCTTCTTCACCCCTTTGCGGACCCGGCGCTAATTGCCGGGCAGGGCACGGTGGGGTTGGAGGTGCTCGATGATCTGCCCGAGGTGGAGGAAGTTTACGTGCCGATCGGTGGTGGTGGGTTGATTTCCGGCATCGCCGTGGCCATCAAAGAGCAACGTCCAAAAACGCGAATTTGGGGGGTCCAGCCCCAACATGCTAATTCGATGTGGGCCGCTCTCCGTCAGGGGAGAGTCGTCTCCCTGGATGAGGTTCGTACTGTCGCTGATGGGCTCGCAGCCAGCGTCACATGGGAGATAAACTTTGCCCATGTTCAGCGTTATGTCGAGGACGTGATTCTAGTGAGTGATCAGGCGATCCTGGATTCCATGTTGTTCTTATTGGAGCACGCCAAGGTCCTGGTGGAACCTTCGGGAGCCGCTAGCTTTGCCGGATTACTCGCCAACTCCCAGAGGCGTGGACTAGCTGTCGCGGTGATGAGCGGTGGAAATGTGAATCTTCGACAGATTGATGGTCTCCGGCAGATTCAAGGAACTTGATTCGGGGTCCTCGATTTGAGGATTTTTGGGGGAGTGCAATGCAATTAACCGAGAGCGTTCACGTCGTGGGCAGTGGGCGATTGGGATTCGGCCTGAGCCATGAACTTGATTGTCATGTCTACCTGGTGAACGCCGGCTCAGAAATGGCGTTGATCGATGCCGGGGTGGGACTCGGCTGGGATCGGATTGTGGCTAACATCCGATCGGATGGATTAGACCCTGCGAAGTTAAGGTTCGTTCTTCTGACCCATGCGCATGCGGACCACGCCGGCGGCTGCAAACAATGGAAGCAACAATTTGGAGTTACGGTTTTGGCTTCTCCTGTGGCAGCCAACTTTGTTCGTTCTGGAGATGAAGCCGGCATCAGCCTGGCGGCAGCAAAGGCGGGCGGCTTTTATCCTCCCGAATATCATTTTCAGGCCTGCCCCGTTGATGGTGAATTGCGGGAAGGCGAAACGGTCCGTGTTGGAGACTCCGAATTGCGCGTGTTGGAGACCTCCGGCCACTGCGGCGGGATGCTGAGTTTCCTGATGAAGCGAGATGGGAAGAATTATCTGTTCTGCGGTGACACAGTTTTCCACGGGGGTAAAATCCTTATGACCAACGTGTACGACTGTGACTTCCAGCATTACGTGGAGAGTCTAAGAAAAATGGCGGGCCTGTCGGTGGACGCGCTCTTACCCCGTCACCTTTGTGTGACGCTGGGCGGTGGCCAGGCTCACATTCAAATGGCCTTGGACTGCCTCGATCGAATGGCTCTCCCTCCTAACATTCTATAAACCTCTTTTCGCGCGGTAATCATGCACCCGAGCTTCAAGCTAAATCCCGAGGAGATTTTCGCCACGTTGGCTGATTTGGTATCCATTAACAGCGTCAATCCTTACTATCCGGGAGGGCCGGGCGAAGGACTGCTGGCTGAATACGTTGGAGAATTCTTCCGCCGGAATTCCATCCCCTTCACATACCAGCCTGTTTTCGAAGGCCGCCCGAACGTGATTGCCGCGCTTGCAGGAAGGTCCGGAGAACGGAAGTTGATCCTCGAGGCCCACATGGACACGGCCTCCGAGTTAGGCATGAGCATTGAACCGTTCCGACCTGTCAGGAAGAACAACTCCATGTACGGTCGCGGGAGCTGCGATACCAAGGCCGGACTGGCGGCCATGATGCACGCGTTTAAAGCCGTGAGCGATGCCGGACTTCAGCCCAGGGCGTCCGCAGTGTTGGTGGCGGCCGCGGATGAGGAACACGCTTTTCGCGGGATCGTGAAGTTCTTAGAAGCAGGAGTGAAAGCGGAAGGCGCGGTGGTTGCAGAACCTACCAGTCTTGAGACCGTCGTGGCTTCGAGGGGAGTCCTGCGGTGGCGAATCTGCACACGCGGTCGAACCGCCCATAGCTCGAAGCCGCATTTGGGCATTAATGCGATTACCAAGATGTCCAAGTTCATTGTGGCCCTCGATGAGAAATTGCTGCCCTACTATCGCATGCGGCAACACCCGCTTCTAGGATCGCCAGCACTCACGGTGGGAACGATTCAGGGTGGAATCCAGGTGAATCAGGTTCCGGAATCCTGCTCGATTGAAATCGATCGCCGTTTGTTGCCCGGCGAAACCCAGCAAACAGTGTGGAAGGAACTGAGCGGCCTGATATCCGAACTTGAGGTCGAAGATCCTGAACTGAAGTTGGAGATGGAGCCGCCTGTGTTGGAAGATCTGGCCATGGAAACCCCAGCTTCCGAGAGAATCGTGCAGGTAGCCGGCAGTGTCTCACAAGAGGTCAGAGGAACGAGCAACTTGGTCGGCGTCCCGTACGGCTCCGACGCAAGCAAGCTCTCGAGGGCACGAATACCTAGCATCATTCTAGGCCCAGGGAGTATTGATCGCGCCCATGCGGCCGAGGAGTATGTGGAGCTGGATCAAGTGGCCCTTGCCGCAGAAATATACACGCGGATTGTCCTTGAGTTTTGATTCCTGACTGAACTCTCTCACGAGTTTCAGAAAATTTGTCAGTATGGATTATTCACGAACGCGCGCACTGGTAAAGTGCCGACCCACGTTTTGGCAGGTCCGCGCTCCGATCAGGCGCAGAAGCCCGGGGCACGCCGTGCCGGGGCGTCCATCGGCTGACGGATGCCCAGCGGCAGTCGGAGCGCATGTGCTGCGCCCCTACAGCCCGAACTAGTAAATTGAGGGGCACTGTTTCGTTCTAATCCCTACGATCCAGGAGAGTTGGAAGAGCCCTGATCGACGAGGCAACGGTAAGGTCAATTTACGAGGGCACTCTCTGGGTGCCACTGATCATTCACTGGCCCTTGGGGAGTGGGAGCTATCCGGGACGGGCCGACCAACCGGGAAGCTTGATGGATGTGGCTCCAACCATTTTGCAGTTCGCCGGTGTTCCGCAGCCGCCTGAATTCCAAGGACGCAGCCTGCTGGAATTATTGCGTGCGGACTCACCCAAAACCCCCCGCGACGTGTACAGCGAGAGTCTGTACGCACACAACCACTTCGGTTGCAGCTCCCTGCGCAGTTTGCGGGTGGGGCGCTACAAGTACATCCAGGCCCCCAAGCCGGAACTTTACGATTTGGCCACCGATCCTGGTGAGACGCGGAGTCTCTATGCGCAGAGGCGGTCCACGGCTCTGGCTTATCGGGAGAAACTGCTTTCTCTTCAGGCCCGGTTTCGAAACGTGCATTTACTCGGAGGAAAAGCCCTTGATCCCGACACCGTGGCTCGCCTGAGCTCTTTGGGATATGTCGCTGTGAGCGCACCGCATTCCACATCTCCAGACACCGGCGCTGATCCCAAAGATCGCCTCGCCGCGTTTGAAGATTATGGACGCGCCATAATCCTCGCCTCCACGGGTCACGTACGGGAATCCAACAACCTGCTTGAGCATCTTCTGACTCAGCACACGGAACTTCTGGATCTGCGCATGAGCTTGGGTGTGGTTCGCCAAAACTCTGGCCGACTGCAAAATCAATAACATAGATACCGCCCTCCCGCCTCTGTTCTGCTATAACTCCTGGCCATGTTTCGATTCATTGTCCTCTGCCTCGGAACGCTGGTTCGCCTCGTGCGGGCGCGTCGGAGCCTCCTCCTCGAGAATCTCGCCCTACGCCAGCAACTCGCCGTGCTGAGGCATCGGCATCCGAAGCCAAGAATAGGCCTGCTCGACAAGCTCTTCTGGGTTGCTGTCCGTCGGTTCTGGTCAGGATGGAAACAATCGCTGATCGTGGTTACACCCGAGACTGTCGTGCGGTGGCACCGGGCCGGTTTCCGCTTGTACTGGCGGCTGATCTCCAGGGCCAGGACGAAGGTGGGAAGAAGGCAGACGTCGAAGGAAGTTCGGGAGTTGATCTTCAAGATGGTTGCTGAGAATCCGACTTGGGGAGCACCGCGGATACATGGGGAACTCCTCATGCTCGGTTTTGATCTCTCCGAGAGAACGATTTCACGTTGGATGAAACGAGCTCCGAGGGATCCCGAACCGGTCAAACGTTGGCTCGCCTTTCTTCGCAATCACCGCGAAGCCATCGCGGCGATGGATTTCTTCGCGGCCCCCACGATCACCTTTGGTGTACTCTATTGCTTTTTCGTGATCAGCCATGACCGCCGGCGGATCCTGCACTTCAATGTCACGAAGCACGCGACGAGCAGTTGGATCATCCAGCAGTTACGGGAAGCATTTCCATTCGAGTCGGCGTCCAGATATCTAATCTTCGACCGAGATGCGAAATACGGGTTGGAGGTCCCCGTGGCCGTTCGATCCCTGAAGATGAGCCCAGTGCGGACCTCCTTCGAGAGTCCCTGGCAAAACGGTGTGGCGGAGCGTTGGGTCGAAAGTTGCCGGCGAGACTTGCTGGATCATGTTATCGCCGTGAATGAACGCCATCTGAAACGGCTGCTCTCTGATTACGTCCGTTACTACCACGAGGACCGCACGCATCTCGGACTCGGGAAGGGAACGCCGAACTGTAGAACTCCATCCAGAAACTCAGGTCGCGTCTTGTCGCAGGAGAGACTCGGCGGGTTGCATCATCGTTACGACCGGGCTGCCTGACCCGCACCAACTTTTCACCCTCCCTAATAATATATAGACGCTGCAGGCGCGTGCACAGTGGTTCCAACCCCGACGGATTTTCCCCGCGGTAATTGATTGAAGTCTTTGTATTGGAGAGGGTTGACGGAATTTATGCGACATATTGTAGGCATGTAAATATTAGATTTTCCTTTACATGGCTGCCGAATAGTTGTATAAAGAAGTCATGTATATCACCACCGTCCCCAACCGCAACTCCCCTCCCGCCATCCTCCTGCGCGAATCCTTCCGGGAGAACGGCAAGGTCAGGAATCGTACCATCGCCAACCTGTCTCACTGGCCTGCGGCCCGCATTGAAGCACTCCGCCGCCTGCTGGGCGGGGAGTTCGACCAGGCCGCCGACCTTGCGCAGGGCCCCCAACTGGGACGCGTTTTCGGTCTGCTTTTGGCGCTCAAGCAGATTGCCGATGCTCTGGGCCTCGGCACCGCGCTCGGTCACAGCAGGCTCGCCAAGCTGGCTTTGTTCCTGATGCTGGCGCGGGTTGCCCATCAGGGCTCCCGCTTGTCGGCGGTGCGCTGGGCCGAGGATCAGGAGGTCGCCGAAGTGCTCGGTTTAGGCGCGTTCGACGAGGACGATTTGTATGCGGCTCTGGATGATCTGGCGGCCCGCCAGGAGAAGATCGAAAAGGCCCTGTATCGCCGTTATGTGGCGCGTCGCGGCCAGCCCCCGCGGCTGTTTCTCTACGACGTGACGAGCAGTTATCTGGAGGGGGAGAAGAACGAACTGGGGGCCTATGGGTACAACCGCGACGGCAAGCGGGGCAAGTTGCAGATCGTCATCGGCCTGTTGGCCGACGAAGCCGGCGAGCCGCTGGCGGTGCGGGTATTCGCGGGGAACCGGAACGATTCCACCACGGTCGGGGAACAGATCCGGATCTTACAGGAGCAATTTCAGGTGGAAGAGTTGGTCTTCGTGGGGGACCGGGGGATGGTGAAGAGCAAGGGGAAGGAGGAGCTGACGGCGGCGGGGTTGCGGTATATCACGGCGCTGACCGACCCGCAGATGCGGGGATTGCTGGGGCAAGGGGTTTTGCAGTTGAGCTTGTTCGTTGAGCAGGTGTGCGAAGTGCAAGCCGAGAGGGTGCGTTATATCTTGCGCAAAAATCCGGCCGAGGCCGAGCGCGAGCAGCATCGACTGGAGGACAAACTAGCGAAGATCGAGGCGAAGATGGCGGCCCGCAACCAGCAGGTGCGCGCGCACCCCCGCTGCCAACCGGAAGCGGGACGGCAGGCGATGGAAGCCTGGGCCGGGCGGCACAAGCTGACGGGCCTGGTGGCGATCCAACTCGAAGATAGGCAGTTGAAGCTGCAACGGAACGAGGAAGCGATCCGCCGGGCGCTGGAGTTGGCCGGTTGCTATGTGGTGACCACCGATGTGGTCCCCGCCGCCATGGGCGCCCAGCAAGTGCATGACAGCTATGTTTCCCTGCAGAAGGTGGAGCGCGATTTTCGCACCCTGAAGACCGGCTTGCTGGAAGTGCGGCCCGTCTGGGTGCGCAAAGAGAGCCGCACGCGGGGGCACGTGTTCTGCTGCCTGCTGGCGTTGAAAGTCAGTCGTGAGATGGAG
>Ga0181524_10006121_pt1 | contig 10542 bp, 8 predicted proteins | sample PEATcosm2014_Bin_34_FD_119761 | JGI IMG/M metagenome (GOLD analysis project Ga0181524, IMG submission 119761) | Peatland microbial communities from MTU Mesocosm Facility, Houghton, MI, USA - PEATcosm2014_Bin05_60_metaG | ecosystem: Environmental > Terrestrial > Soil > Wetlands > Peat | place...
CCCGCGCCCGAAGCGAGCACGATCGTCATCCCGCCGGGAAACGGCGGAACCGATGCGGAGATCGTCGAGCAGGTCGACGACGGGGTCTGGGTGCAGCAAATCGCGTGGGCCCAACCGGACGAACTGGGCGAACGGTTCGGGGGCGAGATCCGGATCGGCTATCGCATTCGCCACGGAAAGCTGGCGGAGCCCGTACGGGGCGGCACCGTCGGCGGAGGCGTCGTCACTCGCGAAGGAATTCCGTCCCTCTTGCATGACCTCTCGGTGATCGGGTCGAGGCCCAAGCTGATGGGGAGCCTATCGAGCCCGACGTTGCTGGTCCGAAACCTTTCGGTGTCGGGCGACGACCATGCACCCGCCGCCGCCGCTCCTTGACCGGTCGGGAAATCGGTGAACCCTCCGGTCCCCGCGCCCTGAGCCTCCCGCCAGACTATTTGCTGTCCCCGGCCCTTCCCGCTCGTGTGACCTCCCCTGCCTCGGACCCCGGGTGGGGTCCTCGCGGACGGGCGACGTACCGCCCCCTGACGCGATGGGTCGTCGTGGGAGCGTTTGTGGTGGCGTTCCTGACCGCGATCCCGGTGGTTTCGCTGGGAACTCCCTCGGGTGGTCGCGACCAAGGCCCTTCCGCAGCCCCTTCTGAAGCGGTGCATCGGCCGCTGCCGCAGGCGTGCCGGCCACTCGTGGCCTGTTCCCAGATTCCTGGGCGGTCCGGGACCCCGGACGGAGGGACGCCGGCCGGATACCAACCGGACCACGCCGTGGCCTGGTCGCAGTTCGCTTCCCCTCCGGCCGCCTTCGGAGTGGACGGCGGAATACTCGCGAACGCGTCGAGCGGAGAGGCCGTCGCGTTCGGGGGAGTGAGCGCGGGCGTCCTCGTCAACTCGACCCTCGTCTACACGGAAGCAACGAACCGCTGGTCCGCCCTGAATCCCCCCACGACGCCGAGCCCCCGGAGCGATTTCTCCATCGCCTTCGACCCGACGACCGGTAACGCGACCCTGTTCGGGGGATTGACGAACCTCACGAGCCTGAGCGTCTCCAACCAGACCTGGACTTACCACTTCGGGTCCGACCGCTGGGCCCTATCGACCGCCACACCGGCGCCGCCGGCCCGTGAAGCGGCCGCGTTCGCCATCGACCCGATCCTCGGGGTGGGCTTCCTGTACGGGGGATGGAACCAAAATTACTCCACGACCGGTTCGCTCACGTACTCGGACCTCTGGGAGCTCGACCTCTCGACGGGCGTCTGGACCAGCTTGAACGTGCCGGGCCCGCACCCGCCTCCGCTCGAGGGCGCGTCCATGGTGTGGGACGGTCAATCGGGGCTGTTCGAGATGTTCGGTGGCTGTTACCCCTGCGGGTCAACGGTGTGGCAGCTCAGTCCTACGTCGCCGCGGTGGAGCGAGATGGTGACGCCTTCGAACGCTCCGGTCGGTCGCGCGGGGGCCAGCTGGACGTACGACCCGGGGCTGGAAGCGGACGTTCTCTTCGGGGGAACGGACAGCGGCACCACGTTCAACGACACCCAAGTCTTCTACCCGGCCCACGACTCGTGGGTCTCCCAATCGCTCTCCCTCGCGCCGGCGGCCCGGACGGACGCGTCCTCGGCGTACCTGGACGTCTCGAACAATGGGTCGTGGCTCCTCGCCGGGGGCCAATCCGGAGCGAAGTCATACTCGGACCTGTGGCGCCTCTCCGTGACCTCGAACCTGTCCCTCCAGGTGGTGAACGCCTCCGCTCCGCTCTCCGCGCTCTCCGGCGTCCAAGTATCGGTCGGCGGACGGAGGGCGGGGGTCACCGACGCCCTGGGATTCTTCAACCTCACCCAGGTCGACGGGGCGGGCCTGGCCCTCAATTTCACCGACACCCCCTGGTTCTATCCGAAGAACCTGACCGTGTGGCTGACCCCGGGCGCTTCAGTCATCAAGGAGATCCCGCTCACGCCGGAACCGCTAGGAAGCCTCGGCGTGCAAGTTCTCTCGGCCGCGGGCCCGGCCCTCCCGGGAGTGTTCGTCAACCTCAGCGTGGACGCCGTACCGATCAACACGGTGCCCGCCGTCGCGAACGCTTCCGGCAACGCGAGCTTTTACGGCGTCCCCCCCGGGACTGCGGAGATCACCACTGAGATGCTCGACTGGCGGTCCGGGTCGGCCCAGGGGGTCCTCGCGCCGGGCCAGGTGCTCAACACGACCGTAGTGATGTACCCTGACCCGGTGCTCATCGTCTCGGTCTTCGGGAGCCTGCCGGGGGGCGTTTTCGACCCGCTCACCTCCGCAGAGGTGTTCGTCGGCGGGACCCTGTTCGGGTTCACCGGTCCGCAGGGGACCATCATGAACTCGACGTCGACGATCGGCCTGGTGCCGCTGACGGCAGAGGCGCCGGGGTTCTTCCCCGGGACCGGGTACGCGTCCGTCCCCTTCACCGGGCTCGTCACCGCATCCCTCGAGCTTCAGACGAGGCCGTTCGGCTTCCTCCCCGTCACCGTCCTCCGCTCCAACGATAGCTTCCCGATCGTGCGAGCATCGGTCACCGCGACCACCGTCGCCCCGCTCGCGTTCGGTTCGTACTCGGCGATCAACCTGACCGACGCGCGCGGCGTCACCAGCCTTTCTCTCCCCGTGGGCAACTACACGGTGTCCGCGTCGGCCGTCGGATACATCACCTCGACGGGCGTGATCGTGAACGTCTCCACGGGCTCGAACTTGCCCGTGATCATCTACCTCGAGCCGATCCCCCCGGCGACCGTGCAGTTCATCGTACGAGCGGCGAGCACCGGCGCCCCGGTCGCCGGGGCCAACATCTCGGCCACGGGCGTTCCGACCGTCCACGCGAACGCGTGGGGGTACTACAACGTGACGAACCTCACACCGGGGACGTACTACTTCGACGTGTGGGCGCCGGGGTACCTCCTGAACGTAACGGCGCTGACCCTGTACTCTAACGAGAACCTCACGCAGGTCGTGAACCTCACGCTCGCGCCCCTCGTCCTCGTGAACGGAGGGGGCGGCTGGGGGTTCAACCTGTTCCCGGGGGGCGTGGACGAGCTTTGGCCGTTCCTCTTGGTCCCGCTCCTTCTGGTCGTCGGGGGCTTCGTCTTCGCCTCGGTGCTTCGCGGGATGCGAGAGGGGGAGTAGCCCGCTCCGGCGACGGCCGCGGCCCGAGCGGCCTCGGAGCCCCGGCCCTCGGACCAACGGTACGTCGTAGGCTAGGTGCTGAGGCCGCCCAGGGGAGTGAGCCGACGGGAGAGCACGCGGGCGACGGCCACTCCCGCACCGAGCGTGCCCAGCACCAGGACGAGCAGGGCGATCCCCGGCTCGGTCACGGCCAGGACGACAAACCCCACCACGACGAGCGCTGCCACGATGAGCGGCCCAAATCCCGGAGCCAGCATCGCCTCGGGTGGATGAGCGAGGCTCCGGCTGGCGAGCGCGTCCCGCTGACCGGGCCGTAGCATCAGCTCCTCCGACGGGGAGAGGGTCGGCAGCGGGGATGCGCGATAGCGGACCCAGCTCCACGGGAGCGGCTCGTCGAGCGCGGTGCGGGGGGAGAGCCACGAGAGCAAGACTCCGGCGAGAGCGAGCGCCCCGAGCGCCACGTAGACCACGTCGAGGGTGGATTCGAGCGGCATCGAGGAAGGAGCCGTGCCGACGAGGACGGAGGCGACCCCTTCGAGCTGGCCGGCGATCACGTGGCCCAGGGCCTGAAGGAACTGCCCACCGGCCGAACCCCCCGGAGAGTTGGGCGTCACGCTGAGCGTCGCGAGCTCGAGGACCCCCACCAGCAGGGCCGATTGGAGGGCGACCACGCGGGTCCCCGGCGTTGCGGTATCGTGCCAAGCGTATTCCAACCAGAGGAACGGCGCACCGAGCGTGATCCCGCACGCGAAGTCCAGCGGCGCTCCGCTCGTCGGGATTCCGTTCGAGAACGGCACCAGGGTCGCTAGGACGAAGAGCAAGCGGCCGACCCAGACCCAGGTCGGGCGACGCAGTATCCCGAGCCCGGTCGCCGACCCAAAGCCGAAGGTGACGAGGAACCCGAGCGGGAAGGCGAGGTCGCTCGACCCGAAGTGGGAGAGCACGAGCAGGCTCGAATAGGTCAGTGCGGGATAGACGAGCACGGCCGTCCACCAGCGGTCGCTCATCTTCCGCCTCCCCTCGAGGTCACCCGGGCGAGGAGCTCGGCGGCGACCTCACGGACGTGAGGGACCGGGTACTGGACGACGATCGCCCCGGCGTCGCGGAGCTGTTGGACCCCGAGGGCCATCGCGCGCTCCACCGGTGCCCGCGCGCACTCCATCGTTCGCTCCGACAGCGTGTCCGCCGCCGGTGGGAAGAGGGTAGCCACTTCTGGGCAGAACGCGACCAGTCGGTGGCCCCGCGTCCGAAGCTCCGCGATCGCACCCTGCACCGGTCCGTCGACGGTCTGGAGTGTGGAGAGCAGGATGATGACCGTGGGAGCGGAGAGGCGCTCCCGCGCGGCGACGAGGGCGCCGGGAAGGTCGAAGCGCGCGGGGGCCATCGTGACGCGGCCAAACGCCTGGGTCAAGAGCTCGGCTCCGGGCGGTCCCCGCTGGGGCGGGACGAACTCCACCAATCGGTCCGCGTACGTGAGAAGCGCGACGCGGTCCAGCCGTTGGAGCGCCTGGCCCGCGATGATGGTCCCGCTCTCCACGGCCTGTTCAAGGCTCTCAGCCCCGGGGACGCCCAAACGCATGGCCCATCCCGTGTCGAGGAGGAGGAGGACCTCCGGGTGGGTCTCCTCTTCGTGCTCCCGAACGTAGACCTTCTCGAGCCCAGAACGGCGCCAAGCGATCTTGCGGGCATCGTCGGAGGGGAGGTACTCCCGTAGCGAGCGGAACTCCGTGCCGGGTCCGACCCGCCGACGATATGCTTCGCCCGGCCCCCGCAGTCCCGGGGGAACCGCCGTCTCCTCCTCGACGGAGAGGGCCGGGGTGACCAGCACCTCCCAGCGGTTCTCGAGCTTCGTGACGCGGAACGCGAAGCCGAGCGGGTCGTGGGCGACAACGATGGTCGGTCCCACCCGGAAGCGGCCGCGCTGGCGGGGTCGGTACACGTAGGCGAGGCGCACGGGAGTGGCGCCGGACCACCAGGTGAGCAGGCGCGGGGAACCGAGGACGACCTCGAACGCCTCCGGCTGGGGGTCAAAGACCTCGACGTAGACCGACCCCGGTCCGACACGTTCGAGGTCGAGGGCCATCGAACCCACTCCGTCAATCCGGATTTGGGAGCTGTTCTCGAACCGTCGCCACTGGAACCACGAGGGACCGAAATCCCGGGTCGCTCGGTCGAAGGTGAGCAGCTCCGCGGTCGTGAGGGCGAGGACGGCGAGGGGGACGACCAGAAGCAGGAGGTTCAGGGTGAGGAGGCCGATGAGGAGCGCGCCGAGACCTCCGGCGAGGGCTGACCAGCCGAGGGGACTCAGCACGACCCGGGAGCTCGCCATGGGGTCCGGTCAGCGAGGCGCCGGGACCTTCTGCAAGCAGTCGGAGAGAATCGTCCGGACAACCGCGAGGCTTCCCCGGGGGTCTCCCGGGAGGATGCGCGGTCCCCGGAACTCGGGTCGGACGATGATCCGATGGTTCAGGATCGGGAACAGAAGCTCCTGGACATCGTCCGGGACCACGTAGCCGCGGCCGTAGAGGAACGCGGAAGCGCGGGCGGCCCGCATGAACTGCACGGCGGCCCGGGGTGAGCCCCCGGCCTCGAGACGCTCGTCGGCCCGCGTCTCGCCGACCAGTGCGATGACGTACTCTACGATCTCTTCCTCGACGTTCACGGACCGTATCGATTGGCGGAGACGCTCGATCTCACCGGCGGAGAGGACCTCGGAGCCGGGCGGAACGTCGCCCGGGTCGAGCTGCGAGCGTACGATCGTCGCCTCGTCCTCCGGGCTCGGGTAGGTCATGATCCATCGGAAGAGGAACCGGTCGAGCTCGGCCTCGGGCATGGGGTAGGTGCCCTCCTGTTCGAGCGGGTTCTCGGTGGCGATCACGAGGAACGGCCGAGGCAACGGGTAGGTGCGCCGGTCGACCGTCACCTGCTGCTCCTGCATCGCCTCGAGGAGCGCGGACTGGACCTTCGGAGGGGCCCGGTTGATCTCGTCCGCCAGGATGACCTGCGCGAACACCGGCCCGGGGCGATAGACGAACGAGCGGTCCTTCGGGTCCATCACGAGGCCCCCGATGATGTCGGACGGGAGCATGTCGGGCGTGAACTGGATCCGCTGGAACGAAAGCCCGAGCGACCGGGCGAACGTCCGCGCGAGGTACGTCTTGGCGATCCCCGGGACCCCCTCGACCAGGACGTGGCCCTCCACGGCGAGGGCGACCGTCAGGGCTCGGACGACCTCCTCCGCGCCGATGACGGTCTGCGCCACCGCCCCTTGCAATCGCGCTAGGAGCTCGTGCGCTTCGGTCGCGGTGAGCGGGGTGAAGGTTCCCGTCGGGAGAGGGTCCGCGGCCGAGGCCCCTGCTAGGGTCGCCGACCCGTTCGTGCTCGGGTCGTCCGGGGGTCGGGTAGGGCCGCTCATGAGGCCGTCTCCAGCAGGGACCACAGGGATTCGATCTCCGAAAGCTCCGCGGCGAACTCTCGTCGAGCTCGCTTCCGCCAGACCGGTCGCCTCCACCGAGACCAGACGTCCCTTCGGAGAGGGTCCTCGGCCCGATAGGCGATCCAATACGTAGCTTCGAGCGCCCGCAGCTCCTGGCAGGCCCGCTCGACCGGCGACGTTCGTCGCGCGCCCGCCGAGCCGCCGAGTCGTCGGACGTCGCGAGGCGTGAGGCCGCGATGTTCGGTCAGCTCGACCAGGAGGCGGTCACGCACGGCGACGATCCCACCGGTCAACCGCCCTCGCCTCAGGTCCCGGTCCAGCCGTGCCATCGGGTCCACCTGCCAATCCAGCCGGACCGCATACCCGCGGAACCGCGGCGGCTTCGCGGGCCGGCTCCAGAGGATCCAAGCGAACGCCGCGACGAACGCGAGGAACAGCGGGACGGCGAGCACGAACGGCCCCGAGGGGTCGGCCATCACGTCTTCTCCTTGCGAAGCGAGCGGAACAGCGTATCGTAGGCAGAGGTCCTGTCTCCCTCCGGCTGGGGACCGCTGGGCTGGAAGTGCGGGTCGTGGATCCGCGCGAGAGCGGTCTGCGAGTACAGCTTCTCGAGCAACGCGCGCAGCGAGTTCCGGTCGCCGTCCTCGACCTTCCCGAACCTCGCGGGCTCGTACCGCCGGTAGAGCTCCGGAAGCAGCTCGGTGAGTCGGCCCATATCCGGACGGAGGAACTCCTTCAGGAACTGTCGGTCGGAATACGCCGGCGGCACCGTCAGCCCGAAGGCGCGGACCGTGCCCTCGAACGCGCTGCGGTAGGCCAGCCGGACGGTCGCCGCGTACTCGCCCCGGTCCAAGAGATCCCGAAGCTGCCGGAACGTGGGACTGTCTTCCGGACTCGGGTCGCCCGCGGGACCCGCTGCCGTCGGTTGTCCCTTGCCCTCCAAGGGGGGCGAAGGGCTCACCGGGAGCTTCCGACCGGTTTCGGACGTAGGGTTTCCCATGAGGGCGAGAAGGGTGCCCGAGATATCTCCTTCCGACCGGGCCTCGATGAGCGATCACGCGGACCCGTCCGCCACGGAAGGACGGTGGGGCGACGAATGAGATGGCCCGAGACGGTTCTCGCTCATCGGTCATACCGGTCGATGACCGAAGATGAACGAGGCACACCGCGCGTAAGCACTGCCGGAGAGTTCGCTACAAACCTTCATTCCGAATGGGGTATCCCGTGGAAGTGCCCGCTCGGCCCGACAACGAGGCGCCGGAATCCTCGGGCGGGTCTCCACTAGCTTCGGATGTCCACCATCCCGAGAATGAGCGGACACCCAGCTACCGTCGCACGCTCCGCAATCGACCGTTCTTCCTGCTCTGGGTCGCCCAGCTCGTATCCCAGTCGGGCGACTACATCTTCGAGGTGGCCCTTCTTTGGTTGGTCCTAGAGCTTACCGGGTCGGCCTTCGCGGTGGCGATCGTCGTCACCGGAACGATCTTACCTGGGGTCGTCCTCGGACCGTTCCTCGGAGTGTACATCGATCGCTGGGATCGACGGCGGACCCTGGTCGCGACCAACATCGTCCAGGGGGTGGTGATCGCGGCGCTCTCGGGTCTCGTCATCGCGGGCCATGTGAGCTTGCCCGGGCTCTTCGTTGTGGTCCTGATGTTGGGGTCGGGTGCCACCACGGTGCGGGTCGCGACCAACGCGTACGTGCCGTCCGTGGTCCCCGTGACCGACCTTCCCCCGGCCAACAGCCTGCTCTCCGTCAGTGGGTCGATGAACCAGATCGTTGGCCTCTCCATCGGCGGAGTGTTCGTCGCTCTGCTGGGCGTCGAGCTCCCAATCGAGTATGACGCGGTCACCTTCTTCGCGGCGGCCCTTCTCCTCCTCTGGATCCCTCGAGCGGTCGTCGCCGCTGACCCGACCGCGACGCCGACCGTGCCCCGATTCCGGGCGGAACTGGTGGAAGGGTTCGCGTTCATCCGACGGAACCGGTTCATGGTCGAGATCATCGTCATCGGGATCATCGTGAACTTCTTCGCCAACGGCATGGCAGCGCTCTTCGCCCCCTATGCCTCGTTCGTCCTCCACGGAGGCCCGGCGGTCTACGGCTTCTTGGGCGCCTTCGTGGCCGCCGGGTCCTTGATCGGCGCGGGGGTGATGGGGCGGATCGATACCCGGCACTCCGCGGGTCGGTACCTGTTCGGGGGAGGGGTCGCCATCGGTGCCGTGGTACTGGCACTCGGCCTCACCGGGGATCTGGCCATCGCCTTCGCCCTGATGCTCGGGCTGGGCGTGACCCTCGCGGTCACCAACATTCCGATCAACGTGGTATTGCAGGCCAAGATCCCCGGACGACTCCTGGGGCGGGTGGGAGCCGCGTTCGGCGCCCTCGTCACGGGAGTGAGTCCCGCAGGCCCCATCTTCGCGGGGTGGTTGGCCCAGAGATGGTCCGTGGGTGGCGTCTTCGTGTTGTCCGGGGCGGTCATCATGGTCGTGATCGGCGTGGGCGCTGTGACCATGCCTTCCCTGCGGTCCGTCGAGTACTAGTCGATTCGACCCTCCCCCAGACCGCGGGGGCTTCCCGTGGGGCATCCCGATCAGAACCCGGGCACTCGGCGTGACGTGACTCCCGGGAGGCCCACGGAATAGCGAGAAAGGGACCTGCGGAAAGACTTCAAGGGAGCGTTCCGTTCTTAACCTGTCGTCACTCGGCCGGTCACCTTGACGCCAGGCTCCTTCACGTCAGAGCGGGCACGCACTTCCGTTAAACTTATGGACCGCACCTGTGCGGTTTATCTACAATGATTCCATGGCCCTATGGGGGAAATCGCCTTGGACGAGAGTCGAGGAATGAGAGAGACATGGCGGAAGGAGAATCGAGGCACGCCGAAGGCCCTAACGCTCGCCGTCGTCGCCATGAGCGTCATGGGGTTCGGTCTTGTCGGGGCGTTCCTGGCGGGAAACGCCGTGGCCAGCAAGGTCGCGCAGTCCCCGGGCATGGGGTCCGCCGCGATCTTCCATGGTCCGGGACCTCAGATGAGCGCTGTCAAGGCCATCAGCGGTAACTGGGCCGGGTATGCAGACACTGTTCCATCTACGGCCTACGGCACGATTACCGAGGCCTTTGGTGAGTGGGTAGTCCCATCAATCACTTGCGCCAAGTCGCCCGGGGCATCGCTCAACGACAACTGGGTGGGGATTGACGGGTACGGCACCGGCACGGTAGAGCAAGCCGGCACGCTCGGCTACTGCTCGAGCTCGACCGCGACCCCGTACTACTACGACTGGTTCGAGTTCTATCCGTACAGCGCTTCCGTCGGTAAGTTCTATGTCGCCGCGGGGGACGTGATCAACGCGTACGTCCTCTACAACCCGTACGTGTCCATCGGCAACGGAACCGGGATCTACACCCTGGTCGTGAACGACCTGTCCGACTACTCCGCCTCTTTCTCGGTGACCGGCACCCCGAATCTGTGCACCGCAACGGGCTGTGAGACCGGACCGGACGGCTCGGCCGAGTGCATCTCGGAGCAGGCCAGCCAGTACCTGGCCGATTACGGCACGACAGGGTTCATCTCCTGCGACTCCACGATCGGGGGAACCTGGTCGGGGGTCGGAGGCCACGGCACCCACGCAACCCTCTACAAGATCAGCCAGGAGGAAGGTGTCAGCGGTAAGATCGACCAGACGCCGAGCACGCTCTCTACCTACGACTACAAGGACGACCGCTTCACCATCACCTGGAAGCACTACGACTAGTCGCAGAGGGTAGGAACCCCTTCGGGGCGTCGGGCCTCGACCCGACGCCCCTTCCTTCTTTTTAGACTACGAGACAGCTTGGGAGCGCTTCAAGAACCCGCGGAGAGAGGAGAGCCAAGGGAGGGAATCGAACCCCCAGGAAACGGATCTGCAGTCCGTCGCATTAACCATTCTGCCACCTTGGCGCGATAGAGGGGAGGGGGACCCTTCCTTAAAACC
>Ga0181524_10006124_pt1 | contig 10539 bp, 13 predicted proteins | sample PEATcosm2014_Bin_34_FD_119761 | JGI IMG/M metagenome (GOLD analysis project Ga0181524, IMG submission 119761) | Peatland microbial communities from MTU Mesocosm Facility, Houghton, MI, USA - PEATcosm2014_Bin05_60_metaG | ecosystem: Environmental > Terrestrial > Soil > Wetlands > Peat | place...
CTCGGCGATGGCTCTCCGAATTCGCTGGATGGCTGTCCATTGGTGTGGGGCGAGCTCCGAGAGGAGTGTCTCCACGACGTCAGCACGGGCTCGGGGGGCGGTGATAAGGCGACCAGCCCTGACTCCCCCACCGAGGTCGGGTGCGTTTTGGAGGTAGGTGGCCACCGCTTGGAGGTTGAGTGCACCGGCTGAGTCCCTGGCGAGATCTCTAGTGTGCCGTGCGTTCCGCCACGTGGCGATCCACAGGCCGAGGGAGACGAACACGTAGGTGATGGTCGCGATGGCCTGCACGGCGCCGCTGTGTTGGTCGAACCAGTTCAAGATGGGCATGCTGGCCTCCCTTCTCCCTTGCGGGGGGCTGGCCGGATGTGGTAGAAAAGCCCTGGCGGGTGGGCCGCGTGAGCGGGTCATCTGCTAGGCGGCTGCGTTATCCTTCCGGGGATGCCAGCCGCCTCTATTTTTCCTGCTCGCCCTCGGAGGGTGGCGGCGCCGGTGGTGTGGGGCCGCGTAACCGCCGCCGGCTGAGTAGGACCTGGATGAGCCCCAGGACCTCGATGAGCTCCTCTTCCTCGGCTGTCTCGAGCCAGGCCAGGATCGCCTGGCGGAAGGACTCGTGGGCTTGCTTCGCCATGGTGGGCCTCCTTCCTCGGCCCACCCGCCAGGATGTCTTGGGCTAGGCGTTTCCCTCCTTCCCTCGGGGCCCCTCGGACTCTCTTAGGGGTCCACCTTCTTGCGGAGGTCTTCGAGGTCTTCCTCCTGTCGCTTCCGCAGGCCCTCCAGGTCTTCCCTGGTCTTCTTCCGGAGGGTCTCTAGTTCCGCCTCCACCTGCTGCCGGTGCTCCGGGCAGATGGCGTGCGTCTCGCTGGGGTCATCGAGTGGCGGGCATTCGCCCATGAGGGCGCGCTTCCCCTCCTTGAGGCACCAGGCACAGAGGAGCTTCATGGCCTGCCTCCTGGCCGGCGCGTCTCCGGTGTCGCCCAAGATCGTATCCAGGCAGCCACCAGGTCTCGGGGGGCGATGCCCTCAAGGCTTGCCCGGCTCTTCAGTCTTCTGATGAGGTCCTCGGGGAGCTCGAGCGTGATCCGGCGCATGGGTACCTGCTCCTTCTTGGGCATGCTGTCCCTCCGGGTGTGACTGTGGGCCGGCCTGCGGTGTGACTGGTCTGCATACTTATAGCAGTCGGTCTAGTCATAGTCAAGCCGATTTCCGGTGGTGTCCTAATTTGAACCCTATGGCCATTGTAAGTATGCTATATTGATTTGTGGCCTGCGGTTTGACAGGCTACGCGACCAGCGCAAGGAGGAAAAGCACCTATGGCACTCGCTAGATGCGAAAAGCACGGCAATCCGAAAGGCCAGCGAGGGAATGTTTATCTTGCCACGCCACTTCTTCCTGTCGGTTACCCCAATACTGGGGTCGTATGTGGTTCTGCCCGATGTGAGAACCCAGCAAAGATTTGGGTAGTGGCATCCGAGATGACTGCTTACCAAAAAGGGCAGCGCATATTCGGCTTCGGTAGGCCACCAATAGGCTTCGTGAAGGTTCGGGTCAAAGATTCAAATTAGGACACTACCCGATTTCCCCAGGGCATTCGAGGCGCCAGGAGGACCGTCAAGGGATCCTCGCGGTCAAGAGCAGGCCGCCGACGCGGGGTAGCGGTGGAGTTGCCGATAGAGGTGCACCCCCTCCAGGTGGACGTTTGGAGCCCGCCAGCGAGCGGGCCACGCGCTTACCATGGGCCAGATCCACCCCGTGTCCCGACGCATTCTGCGATCTTGAAGTGAGGAAGGGCCTCGGGGAAGCGCCCGAATTCTGCGATGTGACTATCGAGGTCGCCGCTCGCGATCAACGCACGCCCCACCTCGAATCCCACCTTTCCTAGATCCGGCCCTGGCGTCTCGGTCATCCTACAGCCTCTCGATCACTTCGCGGAGGCTCCTCGGCCCCGGTGTTTGCCCAACGGGGCCGCGGCGTCAGGGGCCGCCGCCCCGATGCGCCGACTGCCAGGCGCCGCCGAGCCCCTGGGAAACTGCGTGGAGCACCCCGCGTAGACCGTGTCGCCACGCTCAACGGAATCGCTTGAGGGCGCCCGATGGCAGGCGCGGCAGGCGCTCGCGTCGGCGCATCGCAACCGGCTTAACCGGCGCGCCGTGGGGCACACCAGCGAGTGAGAGCATGTGAGCGTGCACGTGGCTGGCCGAGAGCCCGCTTTCGGCGCGTCCGAGTTGAAGCCGAGGTTGGAAGGCAGCTCAAGGACCGGATACATTTGATTGTCCATCATTGATCCCTACTGCCTGCTTCTTGCTTCAAACTGCACTACCGCCTCGACTCTTCGCCACCTACCTCGACTGCGGTCCCGTGTTCGCCAAGACCTGGCGCGCTGCTAAGAAAATGTGTTCAGGCTCCCGGTGCTATGCGGACTTGAGCCTGTATGCGGGCGCGCACCTCGTCGTAGATAACAATCCCGACCTCTTCTGCCACTTCAAGGGTCGTCGCCAGGGCGTACGAGACACCTTCATCCAGCTCCCCAGCATCGGCACGGCAGCTCACCTGGATCTCCAGGCTTGCCCCATCGACAAACACCGCGGCCTCCTCCCCCTCCAGGATCTCGTGCTGGAGAGTCCCTCGTTGGACGGCGTGCCAGTCAGCCTGTTGCCGATCGACGCGCAGCGGATCCTTCGGCGGCGCGAACCACAGGTCTGCTCGGCGCCAGCTCTGGTGGCGGGGATTCACGGGCGTCAGCCAGGCCAGAGTGATCGTCAGCCGTCGGTGTCCGCGCTTCCCGCTCAGAGACGGAGGTAGCGGAAACCGGTGGAGGTGCGACTGGTCCTTGGTCAGAACTCCACCGCTGATCGCTGTGGCTCGGCACACAGTGCACTCGCGCACGCGCTCCACATCAACGGCGCCGTATCCCAGGAGGCGGGTGACGTACTCCTTGAACTGGCGGCTGTTCTCCGCGGTCCGGAGAATACCGTCGAGCACCGGGCCAGCCGTACCCCAATTCGCGGCGTGCGCCAATAGCGCCTTCAACCAGATCGACCGGGGCACTGTGTCGATGATGTCGCCCCCGGGATCGCCGCGGAGCTCGTCGAGCACATCGTACAGCAATGCGGCTGCGCGGCTCACCAGCGCTGCAGCGTTGCTCGTACCTCGCGTGCACCACGTCGCGCTCCTGTCACCCGGGGTGTGGCCTGGAGCTGCCGCCACCTGGCCCGGGGGCAACGTGCCATCGTAGATGTCCAGGGCCGCTTGCGCCGCGGAACCGAGGTACTCCTGGACGACGACACGGCCTCCTGGCGCGAGGACGTCTGGCTTGATCGCCCGACGGTAGCCCATGCCCTGCGCGTTGATCGGGCTCGGAAGCCTCGCGCTCACGTAGGGGTGAACCCATTGAGGAGGAGGCACCCCAGTGGAAGCGTCATCGCACGCGGCCCCCACGGTCAGCACATTGACCCCTTCCGCTGGCGACAACAGTCGTCGATGGCGTGCGTCCGCGGCCACGGCGCGAACGACGTGGTTCTGAAGCTCTTCCCGTGGGAGGGTCGAGAACACACCCCGCGGCACGGAGAGCTCGATCCGATGGGGGTGATTCCCGGCGCTGACGGCAAAGAGGACCTGGTAGCGCCAGGCCAGCCAATCCAGGAGGCGGGCCAGCGGGCTGAGGGACCCGTCGAAGAGCCGATCGCGAATGCCAATGGAGAGGTTGATGACAGCAACGTCGGGCGCCACAGGCGGTTCATCCCCTTCGCCCTCGAACAGCCGGCGGACCGCCCGATAGAGCAAGTCGACGACCAGGGTGTCCTCGGGCACGGTCTCGTGACGTGGACGCTGCCAGTCACGAGGATCAGGCCGAAGGATGGGCCGAACGTACAGAGGCCTTGCGAGGGGCGCCTCGCCCGCTGCGAGATCGCTGTGAAGAATAAGCGAGGCCATAGCGGTGCCGTGACGCCGCTCGTTCGCTGGGTACTGCGCCTCGAAGTCGTCTGGGTCATCGATAACCAGCCGCCCTTCTAGCCTTCGATGCGCCTGTAGAGGGAGACCATCCAACAGCGCCACGACGGGCGACCCAGACGGGGCCACACCACTTGGTAGCCCCTCATCCTGTAGGCGTTCATCGTCTAGGAGGACCGCGGACATCTGTCCGCTGGCACGGAAGAACTGGATCTGCTCGCACTGGACTAGCGCGGTATCGTGCGCGGCCTGTTCCAGCAGGGCTCGGATCGCGCCGACGGGAAGGTGGGCAAGCAGCGCGTGATAGGAGATATCCTCGACGATGGCTTCGTGGACGATGCGCCCCTCTTGCCCGACGACGAGATCCCTCACCCGATCTCGAGCAGTTCGGCGCTGTTGTGGGATCTGCCGGTACCAGAGTTCGATCTCGCACGGGACGACCTCCTGTCCATGCTCGAGGCGCTCGTGCCAGTCATCTAGCACCCCGGTTTCGAGCAACCGGTCTCGGACCCCCCATGGCCTAACGTCGCGGAGTCGTTCAAAGAGTGTGTTCCAGCGGCCGAGCCCGCGCGGCAGCTTCTGGCCTGCCTGCCAGGTCGCCCACAACGAGAGCATCTGGCGCAAGGCCTCCTGGTTCGTGAAGATCATGAACAGCCGACCGCGAAGCATCTTGTCGGGCCGCCGTTCCTCTTCGTCGTCCACTGCAAAGAAGTCGTCGTCCGGAGGGATGTCCTCCTCATCGATCTCGCCCAGCCACTCCATGCCGGGGATCTTCTCCACGGCGCGAATGAATCCCTCGACCGTGCCGATCGTCTCCAGCACGACGACTTCCTCGGGCACCAGTCCCTGGGAGTCAGTCTGCAGTCGTGCTCGACGCGCCTCGAGTGCCCGTTGAAGCTGTTCGAAGCGGGGAGTCAGCCGTTCCGCCTGACGTTCGCGACCCGGGCGATTGAAGCGCCCGCCACCCCCGTGCTTCGTGCGCCGCTGGGCTGGTTCACCGGGCGCGGGAAGGATGAGTAGAGGACGTTCAGGCATCGTTCCTCTCGTCGCTGTTCACGACCTCGGCATCGGCGGCGGAGAAGCGGTGCTGCCACTGATTCAGGCGCTCGCCGATGATCTTCTGGATGTCGCCATCGGGAAGGCGCAAGACATACTGTCGTTGCACATCGAGACTGAACTGCTCCAGCTCGGAGAAGCTCAGGCCCTTGAGGTGCTTGGCCAGGGTGGCCGGCGGGTACCCCAGCTTGGAGCCGAACCGTTCCTCGAAGCGACGGAACCATTCCTGCGCCAGGGCCTGGCTCGGAACGGGAAGGTTGAGACGAAGCTGGAATCGCCGCCAGACCGCCCGGTCGAGCAGCTCTGGGTGGTTGGTCGCCGTGATCACGAGCACGTGACTCGGGAGGTCGTCGATCTGAAGCAGCAGCGAGCTGACGACCCGCTTGATCTCTCCGGTCTCGTGGACATCGCCGCGCTCTTTCCCGATGACATCGAACTCGTCGAAGAACAGTACGCAGCGGCGGGTACGCACCTGCTCGAAGAGCCGCGAGAGGCGTAACGCCGTTTCCCCGAGGTAGCTGGCGATGACGGACTCGTAGCGCACGATGAGAAGGGGCATCGCGAGCTCCGTCGCCAGCGCTTCGGCCAGGGAAGTCTTCCCATTTCCCGGCGGCCCAGCGAGGAGGACGCGGTGCCTCGGCTCGAGGTTGTGTGACCGGAGCAGGTCCGTTCGGCGGTGCTCCTCGATGAGTTCCCGACCAGCCCTCTCGACAACCTCCGGCAACAGGAGATCTTCGAGCCTTCGCTTCGGAACAGTCTCGTAGTACGGCTCGCCACTTGGGCCGTTGCGCCGGATGGGCGTCGACACCGGCGTGGCGTTCGTCCCACTGTGGGCTTGCAGGTGCGCAGCCAATCGGTCGGCAAGGATATGGTGCTGCTTGGCCCGTTCTTCCGAGATGAGCGCCTCCAGTGCCCTCCGAAGAAGGACCTGGTCACCCCGCGCTGCCGCGCGCACCAGTTCCAGAAGCAGGTCGGCTCGTGCCATCAGCACACCCCGAAGCGTGGAAGCACGCCTTCGGAAGATCGCGAGCTATTAACTATCCGGTGGTGACAGAGCCGACTGGAGGCATATCGAGGATGCCGGTTGTCTCTGTCGGGCCACCACATCAGACAAGTAATGTGCGCGTCCTGCTGACCGCTCAAGCTGTTGTGCACGATGGGTCGCGGGCCAGCCGTCTCACCCCGACGCGTGTCGCCGAAAGTAATGACCAGTCGGTTCACTTCTGTTCCTCGATCAGCCTAAGTTCTCCAGAGCGCAGGGAGGCCATTATCCCAGGAGTTCTTGTCCAAATCAATGCGGCCATGGTCAGTATTAGATGTAGCTCGAAACGGCCCAAACGTGGTCACTTCAGCGTGGGCACCGTTCTGCTCGTCCGTCCAACGCCCGGTATCAGCCGCGGCCGCAGGCCGGCGGCTGGAAGCCGAGGTTAGGCCGGTTCCAGATCGGCAACTATCCCTCCGACGTGGCATCGCACGGTCCGGGTCTTGCGCCATTTAGCCCGCTGTTTTCGCTTTTGGGTCGGGACTGGGCTTCTGCTGCAGCAGCCGAATAGCCTCACTGAGCAGCACGTCGATCTCATTGGAAAAGTTGACCTGGACCCGAGTTGGAAGGGTCTCGCTCGCACGGACCTGCGTATGGAGATGGGTGTCAGCAATCCTGCGAGCAGCTTCCTCTAGGCGACGCATGCAATCCTTGAAGGACCGCGTGCCCGCGTAGCTGTTCGCTACCTCGCTGAATGTTCGGACGCCAAAGACGGGAGGTAGATGGTCAATGACAGCGCGTGTGAGAGCCGCGACCGCATGGTAGCACTGGGCGCGGTAGCATTGATTCAACTCCTCGCAGAGGGCAATCAGCTTCCGGAGATCGAAGCGATCCGTAACGAGTCGCCGGAGGTCTGCGATTCGGGCTTCGTCGACGTAGACGAAGGCGGCGGGGCTAAGCTCCGGTGGCACGGCTGTCTCCTCCGGGTGTGTGGTCGGCGGCGCGGGCCGTTTCCCGATGCGCTGGCGAAGGAAAGAGCTCGTAGGGTTAAGCGTAACGCCGGTGGTCGATTCATTCGTTAAGGTCCAAGCTTCCGGCTCGTAAAGCCGTACCAAGCGAAGGACTTGTGACAAGGGCTGATTTAGGCGGAGGAGGTCGGAAGGTCCGAGGGTCCAGGAGGAGTGGCCAAACTTCCAAGCCCAGAGGGCGTGAGCAAACAGATATCTCTCGATTAGCTCGTCGGATGCGGGTTGGCGATCGCGCCATGCCTGGAAATGGGGCGAAAAGCACTCGATGTTCGCGGCGCCAACTCCGTTAGGGGTAAAGACTGGGAGTCCGTTTTCGTCCACGAAGTCACCGATTGCGGTTTCCGCAAATGTCCGGAAGCTCGCTTCCCGATCCACCATTTTGGGGAGGCCAAACGCCTCCGGTCGGACCGCCATGACGGTGCCGCTGAACAGGACGGCGATGCCAACAGGTTCGGCGGAGGGCTGGAGCCGGAGGGAGAAGAAGTAGCCTACGGCGTCGCGGTTTGGGATCCGGTCAGCCCCGCCGAACTCCAAGGCCTCAACCGCTAGATCGCGAGCCGGACTCGCGATCACGGTGGGAAGGTGCTTCAACGGGCTAACCTCCGATTTGGGCCGCTCGTGCCTAACGTACAAGCTCAGCCGCCGGGCTGGCCGACACGACGTCAAACCCTGTGCAACGCCCCAAGGCTGGCCCGGTCGGCTGCAGCGCGTCGTTAGGTGCGGCCCAGCTCCAGCCAGTAGGAGCGATCCGCGCCGTTCCTCGCCGGCGGATCTTCGCCGCGAACCCAGCCGGCCGCTTCGTACAGCCGCACCGCCGCGCTCATCCGGCCCCACGTCTCCAGGTACAGCCGGGCCAGCCCGGCGCCCCTCCCGGCTCCGACGGCCGCCTGCAGCAGTGCCCACCCAATCCCGCGGCCGCGGTGGGCGGGGCTCACATAGAGCCCCGATAGCTTACCCACTTCCACTCCCTTGACGGACAGGATCACGCTCCCGCAGATAGCGTTACCGACCTCAGCTACGAACTCGGCAACCACACCCGGCCGATCCTCTCCGAGGCGGCCGAGGTCGGCATCGAGACCGGCGAAATCGGGCTCTAGCCCGAACTCGCGCATCCCCACCGCCGCGATGGTCAGAACCGCTTCGCGGTCAGCCGCAGTCGCCCCGCGGATAACGAAATCGCCGACCATCCCTCGCTCGGCCTAACGCCGCGACTAAGGGGCGCGCCGCTTGCGGCGCGTCCCCTTGAGCCGCTGGTTAGCGGTCTTCGCACCACCCGTCGCCGCCACCCGCTTCAATGCAGCGTTGATGCGCGCCTCGATGTCTGCCCGATTAACAGGATCGTTGTGGCCGATGCGAAGGACGGTTTCTTCAACGAACTTATCCCCGTCACCAACTCGACGGACGATCACCTCGACGGGATCGTGTGGTCGATCGCCGCTTTTCACGCCTTCAGTCCGCGCCTTGATTATGGCGACGATGAGATCAATGACACTCTTCGCGAGAGTGACACCGGCAGTAGCGAGCGCCATATAGACCAGAAGCTCAGGTCCACTCTCGTGTTCGACGAAGGCGAGTTCGGAGCGCTGCGACGCGGGGACGGACGCGAGATGCCTGTCAATGAGCTCATAGGCGCGCGGCGAGTGCTCACGGTGGAAACACCCGGACGTGACGCGCACCTTCAGCGATACAGACACCTCACCCTCGCGGGGTGGACGCTGCGACTCGAATGAGCGCATGCGCGCTCGGAACTCAGATTCCCAAGCCGGACCCACGTGCGCCTCCTGGAGACCGCTAACTATTGATTCTCTGGGTCCAAATAAGAACACAACGCCGCAGTTCCTGTCAGCATAACGCGCACTTGGGGCGGTGACGCTCTTCGGCCGCAAGTCGCGAATCTGCGGGCCTTTCCCTTAGCGATGTCATTTTCGCGTGGCGTCGTATGCGGATCGGCATAAGCCCCCGCTGGAGCCGATGCATGACAGCGTGTCCGCCGGGCTGCGCCCACCCTTCCCGCTGCGATCCAGGACATGGGTGTAGATCATGGTGGTGCTGACATCCTTGTGCCCGAGGAGTTCCTGTGGGTCGCGGAGGCGGCACGGGCGTGACGAAGGCGGGGGGAAGGATGGGCACAGGGGCGTGGCGACTGCGGACGAGCCGGACCGCGTGCGCGAGTCCGGTGCGGAGCGCGAATACGAGCCGACCCCATCTGGCCTCCTCCATTGGGCGTCCCGGGGAGGTGCACTGGCCAGGAGCCTACTCTCGACCCGGCACGGCTGTCAAGTCACAGGGCGACAGCGAAATACGACAGTACCGACCGCCCCCCCTTCGCATTTCGCCCGGCATTCCCTGGTCCCTCCTCGGCCGAGGCTCCAGGCTCCCCGTTACCTGCCTCCGCTGTCCAGCTCCCAGTGGCCGGTCCACGGCTCTCTCACCCCCTACCTCGCTCGGGCGACGCGTGATTGCTGGAGTCTGGCCCTATGGGCTACTGGTTGGTTCTCCGAACGTGCCATCAATCTGGGCTCTTCCGGGAGGGAATGGCATGGCGAGGACACCCTGGCCATGGCCACTGATGACTGCTGAAAACTGACCAGATTGAGAGTGTTGCTTCCAGGAATCGCCAGATCGCCGGGATCCTGCTCATTTTGCCCGCCGCGAGTCGCCCTGGACCTACTCGATCCTTGTTACAGCGTCAAGACCTGCTGGCGCGAAAGGTGGTGGTTGTGGGACAGGGGTCAGGCCTCCGAGGAAGGCCCGAGGTATGGGCTCGCTGTCACTAAAACCGGCAACAGGGTTTTGGGACGCCTTGAGCAGCCGTCCCACGGTCCCCCGGGAGACCCGGAGCGTTCGGGCGATGGCCCGGTGGCTGAGGCCCTGCCCCCGGAGGACGAGGACCTGGTCCCGGTGGAAAACGAGGCGGGGCCGCCCGATCGGCCGGCCGGACCGGGTCCCCCGCTCCCGCGCCCGCCGCACGCCGGCCTGGATCCGCTCCCGGATGAGGGCCCGCTCGAACTCGGCGACCCCGGCGAGAAAGCCGGCCACCAGCCGCCCGATGGGTGAGAGGAGGTCGAACTGCTCCCGGAGGCTGATGAGGGTGACCCCGAGGTGCGCGAGCTCGTCCAGGGTCAGGAGGAAGTGCCGGAGGTTCCGCCCGAGGCGGTCGAAGGCCGCCACGAGGACGGCGTCAATCTCCCGAGCCCGGGCGAGGGCCAGGACCCGGTCGAGGCCGGGCCGGCGCTCCTGCGCCCCGGAGACCCCCACGTCCACGTGCTCGGCGACGACCTCGAGACCCCGGGCGGCCGCGTACCGCCGGAGATCCTGGAGCTGGGTTTCCGGATCCTGGTCCCGGGTCGAGACCCGGGCATAGAGGACAACCCTCATGGTTTCCGCCACGCGGCCCCCTCGGGGCGCCTGAGCTGCTCCGCCCCGCCGTGCCGGGCTACGGGAGGTCGTGCGCCAGAGGCACGCAAGAGCATCGGTCTTCCCGCATCCCACCCACAGGTGTCACTCCCCCTTCACTCCCCC
>Ga0181524_10006125_pt1 | contig 10536 bp, 5 predicted proteins | sample PEATcosm2014_Bin_34_FD_119761 | JGI IMG/M metagenome (GOLD analysis project Ga0181524, IMG submission 119761) | Peatland microbial communities from MTU Mesocosm Facility, Houghton, MI, USA - PEATcosm2014_Bin05_60_metaG | ecosystem: Environmental > Terrestrial > Soil > Wetlands > Peat | place...
AGGAGCTCAGGAGCTCAGGAGCTCAGGAGCTCAGGAGCTCAGGAGCTCAGGAGCTCAGGAGCTCAGGAGCTCAGGAGCTCAGGAGCTCAGGAGCTCAGGAGCTCAGGAGCTCAGGAGCTCAGGCGGCAGGTGTGTCAATCGCCCCGGTTTTTCCGGCCTGGGCTCAATGCCTTTCGGAAATTCGTCTTGTCCCGGAGGGACATATGATAATAGCCCAACGCTTCAGCGTTGGGTCCAGCCGTGCGAGGGGAACAAGTCCCGAAGGGACGGTCGAACCCGGCGGCATCCTCAGCCGTCCCTTCGGGACGGGGCCATTTGCGAGGCTCCAACCCAATGCTAAAGCATTGGGCTATTATCATATGTCCCTCCGGGACAATGGTCTGGCGCGAGACCGAGAATTTCCGGAAGGCATTGCGGCGAAGGCCGAGAGCAATGACACGCTAATCCGAATGCCCGGCGTTTGCCCATCCCACGAAATGCCGCCGTCACTCCCATGAGCCAGGCAAAAGACGAGCGCATTGTGCCCTACGAACTCCTCTGGGTGTTCCTCCTGGTGGTCGTCGCCATTGTGGCCGTCTGCATCTTCTACTACCGGAGCTACGAGCGGCGCTTCCGCACCGGAGTGGAGCGGCAGCTTTCCGCCGTCGCAGAGTTGAAGGTGGAGGAGTTGGCGCAGTGGCGCAAGGAGCGGTTGGAGGATGCGGACTTCATCTTCAACAACACCCCTCTGGCCGGGCTCGTGCGGCGGTTCTTCCAGCAACCCGGCGTCGGGGACGCGGCTGGGCTGCTTCGGGCATGGCTGGAAAAACTCCAGGGCGACCGGTATGACCGGGTTTCACTGCTCGATACGAATGGCCTCGAGCGGTTGGCTGCTCCCGAGACGACCGAAACGGCCGGCCCCTACATGGCGCGCGAGGCTATCGAGGCCCTGCGGTCGGGAAAGCCGGCTTTCCTGGATTTTCATCGCGATGCTCCTGGCCGCCCCGTCCACATAGACATCCTCGTGCCTATTTTCGACGAGGCGGACGGCAACCGCAGCCTGGGCGTGCTCGTTCTGGGGATTCAGCCGGCCGCATATCTTTATCCGCTCATCAGCCGGTGGCCGACGCCCAGCCAAACCGCCGAGGCCCTGCTCGTCCGCCGCGACCGTGGCGACGCGCTGTTCCTGAACAATCTCAAGTTCCAGACGAACACCGCCCTAAATCTTCGCAGTTCCCTGGAAAACACGAGCCTGCCCGCGGTCAAGGCCGCTTTGGGACAGGAAGGAATTGTGGAAGGGAGAGATTACCGCGGCGCGCCGGTGGTGGCGGCCTTGCGCCGCGTCCCGGATTCACCGTGGTTCCTGGTCGCCCGCATGGACACCGCGGAGGTGTACGCGCCGTTGCGCGAACGGCTGTGGCTGACAGCCCTGATCGCCGCAGTTCTGCTGCTGGGCGCGGGCGCAAGCATGGCCGCGGTGTGGCGGCACCAGTTCAGTCAAACGCTCGAGCAGCGCGTCATCGAGCGCACGGCCCAACTCAAGGCCGCCAACGAGGAGCTGGAGGCCTTCTGCTATTCCGTCTCCCACGACCTGCGGGCCCCGTTGCGGGCGATTGATGGCTTCGCGCGGACCCTGGTCGAGGAGTACACTCCTCGCCTGGACGGCGAAGGCAAGCGAATCGTGGACATCGTATGCGCCGAGGCCAGGCGGATGGGGCGTTTGATCGATGACCTGCTGGCCTTCTCCCGCCTGGGCCGCCAGCGCGTGCAGCCATCGCCGATCGATATGGCTGCCCTGGCCAGAAACGTCTTCGACGAGTGCGCGGCACAAGCTCCCGGCCGCAAGGTCCAGTTCCGGCTCGGCCCGCTTTCGCCGGTGTCCGGTGATGCGGCGATGCTCCGCCAGGCCCTGGCCAACCTCCTCTCCAACGCCATCAAGTTCACCCGCCCCAAGGACGTGGCTGAGATTGAGTTCGGAGGCCGCACGGAAGGCCGGGAGAACCTGTATTACGTAAGGGACAACGGTGTCGGCTTTGACATGAGGTATTCGGGCAAGCTCTTCGGGGTCTTTCAGCGGCTCCATGCGGAGGACGAGTTCGAGGGGACCGGGGTTGGCCTGGCCCTGGTCCAACGGGTCATCCACCGGCACGGCGGACGCGTCTGGGCCGAAGGAAGAATCAACCAGGGCGCTACGTTCCACTTTGCGCTGCCGAGCGAAGGAAAGGCCGAATGAGAGAATTTGAAAGACCATGAACACGACGAACGAAGTTGAAATCCTGCTGGTCGAAGACAATCCACGCGATGCGGAGCTGGCCCAGCGCACCCTCAAGAAGCGCAATCTCGCCAACAAGCTTGCCTGGGTGAAGGATGGCGCCGAGGCGCTTGAGTTCATTTTTGGGCCCGGCACCCACGAGCCGCGGAGGGTTAACCATCGCCCGAGACTCGTCCTGCTGGATCTCAAGCTGCCCAAGGTCGATGGCCTGGAAGTGTTGCGCCAGCTCAAAGCCGGGGAAGAGAGCCGCGTCATCCCGGTGGTAGTACTCACATCTTCCCGCGAGGAGCAGGACCTCGTGCGCAGCTATAAACTCGGCGTGAACAGCTACATCGTGAAGCCCGTTGACTTTGACAACTTCTCCGAAGCCGTCGCCCATTTGGGGCTGTACTGGCTTCTCCTCAACCAACCCCCGGAGCCGCAGCCCAGCGCGCCGAATCCCACCAAGCCAAAGTCATGACCCCGGAACTCCGCATTCTCCACCTCGAAGACCGCGCTACGGACGCCGAACTGGTCCTGTGCGAATTGCGCCGCAGAGGATTCCTGGTCAGCGCCCGCCGGGTCTGGACGGAGGCGGGTTTTCTGGCTGGGCTGAGGGGGCCCGCGCCGGATCTCATTCTGGCGGACTTCGCGCTCCCGTCCTACGACGGCCTCTCCGCTCTGAGGCTTGCGCATCAGGAGCGCCCGGAGATTCCCTTCCTCTTTGTCTCCGGCGCCCTGGGCGAGGAAGCCGCTATCGACGCCTTGCATAACGGAGCCGCCGACTGCGTGGCCAAGGAGCGGATGGGCCGCCTGGGGCCGGCGGTGCGGCGCGCCTTACAAGGGGTCGACGAAAGCCGGCAACGCCAGCAGGCGGAAGAGGCATTGCGCAAGAGCGAGCTGAACTACCGGGAAATCTTCAACGCGACCCATGACGCGATCTTCGTGCATGACGCGGTCACCGGCGAAATCCTGGACGTGAACCAGGCCATGCTGGGCATGTTCGGTTACACCCGGGAGGAACTGGCGGACATGAGACCGGAGGAGTTTCGCTTCTCCGGGCCATACTCACGCGAGGAAGCGGTGCGGCGAATCCGGTTGGCCTTTGCCGAGGGGCCGCAGGTTTTCGAGTGGGAAAGCAGACGCAAGAGCGGCGAGCGGTTCTGGACCGAGGTGGCCTTGCGTGGCGCCACCATCGATGGCCAGGGGCGGGTCCTGGCGGTCGTGCGCGACCTCACCGAACGCAAAGCGGCCGACGCAGACTTGCGGCAGGCCAATGAAGAACTGGAATTGAGAAAGACCTCGATACTCGACTTGGTGGAGGATCTCAAAGCGGAAGTGGAGGCACAGAAGCGGACCGAGAAGGAACTACGCAATTCCGAAGCTCTCTACCACTCCTTGGTGGAGAATATCCCGCAGTGCATCCTGCGAAAGGACTGCGCCGGCCGGCTTGTGTTCTGCAACGAGAACTTCCGCCGCTTGAGTGGATTCCCCCTCGAGCAGCTCCTGGGCAAGACCGATGCCGATGTCTATCCGCCGGAGCTGGCGCAAAAATATCGCGAGGACGACCAGCGCGTGATGGAAACAGGGCAGACCGCGGAATTCGTGGAGGAGAATATCACCGGGCAGGGTTGGCGGTTCATGCAGGTGGTCAAGTCGCCGGTGCGGGATGCGGGGGGCCAGATGGCGGGCGTACAGATTGTCTTCTGGGACATCACCGAGCGCAAACGGGCGGAAGATGGAATGCGTCACCTTGCGGCGATTGTCGAGTCATCCGATGATGCCATCATTGGCAAGGATTTGGACGGAAATGTTCTCAGTTGGAACAAGGCGGCGGAGCAGATTTATGGCTACCCGGCGCATGAAATCATCGGCCGTTCCGTTTCGATCCTCATCCCGCGCGACCATGCGGACGAACTGCCGGGCATTCTGGACAAACTGAAGCGCGGGGAGAACGTCGACCACTTTCGAACGACACGGATTCGGAAAGACGGGCAGTCCCTCCATGTCTCGCTGACAATTTCGGCAATCAGAGATACCAACGGGCGTGTGGTGGGCGCCTCAACCATCGCGCGCGACATCACGGATATCATCACCGCCGAGTTGGCCCTGCGCGAGAGCGAGGTCGAGCTCGAAACCATTTACGACAACGCTCCCTTCATGATGTGCCTGGTCAATCGCCAGCGCCACGTGGAACGGATGAACCGGACCATGGCTGAATTTGCGGGAGGCCAACTGTCACTGGACGGTTTGCAACACCCGGGGGACATCCTTGGGTGCGTCAACGCCCTTGACGAGCCGCGGGGATGCGGTTTTGGAGCTAAGTGCCAAACCTGCCCCATGCGTCTGGCGGTGGTCAAAACCTTCGAGACCGGCCAGCCTTGCCGCCAGGTCGAGGCCGGGCTGTTCCTCGCCAAGGGCGGCATCCGCCGCGAGATTCAGGTCTCAGCCTCAACCGCCCCGGTGCGGCTGCAAGACCAGTCCAAAGTCCTGATTTGCCTGGAGGACATCACCGGGCGCAAACAGCTTCAGGCGCAGTTTCTGCACGCCCAGAAAATGGAGGCCGTTGGCCAATTGGCCGGGGGCGTGGCGCATGATTTCAACAACATTATCGCCGCCGCCTTGCTCCACCTCCAGCTCCTGCAGGAGAGGCAGAACCTGGAGCCGGAGTTGGCGGCCTCGCTGCGCGAGTTGCAGAAGGGCACACAGCGCGCCGCCAGCCTGACGCGCCAGCTCCTGCTCTTCAGCCGACGCGAGGCCATGCAAACCAAGCGAGTGGATTTCAACGAGGTGATCAAAGGTCTGTTGAAGATGCTCGCGCGATTGCTGGGCGAGGACATTGATACGGCCTTCAGCCCAGGCCCGGAACCGGTCTCGGTGGAAGCCGACGCAGGGATGCTGGAACAGGTCGTGATGAACCTGTGCATCAACGCCCGCGATGCGATGCCCCGGGGCGGACACCTCGATCTGCGCCTCCAACACATGGCCTTGGGGGCCGAGGAGGTCCGCCACCACCCCGAGGCGCGGCCCGGCTACTTCGCCTGCCTCGCCGTGACCGACACCGGCTGCGGCATGGACGAGACCACGCTGAAGCGGATTTTCGAGCCGTTCTTCACCACCAAAGAGGCCGGCAAAGGCACTGGCCTGGGCCTGGCCACGGTCCACGGCATCGTTCAGCAACACCGCGGCTGGGTCGAGGTCGAGTCGGCCGTTGGCCGGGGTACGACGTTCCGGGTGTTCCTGCCGGCGGCACAGCCGCCAGAGGCTGCCCAGCTCCAAACTGGCGAGGTCAGGTGCCGGAGTGGCACCGAGACCATTCTGCTCGTTGAGGATGATGAGCAGGTGCGCCGGATGGTGAGAATGACGCTGTGCCTCCATGGCTATGAAATCCTCGAGGCCAGCGACGGCTTGGAGGCCATCCGAATGTGGGAGCGCCACGAGGTCAAGGTGAGCCTGTTGTACACGGATATGGTCATGCCCGGCGGCTTGACCGGCTTGGAGCTGGGCCAACGGCTGCAGCAATCCAAGCCGGGCTTGAAGGTCGTGATTTCCAGCGGATACTCCCCGGATTTGGTCGATCGCGAAGGAAGGTTGCCGGCGGGCATGAGGTTCCTGGCCAAGCCCTTCGATCCCAAGTCCCTCGGCAGGATGGTTCGGGAGATTCTGGACGAAAAGGGGACAATATGAGCCTTAGCCTGCTGCTCGTCGATGATCACGCGATGTTTCGCGCGGGTCTGCGCTCGCTCCTCCAGTCGCGCTACCCGGACGCGGCGCTGGCCGAGGCCGGCGACGGCGCGGCCGCGATTCAACGCGCCGACGAACAGAAGCCGGACGTCGTCATCCTGGACCTCCACCTGCCGGATCAGAACGGCCTCGAGGTCGCTCGCCAGATACTCGCCCGCTCTCCCTCCGCCAAGATCATCGTCATCTCGGCCGAGATGAATCTCTCGTATGCGACGGAAGCACTGGAGGCTGGCGTCTCAGCCTACCTCCTCAAGACAAGCGCCCCCGAAGAACTGCCTCTGGCCATGAGCGCCGTGCTGGCCGGAAGACTTTACTTGTGTCCCGAGGCCAACGCGGCGGTCCTCGAAGACTACCGCCAGGCCCTGGCGGCTCGCAGCGCCGTACGGCCGCTGCTGTCCAAGCGCGAGCAGGAGGTTTTGCGCCTCACCACTGATGGCCTGCGCACCAAAGAAATCGCCGCGCGCTTGGGCGTGGGCCTTAAAACCGTCGAAACCTTTCGCCGGCGCTTGATGAAAAAGCTCGCCTGCGGGGGCACCGCCGAACTCGTTCGTTACGCCATGCGCGAAGGCATCATCCAGCCGTAGGCTCCGGCAGGCATTCTGGATGTAGATTTGCGTGTAGGTGTTCGCCACAGTGCGGCAATGTTTTCAGGGATCAGCATGAATGGCAAGCTCCGGTAGGAGCGCCATGTTTATAGCGAGCGCCCCCTCGAGGCTCTTTTGAGCTCCGTCAGGAGCGGCAATTCCCCGCGGTCATGTCGCTCCTGACGGAGCTTGGGAGGGGATGACAGGACGGCGCGGCTATAAACATGGCGCTCCTCCGGAGCTTGCCGTTTCGGCGGTCTCGAGGCATTTGGGCGCCAGCCGCAAGCTGAAGATCGCGCGTCCCCTCAACTCTCTTAAGCTCCGTCAGGAGCGCCATGTTTATAGCGCGCGCCACCGCGAAGCTCTTTCAAGCTCCGTCAGGAGCGGCATTTCCGCGCGGTCATGGCGCTCCTTACGGAGCTACTCCTCATCCAGCGATTTGAAGATGAACCGTTCGTCATGCATAATTTCGAACTTCCTGAGAAATGTCAGGTACTCCTGGCGAAAGCTCTTGCGGGCGTGGTGTTTTGCCTGGTTTCGGATGTAGTTGATCACCCCGGTCAACTGGGAGTGGGAGTACGAAAACGCGCCGAAGCCCTCCTGCCATGAGAACCGTCCCGGCACCCAATGATTCTTATTGATGTGATTAGTCGAGCCGGTCTTGATATCGCCCACCAGGTCGGAGAGGGCGATGTTCGGTTTCATGCCAATCAGGATGTGCGTATGATCTGGCGTACAGTGAATGGCGATGAGCTTTTGGCCTTGGCGGGTCACAATGCCGGTCATGTATCTATGAAGCTCCTCCTTGTGTTCGGGACGGATGAGGTTCTGCCGCTCCTGCACGGCGAATACGACCTGGATGTAGATTTGCGTGTAGGTGTTCGCCATAGTGCGGCAATGTTTTCAGGGATCAGCATGAATGGCAAGCTCCGTTAGGAGCGGCATGTTTATAGCACGCGCCCCCTTGAAGCTCTTTCAAGCTCCGTCAGGAGCGGCATGTCAGCCGGGCCCCCACTTCACCTTGCCGTGTCGCTCCTAACGGAGCTTGGCCCCCTCCGGTGTGCCTGGCCGCTATAAACATGGCGCTCCTCTGGAGCTTGCCGTTTCGGCGGTCTTGAGGCATTTCGGCGCCAGCCGCAAGCTGAAGATCGCGCGTCCCCTCAACGCTCTCTTAAGCTCCGTCAGGAGCGCCATGCTTATAGCGAGCGCCCCCTCGAGGCTCTTTTGAGCTCCGTCAGGAGCGGCAATTCCCCGCGGTCAGGTCGCTCCTGACGGAGCTTGGGAGGGGATGACAGGACGGCGCGGCTATAAACATGGCGCTCCTCCGGAGCTTGCCGTTTGGGCGGTCTTGAGGCGTTTCGGCGCCAGCCGCAACCTGAAGAAGCATTTTGTCTCACACTCCCAGCCCCACGTCCGGTTTTTCCTGACACCACTGTCAGGGATAGACGGCGCTTTTTCAGCCTGCCCTGTAAGGAGCCTCGGCCCTTTTTCTGTCGGCAATTTTCGTCTCTTATTAACACTCGCCTCTGGACGATACCGACACGTGTTAAAGACCCAGTGCTGAAGATGGAAAACCGAAGGTGCTGAATTATGGATGACATTACCAAAGAATTCCTCGTTGAAAGCTACGAAAACCTCGATCAGATGGAGCGGGATTTGGTCAAGTTGGAAAAGGACCCGCACTCGAAGGAGACCCTGGGCAGCATCTTTCGCACGATTCACACCCTCAAAGGCAGCAGCGGCTTCCTCGCCTTTGGCCAATTGGAGGCGGTCGCCCACGTGGGGGAGAACCTGCTTAGCAAGTTGCGCGACGGAGTGCTCACCGTTAACCCCGCGATCACGAGCGGGCTGCTGGCCACCGTGGATGCCGTCCGCTTCATGCTCGGCCAAATCGAGCAGACTGGCCAGCCTGGCGATAAGGACTTCTCTGACCTTGTCCAACGGCTCACGCAGTTGAACCAAGGGACAAGCCTGCCCTCATCCGAGGCAATTCCTGCTGTTCCTTCGCCCGCAAACCCCTCTGAGGCCGAACCTGCCGCGAGCGCCCCTACCTCGCTCCTCGCCTCAGCTCCCCAAGCCGCCCCCGCGGCAGCCGTGGCGCCCTCACCCGCCCCGGCCAGCGCACCGCCTCCGCCGTCTGCGGCGGAGGCGGTGCCCACCGCCGGCGAGCCACCACCCGAGGCGCGCAACTCGGCGGTGTCGGACAGCAACATCCGCGTGGACGTCGGGTTGCTCGACAAGCTGATGAATCTGGTCGGCGAGCTCGTGCTGGCGCGCAACCAGGTTCTCCAGTTCACCAGCCAGTCCGCCGACAGCACCTTTCTGGCAACCTCGCAGCGGCTCAATCTCATCACCACCGAACTTCAGGAGAACGTGATGAAGACGCGCATGCAGCCCATCGGCAACGTCTGGAGCAAACTGCCGCGCGTGGTGCGGGACCTGGCGGCAAGCTGCGGCAAACAGGTGCGGCTCGAAATGGAAGGCAAGGAAACCGAGTTGGACAAGACCATCATCGAGGCCATCAAGGACCCGCTCATGCACATCGTCCGCAACTCGGTCGATCACGGCATCGAGCGGCCCGAGGCGCGCGCCCAGCGCGGCAAGCCGGCCGAGGGCTGCCTGAGGATGCGCGCCTACCACGAAGGCGGCCAGGTCAACATCGAGATTACCGACGACGGCGGCGGCATTGATTACGAGCGGGTCAAAGCCAAGGCCCTCCAGGGTGGGCTAATCACCGCCGAACTGGCCGCCCGCATGAACGACCACGAGGCGCTCAACCTCGTCTTCGTGCCCGGCTTTTCCACCGCCGAGAAAGTCACCAACGTCTCCGGGCGCGGCGTCGGCATGGATGTGGTCAAGACCAACATCGAGAAGATCGGCGGCACCGTGGACCTGCAGAGCCAGCCCGGTGAAGGCACCACGCTCAAGATGAAGATCCCGCTGACGCTGGCCATTATCCCGGCGCTGATCGTGACCAGCGGCGGCGACCGCTTCGCCATCCCGCAAGTCAGCTTGCTGGAACTGGTGCGGCTGCAAGGAAAACAGGCAAAAATCGGAATCGAATTCATCCATGGCGCGCCGGTTCATCGATTGCGCGGGCGCCTGCTTCCTCTGGTTTATCTGAAGCGCGAGCTAATGGGGGATGCGAAATCTCAAGCGCAGGGGGCGGCCCGCGCGCAAAACGCCTCCGGCGCGCAACTGCTCGATTTTGACCTTGCGCGCGATAAGCACCGGCGTTGGTTCGACCGATTGCGACAACACCTGGACGGGAAAATCGCAATTAGCTCGGAGGAGACAGGTTCCCACAAGAATTGTGCTTTGGGCAAGTGGCTTCACTCCGAAGGACGGGAGGATTACGCGTACATCCCCGAGTTTCCGGCGCTTGAGAAGAAGCACGCCGATTTCCATGATCTCGTGAACAGGATTGTCAGACTGAGGGCGTCAGGCCATCAAACCGAAGCCGAGCAGGAATTTGGCACTGTCTTAACCAGTTCACAAGAGGTAATCGGGCTCCTGACGGCCGTTGAGCAGAAAGTGCTTCAAACCGAGGACGTGAACATCGTTGTTCTTCAGGCCGACGGCCATCCTTTTGGCCTGGTGGTGGACGAAATCAACGACACCGAGGAAATCGTCGTCAAACCCCTGGGCAAACAGCTCAAAGGGGTCGCTTCCTTTGCCGGCGCCACCATCATGGGTGACGGACGAGTCGCCCTGATTCTCGACGTGCTGGGTCTGGCCCAGGGGGCCAGCGTGGTCACGGAAGTGCGAGACCGCACGTTGTTGGAGAACGCAACGCAGGCCCGCAAAAAGACAGACGTGAGACAGACCCTGTTGCTGTTCGAGGCTGGCCAAGGCAGCCGGATGGCCATTCCGCTCTCGATGGTCGCACGGCTGGAGGAATTCCCGCGGTCCTCCGTCGAGCATTCCGGCGCCCAGGAAGTCGTGCAGTATCGCGGGCAGATTCTGCCGCTCATCCGC
>Ga0181524_10006126_pt1 | contig 10535 bp, 5 predicted proteins | sample PEATcosm2014_Bin_34_FD_119761 | JGI IMG/M metagenome (GOLD analysis project Ga0181524, IMG submission 119761) | Peatland microbial communities from MTU Mesocosm Facility, Houghton, MI, USA - PEATcosm2014_Bin05_60_metaG | ecosystem: Environmental > Terrestrial > Soil > Wetlands > Peat | place...
CAGCGGATCTACGTAGCCGATTTCAAAAACTGCGGCAACGTGCTCGACATCGGCTGCGGGCGCGGCGAGTTTCTGGAACTGATGCGCGAAGCCGGCGTGCCGTCGCGCGGCATCGATTCGAGCCTCGAGTCGATCGCGCTCTGCCGCGAAAAGGGACTTCCAGCCGAAGCCGTGGACCTGTTCGATTACCTGCACGGCCTTGGCGAAGGCGAGCTGGACGGCATTTTCTGCGCGCAGGTGGTGGAGCACCTTCCCCCCGAACGCTTGCCGGAGATGATCCGCCTCGCCGCCAGCCGCCTCGAGCGCAACGGCGTCATCGTCATCGAGACGCCCAACCCCGACTGTCTCGCCATTTTCGCGACTTACTTTTACCTGGACCCGACCCACTCACGGCCGGTGCCCGAGAAGTTATTGACTTTCTATCTGAGCGAGTTCGGCATCGGCAACCTGGAGGTGCGGCACCTGGAGCAGGCTGTCGATTCGATGCCGTCGTTGGCGGAGCTGCCGAAAGACTTTCGCGAGGCTTTCTTTGGCGGCCTGGACTACGCCATCATCGGCAAGAAAGTGTAGTTTGGTGGGGCATGCTCTTAGCTTGCCAACGAACGCCCGCCCGCGGGCGCGCGATCGCGCCGTTTCTGCGCCCCGTTTCAGAACATTAGCTTCAGCGCGAACTGGCCTTGCCGCGACGGGAAGGTCGTACGGATGGTGCCGAAGGCAGCGTCGGTGGTTTTTGTGTCCGGTATGCCGAAATTGGTGTGGTTCAGAAAGTTGAAGAACTCTGCGCGGAATTGCAACCGGGCCCTTTCGCGAATTTGGAAGTTCTTGTCAATCGAGCAGTCCCACTGGTCGAAGTTCGGAGCGCGGAACGCGTTGCGCCCGACATCGCCGAATGGGTCGCTCGCCGACGGAGTGCTGAATGTGTAGCCGGCAAAATAGTTGTTCAGCATTTCGGAACGGGGCCGGCTGACGGCACTGCCGGTTACATTGGGGCGCAGGAATGGCTGGCCGCGATAATCGTTGGAAAGGGAGCTGACAATGTTGTTTCCAGACGCGCTGTAGACCACATCGATCGGCGTGCCCGTGTGGCCGGTGTTGATGCTGGTGAGCTCCCGTCCACCCAAGAAAGCATCCGTTAGGGAATTCGCGCTGGACAAGTATTTGCGGCTCTTGCCGAAAGGAAGTTGGTAGATGAGCGTAGAGACATTATTGAATTTCTCGTCGAAGCTGGAGGGCCCCACTTCCGCGGCCAGGTCGTGGATGTTCTGCGGATTGGCCTGGAAGTAACCCGCGTAATACTCTAGTGCCTGCTCGGAATCCCCTATTGCACTCCCCCAGGTGAACGAGTTCAGGAAGTACAAGTCCTTCGCGAAACGGTGCTCCACGTTGGCCGAAAGACCGTTGTAATGGTTGTCTCCGGCCGGGTCGAGCCAGGTGATCGGCCCGAAAGTCGGTATCGGCACGCGGGCAGTATATGTTAAGCGAGCACTCGGATTGTACGGAGCTGCTTCATTGTAATCGCCGATGATCGGCAACCGAAGGCTGTGGTTTCCGTTGTAGGTCAGCGTGAAGACCGTGTCCTTGGCAAGTTGCCGTTGGACCGAGAGGCTCGGGCCACCCACATACGGCGGCGTTTTGCCGCCCAGCAAATGCGAGAAGCCCAAGCGGGCATCGAAGAGAGAGGTCGGCGTAATGGTCCAAGTGTAGCCGAGCGAAGCGTTCTGATCGATTACGTGAATGTAACCGTTGCCATCCCCGCCCGACGGTCCGGTGAGGTCGGGCGCGTAATACTGCAGGTCCTTGCGCTGGCTGAAACGGATGAACGCGGTCATGCGATCGTTGATCTGGCCGTCGATTTTGGCGTCGAACTTGTCGCCGTAATCGCGGATCAGCAACAGCGCCTCGTCATTGTTGGAGCGCCCAGGGCCATTTGGCGCCGGCAACCCGTTGCGATCGTTCATGTCGGGAATCGAATCGAAGTTCAGATAGCGCTGCAACTGCCGGAAGCCTTCATAATCGGCGAAGAAAAACAGCTTGTTCTTGACAAACGGGCCGCCCACCGTGAAGCCGAACTGGTTGCGCTGCAGGGTTGGCTTCTGAAAGACCGCCGGGCTGAAGGTGAATCCGATGGCGTCCAGGTCCGTGTTGCGCAGGTACTCGTAGGCGGAGCCGTGAAGCTCGTTGGTTCCGGATTTCATCACTGCGTTCACCACCGCGCCGCCCACGCGCCCGTATTCCGCGCTGTAGTTGCCGGTGATGATTTTGAACTCGGCTAGCGCATCCGGGGATAGCTGAACCAATTGCGCCGAGTAACCCTGGTTGCTGGTTCCGTACGCGTTGTTATCCAGGCCGTCCAGCAGAAAGTTGTTGTAAGTGCTGCGCATCCCGTTCACGTTGAACGCGCCCTCTCTCGGTGTGCCGGTGGCCGAGAAGGAATCGGCAAGCGGCGATTTGACGGCGTTAGCGTCTAACAGCGCAAGATCGGCGTAATTACGGCCATTGAGCGGAAGTTCGGTTACCGCCGCCGTACTCACCACCTGGCCCCGATCGCTGGAGTCGGTCTCCAGGGCGGAGGCGGCGCTGGTAACCTCGACGGATTCCGTGACCGCGCCCACCTTCATCGAAACATCCACGCGCTGACGCGCGCCCACGTCCACAGTCACATCGTTCGTCGTGACCTTGCTGAATCCGGCATGTTCGACGGTGAGCGAGTAACGCCCCCCTGCACGTTAAAGAAATCGAAATCCCCCTTTCCGGCCGTGAAAAACTTGGAATGCACGCCAGTTGCCTGGTTGGTCAGCGTAGCCGCTGCGCGCGCAATCACGGCCCCGGAAGGATCGCGCACCGTGCCCAGCACCTCAGCCGTTTCAAACTGAGCGAACAACAGCGTGGCGCTCAAGAGACACACAAAGAACACTGTGATCGAAAAACCCTGGCGCATGGATTAACCTCACCAGAGATCTTCGCAAGCGGATATCTACGTGTGATGAAGAACCGGTCACGGATTCGTGACATCGGCGAGTGACACTTTCGCGCACAGCCCTACTGCATCAGCACCATCGGTGCGCGCCAAAAGGCGAACTTCTGCTCGGCGGGATTGAGCACACTCACCTGACAGGTGTAGCGCCCCGGCTGCAGCTTGCCCAGCGGCAGGCTGAATCGCACCGGCAGCGCCTTCGATTTGTCGTTGAGCCCCTGGCTTACCTCGAGCGGCGCCGACTCGAACGCTTTCGTCTTGCCGCGGTAGAAGGCCACGCTGGCGACGATCGGCTGCGTGGCCGTGGCGGCCGGTTCGTACGCTTCCAGGTAGATGTACATCTCCTGGCTCTTGTTGAAGACGCGCGTCACGCTGGGCACCAGTTTCTGGCCACCTTCGACCAGCGGATTGGCGGCCAGCAGCTTCTTGTCCTTCTCCGCGCTGAACACCGCCGCATCCAGCGCGATGCGCTGGCTGCTCAGGATGACCGAGCTGATCGGCAGCAGCTTCTGGTCGCTGGTCAGATCGGGAATTACGAAGTTGATTTCGTAGGTTCCCATCTTGCCGGTTTCGTTTTCGCGCGCCAGGAATTTCAAATTGTACTTACCCGGCGCCAGCGTGAAACCGGTATCGTATTCGAGCGGATGCTTGGCCAGATCCGCGGCGGTCTGGCCTTTCAGCTTGACCTCGGCCATATCGCGCACGTTCTGCACGATCTTGCCTGCCGAATCTTTCACCTGGCCGATAAAATCGATGCGCGTGGATTCGGCGCCCCCGTGGCGCGCCAGTTCCAGTTCGCTGCCGGGAATCTTAGCCACCACCGGCACGAAGTAACGGTCGTGCGCCAGGCGGAAATAGTCGATCTCCACGGCGATATCGATATCCGTCACTGGATCGCCCAGCATCAAGGCTTCGGCTAACTGGCGTTCTTTGTCGGTCGTGTTGAGCTTCCCGAATTCCTTGCTGGCATAATAACCCTGGCGGTAATCGAGCTTGGCGACGCGCACCGCCGTGTCCTTGTCTTTCAACGCGATCTTGACCCGGCGGAAGCGGCCATCGAGCGCTTGGTTGGCTGAATAGTAGCCAATAATGTAGTAACTCGAAATGTCTTTTTGCGCCTGCACGATTCCCATCGATAAGTCGTTCTCATCGAGCAGCGCCTTGCCGCCGGTATCGGAAGCCAGCGTGTAGAGCGTCTCCTGCTGTCCCTGGAAATTACTCACCACGGCGCGCGCCGAGCTGCCCGAGTACATTGCCTGGCCGCCCGGCGATCCCTTGGTGGCATCGCCCAGCGGCGCCGCTGCCACCAGGCCGCGGGCGTCGATGGGATAGAAGGATACGTTCGAACGGATGGCGGCGTTGATGGTGGCTTGTAACTGAGCCTGGTTATCCAGCCCGTTGCGCGTCATGCCGCTGGCGAAGTATACCAACGCCTTTTTTTCGTTCAGCGAGCCCAGCATCTTCACCGCCGTTTCCAGCGCCGAAAGCTGGCGGTCGGTATTGAAGATGTCGAATTCCGTGTCGTCCTGCTGGAAAGCCGCGCCGGTATCCGAGGAGCTGTCGTCGGACACCGTCTCATCCAGGCCAAGGCCTTCGCCGATCACCAGTTTCTTGATGTCCTGGGCAAGCAGGTCCCGGTCGTCGGTGAAGTCTTCCACTACTTTGATGTCGGTCGAGAAGGTCATGATCGCCATCAGGTCGGACGCCGTCATCTGCGTGTTCAGAAACTTCAGCGCCGCCGTCTGGGCGCGCATCTGGTCCTGAATCGGCATCGAGGTCATGTCGAAAAACATCACCATCAACCGCTTGTCCCGGTACTTGATGTCGCCCGGTCGTTCCGGTGCGATCTCCACCGCTGTAAGCGGCTTCACCGCGGGTGCGGGTGTGGCAGCCGCCACTTCCGTCCGCTGCTGCAAAGCGGGCTGCGGAGCCGGCACCGCCTCGTCGGACAACTTCTGAAATTCGAAGACGCTGATCTGTTGCGGCTTGCCATCCTCGGTGACCAGGAAATCGCCGGCCTTCAAATTATCGACGGGCTTGCCGTCCCGGGACTTGACGATCACGTCCTCCACCACAAGCTGGCGCGTGGTGCTGAACGTCACCGTGCCGCGGGGGACGCCGGTCGAGTTGCTGCCGCCTTGCGGGACTCCCTGTTGCGCGGAAACCGCCAGCAGCCAGATCGAAAAGATACCGAGTGTTTTTCGCATGGCTCTAGAACCTGAATCGCACAGTGGCCTGTATGGTGCGCATCCCGTTGGCCCCGGTCGGCAGGCCGAACTGCGAATTGCCTAGCGTGGTGTTCCATGACGCCCAAGTCACGTGGTTGAGTACGTTGGCCCCGTCGAACCGGATATCCATGCTGCGCCGTTCCCCGAAGCGGAACACGCGGGCGGCGGAAAAGTTCATGCCGAACTGCATGGGCCCGGTGATGATGTCGCGGCCTGCGTTGCCCCATTGGCCGTCGGGAGGCGCTTCGAACACCGCCGTATCGAAACCGTAGCCCGGCAAGGCCGCCTCCAGCGGCCCGCCAAGGTATTCGGCGCGCGTAGTGCCGGCGATTCCGGTCCCGCTGGCCAGGCGGCTAATCACGATGGGAGTCTCCGGCAGCCCGCTGCCCAACGTCAGGCTGGGGCCCAAAGTCCAGTCCTTCAGGAGCACGCCTTTCCATCCGTTGATCAGCGTTCCGCCGCGCGTCCCCATGCCGGTCGAATACTGGAATATCAGGTTCAGCGTGTGAGTGCGGTTGAAACTGGAAAGGGAACGCTCGGCATCGAGGTCCAGCCAGTTCTGCGCGTAAGCCAAGCCGGCCGCCCCACGCCCGCCCAGCGTCTGCGCGTCGTCAATGGCCTTGGAAAACACGTAAGTCGCATTAGCCAGAAACCCGCTATGGAAGCGGTGTTGTACCTGCGCACTGGCTGCGTTGTAATTGGAGTTGCCGTTCGAAGTCTCGTATACATAGCCGTACGGGTAGGGGCTCGCTGGATCGCCCGCCGGAAACGTCCACGGCAGAAACTCCTGCACCTGATGTGTGCCTTTGTCGCCGCTATAAGTGAAAGTCGCCACGAACGATCCCGAAAGGTTCTGCTGCACCGAAGCTTGCCAATAGTGGATGTAGCCGATCCGAAAATTCGGATCGAGAGCGAAGGTCTGGGGGGTGGTGCTGATGGCCGGCAGCGTCAGCGCGTTCTCGAGCGACAGGGGTTGCGGATCTGATGCCGAGATCAACTGCGCCTGCGACACCGTATAGGATTGCCTGACGCTATCCGACAATGGCGCCTGTTGCGACATCTGGTTGGCCAGCGGCTGGAACACCGAGGTGTTGTAATACAAACCGTAGCCCGCCCGCACTACTGTGGAATGCTTCGGGATCGGCTTCCAGGCAAGACCGATGCGCGGCTGAAACTCGTGATAGTTGGGGCGCACCAGGGAATCTGGCAGCCCGGCCTGGCTGGCCAGAGTACACGACACCGTACCGGTCGCGAGGGTGTCGGTGCCGCACACCGGCGTCGTCGTGGTCCAGTCCGGTCCCACTTCCAAACTCACCAGCCGGTTGTACAACTCCGTCACCGGGGCCTGGAAATCCCAGCGCAGACCGAAATTGAGAGTAAAGTTGCTGCGAATGTGCCAGTCGTCGGTGACGTAAGTGTCCGCCCAGGAGGCGCGGAAGTACTTATCCGCCCCGCTCGATGAGTAAGCGATGGAGCTGGCATCCGGCAGGCCTAGCAGAAAGTCGGCGAAGTCGAAGCCCGTGCCGCTGGCGGCCTGACCGTTCGAGCCCGCGAGGCCGGTCATGGCGCCGGTGAAAGTGAAACTGCCGCGCGCATTCTGCTGCGCGATCTGGTTGAAATCCAGCCGCCGGAAGTCGCCGCCGAACGTCACATTGTGCGCGCCGCGCACCCAGATCAGGCTTTCGCCGGCTTGACTGGTGTTGTTATGGTTGAGCTGGTAGTTGCCATCGCTCAATCCGTAAATGCCGCTCGAAAACGACAGGGAGGGAGGCCCCCAGAACTGAGCCGCCTGGTCGTTGCCGACTATCCCCGCTTCCGCCGAGACGTTCGCCGAATTCGCGAAAAACGGCGTAGCATTAGTGGCCGACCGGCTGAAGTTATACCGCAGATTGCTGATCAGCCTCATCGTGATGTGATAATTCCACTGCACCCCGGTGTTAATGCCGGTCATCTTGGTGGTATCGATAAAATCGAATAAGTTTGGCGTGGAGGAGTTACTGCCTTGCCAGGAAAAGCTCCCCGAAACCTGGTTCTTGGCGTTAATTGTCTCGCTGATGCGCGAGTTGATGTTGGTCTGGTTACTGATGCTGACAATCGGCGCCTGGTAGTTGTACTGCGAATCGCCTGCGAAATTCGGCTGCGGGTAAAACTTGAGCAGATCGAGCGCCGCGGAATCCAGCCGGATTGTGGGGATGACGTTGCCCGCGAACGGCGCGCCGCTTAACGGGTCATAGATGGTGACGGGCGCATTGTTGCTGAGCGCCTGCGAGAAGTTGCCCGCGCGCTCGTCCATGGTCGGCACCTGCGCCGTGGTCGTCGTGGCGTTGCGCCCGCGGGTCAACTGGTAGTTGATGGTGAAAAAAGTGTGTTGCCCGCTCAGCACATGGGGAATCTTCAATGGCCCACCCAGCATTCCGGTAGAGCGGAACTGGTCGAACGCCGCCTTGGGCGTGTCTTGGCCGGTCAAGGAAAACGGCCGCGCGTCCAGGGCCGAGTTATTCAGAATCAGCGCAATGTTGGCGTTGTAATGCGAGCGGGGATTGCGGCGCCCGTTGCCGAAGGAAGCCTGGTTGCCGCCGCGGCCCCCGCGGCCCCCGCGCCCGCCGGCGTAGTTGCCACCGAAACCTCCGCCGCGCCCGCCGAAGCCGCCGCCGCCACCGCGGCCACCAAAACCACCGCCTGGCCCGCCAGCGCCGCCGCCCGCTGCCGCGGGAGCACCACCACCCATACCCGGACCCCCGGGACCGCCCATGGCATTCATGCCAATGCCGCCCGGACCCCCGGGCCCCCCGGGACCGCCCATGCCGCCTGGACCCCCGGGACCGCCGAATCCCCAGTCATTCTGCTGCGGCATGTTCAAACCGCTATTCACGCTGCCATTGACGACATAAGCGTCCGAGCTTTGGGTTACGTCGCCCGTCCCCATCGCAGCGGCGCTCTCGCCGCTGCCGTTGTCCAATTCAGCGTCTGACGACTGATTCGACTGATTCACATCCAGCCGCTGGAAGCTGCCCTGTTGCATGCTCTGCCGCAATGAGGGCCGTCCGCCGCTCCCGTTGCCGCGACCGCCTCCTGCAGCCGCGCTGCCGGCCGCCGGCTTGGCGGCGGCCGCTTGCGTTGGCGCCGCCGGCGTGGTGCTGGCCGCTGCTGCGGCTGGCGCTGACGGAGTACTTGCGGCCAGCGCTGGCGGTGCCAACTGCTTCCGCAACGCATCCAGCGTCAGCACCCTCAAGTCCCAGCTCGGACTCGGTGCTTCCGGCGCTACACCGATTTCGCGCTCGACCGGGCTGAACCCCAGCATCGAAATTCGCAAAGTCCAGACGCCGTCGGGCAGGTTCGGAAAGGAATATGCCCCCGAGTCGTCGGTCGAGGTGACGAAGCTCTTGTCGCCCTGCGTAACCGTGACCGTGGCTCCAGGCACCGGGGCCCCGCCCGATTTGACCCATCCGTGATGCTCGGAAGCCAGCAGACACGCGACCGATAGACAAGCCGCCAGGGCCCATCTGTAGGGGCCGGGCATGCCCGGCCCGGCGCATCGATAAAACCACCGCCTCACCTGCTCAGGGATACGGTTCGCCTCCATGGTTGCTGTTTGCTTAGGCGACAGCCTGCACAAGAATGTTACCGCTCTTCCGCGGCTTCGCGTCTGAACAGTTCCGGATAAAAATGGAACTTTCCCCGGCAGCGCCCTCTGCAGTGTCCATGCCGCCGGCGTGCTCGCAGCCACACCGCCAGGCTGCCGTATCTCCCACGCTATAATCGTCGTCAAGTGTTCTACAGTTGTTGGATGAAGTGGAGAGAATTCTTTAGACTGATGAAACAGGCATTCAGCACGAGACGATCCCGCCTGCCCCTCCTGGCCGGGGGACTGGCGCTGGCGCTGGCTCTGGCGCTATTGGGCTGCAAACGCGAGCCGAAATCCGTTAAGGTGGCGTCGGCCGAAGGCGAGGCGCTGGCGCTCGCCTCCACCGTGAGAACTTCGGAAGCCAGCCAGGAGCCTCAACTCCTGGACGGCTTCTACAGCATCGAAGCCAACGCCTGGCGCTGGACCGCCAAGCAGTTCCGGGTGGTGCTGCGCCCGCCCATCGGCGCGGCGCAGAGCGGAGCCACGCTTGCCATGGCGCTGACTGTTCCCCAGGTAGCCATCGATCATGCCAAGTCGCTGACGCTGTCGGCGTCCGTCGAAGGCGCGCCGCTACCGCCGGAAACCTACACCAAGTCCGGCCAGTACGAGTACAAACGCGACGTCCCGGCTTCGGCATTGGGCAAGCAGGCGGTGCGCATCCAGTTTTCGCTGGACAATGCCATTCCGCCCAACGGCCCCGAAAGGCGCGAGCTTGGCATCATCGTCACCTCGGTCGCACTGCGCCCGAAGTAGGAATTCACTTACGCCTGCCCCGCCGAAGGGTCCCAGCGCCGCTACTGGACCGTGTACGTCAGCCCGAGGCTCATTTGGAACGAATTCTTCCTGAAGCTGGGCGGCGGATTGTTGAGGTAGCTGTCGATTAGGCCCAGTGCGAAGTTCAGCCGCTTGTACGCCGGCACCGTCAGCGTGGCGGAAGCGTTGGCCAGCCAGTCGTTGGTCATGTTCCACGTCGGCGTCGCCGATAACGTTTGCGCCAGCACCACCCCATGCGTGAACTTGTGGGTGAATGCTTCGGCAAAGTTCGAGGCGGCCAGGCTTTGGTCCACACTTCCCGGTCCATTGAAGCTCTGATGCAGGTAAGTCATGCTGGCCTTGGCGTCGAGCACGTTCGCCGCGCTCTTCACCACCGTCCACCCGATCCCGCCGCCTACTTGCGACCCCAGGTCCAGGCCCTGCGAATAGTTGTGATCGAGCGTCGCCTGCACGAATCCATACATCCGGTGCGTGGAGAAATACTCGTCGCGTTCCAGGCCGCCGTGGATGATATCGGTCTTGATTTCGGCCGCGCCCGGCTGCTTGACGGTACCGTCGGCGAAATTGAAATTCACCAGCGTGCGGTCGCGTGGGTCGAGCCACGATTCCATCGGCACCGCCCGCGCCAGCGCAAACCCGCCGGTAAAGCTGCGGCTTTGCTGCGTGGCCTCCACCAGCGCGGCCCCGGCGTGGATCGAGCCGGCCCAGTCTTCGCCCAACCCTGGGCTGTGCATCACCTGCTGTTCGAACTCGGTGGATTCGATCACGTGGGCCGCATCCGCCACCGGAACCGTTTGGGGCGCCGCACCCGGCGCTCCAGTCACCGTGATCTGCTTGGCCGTGGCTTCCAGACTGCCCTTGGGCAACTTGGATGTATCCGATTTGCGGCCCAGCTTGATGTCCTTGCCGACCACCGTGTACGGGCCGGCGGCGC
>Ga0181524_10006133_pt1 | contig 10522 bp, 8 predicted proteins | sample PEATcosm2014_Bin_34_FD_119761 | JGI IMG/M metagenome (GOLD analysis project Ga0181524, IMG submission 119761) | Peatland microbial communities from MTU Mesocosm Facility, Houghton, MI, USA - PEATcosm2014_Bin05_60_metaG | ecosystem: Environmental > Terrestrial > Soil > Wetlands > Peat | place...
CGCTTACGGTGTTGACGAACAACGGGAACGGCGGCTTCGCGATCGCCGGCACCAATGCCGTGGGTCATTATCCCTGGTCGGTCACGGCGGCGGATGTGAACGGGGATGGCAAGGTGGATTTGATCTGCGCCAATTTTAGTGACAACACGCTTACGGTGTTGACGAACAACGGGAGCGGCGGCTTCGCGACCGCCAGCACCAATGCCGTGGGCAACGGGCCTAGGTCAGTCACGGCGGCGGATGTGAATGAGGACGGCAACGTGGATTTGATCTGCGCCAATTCATTGACCAACACACTTTCGGTGTTGACGAACGACGGGAGCGGCGGCTTCAAGACCGCCGGCACCTATATCGTGGACAGGCGGCCAACTTCGGTCGTGGCGGCGGATGTGAATGGGAACGGCAAGGTGGATTTGATCTGCGCCAATTCAATGACCAACACGGTTTCAGTGTTGACGAACGACGGGAGCGGCGGCTTCAAGACCGCCGGCACCTATGCCGTGTGCGGGGTGGACGCCGCGGTCCAATCGGTCACGGCGGCGGATGTGAACGGGAATGGCAAAGTGGATTTGATCAGCGCCAACGGAGTTGACGAAACGCTTACGGTGTTGACGAACGACGGGAGCGGTGGCTTCGTGCTCGCGACCAATATTGCCGTGGACGATTATCCTGAGTCGGTCGTGGCGGCCGATGTGAACGGGGATGGCAAAGTGGATTTGATCGTCAGCTATACCGGCACGTTAGCGGTGTTGACGAACGACGGGTGCGGCGGCTTCGAGCTCGCCTACACCTATAACGTGAGCGGTAATCCTAACTCGGTCGCGGCGGCCGATGTGAACGGGGATGGCAAGGTGGATTTGATCTACGCGAATGAGGTCAACGCGCTTACGGTGTTGCTCAACACTTCACCCTTCCCGACACCGATGCCGTCCATCAATCAGTCGGGCAACAGTGTCGTCGTGTCGTGGCCGTCGTTTTGGACGGGTTGGACGTTGCAGCAGAATTCAAATCTTGCGACGACCAACTGGTCAGCCAGCGGTGGTGTTTCCGACGACGGGACCAACAAGAGCCTTACCATCACGCCGGCAACGGGGAATTTGTTTTTCCGCCTGGCTAAATCCGTGAACTGATTATTCGTTGCCGGCCATTTGAGGTTTTCAGACGTGTGAGTCGTTGCCGACGGAATGGACTTCCCGGACCCGTGGGACGAGCGACGCGGACGCCGGTTTCAGCTTTCACGGCTGCCACGGCGATTATGACATCCCGCTTGCGCCGCCGGGCGGACAGCCTGCGTTGCGGCGAATCGCTTTGGACACGGGAAATGAGAACAGCCCCAACACCCTGGCCGTTGACCCGGCCGATTCCCGTCCCATCCTGCATTCGGTGAAGTATTCGGCGGCCAGCGGCCAATTTTATTTCCAACCCACCGGCGACGCGGGCCGCGGCAACCGGATATTGCCTTCAACCACGCTGACGAACCGGACGCCGTTGACAAACGGCTACAATTTCCACAGCGCAATCTCGTTCGCCGATTCGAGTCCCGCCATGCCGACACAATTGTTCTCCCGTGCCGCAAATCCGGCGAATGTTGCAGTCGCGCGTTTCAGTTGCCGGAGGAGATGTTGCCCGCGTGAAAGTAACTTTCCGGCGGGCCAAAATAGCTGGGTTTCACGCCCCCGAGGTCCACGACGAGTTTCTGCAACACCACGCCGGGATCCACCATCCAGAACTTCAACGTGTGATACCCGGCGCCCGTCAACGTAAAGGAGGTTTTGACTTTGCGGACGCTGTCCCGCGCGGTTTTTTGCCAATCCTCGTTCCCGTCCTTGGCGGTGTAATTGGCGGGCACGGCGGTGACAATCTGCGGCGCTTGATCGTCAAACGAGACGGCATAGCGCAGGCCGCGACCGGCGACGAAATTCAAGGTTGGATCAATGATCGCTTCGACTTCAACCTGTCCCGGCTGGAACAAATACATTTGGTATTCCAGGCACGGCGAATTTTCCGGCGGCGTCACGCTGGGCGCAGTGTCGGGGAAAATGGTCATCGCCGACAGGGTCCGGCCCAGATTGGGAATTTCCTCCCATCGTGCCGAACCGGCATCGGTCTTTTTCGTGTAATGCGCCGCTTCGATGGAAACATAGCCGTCGGCTTCCACGAAACCTTTCAGCGAATCCCGTGTCGGCTCCGGCGGATTGAACGCCTTCAATTGCACAATAACCGGTTTCGCGTCCGCGCCGGTGATTGTCACCGAGCCATCGCTGGTTCCTTTCGGCGCCTTGTTCCAATCCACGCTCACCCAAAGGCGCTGCTCGTACTTGATGGTGTTGCCTTTCGTACTCAACACAATCCACGGGGCGCTGGCCTTGGCTTCATACTTGAACGCCGTCTGTCCCCGGTTGAACACATCAATGTAATGGCGCGGCTGGTTGAACACGTCGAATTCCGGCAGGGGCGGTTGGAACGCATCCGGTTGCGTCACCGGCCAGAATGCGGTCGAGCCTTCCACGCCAACGCCCAGGGCCGCGTTGGCGGGGATTTGAATTTCCACGACCTTGGGCATGATGTTCGAGTCCGGCGACTGCCAAATCGTGTAGCCGATGTGCGTCTGGTCCATCACGTGGTTCCACCGGCCATTCGCCAGTGTGTGATTGTAATAATACGACAAATCCGCGTCGGCCTTGAACAGCTCACGCGCCTCCGCAGCCAGGTCATTCGCCATCGCGCGGCCCTGGTCGGCATACAGGCGGTTTTTCGCCGTCGTGATGTAAAGGTCGTTGACCTGTTCACAGGCTTTGGTCGGGTAAAGCACCAGTTCAAAGAACGCGTTGCGCGCATTTTCCGGCAGTTTCGCGGAAATTTCCTCCGCTTGGGCGGTGATGGCCTTCCAATCCGCCAGCACTTTGTCCGCTTCTTGATAGTCCACGACGCTGAACGTGTCCGGCTCCAGCAACTCCGGTTTGCGCCAGCCGTTGTACTTCGAGTATTTGGACACGATATCGGCAATTTGCGCCGCGTATTTGGATCCAAACTCGCGTTCGGCCCATTGCCGGGTGAATTCGGCAATTTTTTCCTTCGGCAATTGCTGCGGGTCCCAGGCCAGGCTCAGGAAAAAATCAATGGGCAGCTCGTAGCCCTTGAAGTGGCCCACGTTCACCACCCAGATTTGCCGGGCGTCATAATTATACGCCAGGTTCATCTGCTCCCAAATTTTGGTGGTTGGATTTGTGTTGAGCCATTTGTAATTGCGCGGCCCGCCGACATAATCGAAATGGTAATAAACCCCGGCGCCGCCGCTGCGTTTGCGGTCTTCGGGCGGCGGCAGGCGGCGGATGTCGCCCCAGTTGTCGTCACACCAGAGCAATGTGACGTCGTCAGGCACGCGCATGCCTTTTTCGTAGTATTCCTGGACTTCCTTTTAGAGCGCCCAATCCTGCGTGCTGGCCGCGTCGTTGGTTTGATACACCTCCGCGATGATGTTGCGCTCGGTCGCCACAATTTCCTCCAGCAAGGCGATGTTGGCGGATTCCGACATCGGCGTGTCTATCTTGCCGCGCATGGCAATGGTCGTCATGTTCTCGTAATTTTTGTTCCGTTCGATGCCGTCCGCCCAGAACTTGGTGAGCTCGTTCGAATGGGTCAGAAAATTCCAGTCCTTGGCCGCATACCCCAGCCGGTTCCATTCCTTGTCCGCCCGCATCATCGGTTCGACGTGGGAGGTGCCCATCACAATGCCGTATTCGTCGGCGAGTTTGGGATTTAGCGGATCGTCCTGATTGAAACAGTTGTTCCACATCGCTGGCCAGAGATAGTTGGCCTTCAACCGGAGCAGGACTTCAAAGATGTTCGTGTAAAACGTGTGGTTGTAATTTCCATATTTCGCCTGAACCCATTCGGTCAGGTCGGGCCACTCGTCATTGATGAAAATGCCGCGATATTTGACGGCGGGCGGGCCTTGCTCGTATTTGCCCGCCTTTACAAAGAGCGCGTCCTGATGTCGCACCGGCACGTCTGCCCACCAATACCATGGCGACACGCCCATCTCCTCGGACACATCGTAAATCCCGTAGATGGTCCCTCGCTTGTCGCTGCCGACGATGACCAATCCATTGGCCACGCCGGGCGCCGGGTCCGGCACCACCTGAATGAAAAACGATTCCCATTGACCCTTGATTTGCGACACGTCAATTTTCCCTTCGCTGATCAACCGGTCAATGAGCGCGCTCTTGCCAATGGTGCCGACGATGATGGCCGTGGTCCCCAGCCCGGTGTCATCGTGCGTGATGGCCGGCGTCTGGCCGGTGACGCGCGCAACGTCCGCCTGTAGATCGCCGGCGGCGCGGACGACGCCCGCCCAATCGTTCGTATCCACATAAATGGCCGCGGTCTTGCCCTCCTGCACGATGGGAAAACTGCCCTGGCTGGAAACGTTCTCGACGTATTGAACCTGGCCGAGGGCAAAGCCGTGGCGGACAAAAGTGAAAAGACAGAGGACAACCAGCGCGACGGCTTTGCCCAGCGTCGTGGCGCGCAACAGGCAGTTGCGTTCAGCGCCGCGCGGATATTGGTGGTGAATTGCGAAGGGGAAACAGATGGCATGGTTTTGAGGAATCATAGGTGCGTTCAGTTTTCAAGTTTGAGCGATATTTCCCAGGTGGACCAGGTTGCTTTTGGGGAGACCGGGTCCGGCCCCCATGATGCAGAAGACCCGTCAGATACAACATTCCATCGCAGTAACGTCATTGCCCCGATGGTATCGCGTTTACAGCGGCCGGCTCAACAAATAAATCGCGGCGTGTTTTTCCGTCCCGGTTTTGGCGTCAGTGACCTTTTCGCCGTTGAGCCTGACCGGCGGATCGGGCAGGGCAGGCGGGAGTCTTCGGCCTGTCATGTTGCGCTTTGGGGTAATTCAGCGGAAGCCGCGGCGGTTCCGCATAAAGAGAGCACACGCGACGAGGACAAAAAATACCGCCATGCCCCTGGGGTGACGAATGAGTCCATGATTTTCCGGCCTCCGGCAATTCGAAGAATTTTCATTGAATCCAATTGCTTTTGGCGCCGCCGCGTGGCCAGGCGTGGCCACTTAACCGCATTCCGGGACGTCACGAAACGGGGAAAATCATGAATTTACATGGACTCTCTTCCCCTGAAAGTTTCCTGCGCGAAGACCGTGAACCAGTCGCGGCAGAAACATCAGGCGCGGCGGCGCATTTTATGCCTTCAGCGTTGTCAGCCTATTGGTAATTCATTGCTGCCAAATTAGGCAATTGCGACTGGAATTGCAGAGAGAAATCCTGTGGATCCTGATACCATAGGCAAACGCGAGCGCCAGTCGTCTTCCATGAGGTGAGCCACCACATCGTTACGTACTGATTCCAGTTCGCCGATCCATCGACGAACACCTCGTTGCCTCCCGCAGGGACGTGTGAACCGGCTATGGGATGGGGAGGTATGTTATTGTATGCCCCGGGGAGGGAGTCAGTATTGCCCCACTGGTTAGCAACTTGGAGGTTCGCGTCAGCAGCTATAGCCCACCACGGTTTTGAAGCGGCGAGTTTGATCGGACTCCAAGCCACCTGGGTATTGGGATCAGTAACCTTGTTTAGTTGAGGCCACCAAGTAGTTACGCCTCCGAAATACTGGTAACCAATAATATACTGGTGGTTAGCGGTATCGAACAAAGGAAGGTCGGGACGGTTTGGACAAGACCAGACTGTATTTGCCCCGCTGTTTGTCAGCACCGTTAATATTCCACTGGAGCTTGTGACCTGGTCTGGATTCAAACAGATCGGCACAAACTGGCCGCCAGACTGAGTTCGGGCGGGGAATAAATAGTCTTGATTGTCCCCGCAATACACAGTCACGCCCACCCCGATTTGCTTCAAGTTGGCGAGACACGCGCTGCGCTTGGCCTTCTCCTTGGCTGCCGCCAACGCGGGCAACAGTATCGCCGCCAAGATCGCTATGATCGCAATTACCACCAGCAGTTCAATCAGTGTAAAACCCGCGGCCCACACCCGGGTGGCGCCAGCGTTGTTTTTGTTGGGAAATATGCGCCAATTTAACGCAGTCTTTTTCATAAACCGCTGGAAGATAGTCGAACGGCGTTGTTTTTGGAATGGACGATTCTACGATTTACATCAATTTTATTCCCTGCTTCACCTGCTTCATTCCGATGGGCAAAGGCTGGGCGGAAATGTCAGGCGCGATCTCCCTCGGCATGAAAAGGTCGCCCGGCGCGCCGAACGGCATGGAACATCGCTTATGGTCCGGCAAGCCCGCCCACCACAACCTTGCCAAACCGGGAGACATCGTTTCAGGCACTCTTTTCTGGCGTCAATGTTCTTGTCGGTTTCCGGGCGGCGCTTTTTCCATCCGGGTTTTGGCGTCCATTTTGGCGTCCGTGCAACAAAGCCGTCTGACAGAACCTGGAAAGCCCAGCCCTAAACCGGATATGCCCGTCTGGAAACCATGACACAGGCGCCTCGGTCAAAAGTTCAACCACCCCTGCCGCCAAAGGCTTGTGCTGCCTTCAAATTCACGGCTGATAATAATGCCACGGCCCAGTCACAGAAGCATCCTTCATGTTGAATACCATAGAATAATCCATCAAAATCATAGTTTTATCCATTCCACAAACTGGGGGGCGATGATAGAGTAGCTTCACAGTTAGCCCGAATAAACAGAAACTCACAGCTAAAAAATCTTATGAAAAGCCTAATTAAAGTGTTAACCTTTGTAACCGTGGCGGCGTGGTGCGGGACAGCGTTGGCGCAAGAGACCGTCATCCCTTTACAGAATTGGGGGTTTGATGCCCCTACTTATAACGGTCTAGCGCCGTTTGATAATCCAGCAATCGGCGGAGGATTTACGGAGATTACCCCCGGAACAGTCACGGTGACTCCTGATGCCGGGACTCCACCAGCCAATGGCAACTTCGGCGTAAACGAGGATTTACGTGCTACTTTTCCTATTGTCAGTATTGGTGTTGGAGAGTCAATAACACTAACAGGCAGTGTTTGGATGACCAACGACGGAAGTGCGAGCAGTTATGTGGGTGGCAGCCAGTTCCGCATCGGCTTGATGAATGATAATGGCTACGGTGGCACAGCACCCGCTGTTCAATACGGTGTTACACAAATTGGTGGATTTACGGGCTATGCTCCGACTCCTAATTCAGGTGGTGGTGCAGCGAGAGCGTTTACAGGTTACATGCTGTATGTTCCAACAGGAAATGCCGCAGGAAATGCTTTTACAGGTGGTACGACTACCTATCCGGGCATGGCCAGTGACGACGTTATGAACAATGCAGTTGGGCAATTAGGCGCAAGGTTCAATAGCGGCGGAGGACAAGCCAGGTGGCTTAGCGGTGGTGGTGGTTATAGCTTGGCTGGCGCCAATACCTTTGTCTCCGGCACCAGTGGCCAATTCTCGAACGGTCTTGGGTGGACCAACAACCCGGGGTCAGGTATGTATAATTTCTCAATCAGCGTGACGAATCTGGGGACTGCCCAAGCGGGTCTCGCTTATTCATTTGTCAGCGTGCTTCAAACGACCAACGGCACGGGGAGTCCCAGCATATACCAGCCCGTGTTTGACTTCGCGGGGACGGCCTTGGATTTGGGTGGCGGGACCACGGTCCTCGAGTCAACGAACGGTGCCTTTTCCTTTGATTCGGTGGGGTTCTATTTGGGCGGCAACGCCGAGCTTGATGAGTATGACTTCACCAATGTGGATGTCACATACGTTCCTGAACCCGTTTCCATGGCTTTGGTGGGATTTGGAATTCTGACGGGTGGTTTGTTTATTCGTCGTCGCAAGGGTTAAGCTGGTTTCTTGAGTTTGGCAGTTAAACAGCCGTTGCCAGTAAAAGGCAACGGCTGTTCTGTTGTCGGGTTTCAGGCGGGTAGACGCCTTTTATCCCCCGGCCCGGCGGGTCGCTAAATTTTCCGGGCCGTCGGCGCGGGCCCCGATGTAATGATCGGCAATGTAGCGCAAAGACGATCCGGTGCGCGATCCTTGCTTGTGCGCCGCCCCGCCCCCGTGATTCCGTTTTAAAATCCGCAGGACGCAGGGAATGTCCACGTCACCTTCCTTAATGGACGTTTCCTTGTGGAACGGCGCCTTGCCGCCGCCCCGGTGAAGCCGGTGCCGGGAAATCGCACCCGACCCCGGCCCTGCCGGAGGAGATGTAAAGTTTGACAGCAGTTGGGATTTACCGGAGGCGGGTGGTTCGACGAGTTGCAGGTTGCGGCTGAAAAGCAGGGCACGCTTTCCCGCCCGCCGGGGAGCCGGACATTCCTGCCCGGGGTTTGCAGCGGCGACTGGAAAGTCGCCCGAATCGGCAGACAAGAATGTCCGCCCCATGGGATGCGGCTGCGTTGAGCCATCACCGCGCAAGTGGCTGCCCGAAGGCCGCGCGGCTCTGAGCTATTCCGCTTTCACTCAAACCTCTGGCTTTGCCGGAGGTCGCTACACGGATTTGCTGCAATTAAAAGGCGGCACGAGTCATTTTCAGAGGCGGCAAGGCCCTTTTCTCACTGCCCATTCGTCAGGCTGGCGTCGTGGAAGGGGGCGCCAGCTTCATACAATCCGATTTGCGCCCGCAGGGAATCACCCAGTGCGGGGTTGTTTTGGAACCCGGCCAGTTGCAGAGCGCGCTGGGCGGTGGCCACCGCTTCGGGAAATTGCCCGGCTTCCGCATAAGCGGCTGCCAGCGTGCTGTTAACCACCGGATTGTCGCCGCCGGTCAGCCGCTCCGCTTGTTGGGCCAGCTCGACTGCCTTGGCACCGTTGCGCAGCGCGGCTTGTGGCGCGGTGGCCAACACCCGGGCCAGATTATTCAGAACCCGGACATTCTGGGGCTCCATTTCCAGCGCTATTTGGTAATGTATGAGGGCTTCCCCGGCCCGGCCTGCAAAAAGAAGTTTGTCACCGCTGGCTTCTTCATATCCGGGATCGATTTGGAAGACCTTTTGGAAATGCATGGCGGCCTCGTTGGTTTGCCCCCGCTTCAGAAAAGCAAGGCCGAGGTTGTTGTGAGCCTCAGCAAAGGCGGGATAGATTTGCAGCGCCTCTTGGAACTGAGCTATCGCCTCGTCCGTCTGCCCCTTTTGGGCCAAAGTAGTGCCCAGATTGTTGTGGGCCATCCAGCAGTCCGGGTTCCTCGCCAGCGTCGTCCGCCAAAGCGTTTCGAGGTTGGCATACATGCCGCATTGCCGCCACGTCAGCACGCCGAGCACCAGCAGGAGCATTCCACAAAGGATCGTTTGCAAAAACGGTTTCACTTTCCCGACGATGGCAGTGATTCCCGCCGCCGCCAGCGCAATCGGCCCGATGATCGAAAAGTACTGCCAATGGTCGGCCACCAGTGAGTACTTCATGAAATAAATATTCAGAAGCCCCAGCACTGGCAGAAGCATCACCACAAAGTAGCCCAGGCCAAACAACAGCGCCCTACCCCACGGCCGCCGCCGATAACGCCAGCACGCCAGCAATCCCGCGACCGCCAACAGTCCCGGCACATACGACAGGGCATTCGCCGCATCGATCCGCCACCGAGGATAAACAAAAATCAGGTTCAGCGGCAGCACCGCTTTGTAAAGGTAAAACCAAACTGCCCATCCCGCCCCGGCCAGCCGCGACCAGAAACTGTCTATCCGCACAATATCGGAGCCGATGGACCGATGAGCTTGGAACCAAACGGTAATTAATCCCATTATCGCCGCGACGGCAAAAAACGGAATGCTGCACAAAACATCTTTACGCTCCACCCGACCGCGCCGCCACCATGCCACGCCCAGCAGCACAAACGGCAACATCACCACCGCTGTTTTGCTTAACAATGCCAGCACGAACATCCCCACTGCCACCCAATGCCATCGCCGCTGGCTCGTATCCTCGAATTTCAGATACCACAGCAGAGTCAATATGTAGAAAAACATCGCCAGCGTATTCTTCCGTTCCGTGATCCAAGCCACCGATTCGACATTGACCGGATGGATGGCAAATACTGCCGCTGCCAACCAAGCACCGGGGATTTTCAATCGCGCCAGCACCCGCCACAGCAGCAACGCGCTGAACGTGTGCAGAAACAAATTGACCAGATGATAGCCGGCCGGATTCTTCCCCCACAACCGCCATTCCAACCACAACGTGGTGGAGGTCAGCGGAAAATAGTCCGGTGCAGCGGTGGTGAACCAGAATTGATATAATCCATCAGGTTGATGGATTAGAAGATTCTGTGCCAAAAATGTATCGTCGTCCCAGATGAATCCGGCGTGCCTAACCGGCTGGTAAGCAAAAATGGTTCCGACAACCAGGAGCAGCCCCAATAGCCAACCCCGATTCCACGAAGAATGGTCCATCTCGCCGGTTCTTTCCAACGAGTCAGGTTTCACCTTTTCACTATCTTGCCGCTCAAGGTTCGAACATTTGGAAGCAGGTCTGCTTTTCATGATTTAACATTTGCGTGCCGAAGCATCCCGCTGGAATTGCACCCGTTGCTCATAAGCCCGACACG
>Ga0181524_10006135_pt1 | contig 10521 bp, 10 predicted proteins | sample PEATcosm2014_Bin_34_FD_119761 | JGI IMG/M metagenome (GOLD analysis project Ga0181524, IMG submission 119761) | Peatland microbial communities from MTU Mesocosm Facility, Houghton, MI, USA - PEATcosm2014_Bin05_60_metaG | ecosystem: Environmental > Terrestrial > Soil > Wetlands > Peat | place...
GAGGCGCCGTCCGGCGTCGTCACGTCGAAGAGATGAATCTTGCGGTAGCGCGCGATCTCCTCGCCCGCGCGGTTGAACACGACGGAAGTGTTGTGGATGCGCTCGTCACCGGGGATTTTCTCCATGATCGAGCCGGCGTGGATGAAGATGCGATGCTTGGCGGCGAGCTCCTGCGCCATTCGATACGCGGGGCCGCCCGGAATGACCTCGGCGTTGGCCGCCTTGTCGCCCTTGGCGCCGCCCGCCCAGTCGAACTGCTCGGGCAGCAGCACCCAGTCCGGCGCTTCCTCGGCGACCGCGCGCTCGATCAACGCGCGGGCCGCCGCGATATTGGCGGCCTTGTCGCTGATCGAATTCATCTGGACGAGCGAGACTTTCATCGGCCCTCGGACTTCGAGCGAAGCCCGGCAACTGTCGCCGCGCCGGGCGCGGGCGTCAACCCCGCCGAGGGGCTTTGCGGCGCCATCCGGCCGGATTCGGACTTGCGCCAACCCGCGAGCCATTCACGCGCATGTCGTGAGTCCTGGCGCTTTGCCCCCGATCCGCTTCCAATAGACCATCGTGCCCGTCAGCCCGCCGTGCGGCTTCAGCGCATAGTCCGGGATCGTTCCCGCCAGCGTGAACCCCTGCTTCTCGTAAAACCCCGAGGCGCCGTCCTCGGCCGCGGTGTCGAGCGTCAACAACGTGCGCGCGCGCTCGACGGCGAGCCGCTCGGCGGCGTGCAAGAGGGCCATCGCCACGCCGCGGCCGCGATGGCTCGGGCGGGTCATCATCTTGGCGATCTCGGCGCGGTGCGGCTGATTGGGCGGGCAATCGAGCAGGAGACTGACCGTGCCGACCAGCGCGCCGCCCTGGAAGGCGCCGAAGACGACCCGCTCGCCGCGCGCCGCGGCGGCCAGCGCGCCGTCCCAGAACGCTTCGGCTGTCGCCAAGTCCAGCGGGTGCATGAAGCTGACCGAGCCGCCGCTCGCCACCGTCTCGATCAGAATTTCGCTCAAGCCCTCGATGATCTCGCGCGAAGCGCTCAGGGCCCTGATCTCGACGGCGGGCACGGGGCTCACCACACGTTCACGACGCGGTAGCCCGCGGCGCGGAAGCGCTCGATCAGCCCCGTCTTGCCGGAAAGGTGCAGCGCGCCGACGGCGATGAAGGCGCCGCCGGCGGCGAGCAGCGGCGCGGCGCGCGCGGCCATCACGTCGTTGCGGCCGACGAGCAGCAGGCGGGTGAATTCGTCCTCCGCCGCGCGCTCGACCGGCGTCAGCCCCAGCATGACGTCGCCGACGGCGAGCATTTCGGCGGGCCGCTTGTCGCGGTAGAGGCGCAACAGGGTCGCGTAGGCGTCGTCGTCGAGCCCAGGCCTGCGGGCCGACGCCTCGAGCAGGGTGGCGCAGAGAGAGGGCGGGGCGGCGGAAAGCGCGTCCAATTGCTCCGTAGCCGATTCGAGCGCCACGACGGGCAAGCCGCGCGCCTTGCCGGCGCGCGCGATCACCTCGTCGACCTCGGGCAGGCCCTGCTGCGCCCGCGCGGCCTCGCAGGTCGGCATCGAAGCGGCCGCGGCGAGAAACCACAGCCTGAGATGATGCGCCATCTCGGTGGGAAAGCCGCGCCCGGCGAGATAGGCCTCGACCGAGGCGGCGTCGTCTCCCGTCAGGGCCGGCGCGAAGGTGTCCTCGTCGCGCGCGATCGCCCTGGCGAGCATTTTCGCGGCCATGTCGCCTTGCTCGACGCCGTCGAAGGGGCCGCCGAGCTCGGTGGCGACTTGCCTGGCCGAGCCGATCAATTCGGCCGCCTTGCGGGCGAGCGCGACGGCGCTGTCGTCGGTCGAATGGATCGTGCCGAAGAGATAGGACGGCGCGAGCCCGGCGCGTTCGACGCGCCACAGGAGACCCTGGGAATTGACGAGATCGTCGGCGCGTGCGAGCCGCGCCGCGCGCAAATCGGCGCCTTCGGCGAGATCGCGCCCGACGCAAGGCTTGGGCGCGGCGGCGTCCTGGGCGAAGGCCGGCGAAACGACCGCGAAGCCCAACGCGGCGAGGAGGGCGGCGCGAAGGCGCCTTCCGAAGCGATGAAGCGTCATCGGCTCGCTCACAACTTGCGCAACGCCACTTCCTCGATGCGATGGCTGGCGCCCTTGGTGAGCCTGAGGCTGGCGCGCGGGCGCGTCGGCAGGATGTTCTCGTGCAGATTGACGAGGTTGATGCGCCGCCAGATCGTTCGCGCCGTCGCCTCGGCTTCCGCGTCGCCGATATCGGCGTATTGGCGGAAATAGCTGCGCGGGTCGCGAAACGCCGTCTTGCGCAGGCGCATGAAGCGCGCGACGTACCATTTTTCCAGCAACGCGTCGCTGGCGTCGAGGAACACCGAGAAGTCGAAGAAATCGGAGACGAAGGGGGTGTCGACACCCTCGCGCGACAGCCGATTGGGCAACAGCACGTTGAGGCCCTCGACGATGAGGATGTCGGGCCGGTCGACGACGACGCTCTCGCCCGGCACGACGTCGTAGACGAGGTGCGAATAGACCGGCGCCGTCACGTTGCGCACGCCCGCCTTGACCTCGGCGAGGAAGCGGATCAGCGCCGCGCCGTCGTAGCTCTCGGGAAAGCCCTTGCGGTCCATCAGCCCTTCGCGAATGAGCCGGGCGTTGGGATGCAGGAAGCCGTCGGTCGTCACCAGCTCGACCTTGGGCGTGTTGGGCCAGCGCGTCAGCAGCGCCTTCAGCACGCGCGCGGTGGTCGATTTGCCCACCGCCACCGAACCGGCGACGCCAATGATGTAGGGCACCTTGCCGTCGCGCGCGCCGAGGAAGCGCTGCGTCGCCTTGAACAGCCCTTGAGTCGCCGCGACGTAGAGCGCGAGCAGGCGCGACAGCGGCAGGTAGATCGCCGTCACCTCGTCGAGCGAGATCGGATCGTGGGTCGATTGCAGCTTGCGCAGATCGTCGATGGTGAGGGTCAGCTCGGTGTCGGCGCGCAACGTCGCCCATTCGTCGCGGGTGAAATGCAGATAGGGCGAGGCGACGGCGTCCTGCGGGGGAGTCGGAACTCGGTTGTCCATGCGGGCCCCAGTTTCTCCGGCGAGGGTAGGTGAATCTGGTGGGGACACGTCCATCATGCGCGCCGCGACGCCTTCTCCTCGAGGCCGCTGCGCGCCGTGCGCCGCTCCAACTCGCTCATCACGTCGGCGAGCGCGACGCCGCGCGAGCGTAACACGACGAGGAGATGATAGAGAACGTCGGCCGCTTCGGCGCGCACCGCCGCCTCGTCCTGCGCGACGGCGGCGATGACCAGCTCCACCGCCTCCTCGCCGAACTTCTTGGCGCAATGCGCCGCGCCCTTGTCGAGCAGGGTGCGGGTGTAGGACTGCTGCGCGTCGGCCGAGACGCGCTCGGCGATGATGCAGGCGAGGTCGTCGAGGGCGAACATCGATACGAACGCTTCCGGTTGGCTTGCTTCGGCAAAATCGCATTGTGACCGTGAATCCGGAAATTGTCGAGAAACGCGGCGGTTCGGTGGCGGGGCCATCTGAGGTCGCGTCCCAGCCAGCCGGTGACGATCCTTCGCGCGTCATGAGGCCGCAGACGCGGTTTTTCTTCCTCGGAAGCCAAAGCGGGCTTGCCCGCGTGCGCCGCTCTTGCGGCACGGAAGGCCGAGGGAGTGCGCGCAGCGCATCGACCGACAGCCGGAGCAAGGCGCGCGCGCCGACAGGCGCAGATCGCGCCGCCAACCGCGAAGCGCCGCCGCGCTTCGTCCGGCTTGTCTTTCTCCGCCCGTATGGGCGCCCGCCGCGCGACCTCGCGCGAAGTGGTAATGGAGGCCGAACGCATGTCCTCGATCGGGCGAGTCTGATTTGACGTAAGGGAGCCTGGCCGCATGTCGCCGCCGACGATCGCGCGCCTGAAATCGATGGGCGCAAGCGCCTTCCGCGTGCCGTGCGCGCACGCCTCTTGCCTTCACTCGGCTTTCGTGACCTTCGCGGCGGCCGGCGTCGAACATCGAGCGCCCTTCCCGTCGATCGCCGAGCGCCGCCGCTTCGTCTGCACGCGTTGCGGCGGTCGTGCGGTCAGCATCATGCCCGATTGGCGCGGCCACGACGCGAGCGGCATAGGTGGAAGATAGAACGCGCCGCCCGCCGCGCGGACGCGGCTTTACAGAATGGAGCTTATGCGACTTCGGCCTCTTTTTCCTCATACTCCCCAAGTATCGTATCGTGGACGTGAGATAAATGCTTCAAATCAGCGATAGCATAGATGCTCTCGTACGAAATAAACGTACAGCTACGTGACAATGGCCCCCGTTCCAACAGCGTGAAAACAGGACGGTGCATCTCTTTGAAGACTTTTCCCCGACGCTCGTCTGGGGCAACAATGGTAATTGCTCACCTCCCCGGTTTTTTGGGGGCGATTTGGCGCGCCATTTTTTTGTTGAACGGAGCGCGCGAATCTGAATCAACGTATGGATGACGCCGCCGCCGGATACGGTAGACAAGGATGCGCTGATCGCCGCGCTGCTGGCGCGGATCGAGACTCTGACATCGGCGAACGCCTTGCTCGTTGCGCGGATCGCCGAACTCGAGTCGAAGCTGGACCAGCCGCCGAAGACGCCGAATAATTCGAGCGTGCCGCCTTCGAAGGGGCAGAAGGCCTCCGAATCCTCCAGGCCCAAGCCGAAGTCCAAACCTCATGCGGGATCGCACCGCACGCTTCATCCCCATCCAACGCGGCGTCATCCGGTTTTCGCCTGCCGCTGCCAGGGCTGCGGCACGGACGTGCGCGGCGTCTTGCAGAGTCCGTGCGAGATCTATGACCGCATCGAAATCCCCAAGATCGAACCCGATGTGACGCAGGTCTCGCTATACGGCGGGGTCTGTCCGGGTTGTTCAAAGCGCTTCAAGGCCGAGCCGCCCGAGGGATTGGGACCGGGCTCGCCATTCGGGCCGAACCTTCGCGCCTTCGTCATCTATCTGCGCTCGGTCCAGAATATCCCGCTGGCGCGATTGACGGACGTGCTGCGCGATCTGCTGGGCCTCGAGATCAGCGAGGGCGCGCTGGTCAACATTCTGCGCGCCAGTTGCAAGCCGTTCGCCAAGCAGACGAGCCTGCTGAAGATACGGTTGCTCTCGGGAACGGCGCTGGCCTCGGACGAGACCGGAATCCGCGTGGGGAAAGCCAACTGGTGGCTTTGGGTGTTCCACGATGGCGACACCGCCGTCTTCTCAAGGCGAACGCGTAGCGTTCGTCCGGTCGTCGACGCGCACCGCTCCAAAGCGGTCGTGGAAACCTTTCTGGGGGAATGGCGGCCGGATTATTGGATTTCGGATCGCCTCGGCAGCCAGACGGGCTGGGCGAAAAAAGACTATCAATTCTGCCTCTCCCACCTCATCCGCGACGTGCAATACGCTATCGACCACGGCGATGCGGTGCTCGGGCCGGGCCTGAAGGGGCTGCTGAAGCGGGCCTGCGCCATCGGACGCCGACGCGACGAGCTCGCCGACGGCACACTCAGAGCCTACGACGCCGATCTCAATCGACGGCTGGATCGCCTGTTGAGCCTGACGCCCACCCACAAAGCCGGCCGCAAACTCCAAAAGATGTTCAAGGAAATCCGCTCCCATCTCTTCGTCTTCGTCACAAATCGGGGGCTGACAGCCACCAACAACGGCTCGGAGCGGGCCTTGCGCCCCTGCGCCATCTACCGCAAAATCACCAACGGCTTTCGCAGCGAATGGGCCGCCAAGCTCTACGCCGACGTGCGATCCGTCATCGAAACCGGAAGACGGCGCTGCATCCGCGCCATCGACGCCATCCGCCTGACCCTCCAAGGCGCCCCGCTCGTCCGAGCCGCGTGAGACTCAAGACGCGTGGGGTGAGCAATTACTTTCTTCGAATGGGACGGAAACGGCAGAACGTCGCGGACAATACCACGCGTATTCTCAAGCAATATAAATTCGTTTCCACAAATAAGCCACGACACCGAATTTAACCTATCCGAAACTTCCTCCCCTCCCAAATCTTTGAGCCGTAAATTCTTGTGCCGGGCTTCAATTATGACGAACCGTTCATTTGACATCCGTTTGCCCATGAGGGCGGCGGGAATATTGGAGCCACAGCGGATCGTTTCGAATCCATCCAGCGCATGGGCTTCCCCACAAGAGAGAAGGAGAAAGGCCAGGGCGTTGAGGGTCTTGATCATAAGAGCCGAGCCCCGCGTCCGGGTGGGTTGGACGGAATCGAAAGTCGACAATCTCAGGTGGCCGCCTATCGACGTGGTCGGTAGCATTCGGTGCAGACGAAAGTCAAAAACCCATAGATGACGCCGCTACGGCGTCCTGATCTTGATTTCCCGTCGGCGCCCGGATTCATCGGGCCTACTCCACCATGGTCCCGCCGCCCCCGCCCGGCGCGGCTCGCCGGTGTGGCGCTTTCGCCACGCCTTTACTCATTCTACACTTTGCGCCCCTTAGAAGCGCTCGAAACGATTGCGCGCGCGCGCCCTTTCCCCGATTACTTTCGCATTCGCGCGCAAAGGACGGCCGTTCGATTCGGAGCGGGCCGGTCGGCTGCGCGGTCGAGAGTCGAGAGTTTCTTGCAAGGGATTGTCGCATGCGCCGCATCGCTCTTCTCAGAGCCGGCCTGTTCGCCGGCTTGATCCTCTCGTCCGCGTCGGCGGCCCTCGCTCTCCCGTCGTTCTTCAGCTCGTCGAGCAATGGCGACGCCGATCGTCCGCTCGCTTCGCCGATCCCGCGCGAAACCGTCGCTTACGATGGCCCCTATGCGCCCGGGACGATCGTCATCAGCACCGGCGAGCGTCGGCTCTATTTCGTCCTGCCGGGGCGCCAGGCGCTCAAGTACGGCGTCGGCGTCGGCCGGCCCGGCTTCACCTGGGCGGGCGCCACCCACATCGCCAACAAGCGCGAATGGCCGGATTGGACCCCGCCGGCGCAAATGCTGCGCCGGCGCCCCGATCTGCCCCGCCATATGGAGGGCGGCATCGACAACCCGCTCGGCGCCCGCGCGATGTATCTGGCCGGCACGCTCTACCGCATCCACGGCTCGAACGAGCCCGACACCATCGGCCAGGCCGTCTCCTCCGGCTGCATCCGCATGACCAACGACGACGTCGTCGACCTCTACGGGCGCGCGAGCGTCGGCGCCAGGGTCATCGTCACGCGCTGACGCGACCCGCGCCGCCCTCACCCCAACCCTCTCCCGCGAGCGGGAGAGGGAGCGCGGCTCTTCTCCCGCCTGCGGGAGAAGGTGGCCGGCGAAGCCGGCCGGATGAGGGCGCCCGGCCTTTCTTTCGCTCGACCGCGGCGCTATGTTGTTTGGCATGAACGCGTTAGCGCCTCCCCTCGTTCCCGCCCCGCTGGTCGATCCCTTCGGCCGGACGGTGAGCTACGTGCGCGTCTCGGTCACCGACCGCTGCGATTTCCGCTGCGCCTATTGCATGTCCGAGGACATGAATTTCCTGCCCAAGCGCGACGTGCTGTCGCTGGAGGAGCTCGATCGGTTGTGCTCGGCCTTCGTGCGGCTGGGAACGCGCAAACTGCGCGTCACCGGCGGCGAGCCGCTGGTCCGGCGCGACATCATGACCCTGTTCCGCGCGCTTTCGCGGCATCTCGACAGCGGTGCGCTCGACGAGCTGACGCTGACCACCAACGGCTCGCAGCTCGCGCGCTACGCCGCCGAACTGGCGGATTGCGGCGTTGAGCGCGTCAACGTCTCGCTCGACACGCTCGACCCCGACAAATTCCGCGCCGTCACCCGCTGGGGCGACCACGCCAAGGTCCTCGGCGGCATCGAGGCCGCGCGCCAGGCGGGCCTGAAGGTCAAGCTCAACGCCGTCGCGCTGAAGGGCTTCAACGACGAGGAGGCGCCCGCGCTCGTCGACTGGGCGCACGGGCGCGGCTTCGATATGACCTTCATCGAGGTCATGCCGCTCGGCGCGGTCGAGCGCGAGCGGTTCGACCAATTCCTGCCGTTGACCCAATTGCGCGCCGCGCTGGAGCGGCGCTTCACCCTGACGCCCTCGCCCTACGCCAGCGGCGGGCCGGCGCGCTATTTCGACGTCGCCGAAACCGGCGGGCGGCTCGGCTTCATCACGCCGCTGACCCACAATTTCTGCGAGAGCTGCAACCGCGTGCGCGTCACCTGTACGGGGAGGCTCTACATGTGCCTCGGGCGCGAGGACGCGGCGGACCTGCGCGAGCCGCTGCGCCGCTCCGAGGCCGACGACGGGCTCGTCGAGGCGATCCGCGCCGCTATCGCGCGCAAGCCGAAGGGGCACGACTTCGTCATCGAGCGCGCCGGCAGCCACGCCTCGACCGCGCGCCACATGAGCGTGACCGGTGGCTAGCCACGGCGACTATTTCCCCCTCCGGCGGCTGGCGGTGGCCGCTTCGCTCATTTATATGGAGGGTGTGAAGACGGGGCCTTGACCCCCGTCGGGAAAGGTCAACGCGCCATGTCGAATGTTCAAGAGCGGATTCAGAAGCTGATCGCTGAAAACCCCGTTGTTCTCTTCATGAAGGGGACGCCGCAGTTCCCGCAATGCGGGTTTTCCGGCCAGGTCGTGCAGATTCTCGATTATCTCGGCGCGCCGATCGTCGGCGTCAACGTGCTCGAGGACGCCGAAATCCGCCAGGGCATCAAAGAATTCGCCAACTGGCCGACCATTCCTCAGCTCTACGTCAAGGGCGAATTCGTCGGCGGCGCCGACATCACGCGCGAAATGTTCCAGTCGGGCGAACTGGCGGCGCTGCTGACCGGGGCGGGCGTCGAAGTGAAACAGCCGGCGAAGGCGTGATCGAAGCGCCGGCGCCAATGCGCCGTGGATCGCCGCGAGCCTCGGCCTGCGGCGGGTTCGGCGCACGCCGCGATAATTTCCCCTTGCGTCGGACGTCGTTTACAGTCTGCAACGATTTTTGAATTTCTCGAGCGCCAATATGGGCTATTGGGAGCGGTTGCGGTTCGACGCGGGGATTCATACATGGCGCGCACGTATTTCGGCACCGACGGCATTCGCGGCCGCGCGAACGCCAAGATCACGGCCGAGCTCGCCCTGAAGGTGGGTCAGGCGGCGGGTCTGGTGTTCCAGCGCGGCGAACACCGTCACCGCGTGGTCATCGGCAAGGACACTCGCCTCTCCAGCTATATGATCGAATACGCCCTCGTCGCCGGCTTCACGTCGGTCGGCATGGACGTGCTGCTGCTCGGCCCGGCGCCGACGCCGGCGGTGGCGATGCTGACGCGCTCGATGCGTTGCGACCTCGGCGTGATGATCTCCGCCTCGCACAACCTTTACGAGGACAACGGCATCAAGCTGTTCGGCCCCGACGGCTTCAAGCTGTCCGACGAAATCGAGGCGCGCATCGAAGCGCTGATGGACGGCGACCTCGCCGCCCGGCTCGCCAAGGCGCCCGACCTCGGCCGCGCCCGGCGCATCGACGACGTCCAGGCGCGTTACATCGAATACGCCAAGCGCACCCTGCCGCGCGACGTCTCGCTCGACGGCCTCAGGGTGGTCGTCGATTGCGCCAACGGCGCCGGCTACAAGGCCGCGCCCGAGGCCTTGTGGGAGCTGGGCGCCGAGGTCATCAAGATCGGCGTCGAGCCCAACGGCGTCAACATCAACCTCGACGTCGGTTCGACCGCTCCGGAGGCGCTCGCCCAGAAAGTGCGGGAAATGCGCGCCGACGTCGGGATTGCGCTCGACGGCGACGCGGACCGCATGATCATCGTCGACGAGAAGGGCCACGTCGTCGACGGCGACCAGATTCTCGCGGTGGTCGCGGAAAGCTGGCAGGCGGACGGGCGGCTCGCCAGGCCCGGCATCGTGGCGACGGTGATGTCCAACCTCGGCTTGGAGCGGCGTCTGGCCGAGTTCGGCCTCAGTCTCGAGCGCACCGCGGTCGGCGACCGTTACGTGCTGGAGCGCATGGTCGAGAAGGGCTTCAACGTCGGCGGCGAGCAGTCGGGCCACATCATTCTGACCGATCATTCGACGACCGGCGACGGCCTCGTCGCGGCGATGCAGGTGCTCGCCGTCGTGCAGAAGCAGGGCAAGCCGGTGAGCGAGGTCTGCCGCCGCTTCGAGCCGCTGCCGCAAGTGCTGCGCAACGTCCGCTTCAAGGGCGGGCGCCCGCTCGAGGACGAAACGGTGCTCAAGGCGATCGCCGCCGCGACCGCGCGGCTCGGCGCCCAGGGGCGTCTCGTCATCCGCCCGTCGGGGACCGAACCGGTCATCCGCGTCATGGCCGAGGCGGACGACCGGGCGCTCGTGGACACCCTGGTCGCCGACGTCTGCGACGCGGTGGAGAAGGCGGCGGCGTGAGCGCCGCGGCCGCTTCGAACCACAGTGAATTCCGGGCTTTCAAAATCGACGAATCACCTTATTCTGACCTGTGTCGTCAACAACCTGAAAGGAGGTGATCCAGTGTCTCATTGTCAATCGCCATGCGAGTTTCGCGAGGCCTGGAACATTGTCCGTGCGCAGGATTCTCGCGCATAGCCAACGCTAGGCAATC
>Ga0181524_10006136_pt1 | contig 10520 bp, 10 predicted proteins | sample PEATcosm2014_Bin_34_FD_119761 | JGI IMG/M metagenome (GOLD analysis project Ga0181524, IMG submission 119761) | Peatland microbial communities from MTU Mesocosm Facility, Houghton, MI, USA - PEATcosm2014_Bin05_60_metaG | ecosystem: Environmental > Terrestrial > Soil > Wetlands > Peat | place...
ATCCGCATGAACAGCAAGCAGCGCAGCGACCTGACGCGCGCCCGGCTGGTCGAGTACGCGCAGATCGTCGCGCGCGAAGCCGGCGCCGTCCGCGACGACGCCTCATCCATCCAGATCGCCCCCGGCCCGGAACTCGGCGACCAGGTGATCGAGATCAAGGGCGTCTCCAAGCGGTTCGGCGACAAGCCGCTGTTCAGCGGCCTGGACCTGCAGGTGCCCAAGGGCGCCATCGTCGGGATCGTCGGGCCCAACGGCACGGGCAAGACGACGCTGCTCAAGCTGATCCTGGGACAGGAGAAGCCGGACGCCGGCGAGATCAAGGTCGGCCCGACGGTGAAGTTCGCGTACGTCGAGCAGGACGGCGTGCTGGAGGGCGAACATGACGTGCTGATGGAGATCAGCGGCGGCGCGTCGGAGATCGTCCTGGGCAAGCAGCGGGTCCCCGCGCGCGTGTACGCCTCGCGCTTCGGCTTCAAGGGACAGGACCAGGGCAAGCTGGTCCGCCAGCTTTCCGGCGGCGAGCGCAACCGCTGCCGGCTGGCCAAGGTGCTCAAGGTCGGCGGCAACGTGCTGCTCCTGGACGAGCCGACGAACGACCTCGACGTCAACACGCTGCGGATGCTGGAGGAGGCGATCCAGAACTACGCCGGCTCGGCGCTGGTGATCAGCCACGACCGGTTCTTCCTCGACCGCATCAGCACGCACACGCTCGCCTTCGAGGGCGACGGCGTCGTGCGGTTCTTCCCCGGCCCCTACCAGCAATACGAATCCTGGCGCCGGAAGGAATTCGGCAAGGGCCTGTTCGAGAACCGGAGAAACCGGTACCGGAAAATCGTCAAGTAGCGGCGCGCCTGCAGCTCGGTTGACCGATTCCCTTGCCGGCTGGTAACATAGATAGAGCAATGCAGGATGTCGGTTTCCGAACGTTCACTTCCCGACCTTGACCCAGGCTGATGGCTGAACAGGACTATTACGAGATTCTGGGCGTGCCGCGCGACGCATCGGCGGACGACCTGAAGAAGGCGTTCCGCAAGGCGGCGCTGAAGTATCATCCGGACCGCAATCCGGGCGATAAGGAGGCCGAGGCCAAGTTCAAGCAGGCGGCCGAGGCGTACGAGGTCCTCAGCGACCCGGAGCAGCGCGCGCGGTACGACCGGTTCGGCCGCCAGGGCGTCACGTCGCACCCCGGCCAGCAGTACACCGGCGTGGACGACATCCTCAGCCACTTCGCGGACCTGTTCGGCGGCGCTTTTTTCGAGGAGATGTTCGGCGGCCGGCGCGGGCCGCGCCCGGGCACGCACCGGCGCATCCAGATGGAGCTGACGTTCGAGGAGGCCGCGCGCGGCGTCGAGCAGACGATCGAGATCACCCGCAACGAGGTCTGCGGCGAGTGCGGCGGCACCGGGGCCAAGCGCGGGAGCGGGCCGGTCGTCTGCCCGTATTGCCACGGCCACGGCGAAGTGCAGCACCGGCGCGGGTTTTTCATGATGACGGCCCCGTGCGCGAATTGCCGAGGCACCGGGCAGGTGGTACGCGATCCGTGCCCCGCCTGCCGAGGAAACGGGCGGCAGCCGACGCGGGTTAAGATCCCGCTGCAGATTCCGCCCGGAGTCGCCGACGGCGAGCGGATCGCCTATCGCGGCGGCGGCGATCCGGGCGATGACGGCAGCCATCGCGGCGACCTGTACTGCGATATCCGCGTGAAGCCGCACGAGATTTTTTCGCGCGATGGCGACGACGTGATCTGCGAGGTGCCGATCAGCTTCTCGCAGGCGGCGCTGGGCGCGCAGATCGAGGTGCCGACGCTCAACGGCCCGCAGACGCTCCACATCCCGCACGGCACGCAGAGCGGGCGGAGCTTCCGCCTGCAGGGACTGGGCTTCCCGAGCCACAGCGGTCGAACGCGCGGCAGCGAGGAGGTGCGCGTGGTGATCGAGGTCCCGCGTTCGCTCAGCCGCGAGCAGGAGGAATTGCTCAAGCGCTTCGCCGAGACGGAGAATTCCAACGTCACGCCGAAGCGGAAGTCGTTCTTCGACAAGGCGCGGAAATATCTCGAAGGGCTGACTGGGAAGTGATGGCCGCAACCCATCGTACTCGTCCTCGTCGTCGTCCTCGTCCTCGAATCGCCGTTCTGAACGGCCGAGGACGACGACGAGGACGAGGTCGAGGACGATTGACATGGAGCGCATGAAACATGACAGATGAGTCGAAAGATCCGCAACTCCAACCGGATGCGCCGAAGGCCTCCCCGCCCGCGCCGCCGACGGCGGAAGAACTGGCCGAACTGCGGCGGAAGGCGGCCGACCATGACCAGTTGATGGACCGACTCAAGCGCGTCACGGCCGACTACCTCAACTCGCAGAAGCGCCTGGAGCGCCGCGCGGATGAGCGGGCGGCGTACGCCATCGAGTCCTTCGCGCGCGAGTTGCTGGTGGTGGCGGACGACCTGTCGCGCGCGATCAGGGCCGCGCGCGAGCACCAGCCGGAGGGGACCGTGTCGGCCGGCCTGGAGCTCGTCGAGAAGCATCTGGATATGGTCCTGGCGCGCCACGGCATTCTGCCGATCGAGACGAAGATCGGCGAGCCGTTCGACAGCAACGGGCACGAGGCGATCTCCGTCGTTCAGACGGACGAGATGGAACCCGGCCGCGTGGTCGAGGAATTGCAGCGAGGGTTCCGTCTGCACGGCCGAGTGCTGCGGCCGGCGCGAGTCACCGTCAGCGCGGCAAAAGGATAAGGCGTTTCCGCTTTTCTCCAACGGAGGAGGACTCAATGCCGACGTACGAGTACGAATGCGAGGCGTGCGGTCACCGGTTCGAGGAGTTCCAGCAGATGAACGACGCGCTGCTGAAGAGCTGCCCGAAATGCCGCAAGCGCAAGCTCCGCCGACTGATCGGCTCCGGCGGGGCGCTGATTTTCAAGGGCACCGGCTTCTACCAGACCGACTATCGCTCGAAGCAATACAGCGCCGACAAGTCCAAGGCCGAAGCGAGCGCGGCGCCCGCGGCGTCCGACACGAAGAAATGCGAGTCGTGCCCGAAGAACAAAGGCTCGAAAAACAAAGAATGATGGCCGCTGCCAGAAGCCGTTGTTCATTCGGCAATCGGCCATCGCCAATCGGCAAAAAGAAATGCCTGTAATCGCCTGCCGCCAATGCCGCAAGGTTCTTCAGTACCGCAAGATCTCCGATCTGCCGTACTTTCCCTTCTGCAGCGAGCGCTGCAAGCTGCTGGACCTCGGAGGCTGGCTCGACGAAAAACACCGGATCCCCGGCGAACCGCCTCCGGACAAGAAGGAGGAAGATTAGGCAGGATCACAGGATAAACGGGGTTGCGGCCTCACAATTCCGCACCCTCCGGGTCTTGGAATCTCGTCCCGTCAGCGTCCGCAGCTCGCTTGACATCTCACGCCCCGCGCCACTATACTCCGGCAGATGGATGGGGACTCCTTGCGAGCTGGTCCTTTCCGGAGGCAATCGGCCATGAGAAAGCACAGGCAGAACTGGCTCGACATCTTCAGCGGCTTTCGCGTTGCGCTCGACGCGCGCAAGATCATCCTGGGGACCCTCGGCGCGTACCTCACCATCTTCCTCCTGCTCATCTTCCTCGCGGCGGCCGGCCTCTTATGGCCCGGCGCGCAAGGGCTCATGGTCAGCCTGCTGGCGGATCCCTTTACCACCGTCTGGAATCTGCTGCGCACTTTGCCGGGGCAATGCTGCGCGAACGTCTGCGCCATGTGGGAGCCGGCCACGTGCTGCATGGCCTTCCAGAAACTGGCCTTCCTCGCGGGCGGCGGCATCGTGCTGCTCTTCGTCTGGTCGTTCTTCGGCGGCGCCATCGCGCGCATCGCCGCGCTCGATTTCGCCCACGACGAGCGCCCGCAGATCGGCCAGGCCGCCGTCTTCAGTCTCGGCAAAATCGGCTCCTTCTTCTGGTCGCCCATCGTGCCGCTGATCTTCGTCGCCGTCCTCATCCTGTGCAACGTGCTCCTCGGAGTCGTCGGCCGCATCCCCGGCGCCGGGCCGATCATCATGGGCCTCTTCTATGCGTTGGCCGCCGTGAGCGCGTTCCTCGTCGTCCTGCTCCTGATCGGCACGGTCTTCGGCTCTCTCTTCATGTGGCCGACCATCGCCATGGAAGGCACCGACGCATTCGACGCGATCAGCCGCGCGTTCAACTATCTCTACGCGCGCCCGTGGAAGACGATCTGGTGCGTCCTCGTCGCCGCCGTGTACGGCCTGGCCGTGCTGCTCTTCGTCGCCGCGTTCGCCGCCCTGCTGATCAACATCGCGGAGCAGACCGTCGCGCTGGGCATGGGATACCGGTTCATTCGGATCGGCGAATTCCTCCAATGGGGCGCTCCGCCGGAGGGAAGCTCGGTCCCCGAAGTGTGGGCGGCGATCTGGATGAGGGTCGTGCGCGTCACGGTCGTCGGCCTCGTGCTCGGCTTCTGGGCCAGCTACAAGATCAGCGCAATGACGATCATCTACAGCGTCCTCCGCCGCGACGTGGACGGCACGGACATGAGCGAGGTCTTCCTGCCCGAGCCTGAAGAGTCGCCTGCGGAACCGCCGGCCGCCGAACCGCCGGCCGAGCCGAAGCCCGATACCGCCGCCGGAGAGCAACCGAAGTCTGAATGATGATTGATGATGGAAGAAGCACTTCATACATCATCGCGCGCGCTTCTGACTGATTCCCGAGGAAACCTTGCCGCGTCGCGACATCGCTCTTCCCACCAGCCTGGGCCCCATCGCCCGCGGCGACGGCTCGATCCCGTCGGTCGTCATCGTCGGGCGGCCGAACGTCGGCAAGTCGTCGCTCCTGAACTGCCTCGCCCGGCAGCGCATCGCCATCGTGGACCCCACCGCCGGCGTCACGCGCGACCGGATCAGCGCCGTCATCGAGCACAATGAGCGCCTTTTCGAGCTCTGGGATACCGGCGGCATCGGCACCCCCGACGACCTGGCCGCCGAGGTCGAGTCGCAGATTGACAGCGCGCTCGAGCGCGCCGACGTGGTGCTCTTCCTGGTGGACGCTCAGCAGGGGCTGATGCCGCTGGACGAGGAGATCGGCGCGCGCCTGCGCAAACTGCGGCGGCCGGTGATGCTCGTGGCGAACAAGGTCGAGCACCCGAAGCACGAGGCGGCCGCGGCGGAGTTCTACAGGCTCGGTTTCGGCGCGCCGTTCTTCGTCAGCGCGCTCAACGGGACCGGCCGCACCGACCTGCTCACCGAACTCACGAACCGGCTGCCGGAGACTCACGCGCGGCCGTCGGAGCCGGTCTTGAAACTCGCCGTCGTGGGCCGGCAGAACGTCGGCAAATCCACGCTCGTCAACACGCTCGTCGGCGAGCAGCGCGTGATCGTCAGCGACATCCCCGGAACGACGCGCGACGCGGTGGACGTGCGCTTCGAGCACAACGGCCAAACCTTCGTCGCCGTGGACACCGCGGGGCTGAAGCGCCACAGCAAGGGCGGCAACTCGATCGAGTTCTACGGCCTCGTCCGCGCGTACCGCGCCATCCGCCGCTGCAACGTGGCGTTGCTGATGATTGACGCGACCTGGGACATCTCGCGCGTGGACAAGCGCCTCGCCACGGCGATCGAGGAGAGCTCGAAGCCGTGCGTCATCACGGTCAACAAGTGGGACCGCGTCGGGAGCAAGTTCACCACCGAGGAGTACGTCGAGTATCTCGGCGCGCATCTGCACGGGCTGTCGTTCGCGCCGGTGAGTTTCATCTCGGCCAAGGAGAACACCAACATCGAGCGCACGCTCGACCTGGCGCAGGCGCTCTTCAAACAGGCCGGCCGGCAGGTCGGCACTCCCGAGCTGAACGACGTCCTGCATCGAGCCGCGGAAGCGAAGGCGCCCGAGGGCAGCCACGGAAAGCGCCCGCGGCTTTTCTACGGCACGCAGATCGCCGTCGCCCCGCCGACGTTCCTGATCTTCGCCAGCCACCCGCAGCTCATCAGCGCGCAGTACACCCGATACCTGGCCAACGATTTCCGCCGGCATCTGCCGTTCCCCGAAGTCCCGATCCGAATCGTCTACCGCGCCCGGACGCGCAAAGCGGAGCCGTCTGACGAAGCTTCCTGAGCTCCGCCCGGCGCGCGCGCCTTGACTCGCATGCCGCCCCGGCTTATATTCGACCGGCGATGGAGAAGATCGGCAAGTACATCATCGAGTCCAAGCTCGGTCAAGGCGGGATGGGCATCGTCTACAAGTGCCTCGATCCCGAGACCGGCCGCCACACCGCCGTGAAGGTGCTCCCGCAGCAGCTGACCGCCTCGCCGAGCTTCCTGCAGCGGTTCAAGCGCGAAGTGCTCACGCTCCAGCGGCTCGATCACCCGAACATCGTGCGCATCTACGACCACGGCGAGTGGGAAGGCGCCTATTACTACGCGATGGAGTACGTCGAGGGCGTGGGGCTGGATTCCATCCTCGCCAACAAGGAGAGGATGCCTCCGCTCCAGGCGCTCCACATCATCCGCGCCTGCGCCGAGGCGCTCCAGCACAGCCACGCGCGCGCCGTCATCCACCGCGACATCAAGCCGGCCAACATCATGATCATGCCCGACGGCGGCGTGAAGCTGATGGACTTCGGCATCGCCAAGGTCCTCGACGCCACGCGCATGACTGAGACGCTCAGCGTGCTCGGCACGGTCGAGTACATGTCGCCCGAACAGTCGCAGGGCCGCTACGTGGACGCGCACAGCGACCTCTATTCGCTCGGCGTGGTGCTCTACCAGTGCCTCACGGCGCGGGTGCCGATCAGCGGGACGACGCCGACGGAAGTCATCATGAAGCTCCGCACGCACCAGATCGAGCCGCCGAGCGCGTGGACGCCGGAACTGCCGAAGAGCCTCGACGCGCTGGTGATGCACCTGCTCGAGCGAGACACGTCGAAGCGGCTCGCCTCCGCGGCGGAACTGATCCGCGAGATCGAACGCGTCGAGCACCACATCAAGGCCGGCGCCGTCGGCCATGGGCCGATCGCCTCGGCCGACCGCCTGCTGCTCACCGAGCGGACCGGGCCGCCGCTCTGGCTGAACCCGTGGGCGATCGGGTTCCTGGTGCTCGCGGTGGGCGTCGGACTCTGGATCGCCTTGCGCCCCGCGCCGCCTCCACCGGCCGTCGCGGCGGCGGCGGAGCAGGAGCATCGCCCGCCGGCGGTGATCATGGCCTGGGCCAGGAAGGCCCAGGTGGACAAGAGGTACGATTATGCCGAGGACCTCTGCCGTCTCCTGATGAAGTATTGGCGCGGAACGAAGGAAGCGCAACGGGCGCAGGAGTTGCTCAAGACAATCCAGGAGGCCCGCGCCCTGGAAGCCGCGCCGCCGAACGCGCCGAACCCGGCTCCGGCGAAACAGTCTCAAGCGCCGTGACGCCACGCCGCCCGGCGGGAAACGTATTGACAGAGAGGTAGCCGAGAAGTAAACTCCCTGCGGCCGGGGCGTGCTCCAATGTCTCTTTCACGCTGGACCAGGACAAGAAGGAGAAACCGTTGGCTAAGATCGCATTCATCGGCGCGGGAAGCTACGGGTTCACCCGCGGGCTCGTGAAGGACGTCCTGACATTCCCCGCGCTGCGCGGCTCGACGCTGGCGCTGATGGACATCAACGACCAGCGGCTCGATTTCGCGCGCCGCTCCGTCGCGCGCATCATCCGCGAGGGCAACTATCCGGCGACCATCCTCGCGACCAAGGACCGCAAGGAGGCGCTCAAAGGCGCCGACGCCGTCCTCTGCACGATCCTGTCCGCGCCGGTCAATATCTGGCGACATGACATCGAAATCCCCAAGCAGTTCGGCGTCGACATCAATGTCGGCGACACGCGCGGGCCCGCCGGCATCTTCCGCGCGCTGCGCACGATCCCGGTGATGCTCGACATCTGCCGCGACATGGAACGCCTCTGCCCGAACGCGATCCTGCTCAACTACACGAACCCGATGGCGATGCTCTGCCGCGCGATGCAGCGCACCAGCCCGCTGCGTATCACCGGCCTCTGCCACAGCGTGCAGGGCACCGCCATGATGCTCGCGCACTGGATCGGCGCGCCGATGGACGAGGTCACCTACACCTGCGCCGGGATCAATCACCAGGCGTGGTACATCCGCTACGACTGGAACCGCAAGAACGCGATCCCGCTCATCCGCAAGGCCATCTTGGGCAGCCGCAAGATCTACAACGAGGAGCAGGTCCGCAACGAGATGTTCCTGAACCTGGGCTATTACGTCACCGAATCGAGCGGGCACAACTCCGAATACAGCTGGTGGTTCCGCAAGCGGCCGGACCTGATCCGCAAATACTGCACCACCGGGACGGGCTGGAATCCCGGCGCCTACGGTTACATCATGAAGGACTACCTGCACCGCGAGAAGACCTGGCACCGCGAAGCCGAGAGCTGGATCGCGGACCCGGCGCCGCTGAACCTGAAGCGCGGCCACGAGTACGCCGCCTCCATCATCAACGCCTACCTCGGCGGCGGGCCGTTCCTGTTCAACGGCAACGTGCCGAACGCCGGTCTCGTCACGAACCTGCCGCAGGACGCGTGCGTCGAGGTGCCCGTCTACGCGGACCGGAACGGGTTCAATCCCGTCCACGTCGGCCCCCTGCCGCCGCAACTGGCCGCGCTCAACAACGTCAGCATCGCGTCCGAGGAGATGACGGTCGAGGCGGCGCTCACCGGCAACCGTGAAATGGTCTTCCATGCCATCGCCTACGACCCGCTCACCGCCGCCGTCCTGTCCCTGGCGGAGATCCGGAAGATGGTGGACGCCATGTTCAAGAAGAACAAAGCATACCTGCCGCAGTTCAAACGTTGAAGACGCGCCCCGTGTCAGACCAAGACCATGACGTTCCCGCGGGCATTCTGATCATCCGGCTCGGTTCGCTCGGCGACGTGGCCAACACGCTGCCGGCGGTGCAGGCGCTCAAGGAGAGCCTGCCGGGCGAGCGCTTCGCATGGCTGGTCGAGGAGCCGGCGGCGGAACTCGTGCGGCTCGCCGGCGTGGCGGAGCGGATCATCCTCTTTCCGCGCCGCCGGCTCGCCGACCTGCTGCGCAGGCCGTGGCGCTGGCCGGCGCTGTGGGCGGAGCTTATGCGCCTCCGGCGGGAAATCCGCGCGCAGGGTTACCTCTGCTCGCTGGATTTTCAGGGAAATCTCAAGAGCGGATTCCTCGTCATGCTCTCCGGAGCGAGGGACCGGATCGGTTTCGCGCGCGGCCACTGCCGCGAGATGAACTGGCTCTTCAACAATATCCTGGCGTTGCCGTCCTCGGCGCGGCTGCTGCGAGCGGAGAAGGCGGCCGCGCTGGCGCAGGCGGTCGCGCCCGGGCTGAAGCTGCGTCCGGTGAGCCTGGCCGAAGACGAGCGGAACGTCGAGCGCGTCGCGCAGTTCCTGCAGGTATTCCCGGGCGATGGTCCGCTGGCGGTATTGCATCCGGGCACGAGCGTGTTCGGCCGGTTCAAGCGCTGGCCCGCCGCGCGGTTCGGCGAGACGGCCGCGCTCCTCCAGCGCGACGCCGGCGCGCGTTGCGTGGTGACGTACGGGCCCGGCGAGGAGGAACTCGCGGCGGAAGTCGTTGCCGCCTCGTCCGGCGCGGCGCGTCTGCCGCCGAAGTTCACCCTGGGCGAGCTCGTCGAGCTGCTGCGGCGCGCGTCGGTCGTGATCGGCGCGGACACCGGCCCGCTGCACGTGGCCGCGCTGCTGAAGCGCCCGGTGGTCGCGATGCTCGGCCCGAAGGATCCCGCCGTCTACGCGCCCTACGGTACGCGCTCCGAAATCGTCCGCGCCGACCTGCCGTGCAGCCCGTGCACGAAACGCCAATGCGACCACGTGCGGTGCATGGAGTGCATTTCAGCGGCGGATGTCGCAGCGGCGGCGGAGCGGCTCTTGAATCACGAGGATTGATCCGGTCGCGCCACCGGCTCAGGACTTTCTGGCGGCCCCTTCGTCGAGGTCCAGCGTCAGCGCGACTTCCGTGCAGTTGGGGAACTGCGGGCAATTCGCGCAATCCACCCAGATCTTGTGCGGGAACTTGTCCTTGCCGATGCGGCGAAAGCCCAGCCGCTCGAAGAAATCGGGCTGGTAGGTGAGGACGAAGATCGTCTTCACGCCGAGCACCTTCGCCTCGGCGATGCAGGCGTTGACGAGCGTGGTGCCGATGCCCAGCCGCCATGAGCCTTCCGCGACGGCGACGGAGCGGATCTCGGCCAGGTCGGTCCAGAGGTGCAGCGCGCCGCAGCCGACGATCTGGCCGTCGCGCTCGCAGATCACGAAATCGCGCAGATCCTCGGCGACCTGGCTGACGGTGCGCGGGAGAAGGAACTTCCGCTCGGCATAGTGCTGGATCAGCTTCTGGATGCCGGGCGCGTCCTGGAGCGTCGGTTTTCGGATGAGGTTCTCAGCCATCGGGTCCTGCGCCGGTCACGGCGGCGTGACGGTCATGATCTGCCGCGCCTCGTCGGGATAGTTCGCGACGAAGAGCAGTTCGTGCTGCGTCAGCGGCTTCTGGGTGTG
>Ga0181524_10006138_pt1 | contig 10516 bp, 9 predicted proteins | sample PEATcosm2014_Bin_34_FD_119761 | JGI IMG/M metagenome (GOLD analysis project Ga0181524, IMG submission 119761) | Peatland microbial communities from MTU Mesocosm Facility, Houghton, MI, USA - PEATcosm2014_Bin05_60_metaG | ecosystem: Environmental > Terrestrial > Soil > Wetlands > Peat | place...
CCGGTCGCGACGGACCTACACGCCGTCGCCACGTCATACCCGGCAACGGGTCTCGCGATCGGCGTGCTCTACAGCTTCGAGGTGACGGTCAACAACTCGGCGGGCGAAAGTGGTTTCAGCGCGTGTGTCAACGCGGCGACACCGGGACCGCCACCGGCCCCGACTGGTGTCTCGGCCGTGCCCCAGGCGGTCTCTATCGACTGGTCGTGGACCCAGGCCGCCGGCGGCGGGGTCCTGAACGACACAGTGTATCTCTACCTCGGGTGGGGCTGTACCGGTGTGGGCACCGGCTATTCGGCGGGCGTGGCCGTGGTCTACACGACAGGGTCACTGACCGCGGTCGCGGCGTACTCGGCGACCGTGACCGCGTGGAACGCCTCCGGTCAGTCCCCGCCGTCTACGTGCTTCAACACGACGACCACCAACTACCCGCCGCCTCCCAACAACGCGCAGCCCAACTGGTTCGTGTGGGTCATCTTCGGCAGCGTCTTCGCCCTGTTCGCCTACATCGGCTTCGACTGGGCCGACCGCTGGAGGCGTCGTAACAGGAAGGGGAGGGTGAAGGCACCATGACGCGAATCCGCAGGCCGGTCAGGTGGCGGGCCGTCGTGCTGTCGGTGTTCTCGGTGCTGCTGTTTGTCGCGGGGGCCGTGCTGGCGAGCGGGGTCTCGGTCAGTTTCGAGGCGGTGCGCGGAGGCTCGCCGGGATCGGCGTCACTGGGAACGTCTGCTACCGCCACGCCCGCGGCCAATGGCAGTTCCTCGTGGCTGGTCGACCCGCCAACGGGCACCTACGTCCTGTGCTCTGTCAACGCGGTTCTGCACATGGTGTCCGTCGACCCCCTGTGCTCAGTCAACGACGTGACGGCGTGGAAGGTGTGGGCCGCCCAGGTCGAAATCGACACGATGAAGAACCTGCTCACGATGATGGGCAACTCGTTCAACGAGACTGCGGCCGAGGTCGCCGACCTCAACGCGACGGTTCAGGAGCTGCTAAGCTACTACGAGGACCGGGCGGAGGCCATCGTGCCCTATTTCCTGAACGTCAGTTGGAACGCGTCGACCATCGACCAGATCGCCATCGACTCCGGCCTCGTTCCGGCCATCGAGGGGATGGCGCTGGCCTACGGCTACCAGCTGTACCAGGACTGGAACTCGACCGTTGTATCCTGGAACAACCTGTTCGGGTACTCGGGCACCTACGCCAGCACGGGCTACCCGTCGGGAACCGGCCTCAACGAGAACCTCACGACCTTCGAGCACGGCATGGGATCGGGGGTTCCGCTGATGCAGGACGGCCGGAGCTACACCGTGTCCGTGCCCTACGAGGTGTGGAACGGAACCAACGGCTCCTTCTTCTTCAACCTGGCGTCGGGCGGGACCATCATCTGCGCCAACCTGACCGCCGGCTACACGACGGCGTCCTGCCCCTCGTACAAGGTCATCGACTACACGAAGGGGACCAGCTTCGCCGTGCCCGACGTCTCGATAAACAACTTCTCGCAGAACCACAACATCCCGTCGGTCTCGACCATCAACAACGTCGGGCAGTTAGACCTCCTGAAACTGGTGTGCGAGTCCTCCTGCGGCTCCAAGATCGGAGACGTCGAGGCGGTCGGGGCGTACGCCTTCCTTAACGTCTCGAGCACGAACCCGGACTACCTCAGCCCGCCGCCGAGCTACACGACGACATTTGGAGAGAACACGATGGTCTACCGGATGTTCATCAACGACGTCTACGGCAACCAGAGCTTTGACGACGGCGACGGGGGCTGGGTCCCGACGCTCGATTACACCCTCTGCGGAATGGTCAACAGCAACTTCGTCGGAGCGGCTTGCGACACCGGGAGTATCGACCCATCCGGCAACACGACCGCGCTGGGTAGCGGCCCCGCCGCGGTCCCCGCCACCAACGACAGCCTGCTCCGGTACGCGCCCACGTTTCAGTCCCTCTTCCGCAACACGATGAACGACTCCGAGGTGTACTACGTCACCCTGCGTACGATGACGGATAGCGGCACTTACGCCATACCCGCGGACTGCTCGATTCCGGCCCCGTCGGCGGGGCTGCCATCGTCGGAGCAGCCCGCAGACTACCGCCTGAGCCTTTGGGACGGCCTCGCGACCTACTGGTCGTACCTCAACTCCGTCGGCAAGGCTTTCGACAACCAGACCATCTACGGGCTACAGTTCTGCGGCGACCCGCACCTCGAGATCGGGTTCAACTGGTCCGCGTCGTGGTACCTCCGGCTTAACATCACGGCGTCCGTCTACACGGCGGGGCCGGCGGGCGTTCCCGTGTACCCGAACGGCACGTACGACCCCTCGGAGGTGTATGCCAACCCATCGACGTGGCCCATTAAGAACGTGGACCCGACGCTCCTGTTCCCGTATGAGTACCAAGAGAACATACAGGTCGGCCACGTCACGCCGATCCCAATCAACAACCCGCTGGCGGCCGTGGAGGTGAACTGGGCCGGGAACCCGTACTACGGCGAGAACCTGTCGGGCCAGTACTGGGGGATACCGGCGTACCTCCAACTCCGCGGCGAGGGGAACTTCGACTACGCCAACGGAACGCTCAGCGGTTACTCCGGCGGAAACCCCGCCGACGGGAACGCAGTCTACATCAGTTCGTGTCTCCTCAACAACGTGTCCCAGTCCACGTGCGACCTGGCGGTCGTGTACTTCGACGCGTTCGTCTACGGGCACGAGAACGGACTCGTCGGTCCGCCGCCGCCCCCTGGCGGAGGCGGCGGGGGCGGAGGGCTCGGCAACACCAACGACTGCGGGTTCGGTGTCCTCAACCAGTTCTACGACTCGTGGGCGGGCTACATCGGGTCCGCGATCGGCAACGGCGCCGCGCACCTCGCGGACGGGGTTAGCGGAATCCCAATCATCGGGGGCGGCCTGTCCTTCATCATCAAAGGAATAGGCTGCATCCTCGCCTGGATTGTCGTAGTTCTGATTGTCGTGCTGTTCATCTACATCGCCGGAAGGATTCTCATGTCCGTGTACCACGGAGTGTTCGGAAACCGAAGGGGCAAGGCCGGCGGTAACGCGCGGGTCGACATCAACGTGCACTGAGGGGGAAAAGAAAGTGAAGGGAACGAGGGGAAGGGGAATCGGGACGAACGCCGCCATCGCCGTACTGCTCGCGGTCGCTTTCATAGCCGCCGCGCCGGTCGCCTCGGCGATCGGGCCGCACCCGGAGGTATCGGGACCGCCCGTCGTGGTGGCGAACATCACCGTGGGCACGGCGCCCGGCTACGACCACTACGACTCGGCGCGGGGGGACACCTACGTGTCCAACTCCGGCAGCGCGAACGTATCGGTCATCAACGACGCCGCGCTCAAGGTCGTCGCCACCGTCGCCGTCGGGACCACGCCCAAGGGAATCGACTACGACCCTGTCACGGGGACCATATGGGTCGCCAACTCGGGCGGGACATCCGTGTCCGTCATCTCCGACCAGTCGAACGCAGTCGTCTCCGCGGTGACGGGACTGACCTCGCCCACGCGGCCAGAGTGGGACCCGACCAACTCCACCATGTGGGTCACGGAGAACCTCACCGCGGGCGCCGTGGTCGTCTACAACGGGACGAGCGACGCGAAGGTCACCACCCTCCGGGCCGGCACCAACACGGTCGGGATCACGCACGACCCCGCCCGAAAGGCCATGCTGGTCGGCAACTACGGCAGCGCAAACATCACCGTGTTCAACGCGACGTCCTACGCGAAGCTCGCCACCGTCACGGTCGGCGCCCACCCGGAGGCCATCGCGTGCTACGACGGGGACGGGCTCGGCGTGTGCGCTGTCGCGTCCATGACGACGGACACGCTCTACCTCGTCAACGACACCACATGGACCGTCAGCACGACGGTCGCTGTCGGGACGTCGCCGATCGGGGTCCAGGTCGACAACGCCACGCGCGACGCGTACGTCACGAACGCCGGGGCGGGGACCGTCTCGGTGGTCTCCCTGGTGACGAACGCCGTGGCCTACACGGTGGGCGTCGGGACGTCGCCGCATGGCGTCACCGCCTACGACCCCGTCCGGGGGCTCCTGCTCGTGAGCAACCAGGGGTCGAACAACGTGACGGTCATCAGCGACGGGTCGGGCGGATCTGGCGGCGGGGGAGCAGGCGGCGCCGGCACGACCGCCTCCACGATCGCGGACCTGGTCCTCCTGGTCGTCGCGGTCGGGCTCATCTTCGGCGTGCTCCTGGTCCTGGCACGGTACTCCGAGAGGGGGCACCGATGAGCACCCGGCGGTGGGCCCGCGGAGTCCGCGTCCGATCGGGCGCCCTGGGCGGCTGGCGCGAGCGCGCCCCGCCCAGCGACCGCCGGCGGGCGCTGAGGGCCGTCGCCCGGCGCGACGGGGCCGGCGAGGTCTCGCGACGGCTCAACTTCGTATCGAACGTGGCGAGCCGGTCGAACAACCCGAACCTGCGCCGCGTGGCCCGGGCGGACCAGCGGTGGGTCGCGGCGAACCTCGAGGACGAGGACCGTCGGAGGGCCCGCGGAGCCAAGCCGGTCCGCGTCAGAGGCTCCAGCAGGGCCCGGCGCCACCGCCGGCGACGGCCGAGGGGGTAGGGCACCGTGGGAATCTTCTTCAAGACACCCGAGGAGAAGGCCGCCAAGAAGGCCCTGAAGGACGAGAAGGCCCGCCTGTACGTCATCCGAACGCAGGCGAAGGTCGCCAAGACCCGGCTCAAGGAGGAGCGGGCCACCGCCGCCCGCCAGGCCGCCGAGGTCAGGACGTACCGGGTGGCGACCAAGAGCCGCCTCCGGGCCGCACGGAGCGCCGGCAGGAGCCGCGTGCTCGAGGCAAAGACCCGTCGCACCGCGGCCCGCCTGAAGCGCGCCGAGGAGCACGAAGAGGCCCGGTACGTCGCCGTGGAGGACCGCCTCGAGCGCGATCGCGCGCGGGGGAAGGCGAAACCGGTGCGCGTGCGCGGGTCGTCCCGGGCGCGGCGCCACCGGAGGAGACGGCCGCGATGAGCGCGTTCACTGTCCAGGGGGGAGCCCCGAGACTTGGGAGGGAGCCCGGTAGGACCGGGCCTGGTGGGGACCACCGCCTGCACCTCCGACACACCTACGGCGTGCGCGCCGCAGGGAGCAAACAGGCCACCCCGCCTTACGAACGGGGCTGGAGCGGGGGAAATTAATGGGGAAGTACAGCGGGTGGATCATGCTGTTCGCCATCGCGGGAACGCTCTCGGCCGTCGCGGCCATCGCCATCGCCGAAGCGTTCGTGAGCGCCACGCTCCTGGTCTTGACGACCGGTGAGTGGGAGCTCCTGGCGGCCGTGTTCTACATCCTGGCGATCCTGCTCTATCTCGGCGAGGGCGGATTCCGCGGGAAGGGCCCGAAGTAGACACGGAACGGCCTGAGCGGGAGGGCGCCCGCGGGGAGAACCGGGCCCGAAGAACCGGCTCCCCACCCTTTTTTATCCGGACCGCGTTACCGGCGGTCGGGCGGGGAAGATGAGACGGGGAACGTGGGGCGTTAGAAAATGGGGCCCGATCGCGGCGGTGTTCCTGGTCGCGGCGCTGTTCCTGGTCCCGGCTATCGGAACACCGCCAGGGCTACCGCCCGCCGGGGGAAGCTCGAACCTGCGTCCTGATTCAACGCCCGCGGCACCGGCCATTCACTCCTCGACCGACACGACTTGCCTTGGCGTCACGACTTGCTCTGTTACGCTTGCGCTGGCGGCTACCTCGCTACTCCTCGTCGCGGTGGCCGCCTACACTACGATTACCCTAACGATGGCCGTCGGGCACGCCAGTATGACTCTGAACCTCGAGGACAGCGTCGCCGCCACCGCGTCGCTGCCGGGTTCGTACGTGTACTACGTTCAGATTATCCAGGCGGCTACAGTTAGCATTTACGCGAACGCCTCCACGTCGTCGTACTACGTGGAGTTCGCCGTGGACCTCACGGGGTACGAGACATCGGGGTCGTACATCTTAGCTGACTGCGGGCTGTCGGCTTCATCCGGTACACTGATAGGTCCGCAAGCCACCGCGTGTACGGCCATTACCCAGACCCCGTACTCGTACCAGTTCGAGGTCGCCGCAGCCAAGGCATCGGAAAGCACGTTTGTGGCGGACGGCCCGTGTACCCAGATCGCCGAGGCGGCGACCACGTCGTCCGTGGTTTCTGCCGACGACAATACTACTCGGTCGCCGGTTATGACCTCGTGGTGGGGGAGGCGACCCTTGCGTCCTCGGCTGCCTGGTCCGAGGTCATCGTCGGCGTTCTGCCGGCCGCGAGCGCCAGCGCGGTAGTAGCGCCGAAGGGGCTGACCGCGGTCGCCACGCAGAGCTACGAGGCTGGAAACTCGCCCTACGCCGCTTTCATCCTCTATTGGACGGCGCCGTCGGCGTGGTACATCAGGAACTACACGGTTGAGGCTTTCGGACCGACTTCGACCGGCGGCAACTACCACTACTACAGCGAGTACCTCGCCAACTACACTACCATCAACCTGGCGTTCAACACCGAGTTGTTTTGGGGGTCCGCTTACCAGTTCCGGGTCCAGGCGTGGAACAGTACAGTTGAGGGAAGCTGGGGAGCGTGGGTCTCGGCCACGGCACTAATACCGCCATCGTCACTAACGGGGGCGGCCAGTTCCACGACAACTGTGGTCTTGACATGGGTCCAGGCCTTCCCACCGCCGGTCGTAACCAACGACACGGTTGGTTACAAGACCGCGATCAAGAACGCGTTTTCGTCCTTGACCTCGGTCGGCTCTGTTAACTCGACGACGGTCACCGGGCTTTCGGCGTCGACCACGTACTATTTCGCGGTGTGGGCTTGGGCAGGGGCAAACGAGAGCTCGCCGTCCAACGTCGTCGTGGTTACGACGACGTCGGCGGGCGGATCGTCGGCGGCCGTGTTCCCCCCCGTTCTAACCGTGGTCGCGACGTCCGCGACCTCCGTAATCGCCGCGTGGTCCGCCGTCCAGAACTACACGGCGGTCAACTACACGTTGGAGTATGGGACGACCTTCGGGACCTACGGGTCGCACGTCAGCGAGGGCGCCTCCACGTTCGAGGCGGCGGTTACGGGCCTCGCGGTGAACACGACCTATTTCTTCCGTGTCGAGACCGGGGCCACCGCGCAGGGGGTCGCGTCCAACGTCGCCCCCGTGCGGACCCTCGCGCTGGCCACGGCGGGAACGAAGGTAGTCATGCCACCTGTCCTCGCCGCGTCGGCGGCGAGCGCAACGTCCGCGATCGCGTCCTGGTCACCCCCGACGAACCTCACGGTCGCCAACTACACGTTGGAGTACGGTACCACGTATGGAACCTACGGGACCCACGCCTCCGAGGGGACCTCCCTGGAGGCGGTCGTATCATCGCTCGCCGTCAACACGACGTACTTCTTTGTCGTGGTCCCGTGGACCGGCGCATCGACAACCGGCCCGTCCTCGAACGTTGTCCCGGTCCGTACCTTGGCCCTCGCCCTGGCGGCGCCGCCCGTTGTCGTCCCTTCGGCGCTCGCGGTCGCGCCGACCTCCGCGACGAGCCTGCTCGCGACGTGGACGGCGCCGACGAACGTAACGGTCGCCAACTACACCCTGGAGTACGGGACGGCATACGGGACATACGGTACGCACGTCAGCGAGGGCGCCGCGCTCCACGCCTCGGTTACGGGGCTCCCGGTCAACACGACATACTACCTCGAACTCGTCGTGTGGACGGCGGCGGGCGCCGACTCCGCGGCGTCCAGCGGCGTCGCCTCGGCGCGGACACTCGCCCTCGCCCCGCCCGTGGTCGTACCGTCGGTCGTCTCCACGAGCCCGTCATCGGTCTCGTCCGTCCTCGTGACGTGGACGGCGCCGACGAACGCGACGCCGACGAACTACACGCTCGTCGCCTCGGCCTCCTATCCGCCGGGCCTGGGATCGGCCGTCCACGCCTCCGAGGGGACTGCGCTCGACGCCACGCTGACCGGACTGTCGCCGAACACGACTTACTATGTTCAGATCGTAGTGTGGACGGCGGCGGGCCAGGACGCGGCGGCCTCCAGCGGGGTGGCCTCGGTCCGAACGCTCGCGGTCTCGCCGCCGACGCCCCCCCTGATTCTGCCACCGATCCTGACGGCCGCCGGGGCCTTCGACCAGGTCCTCCTGGCGTGGAGCCAGCCGACCAACACCAGCGTGGCGAACTACACCCTGGAGTACGGGACGTCATACGGGAGCTACGGGACGCACGTCTCCGAGGGCTCCGCGCTCCACGTCTCCGTGTCCGCCCTCTCGGCGAACTCGACATACTGGTTCGTCCTCCTGACGTGGACCGGGGCCACCTCACAGGGGCCCACGTCGAACGTCGCGGTGGCACAGACGTGGCCAGTGGTCGTCCGCACGGTCTACGCGAACTCCACGTTCTACGTCAACACCACCCAGTACAGGAACTACTGGCACAACACGACGAACTGGGTCAACACGACGGTGAACGTGAACCACAACTCGACCGTCTACATCAACACGACGCTCTACACGAACCGGACCATCAACCGGACGCTCTGGCAGAACACGACCGTGTGGCACAACACGACGGTCAACGTGAACAAGACCGTCTACGCGAACTCGACCGTCTACCACAACTCGACCGTCTACGTGAACCTCTACCGGTACGCTCCGGTCGCGACGGCGGCGGCGACCGGTATAGATTCGATTACCGTGTCCTGGCTGGCACCGTCGGGACCGGTAACGAACTACACGCTCATGTACGCCCGGTTCTACGGGCTCCCGATCGCCTACGTCTCCGTCGGCAACCACACGGTCTACAACCTCACCAACCTCGGAATCGGGATTACGTACTACTTCACCGTGTGGGCCTGGAACGGGAGCGTCAGGGGGCCGCCGTCGAACGTGGCGACGGCGCAGACGGACGTACCGGCACCGGCTCAGACGCCCTTCCCCTGGGCGACGCTCGAGGCCATCACCACACTATCCATCCTGGGATCGGTCGCCGGCGCCCTGGCGATGGCCGCGTTCGTATCGCGGAGGCGGGGCCGGCGCGCGGAACGGTCGTCGCTCGCGGTGTCGCTCGCCCGGCAGCGCGCCGAGGGGGGCGCCCGGTACCCCGCGGGACGGGCCCCGCCGACCGCCGCCCAGTCGTATTCGGCCCTCCGGAGCCGCCGCGGGCCGAGATAGGGCCCTGAAACCCCCCTTTTTCGTGCGCGCCAGGCCCCCACGCGCCCCCACCACGCCTCTTTTGGCCCCCCAGGCGCCCGATTACTCAACCGAGCGCCGTTTAGGCCCCATTTCGGGGCCCGGGCCGTTGAACTGTAACCCGGGGATTCGGAGTGGGCCCCGAACTCCCCGGGGGGCAGGGGATGTCCGCCGTTTCTGAGCTGTACGCCCGATCGCGACCCCGGCCCGTGGGGACATCCGGCGGTGGGTATATATTGGGGAATGTCGATGGGTCACACTATGTCCGCCACGCCTGATACGCCCGAAAGGGCGACAGCGCCACCCCGTTCCGCCGACCGACTTTTTGACCGAGCCTTCGCCTACGCTCAGGCACACCCCATCGGAGAGGAGCGATTTCTACGGATGGCTCAGGGCACCGAGACCATCCAGGACGAGGCTGCATGAGCGGCGACGTCCCGCCGTTCCGCACCGGCCGGGAGGTCCAAGCCGCCGATCGGGCGGCCGTCGAGGAGGCCGTACGCCGCGCCGGCTCCGTCCCGGTCCGGACCACGTTCCGGTACAGGGACGACGAGCCCGTCCCAACCGCCGCGCTCGTCGTCCGTCCCGAGCTGGACCTCGCGGCCGCGCGCGCCCTTTGGAACGCGTACCTGGAGTTCCGGGACACCATCCTCACCGACGAGGCCTGCTTCGACGTCATCGGGGACCGCAAGGAGATGAACCGCACGGGGGCCACCCGCCTCGCGGTTCCATTCGGCCTGTCCATCGAAGACCGGGGCCTCGAGGAGGGCTCCGTCCAGGACGCCGAGACTGGCTCGTGGGACTACCGGTTCCGCGTCCGGGTTCGGGTCCTGAAGGGCGCTCGGTTCGTCGACGGGATAGGTTCCTGCCGGCTGTCGGAGATAGACGCGAAGGCGGGGGACATCTCCCGGCGCGAGCACTTCGCCATGACGAAGGCCTGGACCCGCGCCGCCAAGCGCGCGATCGCCGACATTCTCGGCGGGACTGAGGCGGACTGATGTCGTGCGCCGTCTGCGGCGGACGGGCGGATAACCTCGGGACCGAGGAGGAGCCCGTCCTCATCCACCAGGAGCTCGGGGGTTGTTGGGAGCCGCGCTTTCACGCGTACCGGGACCGGGCCGTTCGGCAACGAGCAGTCGTGTCGCTGGACCGGGCCTTCAAGGTCTCGGTCAACGGGAAACTCGTTTGGCCGTGGGGGGACTGATGGGACCCCCTCGGAGACGTGCGCGCGGTGCCTGCGCTGTGGCACTGTCAGAGAGCCGCATTACAAGAAGGACCTGTGTCATGCGCTGGGATGGTGCAAATATGAACCTGTCATTGTCTCCCGTCC
>Ga0181524_10006141_pt1 | contig 10514 bp, 8 predicted proteins | sample PEATcosm2014_Bin_34_FD_119761 | JGI IMG/M metagenome (GOLD analysis project Ga0181524, IMG submission 119761) | Peatland microbial communities from MTU Mesocosm Facility, Houghton, MI, USA - PEATcosm2014_Bin05_60_metaG | ecosystem: Environmental > Terrestrial > Soil > Wetlands > Peat | place...
CTGTTTTCGCTTCCAGGTGTACGTAATGTGGAGTCTTCCATCCCCGGACTGAATAATTGCAGGATAGGAGTATTCCCCCGGGGCATCCTCCAGGACATAAGGGAATCCCCAGGTATCGCCATCATCGTTGGACAGGGCCAGATTGAGAGGGCTGCGGTCGCGCTGGGTGTGGTTATAGACCAACGCTATTGTGCCGTCCTTCATGCGGACGGCGTCAATGCCACTGTCCGGGTTGGGGAGGGAAGTTGGCCGCGCCGGGGTCCACGTCTTTCCCCCGTCTGTTGATGTGGAGTCACAGATGAACCCAATGAGTTCGGTCGGTCGCAGCAGCATCCTGAGGTGTCCGGGCTTGCTTTCCCACAGGGTCGGCTGAATGACACCGTAGTTCACTCCGGGATAAACGATGGGGCCGTAGATCGTCCAGGTCTTTCCGCCATCTTCACTTCGCTCCACCCAGGACGCCCAACTCCAGTACGGCTGGCGGTGGCCCACGCCGCGCCTCATTCCAGCTTCCTTGGATGAGCCCGCGAGGATGTCCCCATTGGAGAGCAGGATAGGCTTGTTGCGGACCGGACCCAGAAGGCCTGCCGGCAAATAGGTAATGTCGCTCCAGATCTTCCCACCATCATCGGAAGTCCGGTAAGCACCTACCCACGACTCTTCATCGGGACCAACCTTGAAAAAGAGCCAGACGCGATCTTTGGCGTCACGGAACAAGACGGGGTTCCAGCAGGGGTCCTCCGTGAAGTTTGTCATCGCTGTGGGTGGAGTCCACGTTCCACTGCTGGGTTTTCGAGAGAGCCAGATCCTTACACTTTTGTCTCCCTCTCCCTGACCACCAAACCAAGCTGCCAGCAGGTCGCCGTTCGGCAGATCAACGATGGTCGAAGCATGACATTCTCGGAAAGGCGCTTTCTCGAAAATGAACTCCGCCACCTCGGTTTTGAGCTTGCCCTCCCCCCCAAACGCACTGGAGAAAGCCAGCAAGAGTAGGATCACCAGCCTGCTGTTCATAGAAGTACTCCTTCGGCAAACGTTTCCCTCGGACGCAAATTCGGGAAAGGAGGGCCGGCCGGAGGGCCGGCCCGATGCACAACGAGATCTCGTTACCAAACAAGCTTGAGAGCGAACTGGAGGACTCGCGGGTCGTATGCCGAAGTGATTTGCATAAACGTCGGGGAGTCTATGTACAGGTTCGGCGCCTGGAGGTTGACTCGGTTGAGAGCGTTAAACATCTCAAAGCGGAATTGCGCCGTCAGCTTCTCCTTAATTGGGAAATCTTTGTGAAGGCCAAGATCCGTCGAGGCGAAGCCAGGACCGAAGTAGGCGTTGCGACCCACATCCCCGAACGTCCCCGGCGCATTGGGTGCGAACGCCGCCGGGTTCAGCCACGCCGCGATCTGCTGGCCACGACTCCTCCCAGAGGGGAAGTAGGGGTTGCCGATAAGGTCAGGTCGATCCGAGCCGACGCCGCTCAGGGAGTTATCGACGTCGCTGTACACGGTGTTCACGAAGCCTGATCGAAGGGACACAATCCCCGACAGATTCCAGCCGCCCAACAGCGTCCGGGCGAACGGGCTGCCGTACTTGCCGGGAAGTGCCCACAATCCCGAAATCGAGGCAACCTGGGCGTGATCAAAGTCCGATAGCCCCCTGTCGAACATGCGGTTCCACGGGTCCGTCACGGTCTCGCCCGTCTCTTTGTTGTAGGAACTGGTGTCAAGACTCTTTGAAAAGGTATAGTTCGCCAGCACAGAGAAACCGTTACTGAAACGCCGCTCTGCGGTCAACTCAAGGGCGTTATAATTGGAGGTATCCCCCGGTTCGATGAGCGAGACACTGCTGAAGTTCGGGTACAAGGGCCGGCGTTCATTCGTGGTAGCCGTGGTTGCTCCCGGCGCGTAAATCGCCGGGTTCCCCTCTCTCAGGGACGCCAAGTGCGCTCCCTCTGAACCGGCATAGGCTGCTTTAACCACGAAGTCGCGCGCCACCTTCCGCTCGATGGACAGAGTCCACGCCTGCATCATGGCATTTCGCATTTGGGGTGTATAGGCGTAGGCCACATCCGGCAGATAGAACGCGGCGTTTGAGGAGGGATTCAAGTTTGCCGGGAACGGGTCTGTCGTTCCGGCATAGGGATTCATAAAACTGTTGGTGTCGTTTCCGTTGATCGTAACGACGGGGGCGAAAGGAGCTTCGGTGCCCTGGTTGTTTAGAGAAATCGTATTGGGACGATCGTAGAAGATTCCGCCGCCGGCTCGCACGCTAGTAGAGCCGTCTCCGAAAACGTCCCAGGCGAGTCCCACCCTTGGCCCGAAGTTTGTCCAGACCCTATTGAACCCACCGGATGGTACGCCGGGGTCGCCTGCAAACACGAGGTCCACCGGAGAATTGATGAACCGAGTCGATTGCTCGCCGGGGTGCCATACCACTACTTTCCCGTTCACGTCCGTATAGGGGAAGAACGGCTCCCACCGCAGACCGAGATCCAGAGTCAAACGCTTGCTCACGCGGTAGGAATCCATGACAAAAAAATCTACCATGTTAAACCTTGTGTTCCTATATTGCCCCGAGCCCTGGAGCAGGTTGGAGAACTTGCCCACAACAAAGTCCGCGAGAGAGTCGCCCGTGAAGGGAGCCCCACCGGAAAACGCGAAGTGTCCGTCCCCCTCCCAGGTGGAGGCAATCTTACCAGCACCATGTCCGTATTCTCCACCCATGCTGATCTGGTGCCTCCCGGCCATCCAGCGCAGCGTATCCGAACCCTGGATTTCGTCACGCGGGTACGTGTCCGTAGTGTTGGTGTCTATTGCGAAGTAGCCGTTTACCACTATATTGATCTCAGGATGCGGCTCGCTGTACATGTTTATGCCAAGATCGTGAAAACTCTTGGGATAAATGGGCGTGTTATTGTTGTTGGTGTGATTGTAGCTGAACGTCGCAGTATTCACCACCCGTGGGCCAAAAGTAAAGGTGTCGCTGCCGACGAAGCTCGTATTGTCCCAGACCTGTCCATAACTGTATGCGATTAGGTCGCCTGGCGCCTCAAAGGCCGGTTTGTTTGCGCGGGAAACCCAAAACCGCCCGCTGAGCCGGTTGTTCTGGCTCAACTGATGGTCGATCCTGACCAGCGTCTGGTTGTCATCCATGAGGCTCGGGAGGGCGTAGTCGATTGTGTTCTGGCCGGGCGGCGGGTTGGGCAAGTAATTGTGAAGAATGTATTGCGCCGCCGGGCTGAAGTCCGAGGCTGGAATCTGGTTGTTAGGATACACACCGCCCGTGAAGGGGTCGTTCAATTGCGTGCTCAGGGCCGAAAAGTCGCCGGCTTTCTCGGCCGCAGTAGGAACCACCTGCTCCACTGTGGTCGGCGCCTGATGATTGCGTGTTCCCTGAAAGGAGAAGAAGAAGAAGGTCCGGTCTTTCCCGTTATAAATGTGCGGCAGCCAAACCGGTCCGCCCAGGGTGACGCCGAACTGGTTACGCTTGAGACCGTCACTCTGCTTGCTTCCGTCAGGGAGCAGGGGAGCAAAGAAGTTGTCAGCATTGAGGTCGTTGTTCCGCAGGTATTCAAACGCACTGCCGTGCACCGCGTTCGTGCCCGATTTGGTCACGGCATTGACAATGGCGCCCAGGTTTCTTCCGTATTCCGCACTGAAATCATTGGTCTGGACGCTGAATTCTTGCAACGCGTCAGGGTTGGGCATCGGATTGGGCGCATTGCTGTAGTGGTCATTGTTCTGAGCGCCGTCCAGGATATAGTTGGTAGTGTTGGCGCGCCCCCCGTTGACTGAAACTGGCGTGACTCCTGGATACGTGGTATCGGACGTGACGTTGGAGTTGATGTCGTCGGATTCAACACCCGCCACCAGTTTCATGAGTTCGGTGGGATTTCGGCCGTCCAGGGGCAGATCTACGATGCGTCGCTGGTCGACCACCTCCTTGAGTGTGGCGTCCGTGGTGTCTACCGTTGAAAGACGCGCTGACACTTGCACAGTCTGCGTCGCCGAGGCAACAGAAAGGGCCAAGTCGACACGTGAGGTTTCGTTGACCTGCACGCGGATGTTAGTCACGACAAACTTCTTGAAACCAGTGGGTTCAGCGGATAGATCGTACACACCCACTGAAAGGTTGAGAATGGCGTAATGTCCAATTTCGTCGCTGGTCGCCGTATATCTCGCACTCGTGCCCTCGTTGGTTGCCGTAACCGTAACATTGGGCATGACCGCACCAGTCTGGTCCTTCACGATCCCATCGATGGAACCTGTCACGTCAGTGGCGTATGCACCTGTCAAGCACAGCATACCCACCGCGGCCAGGAAGACTCCGATTCGTTTATAACTGCACATAGAACCCTCCGGTTTTCCTGTTTGTAGATTTCACTGACTACTATTAGTTGTAGATTTCTGACAAATGCCAACACAGGTTGGCAACCAGTCTGACAGCCACTCGTGAAGCTCGGCAACCTGTTGCCTGCGAAGCGCAGAGAGCGGTAGAGCAAAATCGCCGGTCGGCAATCCACGCACCGCTAGCCCTACACGCACACCCCAAGGTATTGGCAGCCGCAAGACCTGCTCGATCATTTGATTTAGAAGCTTCTGCAAGTCCCAAGCTTGTTGACGGTTTCCGGCTTGAAAGCTCCGGAACAGCGACACGATCAGCTCTGGAACAAAACACGCTAGCCCTGAAATCGCCCCATCCCACCCCGTCGTAAGGGCTTCGAAGAGTACCCCGTCGTCGCCGACCATCAATGAGAAATCGCGATCCCGGCGCGCCTGCGCCAGCCTTAAGAGGTTTCTTCGGTCACCGCTGCTATCCTTGATCCCTATGAGGTTTTCTTCGGAGAGCAGAAGTTCGATGGCCGTCTCTGCATCCAAGGGATTTGTAAAGGAGGGGAGGTTGTATAGCAGGCAAGGAACCTTCAAAGCGCGACAAACGGTTTCGCAGTAAGCCTTGAGATCATGCTGTTCATAGCGGAAGAAATAGGGCATGGTAAGCAGCAAGGCATAACTACCACTGGCTGCTGCATGTTCGCCCAACCACAGCGTGCCTTGTAACGAAGATGTGCCAATGTTTGCCAAAACCTTGGCTTTGTTTTGCACTCTATGAACGGCGAGAGTGGTTAGCTCTTTTCTCTCTGCCAAATCGATATGAGGGTATTCTGCCGTACCCCCTCCCACCACCACACCATCGACTCCCCGCTCCAACACAAAGTCAATAACCCCTTCAAAGGTTTCATAGTCAACCTTGCCTTTCGGATCGAAGGGAGTCAAAAGAGCGGCATAGGAGCCTGAGAGTTTGTTGTTCAGCGTGGGACAAGTGAGCTTCTTGGGGGCCATTTCGATTGCAGTTTCTAACGTGTATTTGGACTGATGTCAACGAAATTATAACATACTTTCATCGTGCAAACACAATGCCCATAGACAAACGTACTTTCTACTATGTATTTGCGCTGATGTCAAGGAAATTCTAACATAATTTCACTGCGCAAACACAATTCCCAGCTACAAACGACAATACCGCCCACTAGCCTGGTCATTGTGTCACTTCTGCGGCGTGATTTCAGAGTGTCGTTCTTGGTGCTGAGGGGAGAGGAGAAGTTTGTGGAACGGGTGGGCAGTCTGATGTCGGTTGGCGCTCAGGGAGCGCTCGTCAATTTCATTTTTTCTGAGATCTTAGCCGCGGCAGTGCGTAGGGCGGCGATGACCTTTGTCGGGTCTTCGTACCTCGTCTTAGGCATCGAAACGCTGATCGCTCCGATGACATGCTTGTCTTCGCCATAGATAGGTGCCCCGAAACAGTAGCCGCCTTGCGCACTTTCCTCCGCGTCTACTGCGTAGCCGTTTTTTCGAACTCGATCAAACTCCTTGGCGAGTTCCACTCCGTCGGTAATCGTCCGGGGGGTAATGGGATGGTTGCCATATGCCAGTAACAATTTCTCGCGTCGCGATTCTGACTGAGCTGCGGTAATACACTTGCCGAGAGAACTGGCATGCGGGGGAATGATGCTCCCCACAATGTTACCCATCTGTACCTTTTCCGGACTCGGCGCCACCATTATCACTTCAATTCGGTTTGCAAACAGATAAGCAACGCTAACGGTTTCGCGGAACTCACGGTTGAGATCCTTGACGAAGGGGGAGGCCACCTGGACAAGTTCGTGGGGTGAACCGTCAGGAATCATCGAAGCAATCAGAGGTGAAAGAGTATAGCGATCACCACCAGCTTTCTCCAGGTATCCCATCGCTTCCAGGGTGTGCAGGACCCGAAAGACGGGACTCTTCGCCAGGTTGGTCATTGCAGTGAGCTGACTGAGTGATAGTGGTTCTGGGCTACGTTTGAATCCCCCCAGAATCCCCATGACGTTTTCGATGGCCCTGGAAACGTATCGTCGGCTATAGACATTGCCACTAGCCCGTCGCGTATCGTGCTTGGAACGTTCCATTTTCCGAATCATTCTGGCCCCTCTCAATTCAGCTCATTTAGGCCGCAATGGCCATTTCGCTATTCTCGAATGGGCACGAGTATACACCACACCGCCTTCTCTTGAACAGTTGCCGGGTTCTAGTGCCGGGTTCTAGCTTCGAGTTGCCAGCGAGGGAAGAGCACAGGACTTCCCCCAGCCGCCACACGTCTTTGCGGGCCGGGTCGTTAGCTCCCCAACCGTCGCCGACTCGGAAAGCGCCCCAAAGCCTTGCGGCTCCTCCTCTGACGCCGGCGGTCACTTGGGCTTTGAGTCAACTACGCGGAAAGCGAGCTTTGATTGAACCGCTGGGGGCATGGTTGTGCTGAAACAGCGTTCGGGTCCTCGAACCAGACTTCGGGACAGGAATGGGGTAAACGAGATATGCCGGAGGGTAATTTAGACGTAAGGTCAAAAGACCGCAGAAACAGTGCCGCGGTTCGCACGGCGCACGAGCAAAAAGAAGCCTGATTACACATTTTGGGCCTGCCGACCACGCGTCCAAGTGGCGAGGAATCGCGATATTCAGGTGGGAGCTTGGCCTAATACCCCCCAATGACCCATTCTCCGGCGAATCGTTTGGTGTACCTCGACTTGGCACGCACGCGGATTTTCTGCTAACCTTTCAAATGCTCAGACGTCTATATACTGCGAGGTCTAAGTATGCCGAAACCCGACTCTCTCCAAGGCTCGCTCGATCTGCTGGTGCTGAAGATTCTCTCGCGCCGGCCGCGCCTGCACGGCTACGCCATCATGACCGCGATCAAGGACATGTCCGGCGACGTGCTGCGTGCCGAGGAGGGTTCGCTCTATCCAGCGCTGCACCGGATGGAGGAAGCCGGCTGGATTCGCGCCGAGTGGATCACGAAAGACACCGGGCGGCGGGCACGCCTGTATGAACTGACGGTGGCGGGCAAGAAGCAGCTTGCCGCCGAAGAGTCGCGCTGGCAGGTAGTGACTTCAGCCGTAAATCGCGTTCTAAGGATGGCCTGATATGTCATTGTGGTCACGCATCGCAAACGTATTTCGCCCCGAGCGTTTAACCCGCGAGATTGACGAAGAGATCCAGTCGCACATCGAAGAAGCCATCGCGCAAGGCCGCGACCCGGCCGAGGCCCGCAGAGCGCTTGGCCCGGCGCTACGGCTGCGCGAAGAAAGCCGCGATGTCCGGCTCATCGCCTGGCTCGATTCGCTGCGCGCCGACGCGGTCTTCGGCTGGCGGCAGATCATGAAGAACAAGGTGACTTCCGCAGCAGCCATCCTTTCGCTGGCTCTCGGGATCGGGGCATGCACCTCGGCCTTCCGGCTTATTGACGCCCTGCTGCTGCGACCCTTGCCCGTGGCTGAGCCGGAGCAACTGTACGCTCTGGCTCGGCAGGTCATCGGTCCCGAAGGCAAGCCCCTAACATTCGACAGTTGGGCGTATCCGGCGTTCCACCTGATGCGCGCTGCGGTGAGGGGCCAGGCCGAGTTGATCGCGATCTCGTATGCGGAACGGACGGATCTGACCTACGGATCGGACGCGGAGATGGAAAAAGCGTATCGCCAGTACGTTTCCGGGTGGATGTTCAATTCATTCGGACTTCGGCCCGCCGTGGGACGGCTGTTCACCGAAAGCGATGATCTCAGGCCCGGGGCGCACCCTTACGCCGTGCTTTCGTACGACTATTGGACGAGCCGCTTCGGACGAGACGCGAAGGTGATCGGGCGCACCTTTCGAATCGGCAACGACCTCTACGAGATTGTCGGTGTCGGCCCGGAACGCTTCACCGGCACCGAGCCCGGCACGGTAATCGACATCTTCATTCCCACCATGATGCATCCCGGGGTCCAACGTTCAGACTGGACCTGGATGCGGACGTTGGCGCGGGTGAAGCCCGGAGTTGCCATGGAACCTCTTCGCGCCAAGCTGGGCGCAACCTCTCGAGCCTTCGAAGAGGAGAGGGCAACAGGCTTGGGCGGGATCCCCAAACAACAAATTGATGAGTTCCTGAACCAAAAGCTATTGTTGGAGCCCGCTGCCACGGGCGTCTCTGATCTCCAGAACGACTACCGCACTTCGCTCGCGGCGCTCGGTGTGCTCGTGGCGCTGGTGCTGCTGATTGCCTGCGCCAACGTCGCCAACCTGATGACGGCGCAGGCGGCGTCACGGGCGCGCGAGATGGCGCTACGCGTCTCGATCGGCGCGGGACGATGGCGCCTGGTGCAACTGGTGCTGGTGGAGAGCGCCTGGCTCGCCTTCTTCGCAGCCGCCTTCGGCGGGGGGTTCGCCTGGTGGTCCGCGCCGGTCGTCGTCAGCATGATCAATCCGCCGCACAACCCGGCGCGCCTATTCCTTCCGGCCGACTGGCGGGTGCTGGGGTTCGGCCTGGCGCTGACCGTGGGCGTAATGTTGCTGTTCGGTCTCGCGCCGGCGCTACGCGCCTCGGCCGTCAAGCCGGTGAGCGCGCTCAAAGGCGGAGAGGACCCGCACTCGCGGCGTCGCCTGATGCAAGCGCTCATCGCGGTGCAGACAGCCTTCTGTTTTCTCGTGCTTTTTGTGGCCGGCCTCTTTGTTGCCACGTTCGAGCACTTGTCGAATCGCCCCACCGGCTTTTCCGCCCAACGCCTTCTTACTCTCGAGACGGTCACGGTGAGTCCGCAGCCGGCGGCCCTCTGGGACCAAGTGGCGGAACATCTCCGCGTGGTGCCGGGTGTGGAAACGGTGGCGCTGGCCAGTTCTGTGCTGCTGGGCGGGTGGAGCTGGAACAATTGGATTTCGGTCAACGGCGCGCCTCCCAACGGGGTTCTGGCCTACTTGCTGCAGGTCTCGCCCGGATGGATAGACGCGATGAAGATTCCACTCATCGACGGTAGAGACTTCCGCCCCGCCGACACGTATCCCGGAGTCGCAATCGTTAACCGGACCTTTGCGAAGACCTACTTCAACGGTGAGGATCCCGTGGGAAAGCCGTTCGAGGTGGTGTTCAGTGTGGGCAAGCGTCTTCGCTTTGAAGTCGTGGGCTTGGTTGGCGATGTAACCTACCGCGATATCCGCGAGCCCATCTTGCCCCAAGCCTATTTCCCATTTCACTCCATCGACGCGAAGGGTGCATTGCAGCCGATAGGCCAGGGGACATTCATCGTGCGCACGTCCAGCGCGAACCCACTGGCGCTGGCGTCGATTCTGCGCCGTGAATTACCGCGCGCACGGCCCGAATTCCGCGTCAGCAACATCCGCACCCAGACGGAGATCGACCAGTCGCACAACGTCCGCGAACGGCTGCTGGCGAGGCTGGCGCTCTTCTTTGGTGTGGTCGCGCTGTTGCTCGCGGGCGTCGGCCTCTATGGGGTGCTCGACTACTCCGTGCTTCAGCGGCGGCGCGAAATCGCCATTCGCATGGCGCTGGGCGCGCAAGCCGGCGACGTCGCGCGGCGCGTGACCGTGGATGTCTTCGGCATGGTGCTGGTAGGTGCGTGCGCGGGCCTTGCGCTCGGTTTCGCGTCGGTGCGATATATCGAGACGCTGCTCTACCAAGTGAAACCTACTGACCCGAGGATGCACGCGCTTCCCGCGCTAACCATTCTGGCGGCGGCGTTACTGGCCGCGCTGCCACCGGTAATCCGCGCGGTGCGCGTCGACCCGGCTACGACACTACGCGCCGAATAGGCGCCCCGTCGCGCGTGTATACTCGGCGCCTCGTGCCTGAGCGTCCGCCCGTTGTCGAGGCAGGTGCCTTCGAACTCCTTCAGGGCATCGACCAGCATCTCTTTCGGCTGCGTACTGTGCCGATCGGTCCGCCGCTTGGCAAGGCAATTGGTTGCGAAACGCCCAAACCATAGCAGGAAGTTCACGCGGCGCAGGAGGTCCTGGAAGCATGTGGCGCACGGTCAGTTTCCTGGCCGCTCAAGCGTCGCTTGCGGGCTGCTCCGAGGCCCGGATGTCCACTATCCCGACTTTCGCAGTTGGGAGCGATTTTCATCTGACTTTTGGCTTTCCTGCCGGATAAGTTCTTGGCGATGAATGCGCACTTGTTTCAGGTCGTTGTAGTGTAGACCTACCCCCTTCCCAATC